>Ga0299912_10000088_pt1 | contig 105901 bp, 102 predicted proteins | sample RVTome_2_FD_207667 | JGI IMG/M metagenome (GOLD analysis project Ga0299912, IMG submission 207667) | Soil microbial communities from uranium-contaminated site in the Upper Colorado River Basin, Wyoming, United States - RVT95D214 (version 2) ... | reverse complement strand
GGTATCGAACCTGGCCTGGTTGTCATCATAGTGGGAGAGGATCCCGCATCCCAGGTGTATGTGCGGAAGAAGGGCGAAGCGTGCAACGAGCTGGGCATCTGCTCCGAGACTGTCAGACTTTCTGCCACGACGACCGAGGAGGAGCTTCTCAAGCTTGTGGACAAGTACAACGAGGACAAGAAGTTCGATGGCATCCTCGTTCAGCTGCCCTTGCCCAAGCACATCAGCGAAGAGAAAGTGCTTCTGAGAATAGACCCGAGCAAGGACGTCGATGGCTTCCACCCGATCAATGTCGGCAAGATGGTCGTCGGGAGCGCGGACTGCTATCTGCCCTGCACTCCGCACGGCATCCAAGAGCTTCTGATCAGGAGCGGGAACGACCCGGCTGGGAAGCACGTGGTCGTGCTAGGAAGGAGCAACATCGTGGGCAAACCCGTCTCGTGCATTCTCGTTCAGAAGGCAAAGGGGGCTGATGCTACCGTTACGATATGCCACTCGAGGACGAAGAACCTCCCGGAAATCACGCGCCAGGCCGACATACTGGTCGCGGCAATCGGATCTCCCAATTTCGTGAAGGCCGACATGGTCAAGGAGGGTGTTGTCGTCATAGACGTCGGAGTGAACAGGATCACAGACCCAACCGCAAAAGGGGGTACAAGGTTGGTCGGCGATGTAGACTTCGCAGCAGTCGAGAAGAAGGCCAAGGCCATCACTCCAGTGCCAGGTGGGGTCGGCCCAATGACAATCACGATGCTCATGAAGAACACGGTGCACGCTGCGAAGGTCCATCACAACTACCAAGGCTGACCTGCGGCCCGAAATCCCCTGTCTCTCCCAATCGATTCCTACGGCAGTCTCCATGTCGGCCCTAGTTCGCTATTCGCCATTTGATGTCGAAACTCGTCATTCGTGCTCTTGACTCGGGCGCTTTCACTCGTGCTGGATTCGAGAAACAGACATTGTTCCATCGAAAAGAATTATAACTCAATCAAGAATGCGGGCGGCGTAGGTCGAGCTAGAGACCAATCTCCAACCTCGAACATGGGTTTCCGCGGAAGAGACCGAGGCCTGTTCAGGCGTATTGGATGTGGCATGATGGGCGAGAAGAGTACCGAATTGATGCATCAAGGGCTCGTGAAGAAGGACCCGGCGAGGCTCAGGCTGAAGCCGAACCTTCAGGACTATGAGCAGTTGAGGAAGACCTTCAGGTGGTCGGACGCTGAGAAGAACGTTGACTGGTTCCCCGGCGGGAAGATAAACACCGCGTACAACTGCATCGACCGCCACTCCAAAGGCGAGCGGAAAGACAAGGTCGCGCTGATATTCGACGATGGCGAGGGAAACGCTCAGAAGTTCACGTTCGGCCAGCTGCAGATCCAGACCAGCAAGTTCGCCAATGTGCTGAAGAAGCTCGACATCAAGAGGCAGGACAGGGTATTCTTCTTCCTTTCGAGGTCCCCTGAACTATATGTGGGATTCATTGGCGCCATCAAATACGGCGCAATCGCAAGCCCCATGTTCCCCGCCTTCGGTCCGGATGCTATCCGAGACAGGCTGCTCGACAGCGGCGCAGTCGCTATTGTGACTGACAGCGCGCTCAAGAAGCGCGTCTACGAGGTGAAGAGTCTTCTGCCTGAGCTCAAGCACATCATTATCGTGGGCAAGGACGTCGCAGCCAGCGAGATCAGCTGGGAGAAGGAGATGGCTGCCGCGAGCGATAGCTTCGAAGCCACGCCGATGGACCCGGAGGAGTTCTCCTACATGCTCTACACTTCAGGCACTACGGGCAAGCCCAAAGGTGTGGTGCACGCACACAAGGACATCGTTCAGATACATCTCTCCACCTACTGGGTTCTGGACGTGCATGATGAAGACGTCTTCTGGTGCACCGCGGACCTGGGATGGGTCACGGGTGTCGTATACGGATGTCTTGGCCCGTGGTCGAACGGGGTAACACAGGTGGGCCTTGGAGGAAGGTTTGATCCCGAGCGCTGGTACAGGACGCTCCACAGCTACAAGGTCTCGGTCTGGTACACCGCCCCGACGGCTGTTAGGATGCTGATGGCGAAGGGTGACGACCTGCCGAAGAAGTATGACCTCTCGTCACTGAGGTCTTTGTACTCCGTCGGCGAGCCCCTCAACCCAGAGGGCGTGAAATGGGCCCTCGACGTCTTCGACTTGAAACCCTTCCATGACACATGGTGGCAGACAGAGACAGGCTCCATACTCATAACCAACTTCCCTGAAATGGACATAAAGCCTGGCTCCATGGGCAAGCCCCTGCCAGGCATAGAGGCCGCGATCGTCGACGAGAACGGGAATGTGCTGGACCAGGGAGAGGAGGGCAACCTGGTCATCCGGCCCGGCTGGCCTGCCATGATGAGGCAGATATGGAAGAACCCCGCCAAGTACAACGAATATTTCAGGAAAGGATGGTACTACACGGGGGACACCGCCCAGATCGATAAGGACGGTTATTTCTGGTATGTTGGCCGCGCGGACGACGTCATCAAGACCGCAGGGGAGCGGGTCGGCCCGTTCGAGGTTGAGAGCGCGCTTATCGAGCACGAGGCGGTGGCGGAGGCCGGGGTCATAGGCAAGCCAGACGCTTTGAGGGGCAACATAATCAAGGCGTTCATCGTGCTGACGCCTGGCTTCTCCGAGTCCGAGGGGCTCAAGACTGAAATTCAGAAGTTCGTCAAAAGCAGGCTTGCTGGGCATGCTTACCCAAGAGAGATAGAGGTCGTGAAGACCCTGCCGAAGACCCGCAGTGGTAAGATCATGAGACGGCTTCTAAGGGCAAAGGAGCTCGGACTGCCCATCGGCGACACATCCACTTTGGAGGATTGAGCCGAATCGAATGTGCGCCTCCAGATTAGGAGGCTCCTGGACTCGAGTTCGACGATTAGGAATGCCTTCGACAGGGGCTTCTTGCAACTCATCGGAGCGATGTTGGACATATCCAAGGGCAAGGTACGGTGCGTTGAGTGAGTGTTGGACAGACAATGGTTGTGCAAATGGAAAGGGATACTATGGAACAAGGGAAGACAGGCAACAGATGGATTGTTGTGGGAGGAGCCCTGATGGTGCAGCTTGCCCTGGGCGCCGTGTATGCCTTCTCGATCTTCACGTCGCCTCTTGCGGATTCGTTGGGCCACCCTGCAGCGTCTTTCCAGATCCTTGGCATATTCGCGACCTCGATCGCGGTCTTCGCGGTGACCGTCATCTTCGCTGGCAGAATTCAAGATGGTAGAGGACCGCGTATAGTCGCCACGATCGGCGGCTTCGTCTACGGCGCAGGATACTTGCTGGCCTCCGTGTCCACTGAGAACTTGGCCATGATGTATCTCTCGTACGGCGTCGCTGGTGGCGTGGGCCTTGGGCTGGGCTACGTCTGCCCTCTGGCGGCCGCTCTGAAGTGGTTCCCCGACAAGAAGGGTTTCGTGGGAGGCATCGCAGTCGCCGGCTTCGGAGCGGGCGCTTTCCTCTTCACTCAGGTGGGCAAGATGCTGATCTCCGAGACCGGCCTCAGTGGGGGATTCTTCTATCTCGGTCTGATCTTCACGTTGATGGTAGTCTTGGGGGCACAGCTTCTCACGAACCCGCCCGCGGGCTGGATTCCCAAGGGATATGACCCTAACTCCTCGTCAAACGGGAATGGTAAGGTGGATTACACTCAGCGAGAGATGCTCAGGACTCGGAGTTTTCTTTCTCTTTGGCTGATGTTCGCTCTCTCTGGAACGGCTGGGCTGATGATGATCAGCAACGTGAAGAACGTCGCTATATATCTCGACCCGACGAAGGCCACCATGGTCGTTGCGGAGTTCCAGCTCATAGCCGGCATACTTGCCCTGTTCAATGGCGCAGGTAGAATCGCCTGGGGGTCGGTCTCCGACCGGATTGGCAGGATCAGAACGCTCAGGCTGATGTTCGTGATCCAAGCCGTAGTTCTCTTCGGAGTTGCTGGATTCCTCACGGTGAAGCCATCAGGAGAACTTCTTCAGTTCATGGGGCTGACTGCTTTCGCATCTCTCGTCGGCTTCACATTTGGGGGCAATTTCGCGCTGTTCCCGTCAATCACGTTTGAGTATTTCGGTCCCAAGAACATGGGCAACAACTACGGCTATGTGTTCACGTCATACGGCTTCGCTGGTGCTCTGGGAGCTCTCATCCCCGGGGTGCTCGCAGGCTCACAAGATGGATTCGTGTATGTATTCGTGGCCGTGGGAATCGCGTCCCTGGTTGCCCTAGGAGTGGCAATGACCACTCATCCGCCAGCCGCCGCCGACAGCAATCTGGTCTGACCCAGGAGAGCAGCATGGGTCGGGCGATGCCCTGCGCGCGGCTCCGCATGCTGTGCCTCATCTGGTCCGGAGCAAGCCTAGGGATCAGAGTCTTCTTCTCTGGGCCTCAATCTCAGCCTTGCACTTGTCCGCGTATTTGCACCAATCGAAACAGCTGGGCCTTTTCTCCCTAATGACAAGCCCCCCGCAATGGTAGCATTTCATGGATTGCTCGTTCGTAAAAATCTCTATCTCCCTCCCGCAATGGGGGCACCTGATGGGCTCTGGTATCGGCTGCTGGAACCACAGAGAGCCGGGGCAGTTGGTGAACACGTTGATCCCTTTGAGCAGTCCGTCACTCAATCATACGATCCGGATATGGATGTTCTCCCGAAACTCCGGTGCGGTTCTGAAATGCGATTCGAGCCAGTGCGTGGCCAATATGGGCATGAATCCCGTCGCCCCCTTCATCGTCAGCCGTTTCGAATCTGGTTCCATTCCTCCTTGGTAACATGTCACAATCTAGCAGGGGGTCGCGCGACGGCAATGATGGATCGCCTCCAAGGAATGTACTGTGATTCGTCTATCGAGGCATATCAAATAAATACAACACAGCGCGATACCGAGAGGCAGATGTACTGGGGGTTTTTCGAATGACCACGGAGTTTGAGTTCTCGATCAATGGGACTAGCAAGGACCTTCTGGATACCATCGCTATTCTTGCAGGACAGAATGTGAACCTGGACACGATCGCGACGGGAAAGACCGACGACAGATACGTCGTGAAATTCCTAACTGGCAACGAGGAGGAGTGCCGGAGGACATTCATAAAAGCGGACCTCCCGTTCAAGGAGCGCCGGGTTCTGGTGATCGACATGCACAACAGGCCCGGGCAGTGGATCAAGGCTGCGAAGTGCATTGTGAATGAGGGAGTGGAACTCCAGGCAAGTTACCTCTACAAACAAGAGGGGGACCGCCTCATGTTCGTCTTCTGCGTCGACGACTACGAGAAGGCGAAGAAGGTGGCTGGACAGATAGCAGAATGTGCCGCGGATTGAGGCAACTCGAGTGCCGGAAAGGAGACGGTTGGTTCAAAGCATGTGTGAGTCTTCAGTCTATCTGGTGAATGGGTCCATGAGGACCCTCGTTATGCCTGAGGCCGCTAGAATCCTGGTGACCGGCGAAGGCGTCGTCTGTTTCGACATCGCCGGAGGTCGAAAGACCGTCGAGGGAGCGGTGTTGGCCGAGGCCGACCTCATGCGCCATCAGATCATACTCATGCCCAAGCAGAGTTGAGCCTGTGGGCATCAAGATTGCTGTTGCGGGCAAAGGTGGTGTCGGCAAGACTACCATCGTAGGGTCACTTGCCAGGGTTCTCGCTCAGGACGGGAAGAAGGTGCTGGCCGTCGATGCAGACCCTGGATCGCACCTTCATGTGGTCCTGGATATCCCCGAGGAGCGTGTTCCCAAACCGATTTCGCTCGAACTCGACCTCATCGAGGAGAGAACAGGGGCGAGGCCAGGGACTTCTTCGGGGCCATTCTATCGGCTCAACCCTCGTGTCGAGGACCTGGCGGAAAGGTACAGCGTCGAGGGAGCCGACGGGGTCTTGTTGATGGTTCTCGGGGAGCTCCGCGCCCCAGGTTCGGGGTGCTTCTGTCCTGAGAACGCCCTCCTCAGGAACCTTCTTGAGCACATAGTCCTGGAGCGTGACGAGGCCGTGGTCATTGACATGGAAGCAGGTTTCGAGCAGTTCGGGCGAGCGACATGCAGGGGGGTGGACGTTCTGATAATCGTTGTCGAACCCGGTGCCCGTTCTGTGGACACGGCGGCCAAGATATCCTCCCTGGCGAAGGAGATGGGAATACGAAGGCTGCACGTGGTGGCCAACAGGATCGATGGCGAGGACGAGAAGTCGTCTGTCGCCGCGATGCTTTCTCGCAAGGGCCTCGGTAAGGTCTTCTTCTTGCCCTACTCCGCGGCCGTGAGAAGGGCTGACTTGCTGGGCGTCTCCCCTTTCAGAGTGGAGGGGTCGGAAGAGTGGGTAGCTGCTGTCAGACAGCTCTCGAAGGAATTGCAGTCCTAGACGGACAAAGGGCAGCTCTCTGAGCCTGCCTCCCACGCATCATGGGCCCGTTTCCTGGAACGACGGTTGCCGTTCGGACGTGAAAGAAAATGTTTTTGTAGCATCTACTTCATTCGTCGTTCGTCGAAGGCGAGTCGCTTGGTCATTGCCGAGCCAGACTCTCTGGCAGGGGAACGAGATCGTATTGCCTGAAAAGTCCGAGGAATCGGTACCTGGGCATCGTGAAGTCATGGCGAGGCAGCCCGACATTCGGGTTGCCCTTGAAGCTCACCTTTCCTTATCACCTGGCCAAGACGCTTTTGGAAGATGTGCGAATCTCTCATCCTCGGCGAGATGTCTGAGAGAATCGACCTCTTCTGGCGCATATGCGCGCGTATCACTAGAGGGGTGTTCAGATGGCATCTGAAGGCACTGAGAAGACCGCACCGGAGGCCGCTCCAGGCGCGTCCAAGAGAAAGTGGGAATGCACATGCTGGGATGACTCCTGTTCCTCGATGTTCACGGGACTGCATGAAGCCGGCGTCTGCACGATCATGGACCGGGCATCAAGTCAGGGGGCCCAGTGCAGGTTCGGGCAATTGGGCCTGTGTTGCAGGATATGTCTTCAGGGCCCGTGCAGGATCAACCCGATGGGCAAGGAGCCGACCACAGGCATCTGTGGTGCCCGGGACTACACGATAGTAGCGAGGAACATAGACAGAATGATAGCCGGGGGCACTGCGTCCCATTCTGGGCACGGGAAGGAGATAGCTCATGTTCTCCACGCAGTCTCCAAGGGCGAGACCACGGACTATGCTGTTCGGGACAAGGAGAAGCTCGAGGCCGTGGCAAGGAAGCTTGGGATCCAGGTCTCTGGCGGGGACATACTGGCTCTCGCTCACGCTGTTTCGGTATCTGCGTTGGAGGACTATTCCAGGTATACCTCGGAACCTCTTTCCTTCCTCAAGGCTTACGTCACAAAAGGGAGGATGAAGCTCTGGGACAGCCATTCGGTTCTCCCGTCGAACATCGAGTCGGCCATTGCGGATGTGATGCACAGGACGGCAATGGGCGTGGATGCCGACCCTGTACCCCTCCTGTTCGGAGGGATAAAGTGCGCGCTTTCGGATTACACAGGCGCCCAGATCTCCTCGGACATGAGCGACGTGCTCTTCGGGGCACCGAAGCTCGTTCTCAGCGAGGCGAATCTAGGCGTGCTCGATGAGAAGTCGATCAACGTCGCGGTCCACGGGCACAATCCTTTGCTGAGCGATGTCATGGTCGACGTCGCCCGTGAGATGAAGGGCGAGGCCAAGGCTGCAGGAGCCCAAGGATTCAACATCGTGGGCGTGTGCTGCACCGGCAACGAGATACTAATGAGGAAGGGGATTCCCATCGCCTCAAACGTGCAATCTCAGGAACTGGTTCTCCTGAGCGGCCTCCTCGACGCAATGATACTCGACTATCAATGCTTCATGCCATCCATATCTACGCTCGCGAGATGCACTCATACTAGGATCGTGAGCACCGAGGAAATAGCCAGGCTGGTCGGCGACACGCATATCGAATTCATACCTGAGCGCGCAAAAGCCTCTGCGCGCGAGGTACTTCTCATGGCGGTCGAGGCCTACAAGAACCGGGGCAAGACCAAGACCCTCCCAGTTGTGAAGCCGTCACGGGTCGTGGCGGGTTTCAGCTTCGAGCAGATGATGAAGCTGTTCGCCAGCAAATCCCCTGAAGATCCTATACGGTTCCTGACGGACAGCATAGTCAAGGGGAGGATAAGGGGCTTGATCCTCTTTGCGGGCTGCAAGAGCACAAGGGCGAAAGAGGACGAGGACGTCCTCATAATCGCCAGAGAGCTTGCGAAGAAGGATGTGCTGGTGCTCGCGACTGGTTGCAACGCCATCGAGTTTGCAAAGGCGGGTTTCATGGACCCAGCCAAGACCAAGGAGATTGCTGGCGAAGGCCTCCAGTCCTTCCTCGGAGAGCTCGCCGAGGCCGCTGGCGTTGACGGACTTCCCTGCGTTTGGCATATCGGGTCGTGCGTTGACAACCCAAGGTACTCGGTCTTGGCGACCGAGGTGGCCAACAAGCTCAGGGTGGACATACCCAGGATCCCTTTCGTCGCGGCCGCACCGGAGGCCATGCACGAGAAGGCGGTCTCCATAGGCACTTGGGCGGTCGCAATGGGGTTCCCAGTACATGTTGGCACAATCAACTACCTATATGGCAGCACGCTGGTGACCGAGGTCCTCGAGAACACGGCGCGCGATGTCTATGGTGGCTACTTCATATTCGAGGAGGACCCATACGAGGCGGCAAAGCGCCTCTATGCGGCCATCGAGTACAGGAGATGGCGTCTGGACCTGACGGACCCAGAAGTGGAGCGCGCCTCTGCGTATGCTCCTAAGACCGAACGGATACCGAAGGAACGGCTCTTCAAGATGGCGATAGAAGGCTCGATCATCGCCACAGGCTACGCCGACGTCCTCTTGAGCCGCGCCATCAGGAAGTACGGGCCCGAGCAGAAGATCGAGTTCCCGGAGACCGGTTATCAGCTGCCGAGCCTGTTCGCTTGGCTGGGCAAGGATTGCACGAGGCTGGGAGACCTTCCGAAGCTGTTGGGCACTGCCAGAAGCAGGATTCAGGAGACCATATCGCTCGAGGCCGCTATCGCCTCTGGGGAGGCGACCATGATTGCGGCGGAGATTGTAGAGGCGTTGAAGTACATCGAGTCACCCACTCCATACGAAGGGAGCCTCTATTGCGGATTCGTGCCCGACCGGGTCCTCAGGCAGCTTGGCATAGCCTTCGTCGATGACACGATTCCGGGCGCTGCCGTCTTCGTGGGCAAGGCCAGCGACCCCAAGAAGCTCGCGGCCATGATCCGGGACTGCCAGAACAAGGGCATGCTGATCATCGCCACCTATGACGTCATCAAGCAGCTCAAGGATGAGGGGATCGCCATGGGTCTCGACAGGATGCTTTATCCCGTGGGAGAGTTCACACAGGTAATCCATGGCCTCAACTTCGCCATCCGCGCTGCCCTCTCCTTTGGGGGAGTCCAGAAGGGTGACCGCGAGGGGCTCTACAAGTATCTCTCCAAGCGGCCTAAGGTTTTCGTCCTTCAAATGGGCCCATTGGACTTCATCAAGGTGGCCGCCGAGTTCGCCGTCATGTTCAACGGCTCCCCGACTATAACCGACCAGGACGTCGAGCCCATTCCGGACAAGTATGTAGTCCAGAAGAACCTCGAGGAGATGATATCGACAGCGATTGAAGTCAGGGGCTGCCATATCAAGCTTGGAGCTGTGGCCTTGCCTGTACCGTACGGTCCCGCCTTTGAGGGAGAGAGCATACGGAGGCCGGAGATGTATGTCGAGGCGGGCGGACCCTCGAAGACCCTCGCTTTCGAGCTCCTCAAGATGAGGGGACCGGAGGAGGTGACCGACGGGCGGATCAATCTCATCGGAAAGGACGTCGATGAACTCGCAGAAGGATCGTCCACGCCCCTCGGCATATTCGTGAGCGTGTACGGCAAGAATATGCAGAAAGACTTTGAGTCGGTGCTCGAACGGAGGATTCACCAGTTCATCAACTTCGCGGAGGGCGGCTGGCATACTGGCCAGAGGAATCTCCTCTGGATCCGCCTCAGCAAGAGTTCTGTCAAGGCGGGCCTGAGGTTCAAGCACTTCGGGGATATCCTGGTGACGAAGATGAAGCAGGAGTTCGGCGCGATCGTCTCCAAGATAGAGGTGACGATAGTCACCGACGAGGCAGAGCTCAAGAAACACCTCGACGAAGCTAGAGTGGCATACGCCGAGAGAGATGCTAGGATTGCCAACCTGACGGACGAAAACGTCGACACGTTCTACACATGCACGCTCTGTCAGAGCTTCGCACCGGGGCACGTCTGCATCGTGACTCCTGAGCGCCTGGGCCTGTGCGGAGCCATCAACTGGCTTGATGCGAAGGCCTCGTACCAGATCTCTGCCACTGGTCCGAACAGCCCCGTATTGAAGAGAGAGGTCATCGACGCGGTCAAGGGCAAGTGGACTGGCGTGAACGAGGCCGTGGCCGAGAAGACCCATGGGAAGCTCCTGAGCTTCAGCGCGTACACCATGATGGACGACCCGATGACCTCATGCGGCTGCTTCGAATGCATCGTGGGGGTTTCGCCCGACCTGCAGGGCGTTGTCGTCGTGAACCGCGAGTTCCCGGGCATGACCCCGCTGGGCATGACCTTCTCGACGCTCGCCGGATCGGTGGGCGGCGGCATCCAGACGCCGGGGTTCATTGGAGTCGGCAGGAGGTATCTCACGAGCGGGAAGTTCATCAGTGCGGACGGGGGATTCCTAAGGATTGTATGGATGCCGAAGGACCTGAAGGCCGCCATGAGAGATGAACTCGTCAAGCGGGCGCAGGAGGTGGGGGTCCCGGATCTCGTCGACAAGATCGCCGACGAGACCGTCGCGAGGACGCCCGAGGAGCTCGCAGAGTGGCTCGTCAAGGTCGGCCACCCAGCAGTGAAGATGCCGTCCATGATGGGCTGAGACAGACGTTTGGCAGGGGGATTGAACATGGCGTTTGAGGCACCCAAGGAGAAGTATCCAGGCAGAATCAGAGAGGTTGCCCTAGGGGCCACGAAGGATCAGGGAGGGACGCGAAGGGCCAGGGCTGTCGTGGGTGGGTCCACCGGACTGCAGTTCCACCGGTTCGACGTCGAGGTGCCCAACCGGCCGCTGGTGGCGATGGATGTGGTCGACACCATGCGTGTCGTTCCCGAGCAGCTGCTCAGCTCGATCGGACCCGTGGTGAAGGAGCCTGTTGAGTGGGCGAAGAAGGTCGACCAGGAGTGGGGAGCGGACCTCTGCGTTCTCAAGCTCCAGTCCGCGAACCCCGAGGAGGAGAACAGGTCCGTCGAGGAGTGCGTCTCCCTGGTGACCGAAGTCATCAAATCGACGACGATTCCTCTGATGGTGTACGGGTGCGGGTTCGAGGAGAAGGACTCCAAGCTCATGGAGGCTGTCTCGAATGCCGGGAAGGGCGAGAGGCTCTTCCTTGGTCTGGCCGAGGAGAAGGCGTTCAAGTCGGTTGCGGCCGCGTCGATGTCGAACGGCCACGGCATCGTGGCGTTCTCCAACCTGGACATCAACCTAGCCAAACAGATGAACATACTGCTTCTTGACTTCGGCGTGAAGCCGGAGAACATCCTGATGGACCCGCTGATGGCGGCGCTGGGGATGGGGTTGGAGTACGCGTACTCTGTGATAGAGAGGCTCAGGCTGGCAGCGCTGATGGGCGACTCCGTCCTTCAGATTCCGATCATCTGCGACTGCTCGTGCGCCTGGGCCGCGCCCGAGGCGCTTGAGGAGGATCCGAACCGCGGCAAGGCGGAGGTCAGGGGCGTCTTCTGGGAGGCGATCACGGCATACGCGGCTGTCGTTGCGGGAGCGGACGCGGTCATCATGAGACACCCTCAGGCCGTCTCCAAGCTGAAGGCCTCTCTGGCCGACCTGGGAGGTGGTGCGTAGATGCCGACCGCGATGGATGTCTACAAGCTCCTGCCGAAGAAGAACTGCGGGGAGTGCAAGTTCCCCACATGCCTCGCATTCGCCATGCAGCTGGCCAATCAGAAGGTGGCGCTCGAGGCATGTCCGTATGTCAGCCCAGAGGCGAAGGCTGCCCTGGAGGAGAGCGGTGCCCCTCCGATCAGGCTAGTGACGATAGGGACTGGCGAGCTCGCGGTCAAGATCGGTGACGAGACGCAGCTGTTCAGACACGACAAGACCTTCTACCACCCGACGATGCTGGGGCTCATCGCTGACGACGCCGATGGCCTTGACGCTATGAAGTCAAGAATCGCCACAGCGCAGGCGATGAGCTTCGAGCGGGTCGGCCAGATTGTGCGAGTGGATTCGGTCGCTCTGAGACACTCCGCGGGGAGGCCCGATGACTTCCTCGAGGCAGTGAAGGTCGCTGCGGGCGGAAAGTTGCCTATGGTCGTCATGGCAGAGGATCCCAAGGTTATGAGGGAGGCGGTGGCACTCTGCGCCGGCAGGAACCCCTTGCTGTACCGCGCAACACCGCAGAACATCGACGACATGGTCGCTCTCGCAAAGGCATGTTGTTTCCCGCTCGTGCTCGGGGGCGCGTCGAGCCTGGACGAGCTCGCTCAGATGGCAGACAAGGCGAAGAAGGGCGGGGTCACCGATCTGGTCCTTGAACCCGCCTCAAGCAGTGCCGGTTCGATGCTCGAGAACATGACTATTGTTCGGAGAGCTGCAGTGAAGAAGAAGTTCAGGCCGCTGGGATTCCCGACGCTCACGGTACTGGGCAGCACGGAACAGGACCTCATGAGGGGCGCACTGGGCGTCATGAAGTACTCGTCAGTCTTGCTCATGAGGGATGTGCCGAGGGAGTTCCTCTTCCCGCTGATGGCCTTGCGGCAGAATATATTCACAGACCCGCAGGTGCCTATCCAGGTGAAGGCCGGCCTCTACACGATAGGCGAGCCGAACGAGAAATCGCCGGTCTTGTTAACGACCAACTTCTCGCTGACCTACTTCACCGTTCGAGCCGATGTCGAGAAGAGCAAGCTGCCCGCATGGCTGCTCGTGGTTGACACTGATGGCCAGTCCGTCATGACCGCGTTCGCAGCTGGCAAGCTCACGCCCGAGTCGGTCGCGAAGGCAATCGAGACCGAGAAGGTCAAGGAGAAGAGCAAGCGGAACGACATCGTCATCCCGGGCATGGTCAGCAGGATGAGTGGGAAGCTCAACGAGCTGACCGGCCTCAAGATCGTGGTCGGGCCCAGGGAGTCCTCGGGATTGCCCAAGATGCTCAAGTCGCTCGGCCTCTGACCGCTCACGGCGTCTTGGCCCCGCGCTCTCTGTCCACGATCCTCGCCACGTCGAGGACTGCAGGATCGTTCATGGGAACACCGACCAGGGACTCTCCCTTCTGCATCATGGCCTGGATCGTGCCGCTCCTTCGGACACTGTAGGACAGGTCAAAGCCTGGAACATCGTTCTGCGGAGCCCCCTGGTCGTCATCTCTCATGTTGAACACCAGGGCCTTCTTCCCAATCGCTATCTTCATCTCCGTCGCGAGGGTCGCGATCCTCCTAGCAGCCTCGACGGATGACCTGGACTTGTCGCACAGAACGAAGAGGACATCGGACGACCGGGTCGTGCGCCTGCTGAGGTGTTCCATGCCAGCTTCGTTGTCTATCACCACACAGTCGTACTTGGACGAGATCGAATCGATGATCTGCCTCAACACGTTGTTGACAAAGCAGTAGCACCCAGGACCCTCCTGCCTTCCCATAGTGATCAGGTCGACCCCCTCGCCCTCTCTAAGGGAGAGCCTGACCTGGTAATCCAGGAATTCCTGCTTGGACATCCCCTTGGGCGGCTCCTCAACTAGCGACGCCAGTTCCTCCCTGATGCCGCCCACCGTCTTGCCGGCCTCGATCCCGAGCTTCTCGCCGAGGTTTGAGTTGGGGTCGGCATCGACGGCAAGGACAACTGCATTCGTCTTCTCGTGCAGGTGGCGGATTGCCAGAGCCGCGAAAGTGCTTTTACCCACGCCTCCCTTGCCTGCGACCGCGATTGTGAACGTCAAATCCTGGCCTCCTTGCACGCGCGCTCTGGTGGAGCGCTCGGGAACCTGCTGATGTCGGTGTGCGGTATGAAGAGCGAGGAGGAGAATTCGGTGTAGAAGTCACTGTCGACGCTCAGCTCGAGGTAGGTCATCTTGTTGAATATCTCGTTCATCTCTTTCCTCTTCTTGGCTGATAGCAGAGCCATTCTTGCCCCGCCGAGCGAGCCGTTCCCGACATACCTGTACTTCTCCACGGAGACGTCAGGGAACATGCCGATCATGATTGCCCTCGCAACATCGAGGTGATATCCGAACCCTCCCGCTATGACGATGCTAGAGACATTGTCAAGGCTCTCGCCCATCTTCCTCAGGAGCGTCGAGCAGGCCCCGAAGATGGCTGCCTTGGTCCTGAGCAGGTTCTGGAGGTCTGCATCGTTGATCACCAGGTCGGAGACCGCGGCCCCTCCAAGCCTCTGCTTCCTCTCTACGACATACTCGCGTCCGGAATCTGCCTGCCGAACCCGGTCCGTCCGCAGATCTTGGATCCTTGCCTTCCGGTCGACTATGCCTTTGCAGTACATCTCGGCGACAAGGTCGATCAGGCCGGATCCGCATATGCCGACAGGTGTCCTCTCGCCTATCACGTGGTAGGCGGTCGATAGGTCGTCGTCCACGCGCATCTTGTCTATTGCTCCGTCCATCGCCCGCATGCCGCAGGAGACTTCGCCTCCCTCGAAAGCGGGGCCGGCGGAGCACGAACAGGAGACCATCCAATCCTTCTTTCCCAGCACTATCTCCCCATTGGTGCCTACGTCGATCAGGAGGGTGAGTTTGTTGGATAGGTGCATGCCGCTCGCGAGGACATCGGCGACGACATCGCCTCCGACATAGCCTGCTCGCGAAGGGAACAAGAGTACGCGCGCAGCCGAATTCGACTTGAGGTCCAGCTCGGCTGCTTTCAGATAGCCCGTGTGATACGCGACGGGCACGTACGGCTCCAGTCGCAGATGCTTCGTGGGCAGGCCAGCATAGAAATGCGTCATGATCGTGTTGCCCGCGACGGAGACCGATACGATGTCCTGCCCGGAGATGTCTCTTCCGAGCTTCTTCGAGCCATCCACCACGAGTCTCGATATCAATGATCCGATGGTCTCCCGCACGAGCGATGTCAGCTCTTCGGACCCGCCCTCTTCGCTGAACATCATCCGAGCGATGACATCCTCTCCCCGGGAGACCTGACGATTGTAGTCAGAAGCTGTCGCAATGACGGTCCCGTCTAGCAGGTCCACGAGGTCCGTCACAACAGTCGTCGTTCCTATGTCTGCGGCAACTCCGAGAAGCTCGGTAGATCTGTCCCCTGACTCCACTCTCGTTATCTCATCGATGGAGTCGACAGTGGACAGAGTGACGGTCACCTGCCAATCGCCCGCCCTGATCGCGTTCGGAAGGCCTCTGAGGGTCTCGAGCGGCATTGGCAATCCGCTGATTCCAAGTGCCCTCCAGAGCCGCTCGAGATCGGCAATGTTGTCCCAGATTGTCGCCTTCGGGAGTGTAAGGAACTCCTTCCTCACCCAGGGCGAGAGTGGTCTCTGAACCTCCTCGATGCTCTTGGTCAGGATCTGGTGCTTTCCAACCAGGGATCGCGGAAGTACTTCAACACTGAGATCGCCTTCGACGGTCGCCTTGCAGGCCAGCACGATCCCCGCAGCCCTTTCGTCTCCCGAGATCAGCGAGGATTCCAGGGAGGAGAACCTGCCCTCAGGCCTCACCTTGCACCTTCCGCACTTCCCCTCTCCACCGCACACAGCATCGATTGTCACGCCGGCCATCCTCGATGCATCGAGTATCGTCGTCCCGGTCTCCACGACCGCGGATCTTCCGTCCGGCGCGAACCGCACGACGTGTCCCCTGTCGGTTCTTATACCCTCCATCTGCGACCAGCTCGGAGTGAACTACATGCGCCGCTATTAACTGTTGCGACACCGCTGCTGACCAGGAGGCCCGCGGCGATGCGAACGTTTGATATGTGCCAAGGGCTCTACGCTCCTCTTGGCGGGGAGCGCACTTGATAATCGTAGGGGAGAGGATCAATGGACAGTTCGTGGAAGTCGCCAAGGCCATCGACACGAGGAACCCGAAGTACGTTCAAGACCTTGCGATCCAGCAGGTGAATGCTGGGGCACAGATTCTCGACATCAACACTGGACCTGGAAGGCAGGATGCTGCTGAGGCGATGACTTGGTTGGTGAAGTCGGTCCAGGACGCCGTTGACGTGCGCGTCTCAATAGACACTCCTGGCCTCAAGGTGCAGCAGGCAGGACTGACGGCGGCAAGGAAAGAACCGATGATCAACTCGACCACGGCGGAGCAGAAGCGCATGGAGAAATTCTTCCCTCTGGCGAAGGAGCACAACGCGGAGATAGTGTGCCTCACAATAGATGAGAAAGGAATTCCCAACTCGGTCGAGGGGAGGTCCGAGCTGGCGATGCTCCTGCTCGGGAACGCGATGGACGTTGGCATCTCCCAGGACAAGTTGTTCATCGACCCCGTGGTTCTGCCGATATCCGCTGCACAGAACCAGTGCCCGATGCTCTGCGACGCTATAACGGCTTTCAGGAACCTGAGCACTCCACCTCCTAAGACGATCGTGGGGCTGAGCAACGTGTCGAGCGGTGCCGAAGAGAGGAGCCTGCTCAACAGGACCTATCTGGCGATGCTGCTGGGAAGAGGCTTGGATGCCGCCATTGTCGACCCCAACGATTCCGAACTGTTGAAGGTCGTCAAGGCGGCCGAGGTTCTCCTGAACCAGAAGCTGTATGCGCACTCCTTCCTCCGGGCGTGAACGGAGTAGAGCCGAATGGGGGAAGAGCCTAGACTGTCGGGGGCTTTCGAGAAGGCACTGGGCGAGCTCAGACTTCGGGACACGTCGGCCCTGGCTTCCGGGTCCGGTGGCGCGCTCGAGGGTGGCCGCATCCTGCTCAGAATCCTCAATCGTACCGCAGCGGTCTCCGTCCAGGACTGGTCGGTTGCCTGGCAGGACGGTGGCGAGCCTGACCCTGAGATGAAGGTGGTCGTTCTGCACTATCTGCTCGGATCACCAGGGAGTCTCGAGCACAAGCTGATCTCCTACCGCGAGATCGAGGGCGGGAGTCTCTACTACTCCGTGTTCCAGCAGAGGGCAATCGCTCCGCTAGCGAAGATGTTCGAGAAGGATTCCGGCGCCCTCGAAAAGGCAGCCTCTTCACTTGGCGGCATCAAGGTCCAGAGAGGGGACATGTCCTTCGATTTCCTGTTCTTCCCATTCCTTCTCGTGAACATCTCCTTCTGGAAAGGGGACGAGGAGGTACCGACGACCGGCAACATACTCTTCGACGCCTCGGCTGCCAAGGCGCTTCGGGCAGAAGATCTCGCCCATCTGTGCGGAGAGTTCGTCGGGTACCTGCGGAGAGGGAAGATCTGAGTCAGCCCTTCTCCACCCTCGCGGCGCAGACCTTCAACTCCGGTATGTTCGAGGCTGGGTCCAGCGCGGCATTCGTGAGCTTGTTGGCCGCCGCTTCCGCGTAGTGGAACGGTATGAATATCGATCCGGCCACGATCCTCTCGGTCACGCGAGCTTTCAATGTGATTGACCCTCGCCTTGATGACACCATGATCCTGTCGTCTTCGGAGATGCCGAGCGTCCTCGCGTCTCCCCTGTTTATCTCGGCATACGGTTCGGGAGCCTCGCGCTCGAGCTTGGGCGACCTCCTGGTCATCGTCCCCGTGTGATACTGGAACAGGTTCCGACCTGTCGTGAGTATGAATGGGTATTCCTCAGAAGGCACCTCGGCTGGAGGTGAGTGATGCACGGGCGCGAAACTCCCAAGGCCTTTCGTGAATTTCTGGGCATGGAGGATCCTGGTGCCCTTGTGATCTTTCGAGGGACAAGGCCAGCGGATCAACTCGCGGTCGATTCTCCCGTGATCGATGCCGCCGTAGATGGGGGCGAGCTTTGCCATCTCGTCCATGACCTCCGCGGGAGAAGAGAAATCGAACCCCTTCGCCCCGAGCCGCTTGGCTAGTTCGCAGGCGATCTTCCAGTCTGGCAGCGCCTCGCCCGGCGGGTCCACCGCTTTCCTGAGCAACCTGACAGCCCTGTCGGTGTTTGTGAACGTCCCATCCTTCTCAGCGTAACATGCCGCTGGAAGCACTACGTGGGCCAGCTTGGACGTCTCCGTGGGGAATATGTCCACGGCAGCTAAGAGCTCCAGCTTCTTGAGGGCGTCCTCGACATGCCCGAGGTCGGGGTCCGAGACCATGACGTTCTCCCCGAAGATTATCATAGCCTTCAACTTGCCAAGGGCAGCTTCCTCGACGGCGCGCGTGAGTGTCAGCCCGGGCTTTCCCGGCAGTTTGGCCCCCCAAGCCCGCTCGAATTTCGCTCGCACCTGCTCGTCGTCGACCCTCTGGTAGCCTGGGAAGAGGTTCGGCAGTCCGCCTGAGTCGCACGAGCCCTGAACATTGCACTGGCCTCTCAGAGGGTTGAGGCCTGTGGCCTCCCTTCCCAGATGGCCTGTGACCATTGCGAGGTTTGCCAGAGCCATGACGATGTTCGTCCCATTGCTGTGCTGCGTGACCCCCATCGCGTAGGCGATCATCGCCTTGTCCGACTTCGCATACAGCCTCGCCGCCTTCGCGAGGACCTCGCCCCTCACACCCGTCTCCGATTCGACCTTCTCATATGTGTAACCCTGCACTACCTCCTTGAGCTTGTCGAAATCGGAGGTCCTGGTCCTGATGAATTCCTCGTTGGCCAGGCCTTCGTCGATGATGACCTTGATCATCCCGTTGATCCACGCGATGTCGCTTCCCGGCCTCTGGCTCAGCCTTATGTGTGCGAGCCTCGAGAGGGGAGTGTCCCTTGGGTCGACCACCACGATCTTGGCTCCCCTGTCGAGTGCCTTCAGCATGTGCGAGCCTATGATCGGGTGTGCCTCGAGGGTGTTGGACCCCGTCACGAGAATGCAGTCCGCGCCTTCGAACTCCGGGATCGTGTTCGTCATCGCGCCGCTTCCGAACGAGTAGAGTAGGCCAGTGACCGTCGAGGCATGGCACAGGCGCGCGCAGTGGTCGACGTTGTTTGTCTGGACCACTGCTCTGGCAAGCTTCTGGATGAGGTAGTTCTCCTCGTTGGTGCATTTCGCGGACGCGAGGAATGCGATGGAGTCCGGCCCGTATCTCTCCTTGATCCGTGCTATCTCCTTCGCGAGCCTGTCGAGGGCCTCCTCCCAGGAGACCTGCCTCAGCTCTCCAAGTTCCCTGACCATGGGGGTCTTCAGCCTGTCAGGATGCTGCACAAACGCGTGAGCGTTGTAACCTTTGATGCATAGCTGCCCGAGGCTTATTTCGTCTGTCTTGCATGGCACGACGCCGATGAGTCTGTCCTCCACTACTTGGAGGTAGAAGTTGCAGCCAGTGCCGCAGTAGGGGCATGTCGTCAAGACGTGCTTAACATTCATCGCACTCACCTCCACCAAGAGGCTCTCCCTCGAGCGTGGTGAGGAGAGGGCTGACGATCTTGTCATCTCCTGGGCTGAACTTGAACAGATCCTTGAAGTCCTTCGCGACCAGCTTCCTGAAAGTCAGGAGAGGGATTCCCGCGGGACAAGATCTCTCGCACTCTCCGCATTCGACGCACTTGTCCGAAAGGTGATATGCGCGTATCAGATGGAACGACATGCCCGGGGGCACGCCCTTCTCGGGCACGAAGGTCCGCTCCTCAAGCACGCACTCGTCGCAGAAGCAGACTGGACAGTTCACCGTGCACGCGAAGCACTTATTGCATTTACGGAACTGGTACACCCAGAACCTCAGTCGATCCTCGCTAGGCATGCCCATGAGCTTCTCAGAGAGAGCATCCGATCCAATGCCAACATGCGGCTCGCCAACGTCGACCACGCTCGGGACTGGATCGCTGCACCTGCACTTTCTGATCTGCTCCTCGCCGCAGGCAAGACCGATTTGGACGATCCGCGCTCGGTCGAAGTACTCGCGCTTGAAGAACTCTGCAAGGGCCTTCTCGTCGCACCTTCTCGTCAGAACCGCTATCTTCTTCCCGTCTGTCATCCAAGGGTAGATGTTGCTGAGGATGGTGATCAGCTGGTATGGTACGTCCGTCCTGATATCGCCCAGATCTTCGCCCTTTGAGATCATCGCCGGAGCGACATTCCCGTGCTCTTCCCGCATCGCTAGGAGGTAGTCGGCCCCCTTGAGGTCGAATGCCACCGTCGCCAGTCTCTTCGCAAGCTCGTTCAGAACTTCACCCCCTTCAAGGGGTTCGGACCGAGCTTGGCGACCTCGTCGACGAACTCAACGATGACCTTCTGGAACTTCTCCCCCTCTGCTGCGCTCACCCAGTCCAGTCTCACGCGTTTCTCGTCGAGTCCGACGTCCTTCAGGATCTTCTGGACGACCGGTATTCTCTTCGCCGTCCTGTGGTTCCCCGTCATGTAATGGCAGTCCCCAAGATGACAGCCGAGGACCAGGACCCCGTCCATGCCCTGAGAGATGGCCTTCATGACGTACTCGGGTTTGACGCTCGCGCTGCACATGACCCGCACAACATGGACGTTGGGGGGCATCTGCAACCTGCTCACCCCTGCGAGGTCAGCTCCGGCGTATGAGCACCAATTGCAGCAGAACGCGAGTATCGTCGGTCTGAACTCCGTCACGACGATTCCTCCAGAGCATGTCTCACGAGGGAGTCTATCATCGCGCCGAGCTGGCGAGTGGTGAATCCCCTCTGTTGCATCGCATCATTCGGGCATGCGGCGACGCACGTGCCGCATCCCTTGCATTGCACCTCGTTCACCTTCGCGACTCTCCTGCTGCCCTCTTCGACGATCTCGATAGCCTCGTAGGGGCACGATGCCACGCAGTTGCCACACGCGGCGCACTTGTCGGGATCGGTCCAGGCGGTGATCGCCTCGATCACTACTCTGCCCCTCTTGATCGGTATCGCGGCCTTGGCCGCCGCACCAAGCGCCTGGGATATGGTTTCCTTGGCACTGCTGGGCCATCTGGCGGAGCCGCAGATGAACACTCCGTCGGTCGCGAACTCGACCGGCCTGAGCTTGACATGAGCCTCGAGGAAGAACCCGTTCTTATCCCTCGGCACCTTCAGGAGCTTGCCAACCTCTGCGGAGTCCTCTCTGGACACGAGTGGCGTGGCCAAGACCACGCGGTCGGCGGCGAGTTCTATCCTCTCTCCGAGGGCTTCGTCATAGACTTCCGCAGCGATTCCCGCCCCCTTCTTGCGCACCCGCGGCGTGTCGCTCAGCGCGTACCTGATGAACTGGACGCCTTTCTCAGAGGCGCTCTTGTAGAGCTCCTCCCACACGGTGCCTGAGCTCATTATGTCTCTATGCACGATCGTCGCTGCCCCGCCTGCTTCGACCACCTTCAATGCATTCTTCAGGGAGGTGTTGCAGCAGATGCGCGAGCAGTACTCCCTTCCGGGCTGTCTGCTACCGACGCACTGGATGAATACGACCCGTTCCGGCTTCTCTCCGCCGGTCAAGGCTCGCTCGAATTCGAGCTGCGTGACTACTCCAGGGACGTCCCCGTACCCATATTCCCCAGTCGGCTCGAAACCGCGAGCACCGGTTGCGACGATTATCGCCCCTGCCTTGATCTCCTTCTCCTCCCCTGCCTCGTTCAAAACGATACTGAAGTTGCCCACGAATCCAGTGACATTCCGGAGCTTCGTGTTCAGGTGGATGTGTGCCTTCTTCGAAGCCTTGACCTCGTCGATGAGCCGCTTCAACATGGCGCTGGCATTCTCCGAGTGGGGCGCGAGAACCGAGATGTCGTTGAGTAGGCCCCCAAGCCTGCCCTCCTTTTCCACGAGGTGGGTCTCGACGCCCTGGGCGACCAACGACGCGGTCGCTACCAGGCCCGCGAGTCCCCCGCCAATCACCAACGCGGTCGGAATCACGCTCGACTCGCCCTCCGCCTGGGGCTCGAGCAATGCCGCCTTGGAGACGCCCATCGCCACGAGCCTCTTCGCCTTCTCGGTTGCGGAGGCCGGCTCCTTCGCATGGATCCAGGAGCAATGCTCCCTAATGTTGACGAACTCGAACAGATACTTGTTCACACCAGCCTGCTCGCATGCGCTTCGGAACAGAGGCTCATGGGTCCGGGGCGTGCACGCAGCCACGACGACTCGGTCGAGCTTGTTCTGCTCTATGCTCTTTCTGATCGAGTCGAGCCCTTCCTCAGAGCACGAGTAGAGGTTGTGGTCGGCGACGACGACGCCCGGGAGGGAGCTCGCGAATTTGACTACATCCTCGACAGAAACGGTCGAAGCTATGTTGTGACCACAATGACAGATGAACACGCCTATCCTCGGCATTGCTACGTCACCTCCTGAAGGAGTTCCGCGATCCTCGCCGCCACTCCGGAAGCCTGCGCTACGGAGTCAGGGATGTCCATCGGTTCACCTGCGAACCCACAGACTAGGATTCCCTTTCTTGTGGCATCCATCGGGTGCCTCCAATCCGGTGTGCTCGCGAACCTGTCTCTGTCCAGCTCGATCTTCAGCAGCTTGGAGAGTTCCTCAGAACCGTGAGAGGGCACCAGCGCAGGACAGAGGACGAGCATGTCGAACTCCTCTGACTTCTGTTCCGTCATGCCCCCCACCACCTCGTACGTCACGAGCACACCGGACTCGCCATGTGCAGGTTGGACGCTGGCGGGTCTTGATCGCACGTACCTGACCCCGTACTGTTTCTCCGCCCTGATGACGAATTCCTGGAAGCCCTTTCCCGTCGCCCTCATGTCCATGTAGAATATCGAAGACTCCAGGTCCGGAACATGCTCTCTCGCGAGTATGGACTCCTTGGTGGCGTACATGCAGCACACGCTGCTGCAGTACTGGAGCATCTTCGCATCTCGAGATCCGACGCACTGGACAAAGGCGAGCCTCTTGGGCTCCTTGCCGTCCGAAGGCCTGACAAGATGCCCTCCCGTGGGCCCTGCCGCCGAGAGGATCCTTTCAAGCTGAAGCGAGGTGAGGACATCCTTGCATGCCCCGAGCCCGTATTGGCGGAGAGCAGACGCGTCAAAGAGGTCGAAGCCCGTGGCCATGACGATCGCTGCAGCCTCGATCTCGACGATGCTGTCCTCTTGGTCGTAGTCAATGGCACCTGCCTGGCAGACCTTCTTGCAGACGCCGCACTTCTTCCCAATGAGTGTCCTGCAGTGCTCAGCGTCTATCGTCACCTTTCTCGGGACGGCTTGCGGGAAGGGCAGGTAGATGGCCTTCCTCGTGGACAGGCCCTCTTCGAACTCGTTCGGCACCTTCACCGGGCACTTCACAATGCAGTCCCCGCAGCCCGTGCACTTGTTGATCGCGATGTGCCTAGCCTTCTCACGTATTCTGACCTTCAGCTTCGGGAACTCCCCTCCGACGCTGTCGATCTCCGAGTATGTGTGAAGTTTGATGTTCTCGTGACCCGCACACATGATCATCTTCGGGGAGAGGATGCACATGGAGCAGTCGTTCGTCGGGAAAGTCTTGTCGAGCTGTGCCATCCTGCCTCCAATCGATGGAGTGCGTTCGACGAGGTGGACTTCGTAGCCCATATCGGCAATGTCCAGACAAGCTTGTATGCCGGCTATGCCCCCGCCTATGACAACGACCTTCTTCGGCATCGTTAGCCCTCCAGCCCGCTCGGCATGTTGGTTGAAAGGATGCTGCCGCATCCTTTATCTATTCCGCTGAGACTTTGTAACGCCCGCGATTGCGGGAGTTGGCTGTGCGCTTCTTTTCGTGGGCTACGCGGGTCGCCTACATAAGGGTTTTGCCCCTGGACGAGGGCGTGGCATGGCCTGAGTTGTAAGCGCGGCTCCGTGCGATCTCCCAGGGGTTATCACAGCATCAACGGGACGAAGCGCGGTGTTATCCGAGCCGGCAGATGCAGCTCCTGGGTCTGGATTTCAGAGGTGATTGGCACAAGCGAAAGCTTTTATCAGCTTCAGTCATAACCTGTTCCCTAGGTGACCCGATGGAGAACGGTCCCCAAGTGGTCGGACTGAAGGAGTGCAGGGAGCACGGCTACTTCAGAGCAGAGATGTGCCCTGTGTGCGGAGATGAGGGCCGGTTCCTGATGAACGAAGAGGAACTTGACAGGCTGAGCAGGACCATGGCAGGAGCGCTCAGGCATTTTCCGGACAGGTTCGACCTCAAAATGGACAGGCACGGCTTCGTCGACCTTCGATCGTTCGTGAGCGCCGTCCAGAGGAAACAGCGAAGGTATCATTGGCTGAAACCACACCATATCATCGCAATCATCGAGACGGACAACAAGGGTCGGTATGAGTACAGGGATGGCATGATCAGGGCGACATACGCACACTCCTTCGAGGTTGAGCTGGACCTCCCCCTGGGTGTGTCTCCCGACAAGCTCTTCTACCCGACAACTGCGGAGGAGGTTGACATCGTTCTCGAGGTCGGACTGAAGCCATCCGACAGGAAGATGGTCCACCTGAGCAAGACCGTGGGGGACGCAGTCAATGCGGGCAGGGTGCGCACTCCGAACCCAATCATACTCGAGGTCGATGCTCACGGGGCGTCGGAGGACGGCATCATAATACAGAAGGCGGGCAAGACCGTCTATCTCACTACCGATGTGCCTCCCAAGTACCTCGCGAGGTTGGAGATCGATTTGGCGGAGTTCCCGCTCGAGAAGCCTGCGAGACCGAGACAGGCAAAGCCCGGGGACAAGGAAGCGAATCCCGAGCCGGCCGCGAAGGCACCTGAGGATCAGCCAGCTGAGTGACACGTTCAGCCACCGGCGGGCAAGTTCTAAATATCACCCCAGCCAACTCATGGCCGGCATGTTCCAGAGAGCGGACAGTCTGATGGTTGAGGCATCCGAGGATCGATTCCCGCTCCACGCGCTGGATTTCCACTGGGAGGATTTCGAGCCAGGCCTGAGCTGCTACGATTCCAGGGACGGGAAGGTCGGGGAGTTCGACCTTCAAGACGTGAGGTTCGCAGCGAGCAGGAAGCGCATCTGCATTGGATACTTCGATGATGACGGAAGATACGTGATATGTCCCAGGCAGAACGCCGTCTCACGATTCTCCCAGTGCCAGGAATGCTCGGCGGAGTCCTTCCTCCCGTACCAGGAGTGTCTGTTCGAGCCTCGCTGTGATGGCGAGATATGCGATATCGACTTCTGCAGGAGGGAGCACGTGCTCTACGTCGCCTTCTACGACACTCGCATGAAGCTGGGCATGAGTTCCACGAGAAGAGTTGAAAGGAGGCTTGTCGAGCAGGGCGCAGACGCCTTCGCCATTGTGGGCAGACTCCCGACTCGCAGAAAGGCAAGGGAGGCCGAGAAGAGCATCTCCGCGCGCCTGGGCATCCCGCAGGCTATGAGGAGCGACGTTGTGCTCAGGAATCTGGCACGAAAGGTGGATAGACAAGGCATCGAGGGCAGGTACGAGGGTCTCAGGATCACTCTCTCCGAGGCCTACCGTTTCGACCCAGGCCCCCTCCAATGGCTCGAGGGATATCCGATCGACCTGCCGCTCGCGAACGTCCCCAAGCTCGAGGAGACAACAGGTATCCACAAGGGGGGCTTCGTGGGTGTCAAGGGAAGATGGCTGATTTTCGAATCCGGCGGGCTGAAGGCACTGAACCTGTCAGACCTGCCCTCGAGATTCCTGTGCAGGGAGTGAAGCAGGTCGACACTCAAAACACAGAAATACACTCGCAGCGTTGAAGAGAGCGGTTGGTAGGAATGAAGATAACATGGCTGAGCCACTCGGCATTCCTGATCGAGGGCAATGACAGGGTGTTGGTGGACCCGTTCCTTACTGGCAATCCGAAGGCTCCGGTGTCCCAGGAGGAAATCGACTGCGATATCGTCTGCGTCACGCACGGCCACGGCGACCACTTGGGGGACGCCGTCGCCATCGCGCGCAGGACGGGCGCTGTGGTCGCGTCCATCGTCGAGATGTCGAGCTATCTCGAGAGGACCGGTGTCAAGAGCGTCGGTTTCAACCTTGGGGGAACTGCGAGGATAAGAAACACTAGCATCACGATGGTCCCGGCATTCCATTCCTCCAGCATAGGCGCGCCCGGCCTCGAGTTCTCCGCGGCCATGCCAGTGGGGATGGTCATAGATTCGGGCAAGGTCGTGTACCACGCAGGAGACACATCTGTCTTCGGAGACATGAGGATGATCGGGCAGATGTACAAACCCCAGGTAGCGCTCCTCCCGATAGGAGGGTTCTTCACGATGGACCCGAAGCAGGCCGCGATCGCTGTCTCCCTCATCAGGCCGAAGATTGTGATCCCGATGCACTATGGCACATGGCCACCAATCGATGCGGACCCCAAGGAATTCGAGAAGCTCGTCAAGAAATCCTCAAAGGGCACCAAGGTCGTGATCATGCAACCTGGTAAGTCGCTGGAAGTCTGATACGAGATGACTCAGATCCTAACCCCCGAAGAGGTCAGGAGACGCCACGGCAGCATGTTCTCCAAGCGGCTGATCACCCTCGTGGACGAGAAGGCAGGAAAGGCCAAGATCATTGAGGAATGCTGCGCCCAAGGCCCTGTCGAATGGGATGCAGTCAACAGGCTCCGCGCGAAGGGCATCGTCGAACACATCGAGGTTCAGGGGACGGTCCTTATCATGGACGTGAGAATTGGCGAGGGCAACATCCGGTTCGGACCCGCCTCAAAGGATACTGGCGGACAGGCCCTGAAATCCCTTCGCATCAGGAACGGCAAGGTGGAGACGATCTGGGTCGGCCTTGCCGGGGCGTCTGTGGGGATCGGAGCATGCCTTCCGCAGGCGGACGGCGTCGAGAAGGTCGAGTTCCTCGGTGACGATGTGGTCGGTGGAAGCAGGAAGGTGGAGATAAGGCTCACAACGCCTCTGATGGTACGACTCGTGATCGGCATAGATGACACTGACACGAAGGAGAAGGGTGCTACATGGGTTCTTGGCCTGAAGCTGGGAAGGGAGATGCCGCATGGCAGTTTCCTGTCACACAAGATCGTGCAGCTGAATCCTCACGCTCCCCAGAAGACAACCAACTGCGCGTCCACAGGCTTGACCTTCGCGGTGAACCCGGAGGAGGCCAGCAAGACTGTCGCGTGGACGAAGGAGTTCGTGAGGAGCAACACCTACTCCGACCAGACCTGCATCGCAGCCTTCCGAGGCCTCGAGATCCCGAGGAAGCTTGCGAGGTACGGTGTGGACGCCAAGGAGAGCATCCTCTCAATTCACGATGCCGACCACATAGCCGCCGACTGCGGCGTCGAGGTTCACGAAATAACCGGGCGCAGAGGCGCGATCGGGGCGGTGGCTGCCATCGGGTGCATAGACCTGGGCCTGTACAGCGCTGGCCTTCCGGAGGATTTCAAGCACGTGTAATGTTTAAGGAGGGTTCTAACATAGGGAGGCCGGGCGCGAGATGACTGGCGATATCACAAAAGCGATCACGTCAACCGCCTACCAGACCTACGAGCGAAGGCTTCTGAAGGAGATACTTTCTAGGCCAGTCCCCAAGCACGTGGCCATAATAATGGATGGCAATAGACGCTACGCCAGAGACGTCGGGATGGTCGTGGCGGAGGGCCACGAGAAGGGCCGCAGAAAGCTGGAGGAGGTGCTCGAGTGGTGTTTGGACATCGGGGTCACGATGCTCACGGTCTATGCGTTCTCCACGGAGAATGTCGGGAGGGAAAGAGAGGAGGTGGAGATGCTCATGCGCATGTTCGCCGAGAATTTCCAGAGGCTCGGCGACGACGATCGAGTGCACAAGTACAGGATACGCGTCAGGGTCCTGGGCCAGAAGGACCTCCTGCCGAAGGACGTCCAGGAGGCGATAACCTACGCCGAGGCCAAGACCCAGGGGTACGACCAGTACTACTTCAACCTGGCCGTTGGATACGGAGGCCGGGAAGAGATCCTCCAGGGCATACGGAAGGTCGCCAAGGCAGTCAAGGATGGCAAGATGAAGGTCGAGGACATTGACGAGAAGTCGTTCTCCAAGTTCCTATACACGAAGGACATGCCAGACCCCGACCTCATCCTGCGAACATCGGGGGAGGAGCGCATCTCCAACTTCCTCCTTTGGCAGCTGGCCTATTCCGAGCTCTACTTCGCGGACATATACTGGCCCGGGTTCCGCAGGGTGGATTTCCTGAGGGCGGTCCGGTCGTTCCAGCAGCGAAAGCGCCGGTACGGGACATAGGCATTTTTCGGCGGATTCGTGGTTCCAAACGCAAAGCACGGCAGTGTCTGGGTACGAATTCTATCCCTATCTGTCAGCAATTTGTATGGATTCCGTTAAGTTGAAGTACAACATGCGTATTCGCATCCGGGTGTTGCGATGACGATGCCGGCAGAGCCCGAGATGACGTGTGAGCTGTACGAGCGGTGGAAAGGCCTCGACCTGAAGATGCTCCCCATCGACAGGACGGACATCATGATTCTGTGCGAGCTGAGGGACAATGCGAGGATGAGCAACTCGGAAATCGCTAAGAAGCTCAACGTGACGGAGGCGACTGTCCGGAGGCGGATAAAGAACCTCATTGAGAAGGGCATCATCATGAGATTCTCGATCCACATCGACTACAGGCTGATTGAGAATACTGTCAAGGCGTACATACATGTCAAGACCGTCACTGACAAGTTGGACCAGGTAGTGCAGCACGTGACGAACCACAACAGGGTCGTCGCCGTGTACAGGGTGACGGGAGAGTACGACCTCCTAGTTGTAGCGCTGTTTGTCGGCATGACGGAGCTGCAGGAATTCATAGACACGTTCCTCAAAATCGACGGGATCAAAGAGACGGACACGCAGATCGTCATGAGCGCACACAAGGGCGTTCCGTGGACTGGGATCTAGGCGTTCCCGCCTACTGGCCATTCGTTCATAAGGACGGGAATCCTCCGTTACCTTGAATAACCGCCAGGGTGTTCTCTGGCCAACGGGATCCGGTATGGACAATCGCGAGAGTGACGGGTCGTGGTTCTTACCCTTCGAAATGCTCTTCGACCTGACGCGTATCATACTGCAGTCCCCGTAGGACATTGCTGAGGTGGAAGGAATGGACAAGGGGAAGGACTCATCAACCAAGAGTGACAAGTTCGGCCAATTGCTTCTCAGGCATAGGATAGGCGTAATCGTACTCGTCTTCATCGTGCTGTTGACGCTGCTGTCGGTCACCCTCATGTCGTTCGTGAACGTCCCGGCTGGCCATAAGGCCGTCGTCGTGTCCGCGCCCAGCAGCGGATTCATCGGCACGACGCTTGGCGAGGGCTGGCATTTCAACCCGTATTTCATATTGTGTGATGTTGAGATCATAAGATACAATATCCAGACTGTCGAGTTCAGCGTGCTAGCGTCCGAAGGCGTCATGAGCCACTACGGGCCTGTAAATGTGCGCAGCCAGGATAATCTTGAGGTCTATCTCGACTTCGCCATCACTTATCACATCCCGGAGGACTACGTATCATACCTGAGGGTCAACTATGGGGACTACAAGAGCACGATATTGATACAGGTTGCTCGAAGTGTGCCGCGGGATGTCTGTTCGCAGTATCCCGCTCTCGAACTCGCAGGACCCCTGAGGCCGCTCGTGGAGGATAGCATCGCGGACAACATAACTGCGCAGCTCGGCGCGCACCACATAGTGGTCAACGAGTTCAACCTGAGGGAAATACAGCTCCCAGATGATGTCGATTCTGCCGTGCAGAGGAAGAAAGTGGCGGAGCAGGAACTGATAACCGCGGGCTACCTGGCCAACAGGACGGTAGTGCTGGCCCAAGGACAGGCCCAGGCTATGGTGATAAACGCAACAGGGTTCGCCAACGCCACTGTCATCAAGGCCAACGGGAGCGCTGAGGCAGTCAAGCTCATCATGGATATGCTGATGATCGAGGACTCGAACACGACTGTTGAAGACTATTTGACGTATCTGTACATGATGGCCCTGATGGACCCGAACTCGAACGTACAGTTCGTTATTGTGCCAAGCGAGGGTGTGCCAATAATCATACAGCCCACTCCGTAGGAGGCATCAGATGGCAAGACTACTGTTCTTCGTCCTGTTCGTCGTCATACTCGCCTTTGCAGCCTGGATATTCTGGCTCATGCACAAGGCGAAGATGAGAGAACTGGAGTCCAAGGGCGCAAAGTAGGGCGGTCCCGGGATTGGGTGCTGGCATGCCCGCGAGCCTGAGAGCGGCCGAGATAATCGCCGAGCTGAGGTCCAAGGCGAATCCGGCGAACGTGGAGGGAATGGCGAGGTTCGGGATCAGCCCTGAGGGCACGCTCGGGGTCTCGGTGCCGACGCTTAGAAGGATGGCTAAGAAGATCCGCAAGGATCATGCGCTCGCCCAGGAGCTGTGGTCCTCGGGAATACACGAGGCGAGGATGATGGCCGCCTTCGTGGACGACCCGGCGAGTGTCACGGAAGCGCAGATGGAGTCATGGGTCAAAGAGTTCGATTCATGGGATGTCTGCGACCAGGTGTGCAGCAACTTGTTCGACGCCACGCCCTTTGCCTACTCCAAAGCCGCGCTGTGGAGCAAACGAGACGAGGAGTTCGTCAAGCGCGCGGGGTTCGTGCTCATGGCAGCTCTGTCTGTCCACGACAAGAAGGTCGATGACAAGGAATTCCTCCGCTTTCTGCCGATCATCAAGCGAGAGGCCTGGGATGAGCGGAACTTCGTGAAGAAGGCGGTGAACTGGGCCCTGAGGCAGATAGGCAAACGCAACCTCGCCCTCAACCGTGCTGCGCTTGCCGCAGCGCGGGAGATTCACAAGCAGGGCACTAGGAGCGCTAGATGGATCGCGTCTGATGCGATCCGAGAACTCTCGGACGAGACGGTACTGCGTAGGCTCAAGGACAAGCAGCTGAGGAAGATGGGGAAGGCGAAGTGAGGTCGCTCCAGACGGCTACGCGGCCTGGAGGGCGATCTGCACGATGTCCACTGTCTTGATGTCGAGGCCGGCCTTCTTCGCTCCCGCATTGAGGTTGACCTGGCAGAAGGGGCATGATGTCGCAATCACTTCCGCCCCTGCCGCAACCGCTTGTCTCACGCGGTCCGCGGCAATGTTCTCGGCCATGTCGTTGAAGGCTGACTTGAAGCCACCTCCAGCGCCACAGCACTGCGAGTTCTCCCTCTCGTCTTTAGTCTCCAGAAGTTCCAGCCCGGGGATGGCCTTCAGCACCTTCCTTGGTGCGTCGTAGACCTTGGCGTGTCTCCCGAGATGGCATGGGTCATGGTAGAAGACCTTCTTCTTGTACTCCTTCGTGAACTTCAGCTTGCCTTCCTTTATGAGCTTCTCCAGGTACTCTGAGATGTGGTATATCTTGAATGAGGGCTTGCCCGTCAGCTTGGGATAGTCGTTCTTGATGGTGTTGAAGCAACCTGCGCACGCGGTGACCATGACCTTCCATCCGCGCCTGTCCATCTCGCGCACGTTGTGCGGCGCGATATCGTCTCTGACCACGCCCTTCTGTCCGGTCCTCAGCAGGGGCGAGCCACAGCACCATTCCTCCTCGCCCATGATGTTGAACTTCACGCCAGCCTTGTCCAGGAGTCTTGCGGTCGCGGCAGCCAAGGGCTGCATCCTGTACGCTTCCGTGCAGCCAGTGAAGAATATGACATCCGGGTTTGGGGAGAGTTTGACCTCGGGTGGAAGCCAGGCGGCCCGTTTCTCCTTGGGCTCGTCGTAGGGGTTCTTCTTTGCCACAACCTTCTCCCTGATCTTCTTGTGCGCTTCCATGGGGCCGTAGCCCTGGTCTATCAACCATTCCTTGACCTCTTCCCAGAGATGCGCAAAATCGATCTCCACATGACAGTTGTGCTCGCATGCTGCGCATGACGTGCACTGGAAGACTCGTTCGACGAACTTGTCGTTGATACGGGTCTCCCTTCGGAGAAGGGCGTCCATGGGGGTACGGCCGGCCATCTGCTTGAGGTAGTAAACCTTGCCTCTGGGTGAGCTTGATTCCCAACCGATCTGCGAATAGACTGGACAGGTAGCTCTGCAATATCCGCACTGCAAGCATGCATACAGGTCCTTCTCAATATCCCCTATCTTTCTCATGAAAGCCACCGAAAGGTAGTATCAGAGGTTCTGTGCGACCCATCCGAAACACTGACGGGACCCGCTGGTCTCCCCGAGGCAAGGGATATCTTCAATGTTGATAAATGTAGCGAACTGGCGCATTTTGTTGGTGGCCTGGATTCTCTAGCGTGCCCTTCTTGTTCTCGAAGTGCGCTTTTTAGGGTCGAGACGGATTTCAACTGTTTTTCCCGGTTCATAGCCCTTCAGTGAGCTTACCATGCCCCTGACAGTGTCGCTCACAATACTGGACACGAACCGCCCAGTGGCGATCTTGTTGTCGCCTATGATGACCGTTACCCCGACCGAAGGTAGCTCCAGGCAGTCCTCAAGTTTCTTCTTCCTCTCGACGATAGCTCGGGCCAATCTCCTGCAATCAAGGCCGCATTTGCCGCAGTCTAGTCCTGGAAGATCCCTCACTTGTCGCTCTGTCGCGACCTCCAGCTCTATGTAGCCCACAAGCTCCGCCAATGATGGGTTCTTCAGGACAGTCCCTTCTCTAGTGGTGACGTTTCCAATAGCGACCTTTGGGAAGTCCCCATCCTTGAATCCCTCGATTATCAAAACGTCTGGTCCAAAACCACGCGATATGATGTCGCAGACATCGTCCATGGGCATCTTGGAGTGCTTGATTATTACGGTCTCAATCTCAGACGCGAACGCCACGGGGTCGCTCCCCGCTCGCCAATGCCTCCACGTGTCCTTGCCTTCGCAGTCAACGCTCTTCCTGTGAGGAGTGTGCTTCACCGACGCGACCTTGTACTTCTTCTTTCTCAGCGCCTTCACGAGCCGCTCGACCAGGACGGTCTTGCCCGCATCTTGGTGGCCATAGATCCCTATGATCATGTATCGCTCCGCCGGACGAGATTGCATGGGCCGTAGATAAATCATCACCCGCGCGTCTTTGTTCTGCGCAGGAGCGCGCGCACGATCCTGGGTATGCTCGCGAAGATCGAGCTGTCGGACCAGTCCAGCTCTTCCTTCTCGCAGACCGTCGACTCGCTCAGTCCCGAGGCGGTCTCTCTCAGGGATTCGAGATCTGCGTCGCTCATCCTGCCTTTCGCGACGATTCTGTCGATGTTCTCCGAGAGATCCTTGGCGGCGTGTATTCGCTCATCGGTTCTATCTGCGACAGCTTCCGTTATCAACCCCATGTCGCGTTTGACTCTGTTGAGCCCAAGGCCCGACCGGTATGTCGCATCCACGATGTCTGATCTGGTCATCCATCTGGTCTCATAGTTCAGGACATGCTTCCAGCTGGGCATGATCGCCAGCTTGATGTGATCCGCGAGGCTGGTGGCAAGAAGCCTGAACCCGTGCTTATCAGGATTCTCGAAGGCGTTCCCTCCTGGGTCGAGGAATGGCGCCAAGGGGCTTATGAACGGGAAGAGCCTTTTTCCAGCGAATTTCTTGTACAGCTCCCGGGCGTACGTCACGGTGGCGTCGACGGATTCGGGAGTCTGAAGGGGCAGGCCAATCATGTAGAACATGTCGAACCTCCCACATCCAGCGTCCAAGAACGCCTCCGCTGTCTTCTCTAGGCCTGCGTTCGTGTAATGTTTCCCCTGCGCTTTTCGGACGTTCTCGTCATGCGTCTCAGGCGATATCTGCACGCTGAATCTGTCGACGCTGGAGGCGAGCTTGTCGGCGAAGGCCCGTTCGGCCGGAGTGAACAGCTCTATGATGATTTCGTTCTTCACCTTCCAATCTCTGAGCGCGTCGAGCAGCGTTTCAGCATACGCCTTCCCCGGCTGTCTGATGTCCCCCACGACAAAGGTCGCGCCCTTGATGTACTCCTCCGCCCTCGCGATGTCCTCCGCCAGGCGCTCGGGCGACCTGTAGGCAGGCTTCTTCCTGGCAAAATTCCTGCCGAACGAATCGCAGGATCCTGCGCAATTGACGCAGTTGTGAGTGCACCCCCTGACCGAAACCGCTATTGACATCGGATTCGATTTCCAGTTCTTGTACGGAAGGTGGCCTTCAAGATCCCTGTACCTCAGGACTTTCCTGATCATGAGGCCGTAGTCGATGGATATCCCGTCGAGGTCTTCAGGAACGTTCGAGAGCTTGTTCACGCGGATTCTGGTCCCTTCCCTGTAGGACAGGTTTGGCACGCCATCCAGGGATTTCCTTCCGGAGACCGCATCGATGAGCAGCTCCGCAGGTCTTTCCGTCGAGTCGCCCCGCAGCACGAAGTCTATCTGGGGATGATTCGCCAGGATCTCTTGGTGGTAGTACGACGCGCTGAATCCGCCGAGAAGGACCGGTGTGTTCGGGTGATGCTTCTTGAGCAGTCGTGCTAGCTCCAGAGAACCCTGCACGTGCGGCATCCAGTGCAGGTCTATGCCGAACATCTGACCCTCAATGGACTTGATGAACCTCTCGGGATCAAAGCGGTCCGATGAGAGCATTCGAGTAGCAATGTTGGCTATCCTCGTCTCGTATCCCGCGGATTCCAGGTGAGAAGCTATCGTGGTGAACCCTATCGGGTACATCTCAAAGACAGGCGTCGAGGGAATCAGGTCGCTGACGGGACCCATCAACAGAGTCTTCCTGCGGAAATCAATGACGCTCGGCGGGTGCAGCAGAACCAGGTCGGGTACGGCCATTGTGGTTCCGAAGCAAGGAGACCCTATTAGTACCTACCCCGTTACGGGCAAAATCCGCCGGTCCAGGCCGAACAAGAATAACTTCATATCGTGCTGAGTTCATGCGTCAGCTTGTGATATGAAGATGCGAGGAAGATACCCAATAATAGCCGCTGTGTTTGCGGGACTGTTCCTTCTGGCTCTTGCGCAGCCTGCTGCAGCCGAATGGATCACCCTGGACCCTCAGTCGACACTCCCGGAGGAAGTCGAAGGAGATGCGGATGGGATGATCACTGTCACATGGCATGCGGGCGATACAATTCAAGTGGTGCTGAGGGACCCTTCTGGAACGGTCCTTCGTAGCGTCACGGATTATGATTACTCATTCACTGAGGCATTGGATGTCTCTGGAACATACACGATCGAATGGATTAATCCGCAGACAGACGCCGTCTCTGTCGACAAGTACGTGTTCGGTGTCGATGTGTCCCCCGAGCACATCCTGACTGCAATTGGCTGGATCATAGTCATAGCTGTGGTAGGCATCATTGCAGTGATAGTCATCATAGTGCTTCTTTTCGTGTTTGTCCTCAATTCCGAAATAAGGCACCCACAGCAAGCATCTCCGCCGATGACGTATCTACCCGCGCCACCTGCTCCCAGCGGATGGGACGCGACTGACACCGGATCCAGCAAATGCCCGTTGTGCCGCTCCCCCATTGACTCGAGCATGGCCTTCTGCCAGAGGTGCGGTGCGAAGCTCAGGTAAACCCTTTCTCGCGATTCTTCTTTCAACCATCGGTACATCTGACGGAACTAGTGCGCAAAACCGTCGATTCCTATCCACTGACTTTCTAATTTCGCCTCCGTTAGTTGAATAACGCTTTAATACATTGTCAATAATCCCAGACCAATGCTTGCAGAGGACTACATGGGAATCGCAGTTTTTGCGATCGTAGCTCTGTTGTTCCCGACTATCGCGTTTTTCCTTTCCCGATACTTGAGAACTGACAAGAAGGACCCCCGTGGCATGACCACATACGAGTGCGGCGAGGTGCCCATCGGGCAGGCCCAGGTGCAGTTCCATTTCCAATACTACCTTTTTGCCATAATGTTCGTTGCGTTTGACCTCGTGACCGTCTTCGTCCTCCTGTGGGCCCTCGTGTTCTCCGACCTCAGCGACGTGGCTAAGGTGTTCCTGCTCATGTTCCTGGGGATTCTCCTCGTGGGCGTGACCTACGCACTCAAGAAGGAGGAGATAGTCTGGATTTGAAGGAACAGGGTGGCTCCGGCCCGGGCTCCGCAATTCTCTTCAAGTCAAGGGACTTCCTCAAGTGGTGGGACGGCGTGTTCGAAGGCGTGCTCCGCCGGTCTCCCGTCGGCTCAGGCATTGACTACCTCACTAAGGATTTCTTCAACTGGGCGACCAGGAACTCGATCTACTTTCTGCACTTCGGCATCATGTGCTGCGCTCTGGAGATGGCCGTCGCTTCTGCCCCCAGATTCGACCAGCAGAGGTTCGGGATCATCCCGCGGTCGTCTCCTAGGCAGTGCGACGTGCTACTTGTCAACGGACCTGTGAGCAAGAAGCTCAAGCCCGCCCTGAGGCGCCTCTACGATCAGATGCCCGAGCCGAAATGGGTCATCGCGATGGGGGAATGCGCGATCTCCGGCGGACCGTTCTACAACAGCTACAGCGTCGTCCCGGGAGTCGACCAGTTCATACCCGTCGACGTTTATATTCCTGGCTGTCCTGCGAGGCCTGAGGCCCTCCTGGACGGCTTCCTGAAACTCCAGAAGATGATCAAGGAGAACAAGAAAGGCTTGCTCACGGGCAAGTGACACTTGAGGGGATTGCTGGTGGCTGAGAAGCTCTTGGAAAAGCCTGCGGGGAGGATCGACGAGGTCCCAGAGCAGAGGCTCATGAGAGGGCTCCTGGATCACTTTGCGTCCGCCATGACCGATTTCCAAAGGCTCGACAGGGGAGTCATGAGGGCGAAGGTGGAGCGAAGGGAGCTCCACAAGGTATGCAAGTTCCTGAAAGACAACATGTCATTCGAACACATTTCCATGATCTCGGCTGTCGACTACGAGGACAGGTTTGAGATAGTCTACCACATCACATCCTATCGCGACAAGCTTCTGCTCGAGCTTGTCACCACCACGCCTAAGGATGACCCGAGCGTCGATTCCATATCGTCGATATGGGGCGGGGCCGATTGGCAGGAGAGGGAATCGTACGACCTCATGGGCATCAGGTTCAACAATCATCCGAAATTGGAGCGGATTCTGCTGCCCAAGGACTACTTGTACCACCCGCTCAGGAAGGACTTCAAGGGGTGACCATGCATGGCTGAGATGTGGATCAACATGGGACCCCAGCATCCGATGACTCACGGTCTCTGGAACCTGAGGATAAAAGTCGATGGTGAGACCATCGTTGACGCGCAGCCCGAGGTGGGTTACCTCCACAGGGGGATCGAGAAGCTCGCCGAGGGCAAGACTTACACGCAGATCATACCAATCGCTGACAGGCTGTGTTACGGCTCGTCGATGACCTGGTCCCACCTTTACTGCCTAACCGTCGAGAATCTGATGGGGCTCGAGGTTCCGGAGCGGGCGGAGTACATCCGCGTCATGGCCATCGAGATGCAGCGGATCGCGTCCCACCTCATGTGGCTCGCGGCCTATGCGAGCGACCTGGGGCTCGCGGCTGGATTCACTTACACGATGAGGGACAGGGAGGTACTCATCGATCTCTTTCAGGCACTCACTGGTGGGCGGCTCACCTACAACTACCCACGCATCGGGGGCGTTGCCCACGACCTGCCCGCGAACTTTGAGCGGGACGCTCTCCGCGCTGTGGATTACATGGAGACCCGGCTCAAGCAGTACGAGGACATGTTCGAAGGGTCCAAGATTTTCATGATGAGGAACGTGGGGATCGGGATACTGAAGAAGGGGGACGCGGTGAACCTCGGCGTCACGGGGCCTTCCTTGCGCGCGAGCGGCGTCAGCTACGATCTGCGCAAGGACATGCCGTATTCCGTGTATCCTGAGATGGACTTCGCGGTTGCCACTCACGAGGATTGCGACTGCTACGCCAGATACCGCGTCAGAATGGACGAGATGTGGGAAAGCTGCAAGATCATCCGCCAGTCGCTCAAGAAGATGCCGAAGGGCAAGTGGAGGATTGTCGCCCCCAGGACTGCGCCTGTAGGCACGGGTCTCGGACGCGTGGAAGACCCGCGAGGCGAAGGCATGATGTATCTAGTGGGCGACGGGACAGACAGGCCCTACAGGCTGAAGATCCGGAGCCCGATATTCGTGACCGTCTCAGCAGCTCCGAAGATCCTGGTCGGTTACAAGTTGGCGGACGTCGTCGCCATCATGGGCGGCCTTGACATGTGCATCGGAGAGGCCGATAGGTGAGGACATGAACCTGTACGAATTCAGCTACGGAATCATACACTGGCTCGTGAACCTCGTCAACAACCTGTGGTACTGGCTCGGGGATGTTCTCCCGGGGTTGCTCGGAGACTTCTTCGATGCCATAGGGAGGTTCGCGGCATCTCACGGTCACATGGCAGTCATGGCGATGTTGGTCGAGAGCCTCATCGTGATAATCGTCGCCCTGATAAACGTCCTGAACTTCATCTGGATATTCAGGAAGCTCAGCGGGCGGATTTTCGATTTCTACGGGCCGTACTACGTGGGGTACAGGATAGGTGGGTGGCTCCAGAACCTGGCAGATGGCGTGAAGCTGCTGGTGAAGGAGATAATCGTGCCGATGAAGGCCGACAAGATGGGCTATCTCCTTGCGCCAGTGATCTACATCGGCTCGTCAATCCTGATTGTGGGCATAATCCCCTTCAGCGAGAATTTCGGCATTTCAACAACCAGGGAGCCGGGGCAATACGTGCCGGGGGCAGCGCTGCTCGCCCTTGCAGTGTTCGCGATTGCGCCGTTCTCGATTCTGCTCGCAGGATGGTCCTCGAACAACAAGTACACGCTCATCGGCGGGATGAGGTCCGCGGCACAGATGATGAGCTATGAGATCCCGCTGCTCCTGACGGCCGTGAGCGTTTTCTTGCTGGCCGGCAGTTTGAGTTTCGTAGACATAGTCGACGCTCAGCACGACATCTGGTTCGGGATACCGCTTCTCATCGGCCTGGTCGTGTTCATGGTGTGCTTGGCGGCAGAAGTGGAAATCATACCGTTCGACCTCCCGGAGGCCGAGGCCGAGCTGGTCGAAGGCTGGACCACGGAGTACGGCGGGATGCGGTTCGGGCTGTTCTATTTCACCACAGCGATCAGGGCCTACGCCGGTGGGGCGCTAGTCACTGCGTTCTTCCTTGGAGGCTGGCAAGGCCCAGCAATCATTCCGGATGAGATTTGGTTCTTGATCAAGGCGTATATCGTGTACGTGATATTCCAATGGATGACCTGGTCGCTCCCGAGGGTCAGGGTCGACCAGATGCTGGGCGTTGGCTGGAAGCGCCTTCTGCCTCTGGCCGTGCTCAACCTGCTCATCGCTGCGGCAATGAAGACCCTGGGGTGGTTCTGATGGTGAGCCGCAGCAAGAGGACGACTTCCCTGGGCTTCGTGACCAAACCCATGGGGCGGACCGGCAGGCAGGTCGTGAACTCTCTTGTGACAGGCAAGCCCAACACAATCCTATATCCGTATGAGAAGCTGGAGCTCCCTCCATCATACAGAGGCAAGCACACGCTGGATTTCAAACGCTGTATCGGGTGCAGCAACTGCGTCCAGATATGCCCGAACGACTGCATGTGGATGGAGAAGCTCGAGGATCCCGAGCTGGGCAAGATTGAGCGGCCGGGGATAGACATGGGAAGATGCCTCTTCTGCGGTTTGTGCGTAGAGGTGTGTCCCACCGTCGCTATCCACGAGACCGTGGAGTTTGAGCTTGCAAGCCATGACAGGGAGAAGCTGAAGTTCGGCCCCAAGGAACTCAGGGATGACAAGTTCGCGGACAGCTATGTCGAGGAGCGGCAGAAGCGGTCCCTTCCTGTCCTGGACTTGTCGAAGTGCACTGGCTGTGACAAGTGCGCCCCGGAATGCCCCGCAATCTGCATCGCAATGGTCCCGATAGAGGGCGTGGGCAAGAAGAAGCCAGAGATCGAGCTCGAGAAGTGCACTTCATGCAAGAAGTGCGCAATCATCTGCCCTGAGAAAGCCCTTGAGATGAAGGACGTCTACGAATCGTACTTCGACATGCCCGAGCCTAAGTTCATGTTGAAGAATTGCACGGGCTGTGGCGCGTGCGCGCGGGTTTGCCCTGCAGACTGCATATACATGATGGAGATGCCGGGCACGGAGAAGGTGCTCAAGGACGGCAAGAAGAGCAAGCCCAAGAAGCGCGCGGTCTTTGTCCTTGAGAAATGCGTCGGCTGCGGAAGATGCTTCCGCGCGTGCAAGTTCGATGCGATCGAGATGCCGGGGGCGAGAGAGTGACCTGGGAGATGTTCATATTCATGGTCATGGCGGCGATCACCCTGATCTCCGCATTGCTCGTGATACATTCGAGGGAGATCGTCCGAAGCGTGGTGGCGCTCGCCACATGCTTCATCGGCATCGCAGTCCTTTACATAATGCTCAGCGCCGAGTTCGTCGCGATAATCCAGATTCTCGTATACGTCGGCGCCGTCGTGGTCGTCATCCTCTTTGGTATCATGCTGACAAGGCGCGAGATAATGGAGGGTGAGAATCGATGAGGGCGAACGTGATCAAGGCCGGAGCGCTCGTCCTGCTTGCGCTGCTGTTCGTGCTCGCGATTCTCGATGTTGCCTGGCCCGAAGGCGACCTGGACGAGATATCGATTGAGGAGCTGGGGATCGCACTCTTTGGCGAATCGGACTGGACTGGATATGCCCTTATAGTATTCCTGGTCGGCCTGCTGATCCTTGTGGCCATACTCGGAGGCGTCTTCCTGGCGAAGGGAGAGAGCGAGGAGGAGGAGAAGCTTTGATACCGATCGAGTACTGGCTGGTCTTCAGCTCGCTGCTGTTCCTCGTAGGGGTTTACGGAGTCCTCACGAAACGCAACGCTATCGTGGTCCTGATGTCGATCGAGGTGATGCTCAACGCCGCAAACATCAACCTGGTCGCATTCAGCTCGTATCACGACGCGCTCCACGGATCGTCCGATGCCACTGGACAGGTATTTGCCCTCTTCTCGATCGCCGTTGCGGCTGCGGAGGTCGCGGTCGGATTGGCGATCATACTCTCGGTATACAGGCGCTACAGGACTATCGATGTTGACCAGATCAACATCCTGAGGTGGTAAGATGCTGGAATATGCGTGGCTGATTCCAGTTCTCCCCTTCGTCGCATTCCTTCTCATAGCTTTGCTTCCCAAGAGGACATTGCTCTGGGAGGACGGGGGACTCTATGCGATTGTTTGCGCGCTCGGCGCGTTCGCCCTGTCCATGGGCGTGATCTGGGGAGTCATCGTGAGCGAGGACCTCCCGTATGAGTCGGAGGAATACACCTGGCTCATCATAGGAGACATCGAGATACCGTTCGGAATCTACATAGACGAGCTCACTGCCGTGATGCTCCTTGTCATATCGGTCGTGGGGACACTTGTCGTCATCTACTCGGGCGGGTACATGCACGAGGAGGGCTTGGGCAGGAGGAGGTACTACGCGGAGATCATGCTGTTCATATCCGTGATGTACGGGCTCGTGCTCGCGAGCAACTACCTGATGATGTTCATCTTCTGGGAGCTGGTCGGCCTGTGCTCGTATCTTCTCATAGGCTTCTGGTACGAGAAGCCCTCGGCGTCCAGCGCCGCGAAGCGCGCGTTCATCGTCACCCGTGTTGGCGATATCATGTTCATGGCCGGAATAATCATCCTGTTCATATACGTCGACGATCTGCGGTTCACCGCGCTTTTCGGAGCGGGAGGTGTCGCCGCGGTTCCGACGGACATGCTGATCCTCTCGACAGCGCTGATATTCGGCGGCGCGATAGGCAAGAGCGCGCAGTTCCCGCTGCACGAGTGGCTGCCTGACGCCATGGAGGGCCCGGCCACCGTGTCCGCACTCATTCATGCAGCAACCATGGTGAAGGCGGGTGTGTACCTCACGGCGAGATCCTATCCATTGCTGCTCCAGACGCCCGAGTCGCTCTTGTTCGTGGCCATCATCGGGGGGGTCACTGCACTCATCGCCGCTACGGTCGCGCTCGCTGCGACGGACATAAAACGCGTTCTAGCCTACAGCACGATCAGCCAGTTGGGATACATGATACTCGCGCTCGGAGTTGGAGGGTATCTCGTGAACGACCTAGGTTCGGCTGACGGATACTCCGCCGCGTGCCTCCATCTCATGAACCATGGCTTCTTCAAGGCACTCCTTTTCCTGTGCGCGGGCAGCGTCATACATGCCGTTGGGACTAACGACATGAATCTCATGGGCGGCCTCAGGAAATACATGCCCATCACATCGCTCACGATGTTGATAGGCGCGTTAGCGATATCAGGCATCCCGCCGTTCTCCGGTTTCTGGAGCAAGGATGAGATTCTCGCCGCCGTATTCGAGGCAGGCGAAGTCAACTGGATTTTCACGCTGCTCTGGATTATGGGCTTCGTAACCGCCTTCATGACCGCCTTCTACATGTTCAGGATGTGGTTCCTCACCTTTGCAGGCAAGCCCAGGTCAGCGTACCACGCCCACGAATCCCCGAAGATAATGACCATCCCGCTCATGATACTGGCAGGGCTCGCGGTCATCTCCGGGTTCGCTCTGTTCATAGGCGAGGGATTCACCGAGTTCATCGCTGGGTCGATCGGGCTCGAAGGACATGGCTCTGCTGTTGACATCGCAAGCGACATCTTCACAGACCCGCTGACCTACATGTCTCTCGGAATCGCAGTAGTCGGGATATTGTTCGCCTATCGTGTCTACTACATGCCCGGGTTCGACAGGTCCGTCTTCGCAAAGGGCGTCCCGGGGGCTTTCCATAGGGCGCTCGAGAACCGGTGGTACATCAGCCAATTCTACGATGACTTCGCGTACAAGATATGGTATGGCTTCTCTCTGCTGGCGGACAAGTTCGACCGATACGTGATTGACGGAATTGTGAACGGGATAGCCTACCTTGGCTCCAACTCCGGCGGAGTTCTCAGGAAGGCCCAGTCGGGCAATGTCCAGAGGTACGCTGGCCTGATTGTGGTTGGCCTGATTCTGCTCCTGCTGTTCGTTCTATACATCGCCCCGTGGGCGAGGGGGCTGTGAGAGATGCTCGAAGGTATCCCGATAGTCTCAATCATAATACTCCTGCCGATCATCGGAGCGCTGGTCACGTTCACTTTGCCGAGGAGCCAGGAGAAGAACGCCCGCATCGTCGCGCTCGTGATCTCGCTGGCGGCCCTGGTGCTGTCCGTCCTTGTAGCTCTCGACTTCGTCATCGAACCGGACTCGTCGTCGCCAGGGTACCATGACGGCGGGGGATTCTTCGACTTCCAATTCTACGAGGACTATGCGTGGGTCGAGTCGTTGGGGATAAGCTACACGGTTGGTCTCGACGGCATCAGCCTGCCGCTCTTCATCCTCACGACTCTGCTTTCGTTCATATCGATCCTGTTCTCGTGGGACACCACAAACAGGCCCAAGGAATACTTCGGCCTCATGATGGTTCTCGAGGTGGGTGTCCTTGGGGTCTTCGTGGCCCTTGACTACTTCATGTTCTACGTCTTCTGGGAAGTCGTCCTAATACCGATGTATTTCCTGATCGGTGTCTGGGGAGGCCCGAACAAGGATTACGCTGCGATCAAGTTCTTCATCTATACTCACGTTGCCAGCCTCGCGCTGCTCATCGGGATCATGGCATTGTACTTCGAGGCAGGCGCGCAATCGTTCAGCATGGAGGAGATCGCCCTTGCCGGCGGGACCCAGTTCTCAGGGCTGTTCCAGGTGGGCGTCTTCGGCGCGCTTCTTTTCGGGTTCGGTGTGAAGCTTCCCATGGTGCCCTTCCACACTTGGCTTCCGGACGCCCATGTCGAGGCTCCCACTGCTGGTAGCGTCCTTCTGGCTGGTCTGTTGCTCAAAATGGGCGGCTACGGTCTGATACGAGTGGCGATTCCCACGCTCCCGGATGGCGCCGAGGACCTATCGTGGCTGATGGCGGTACTCGCGCTCGCGAGCATACTCTACGGTGCGCTTCTGTGTCTGGCCCAGAAGGACCTCAAGAAGATGGTGGCGTACTCCTCCATCAGCCATATGGGCTTCGTCTTGCTGGGATTTGCTACGCTGTCCCAATTGGGCGTGGTCGCGGGCGTCTTCCAAATGTTCGCACACGGCCTTGTGACTGCAGTCCTTTTCATGATGTGTGGAGTAGTCCAGCACCACTGTGGAACGAGGATGATCCCGAGCCTGGGAGGGCTGGCGAAGAAGATGCCGGTCGCCGCGACTCTGATGACTGTCGGGTTCCTCGCATCCCTCGGTCTGCCGGGACTGGTCAGCTTCGCAGCCGAGTTCATGGTGTTCTCCAGCATGTTCGAGGAGTGGAGCCTCTGGCTGTTCCTGCCGATCCTCAGCGTCGCAATCACCGCCGGTTATTACCTATGGGCCCTTCAGAAGTCGATGTTCGGCCCGTTGACCGACAGGATCGATACGTCTCACATTCACGACGCGAATTGGTACGAGAGCGTCCCCGTGAGCCTGCTGATCGTCCTCATCGCCATATTCGGTGTGTTCCCGTTGGCGATATTCTCGTTCATAGATCCAGCTGTCGAGATAGTAATCGGCATTCTGGGAGGTTGATGAGATGTCTGTGATGCAGTATCTGGACGATATCTCTCTGCAGCTCGTGCTCATCGCTTTTGCGCTCTTGATGCCGCTCTTTGACTATGTGGTGAAGGACAAACGCATCCTGTCGGGGATCGCACTGGTCCCACTGGCGATTGTGGCTGGCGCGTTGGTCTCATGGCTGTTCCTCGACGCCTGGTTCCCACCTGAGACGGAATTGGGACTTGTGGAGATGGACATGTTTGCCGCGCTGTTCACGCTGGTGTTCGTGTCTGTGGGAATAGTAGTCGTACTCGGTTCCCCTGAGTTCATCAGGGCGGACCGGAACCAGGGCGAATACTACTCTCTGGTTCTCCTGGCAATCACTGGCATGAGCGTCGTGGCCATGGGGACCGACCTGATCACGCTGTTCATCGGGCTCGAGATCGCCGGGATATCGTCCTTCGCGCTCGCAGGATTCAGAAAATCCGAGAAGCGTTCCGCAGAGGCAGCCACGAAGTATTTCATCATAGGGGGTTTCTCGACCGCACTCACCCTGTTCGGCATGTCGCTCCTTTACGGGGTCACGGGGACCACGGATCTTGCGGGCATCGCAAATGCCCTTCGAGCTCCCCCTGAGAATTGGATAGCGAACGCAGACTCCGTGGTCCTTCTCGGGATCGTGATGCTCGTGGCAGGCCTGGGATTCAAGATCGCGATCGTGCCGTTCCACATGTGGGCTCCGGACGTGTACGAGGGCGCGCCGACGCCGATCAGCGGCCTCCTTGCGGCGGCGTCCAAGAAGATGGGCTTCGCAGCGATGTTCAAGATATTCCTGATAGCAGTTGTTGCATACCAGTTCCGGTGGGAGGAGGCGATGGCCATACTCGCGGTCGTGACGATGACCGTCGGGAACCTCATCGCGATATCGCAGACGAGCATCAAGAGGATGCTCGCGTACTCGTCGATCGCCCAGGCAGGCTACATCCTCATAGTTCTGCCTGTCGCGACAGACTACGCAGTGGCCGGAGGTCTGTTCCATATCCTGACGCACGCGTTCATGAAGTCCGGCGCGTTCATGGTGGTCGCAGCCATGGGAGCAGTCGCAATCGGCGAGAGGCTCGACGACTTCAAGGGTCTCAGCAGGAGATCGCCGTACCTGGCGTTCGCAATGACCATTTTCCTGCTCTCCCTTGCAGGCATTCCTCCGTTGGCTGGTTTCGCGAGCAAGTTCGTGCTGTTCTCATCTGCGGTCTATGCATCATTCGAGCCCGGCCGAGAGTGGCTCGTGCTGCTCGCGGTCGCAGGAGTACTCAACAGCGCGCTGTCCCTATACTACTACGCGCGCGTCATCAAGTTGATGTACATGGAGAAGGGCCCGGAAGGACATGTGAACCTCACGCCTATTCTCAAGGTTGCGGTCGCCGTCGCGGCGATCATGACCGTGGTCATCGGTGTTTTGCCGGACGCCTTCGTTCAGCTGTGCATCGATGCCGTTGATGGTGTCTTCCCGGGCCTTCCGTCGGGGTTCGGTTGACAGAGGCACTCCGGACATGCTGGCCAGGCATGGAGCCTCGCTCGGGACGAGCCATTAGAATTAAGTAGAGAATGGGTAATATGCGCAATGCCATGACCACAACGCCTTGGGATTTCGGCATCCAGAAGGAGCTCCGAATGGTCGAGCAGAAGCTCCACGACGTGGTCGGTTCAGAGGAGCCCGTGCTCACTGAGGCATCTCTTCATGTCATCGATGCCGGAGGAAAGAGGATCAGGCCCGCCGTGACAATCCTTACGTACAAGAGTCTCGGAGGACAGGACATCGAGAAAATTGTCAACGTCGCCACGGGAATCGAGCTGATTCACTCGGCGACCCTTGTCCACGACGACATCAACGACGGAGGTTACACGCGTAGGGGCCGCGAGACGGTCTTCAAGAAGTACGGGCTGCACGACGCGATCGTGACAGGCGATTTCCTCTTCGTGAAGGCGTTCCAGCTGGCGGGTATGTTCGACAAGTCCATCATAGACACGACCGCGGACGCGTGCTCGAAGCTCGCCGAGGGCGAGATCCTCCAGAACAGGTACAGGCACCACACGGACCTCACAGTTGACACCTACCTGAAGATCATCGAGAGGAAGACAGGCTACTTCTTGCGCGCCGGTGCAACAGTCGCCGGGATCCTGGCGAAGGCGGAGGCGGACGTGGTCCAGAGCGTTGGCAGCTATGGCAGCGATCTGGGCATCGCTTTTCAGATCATAGATGACGTGCTCGACTTCACTGGCGACCCCGAGGTCGTGGGCAAGCAGCTGGGCGTCGACCTCCGAGAAGGCCACCTGACGATCCCTTCGCTTCTGGCGATGAAAGAGTCCGAGGCCACTAAGAAGGCGATACTTCAGGTTGTTCGCGAGGAGAACCCGTCCCCGGAATCGATCAAGGGCGGAGTCGAGGTTGTAGTCAAGAGCGGCGCCATCGAGAAGGCCAGGGGCATGGCCGAGTACTACGGCGTTGAGGCGATTGGTCACATCGGATGCCTGGGGAGATCATCAGAGAGCCAGGCCTTGCGGGACCTTGTGAAGCGCGTCTTGGAGAGGAAATCGTAGGTGAGACCCGTGGATTACAGGGGGATGTCCGGGAAGGAATGGGAGGACGTGGTGGAGTCCCTAGAGGACATAGGCCCGCAGTACTATGAGAAGGCCAACATGCTCATGACGCTCGGCATGGTGGACCGGTGGAGAAAACGAGTGGCCTCAGCCGCTGGACCTGATGATGTGGTGTTGGAGATCGGGCCTGGCCCAGGATTATTCACGCGCCACATCAGCTCGAAAGCGGTATACTGCGTCGACCCTTCCTCCGAGTTCTCGAAACCGCTTCGGGAGAACGTCGATTCGAGCCGCGTGTCACTCGTACGGGGCGTGGGAGAGAAGATACCATTGGCCGGGGGATCCGTCGACAAGGCATTCTGCGTGTTCTCCTTCAGGGATTTGTTCGACAAGGAAGCGGGCATTGGAGAGATCCACCGAGTCCTTAGAGAGGGCGGGGAGGTGTTCATCGCCGAGGTCGCAAAGCCTCCACCTGGACCGTTGGCAAAGATGATAGAGCTTCATTTCAGGCATGTTGTGCCTGTCATGGCAAGGGTGGCGGTCGACATCGCAAACAAGGATTTGTGGAGGAGGAACCCCTACGCGAAGCTGGTCCAGACCTACGAGGCGTATGGGACCACGGAGAACTACGAAGCGCTCCTCAGATCCGCTGGTTTCGCCAGGGTAACGACGGAGTACCTCGAGCTGAAGGGCGCGACGATCACCAGAGGGAAGAAGCCTTGGAAGTCGACGTCCTCATAGTCGGAGCAGGACCTGCAGGCAGCACGACAGCGAGGTACTGCGCAGACAAAGACCTTGACGTGCTTGTCATCGACCGCAGGGAGGAGATCGGCCACCCTGTCCAGTGCGGTGAGTTCTTGCCGGACACGAGCGAGATGTACACCATGTTCCCCAAGACGATCGATCTTGAGGAGTTGTTCACATTCGACGAATCGCTCAAGATGTGTGACATCGAGCACATCGACATGATATCTCCCAAGGGTAAAGCCTACAGATGCGACTTCAGGGGGATGACCCTGGACCGAAGGAGCTTCGACAAGTATCTCGTGAAGCTGGCAGAGGAGTCGGGCGCTCGGGTGGAGAAGAAGACATCCCTACTTTCAATCAGGGATGGAGTGGCGCTCACCTCACTCGGTGAGGTAAAGGCGCGGGTCATAGTGGGCGCTGACGGGCCGAATTCCAGGACCGCCATGGAGATGCAGCTCCAGAGACCGCGAGAGCGATACCCGGCAATCACATGCCAAGCGGCAGGAACCTTCGATCCAATCATCAAGATGTACTTCGGCGCTCTAGCCCCCGGGGGATATGCTTGGATTATCCCCAAGAAGAATGGCGCGAACATAGGTGTTGGGTACAGGCCGTCGATATCTGCGGAGAGACCGAGCGAGGTGTTCCGCAGGTTCATCTCCCGACTCGGTGTCTCTGTCAGGGATGTTACCATGGGGTTCGTCCCCGAGTCGGGCCAGGTCGCTCAACTTGTCCGAGGAAATGTGCTCCTTGTTGGCGATGCGGCAGGACATGTGATGGCCAGTAATGGTGGAGGCATACCTATCGCCATGATCGCTGGAAGATTCGCAGGCAACGCGATCAGGTCTCATCTTAGGTATCGCACTACTCTCGAATCATATGAGAGAAACTGCGAGGAGATCCTTGGCGGGCCTCTCTCAACATCGCATTGGACAAAGAGGTTCGCAGACGTCTTCATCAGGCATGACTGGGGGGCGGAGCTCGCCATGAGCATTGCCCGAAGTCGTGGGCTTGCTCGGGCCATTCGCTGCAAGCGCGTGTTCTACTTGGCCTAGCACCTCCCAGGGACTTCGCAACACAGAAATATCAACTAGCTGATATGCTCTCAGAGTCTTTGGCTGCACTCGGTGTCCTGGATTCTACAAGTGCCGTTGGTATCTTGACAGGGGGGTTCAATTCTGGCTTTCGGAAGACAGCTTGCGACTTTGTCGGTGTGTATCGGTTTCCTAGGGTGCATGTTCCTGATTCCATCTCAGGACGTCAGGGCTCAAGATCAGCTCGATGACTCGCGTATTCTCTATCTGGCCATTCAGCGGGACACGCCGGACTTCAACACATGGAATCTGGCATCGGACAGCATCTGGAAGGCGAATATGATAAACTGGGGCTTTGAGGGTCTTGCGAAGAATGACTATGATGGATTGCCTATGCCAGTGCTTGCGGAGAGTTGGGACTTCGATGAGGCCAACCTCACGTGGACTTTCCACCTGCGACACAACGTGACATTCCATGATGGGACGCCCTTCAATGCGGACGACGTCGTGTTCATTTACCACCACGTCCGGCAAAGCACGACCCACTCCACGAGCATCATCGCCGCATTTGACGCTGACGACAGCGGATACGTCAACGAAGCCGAGATCACAAGCGCGGTGGTGAAGATCGACGCCTACACCGTGAAGATGACCATGGGAAGGCCATATGGACAGTTCTTGAGTTCGACTGCCCAGATCCCAATCATGCCGAAGGCCATATGGGAAGATCACCTGGGGTATGATGGAATGCTGGATGTTACGTGGGACGGTACTGAGGCTTCGATTAGCACTGGTCCGTGGAGGTACAGGGATGGAGTCCCGGACACCTATAGGATAATGGAGAAGTACACTGGCTATTGGGGCAAGAATCACACTACCCCGCTTGGATACAGCATGTATCCCCCGAATATCGACCAGCTTTACTTCAAGGTCTACCCGAGCGTCGACACGGCAGTACTCGCCCTGCAGTCCGGAGCGGTCGACTACATAACGTGGGCCATTACCGCTGGCCGTGTCCCGAGCTTGCAGACCGACCCGAACATCAAGCTTGGGTACTTCTCGGACAACGGCTACTTCTACCTGGCGTTCAACTTGAAGCTCGACCCGATGGGCAATATCACGTTCAGAAGGGCCGTCTCGCACCTGATCGACAAGGATCAGATTGTCAACGTCTACATGGGCGGGTTCGGCACGAAGGGTGACGCTTGCGAGCCGCCGCTCTGGGGAGAGTGGTACAACGCGACCGTGAGCAAGTACATGTACGATGATCCGACCAACGACACTACAACGGTGTCAGAGGACCTGCTCGACGTTGCAGGATTCATCGACACTGACTTTGACGGCTGGAGGAACCTGCCTGACGGGTCCCCGATGGAGAAGATCACCATACTGACTCCCCCGGCAGACTACGACCCGATAAGGATCAGGGCCGGCCAGGGTATCGCGAAGAACATGAGGGAGGTTGGGATCAACGCCGAGGCGAAGGCAATCGACTTCAACACGCTCGTGACGAATCTGCAGTCGATGCAATACCAGATGCTGATCATCGGCTGGTCCCTGTCTTCGGAGCCTGTCGGCAACGTGTTCGACATCCTAGGGCCGAAGTCGAACTCCAACACCTTCGGCTTCTGGGCGGAGGACGACCCGAACCCGTACTACAAGGACCTGCTTGGCATCAACACGCGGGCTGACGATCTCACGCAGGACTTGGCTCGAGAGGTCGACCTCCTCGGTCAGAACGCGAGAGGGAGTTATGTAGTCGCGGACCAGATCAAATACACGAAGTGGGCCGAAGGTGTGATTGCAGAGGCGCTCCCATGCAACGTTCTCTATTACAGGGTGAACATACTTGCATACAGAAGTACCCTCACGGGCTTGGTGCCCTATCTGGGAGACTACTTTGGCCCAGGCGAGAACCTGTTCTCCTTGTCCGGTCTCGTCAAATCCGGGGAGTCCGTGGACCTTGAGGAGTCCTCAGATCCCGTCAACGTGGCGCTATCGATGGCCGAGGACGTCGACGTCGGTCAATCCACAACGGCATATGTGCAGGCCATCGACAATCTCGGGAACCCCATTGGTGGTGCCCTTGTATCACTGAGCATCACGGGCTATCTGGGGCCAAGCACGGTCATATGCAATCATTACTCCGGAACAACGGATCCCAGCGGGGTTTTCGAATTTGTCTTGACCGGAACTTCCCCAGGCTATTCGAATGTGAGGGCAACGGTGAGCAAAGGCGGAGAGACAGACAATGCCGCCGGGTTGGTGGAATCCCACGCAGTCACTGGGAAAGCCTTGTGCCTCAGCGTCGTCCCGCAGAACGCGGTCCTCAGCCCAGGCGAGAGCACGTCCGTGGCGCTGCTGGTCCTCGATGACAGCGGTGACCCCGTCGAGGGTGCAACGGTGACGGCAGATGAGTCTCTGGTGGGCTACGGTTTCCTGAGTCCAACATCGGCAGTCACGGATGGATCAGGAAGTGCGATTCTCACGTACAATGCCCCCGCAGCTGTCACCCAGCTCAACAGCCACCTGTCGGTCACGATCGCGTGTACCGCAGCCAAGACAGGATTCCCATGGAGCTGCGACGCGTCCGCGACCATCATCATCATGAATGACTCCACGCCGGACTGGGTCATGGTCAGCATTGAGTCCGTTTCACGGACGGACCTATCCAGCGCCAATCCCACGGCAACGATCACCGTCAAGGCTGTTGACGCAGAGGGCACATCTCTCTCTGGGCACAGGCTGAACATAGAATACAGCGATATTGCGTTGGTCCAGACCCCAGTCTCAAGCATACTGACCAACGGTGGAGGCCGGGCGTCATTCTCAGTAACGATGGCTTCATCGGCTCCAACAGGTGCCTTGAGGGTCACGGTCCAGAACACCTCTGTGATCAATAGTGTGTCGGCGGCCATAACCCTCACCTTCATAGGAGGGACGCCTCCATTGGCCACGATGTACGGCGGGTACATGACCTACGATGTGGCCGCGCCATACATGGATCCTGTCGGGACGATTACGGCGACGGCCCACATCTGGGACGATGCTGGAGCTCCTGCTGATGGGATCGACGCGGCACTTGTTGTCTCAGGAACCCCTCATGGCTCACTTTCGTGGTGCGACCTGCTCAACTGGGATTCGACGTGGGATGGATGGGGCATCAGCATAGCCACGCGTGCCGATGGGATGGACATTGGGACATCGGGTCCGTTCAACACGCCCTTCGACTATGACAATTGGTACCTATGGTACAACGAGATGGGGTACATATACTGGAACTGGACCGATGACACGCTGCCAGGCAACCCGCAAGTGATGAGCGGGGTGCCAATCACCGGAGGAGAGCTCTCGATCGAGATCTACGGAGTCGATGTGGCTCTGGAGGACCTTGTGGCCTCGGTGCACGTCGTCCCTGACGCAATGTGTGAATTCAATGGTACGAGCCTTTCATATCAGCTCAGCGGGGAGACCGTCATCTCCAGCGATTATGTGATAGGCAGGACTTACAGCATAGTCGCTCCGAAGTTCGAAATTGAGAAACAGGTACTTTATGCCAGAACGGAGAACTACGATTCGACGCTGTTGAGGACATGGGTTCTGAATGAGGAGGGCCTCCCGGAGGAGGATGCAAGGGTGAAAGTCTATCAGGACTCAATCAGGGGAAACCTGGACTACATGGTCATACCGTATGTTTCGGAGTACTCGAAATGGAGTTCAGCGACGGTGCTCACAGACGTGAACGGCTATGCCGAAGCAACGATTTCCGCCATTGGCAGGAACTACGTGGTTACTAGTTTCTGCCTGAAAGCGCAAGTGTATGTTCGCGCGTCGAGTTTCGGGTACGCTTCGGTTCTAGGGCAATCCCAGATACTGATCCTCTTGCAGCCTGTCGTGCTCACTCTGGACCCTGTCTACGATGTGCACAGCTTTGGCGATTCGATACCAGTTGTCGCTCGTGTCACTGCTTTGAATGGCACCCCACTTGGGAATATCAGTGTGCAGCTGCTAGCCGGCGCTGGAACGGTGGAGGAGGAGATGATTATGACTGATACAGGGGGAACGGCGACCTTCATGGTAAACACCTCCGGGATCAGCAATATATCAGCCGCATTTCTCGAGGTGTTTGCCGGAGTCGCTTCTGCCGGATACGAGCCCAGAACGGCCTTAATGAGTATCCCGATGAAGGACGGCACGATGCCACAGGCAGACGCCGGCCTCGATCAGCTGGTCATGGGGTATGAGGACGTCTATCTCGACGGCTCTGGATCTTCAGACGATGTGGGAATAGTGAACTACACATGGACATTCGTGCACAAGGAAATAACTGTGAACCTCTGGGGACCAACACCGGTCTTTGTGTTCGAGGAGGAGGGAGTCTTCAATATCACGCTGACCGTCACGGACGGTGCTGGCAACTCAGCTGTCGATCATGTCGAGGTGACAGTCATCGGATTCATCCCTGAATTCGGCACTGTTCTGGTGCCCATCCTGTCAGCGATCGCGATATTGTTGATCTCAAGACGATTGATGAAGAAAGGGAAGAAGTAGCCATCGTCGACCGCAGCGCTCTATCAGCCGGCTGCGCGCCCTGCTCAGGTGAGCCTGTAATGGCGTTCGCTGAGCTCCAGGCAGGCCTCTTCCGAACTCGGAACACCCCAGGTGAACAGAGGCGAAGCGATTCGGCGCAGCTGATAAATCGGTGGTGTCCGCATTCGCCTCCTGAGGCTATTGTCATGGGAAAGACTGAGGAGAACCTCATGAAAGCGTTTGCGGGAGAGAGCCAGGCGCGCAACAAGTATCAGAAATGGGCGAGCGTGGCGAACAAGGAGGGTCATCAGGCCATCGCAAAGGTGTTCGCCGAGACGGCGGACAACGAATACGAGCACGCTTCGACGATAACGAAGCTGCTCAAGAGCGCTGGCAACACGGATCAGAACCTGGCTGCAGCGGCCGAGGGCGAGATCCATGAATGGACCAAGATGTATCCAGAGTTCGCAAGCGAAGCGAGGGCCGAAGGAAACGAACCTGCGGCACGCTTCTTCGAGAGCATAATCAGGATAGAGAAGCATCACGGCAAGAGATACAAGCTCCTACTGGACAGGCTGAAGAATGGGACTCTGTACAAGTCTGAAGCCGAAGAGACATGGGTTTGCACCAACTGTGGATACCTGCACAAGGGCAAGAGTGCACCTGACGCTTGCCCGAACTGCTATCACGCCCAGGGTTACTTCAAGAGGACATCGGATATCGACTACGGGAGCATTGAACTGTAGATCGCCCGTCCTCTGGGGATGCTCATGACGGGGACCTTTTTCTTCTTCTCGCCTTGGTCTCGCTCCCGCAGACGTCGCATCTGCGGACGTCTGCGGGAAACACCTTCCCGCAGCCTCTGCATTTAGCCTGCCATTCGAAGACTTCCTGGATCCCCTTCTGGTCCATGCCCCTGAAGACGATTCCCATCACTCGAGCCAGGTTCTGTATCGAGTAATCGTCGGTGATCAACTCGTAGCCCAGGTCCAGGGACAGGGCGAGGAGCTCCTTATCAGTCTCTGACAGCCTCCGTGAGTCCCCGGTCTTCTCGGCCTCTTTCAAGACACGCGCCATGGACCGTTCGCTGGGGGATGAGACCCTGAGCTTAGTAGCGAGAAGCAGTTCCAGCCGTTCGCTCATGCCTTCCTTGTTGAGCTCGCGGATGACTCCTGGCGTGATGACGCATTCGAATCCTTCCGGGAAATCCTTGCCGTAGAAGAGCACCGATGTGTCCAGAACGCACCCTTTCATATCATGAAACCTCGACGGCCTCGTTGAACTCCGAATCTGCGAGTCTGTCGAGATCGACCTTCTGCTCCTCGCAGACCGCAATGGCCAGCTGGCTGTAAGTCGATGGTTTCTTGGGCGCAATCGTGCAGCACATACCCGGCTGTATTGAGATCTGGTAAGTCCCAATCCTCTTGGCTATCGCCTCGATCTCGATCTTGTCGAAGCCTATCAAGGGTCTGAGGACGGGGAGCGAGGTTGCATGCTCCTCCACCGAGATGTTTGCCAACGTCTGGGAGGCCACCTGTCCGAGCGATTCTCCTGTAATGATGAACTCGGCGTCGTACTTCCTGGCGATTCTCTCCGCAACTCTAAGCATCATCCTCCGGCAGAGCACGCATTCCATGTTGCGCCTGCACGACCTTGCGAACTCTGTCTGGGACTTTCCGTGTGGAACAAGAAGCTTGCGGGAATCCATTCCCACAACCATATCGACTTTCCTCATGAGGCTGATGGCCTTCTCTATCTCAGCGTCGCTTGTGAACGGTCTGTTGTCGAAATGTATCATGACAAGCTCGAGACCCTGTCTCCCCACCAGGTACGCTGCGACGGGCGAGTCGATGCCGCCTGACATCAGAGCGACTCCTCGCATCTAATCACCAACGTATTTCGAGAATGTCGTCTTCGCCTTGGCGAGGTCCGTCGTGCCCCCAATTATCGTCCGGCCGTCGGGGAACACCGTCATGTCCACTTCCCTGGTCTTGAACTTGAGGAGACCGTCCATCATTGTGGCTTCGCCAGACCTTGCCAGCTTCCTCTTCAGGTCGCCAAGGTCTCCCCTGAAAGGGTTCGATGGGACTATCTGGACGGCATTTCTTCCACAAAGGGTGACAACCAGCTTGCGCTTTCTTGCCTGGAGGAATTCGAAATTGTGCTTTCCGCAGCATTCGCACTTGGGATCTCTCCTCACTTTGACTTTCTGTATCTCGCTCTGCCACATATCGATGACGATGAGGTCTCTCAGAGGCTCCTTGTCTTGCATGATCTTGAAAGCCTCGGTCACCGCGAGAGACGCCACCAAGCTCGGCAGCGTGTTTATTATGCCTACCGTGTCGCAGGTAGGGAGAGTTCCTGGCTGCGGGGGATGTGCGAACAGGCATCGCAGGCATGGGCCATCACGAACGATCGGCATGACCATTCCCACTGTGCCCACCGCTCCCGCATAAATCCACGGGATTCCGAGTTTCACGCACGCGTCATTGACCAGAAACCTTGTGTCCATGTTGTCCGTGGCATCGACCACGACGGTTGCGTCCCTGATGATGCGAGCCACATTCGCGTGGCTTATGTCGACGACCTCGCCATGAATGTCTATCTCTGAGTTGAACTCGCGCAGCCGCTCCTCCGCCACTTTGGCCTTGGCCCTCCCAACATCCTTCTCGCTGAACAGGGCCTGACGCTGCAGGTTGGACTCCTCAACGATGTCTCTGTCGACCACCATGACAGACCCAACACCAGCTCTTGCGAGGAATGAGAGGGAATGAGTCCCGAGGGCCCCGCAGCCAATAACAACGACCCTACTTCGGCCCAGCGCCTTCTGCCCCTCGGGGCCAATCTCCGGCAGAAGGATCTGCCTCGAGTATCTGTTCTCTCTCAACAGAGGTGGAATGCGCCCGGGCTTTATAAATGGATTTGACCAGTGGCATGGAGCTCCAGCGTCACCTGAACCTGTAGTCCATTGTGAACTGGTCTCGGAACTCCTTGACCTGCTTCTTGACATTCCTGCCCTTGGCTGCCGCGATGAAAATATCCGCGAGCTCCGGGATGTGCTTCTCCTTGACCCCAAGCCGCGTGATCTCCGCCGTCCCCAGACGGGCCACAGAATCGATGATCAGATTCGACTTCTCCAATAAGATGGAGAAGTCGTTCACGGACATGCCGTGGATCGCCTTCAGCTCGCCGGGGTCGATAAGCAGCTGGTGCGACCGAGTGAAACCCATATCTTCGAACATGATTGGGAACCCCCTATTCTTCAGCTCCTTGCCCAGTCTTTTCGCGTTCTTGACGGTCTGTCTGGCATATGCGGGGCCAAATTCCTTCAACTCCAGAAGCGCCTGACCGAGTGCTGCGACCCGGTTCCAGTGTATGTTGTCCACCACGCGCCAAGTCAGGTTCTTCCTAACCGCTCCATTCAGAGCCTTGTCGTCCGTCACGATCAGGCCTCCCTGAGGCCCAAAGAAGGTCTTGTGGGTGGATCCGTACAGGATGTCCGCGCCCTCCTTGAGCGGATTCTGGAACTGTCCTCCCGCAATGAGCCCAAGAACATGCGAGCCGTCATAGGCGAGAACCGCATCAACATCGCTGCATGCCTCCCTGGTGGGCTTCATGTCATAGGGGAAGAGCATCGCTGAGGCCCCGAGTATCACGAGTTTCGGGCGCTTGTTCTTGATCAGTTCGGTCGACTCTAGGCCCTTGATGTTCCACGTGTCTGCATCGAAAGGCAAGGGGGATGCGTTGAGCTGGAGGATGTCGGGGATGTAACCCTGGCCATAGCCGTCGTATCCGCCATACTCCGCAGGGACGGCGCACATGGTGTCTCCGGGGCTGGTTGTCGACACGATGGCAATGAGTGCCGCAATGTGCCCTGAAAGCGGTTGGACACAGGCGTATTTCGCGCCGAAGACGCCCCTGGCTGCCTCCTCTGCCTTGAGTTCGACCTCTGTCGTGATTCTGGTTCCTCTGTAGGAGTTCTCGAGGTACGCTCCTGCATACTCAGCGTTCACTGGAAGAGTGTACCTGTGGCCAAAATCCGAGGACAGCAGCGCCCTCACCTGGGGGCTGGTCATGTTCTCTGAAGGCAGCAGGTTGACGGAGTCCTCGAGTCTCCATTTCTCCTGAGCCCTCATGCTGTCCAAGAAGTATGTTCTTTTCATGTGTGCCCTCCGGGGCAAAGCCGTTTCAAGGGCGATCAGTTGTATATGTTGAACTTGTTCTCGTTTCCCGGATAGGATGGGAACTCCTGCTCCTCTTCTTCCCACTCCTCCTCCATGACGACGTTCACCAATACATTCACGATCTCGCGCAGCTGTTTGACATCCTCCCTGAGACGCGCAATCTCAGCGAGCAGTTCTTTCTCAGTGTCCGCCAAAGCTGCCCCCCCTTCTGCATCTTACTTATCTGCTACTGGCAGATAAGGTTTTTGTCCCTTACTTCGCGAAGTTCCTATAGTCGTCCGCGAGCTTCCTCGTCTCGGTTCTGTCGCATCGCTCGCAGTACAGGTTCTTGGCACGCTTCTCGAGCGGCGACCGGCATCTCCCGCAGAGCGCCCGGATGACCCCGAAGTGAGGACCTGCCGTGGAGAGTTGTACTGAAGGATCTGCCTGAATAACTGTTGCTCTTATGATATCGCCGGGCCTCATAACGTCTCCCGAGTCCTCGACATAGGAGCTGGAGATCTTGGAAACGTGGACCGAAGAAAGCGTCTCGCTAGAGACCGCCCTGTCCTTGCCCTCCTGTGCGATTATGGAGCAAATGGCCATGGCAGGCTTTGTGTCTGTGACCTCTGCGACCACGACATCCCCTTCCTGAAGCACGATCGGGGGGTTCTCAAAGATGACCTTCGCCACCTTCTCTCTCGGGTCAAGGTCAAGCTCTCCCACGGCGCTCGCGAATATCTTGCCCTCTGATTCGTATGTCCCCTCGCCGGACATGTACTCCTCGGCAATAGCCACCTCGTCCCCGGGCAATACTTTACGACCGGTCTTAGCCAGAGAAATCACCTATCTTTGGAACCTGAGGAGGACGACGGATATGGTCTCCTTGGGTTTCCGATGAAACGCGAACGCATATGGAATCTCGAATTTAAACCTTTTGACTGGCTCACATGCACCCCCGAGGGCCAACACCATCTTCTCGACGAACTCCTGGGTGTCCGCGTTGTGCAGGGAATACACCCTTGGCGCCAACTCGAGGGCCTTTCTGATGAAAGGCCTGTCCGCATGCTTCTTCTGCGCTCCGAAAGGCGGGTTCTGCAAGACAGTGTCGAAGGTGCCTGAGGCGGATTCGACGTCACCGTGGACGAACTCTGAGTCTGCCCCGAGCTCCCGAGCGTTGTCCTTCGCGACCTCAATGGCGCGGACGTCGGAGTCTATCCCCACGACCCTGCATGCGCCGAGGAGCGCAGCTCCTATGGCGAAGATCCCGTTGCCGCAACCCAGGTCGGCCACCGCCTTGCCATCGATGTCCCCGGCACCATATGCCTCCCACAGAATGTCAGCGGCAATGGGAGCCGGTGTCGGGTACTGCTCCAGAACCTCGGATGGTTTCCCCATGGGTTTCAGATGCTGCAGAACTATCTCGAGCTGCTTCTTCTTCAAGACACCACCAGCTCGTTCACGTCCGAACGCCGCTCATCGAGCCTCGTCTATCATCTTCCAACGCCGAAGCTTGTTCACCTCTGAGACATCCCTACCGTGAACGTCTCTCTCGACGTCGGACAGGTATTCAATCGCCATAAGCAAGGACTCCTTGCTGGGAGCGTGAAGGTTCACCTTGGCTTTCAGGAACTCCCTGTCCACGATCTCCATGGCCCTGGGGGTGTCTCCGTACTGGTCGCAGAAATCCGTGATGATCTCGTCGACTGCCTGGGCGAGCGACTCCGTCGTTGCCTCTGCGGGCTTTTTCTCGCCGAAGGCTCCCGAAAGCATGAGCTCCCCAATCTTCCTGAATAGGTCCTCCACATTGTCCCCGGTCTTGGCGCTGCTGAACATGATGGGCATTTCCACTTTGGTGGCAATGGCCTTCAGAGACTTGGCGGTCGGAGAATCAGCGCCTTCGAGGTCGCTCTTGTTCCCCACGAACACGATGGGCAAGTTGCCAGCGAGCTCCCAGATCTCGGGCAGCCAGAACCCCTCGATCGATTTGACGGTCTCCGCCCTGCTGAGGTCCGCGACGAGTATAATCCCATGAGCGCCTGCAATCCCCTGGCTTCTGATCTTCTTGTAGTCCTTCTGGCCGAGAACGTCCCAGAGCATGAGCGTCAGGTAGATGGTCTTGTCTGGCAGCTTGTATTCGACATCCCTCTTGCTTACCTTCGTCCCGATTGTTGCGATGTACTTGTCGTCGAACAGGTCCACAACGAATCGCCTGATCAAGGAGGTCTTCCCGACAGATGAATCACCAACGAGGGCGACCTTCTTGATATACCTCTTTGACTGAATAATGCTCAGGCGATCACCAACCACTTCCGGTACCGGGCGCCAGGCCGCACAGTCCCTCTTGCAGGCAGCCTGTAGAAAAAAGTCATGGGGGGAGGCGTACATAATCCTTTCCGAGCTTACCTGTCAGGCCTGAGATGACGTCACTGGCCTGTCCCATGGATGCATTCGATAGCCATTGTGAAAAGAATGAATACAGGTATGCTCATAATCCCACTAGATTCGATGGAGTCCTCCCCCCCAATCGCGCAGATCCCTACCAAGAAGGCCCTCGAGAACTACGCCGTTTCGTACATCGGGGCATACTTGAACACCATTCAGAAGGAGATGCCGGACCACCAGCCAGTCCTGGCTAGGAATCAGCCGTGCGGCATAGAGATATGCCTTCTTCCCAACAAATGCTTCGTAATGATCTTCGAGAAGTCAGACAAGCAGACTGTCACAGTGACTGAAAGGAGCTGGAGCGACATCGAGGGCAAGATCATGTCAGGTGCACTCCATCTGGTCACGGTGTACGCCCATGAGGGTGTCACGGTTGCAGACGCGATATCAAGAGGGAAGCGGGACGCCCTCAGGGACACCAGGTCCGTGGAGGACTCCAGCCTGGTGAAGTCCTTGTCCCAGCTCGAGAACATCCTTCAGGGGATGGTAGGCATCGAGCAGGGGAACAAGGAAGCCATGAAGTTCACGGGAGCAGAGGCCGCAAAGCTCGTCCCCGTCCTTGAATCGATAAAGAAGGTAGGTCCAGAGGTGGACATGCTCGGTATGTTGGACGCGCTGAGGAACTATCCAGTCCACCCAGTATCCATCAACATCGATTCCGAGGAAAAAGACGTCCTTGAGAACGTCGTCACAGAGCTCGGCACCTTGTCCGATGTCCTTGGGCGAGTTGAGAATCAGGACCACAGACTGGAGGAGTTGGAGCAGGCGATGAAGAAGACACTTTCCGAACTCAACCGGTCAATCGATGAGAGGATCGGCAAAGGTTTGGCGGTGATTCTGTCCTCCTCGGACAAGAAAATAGACAAAGGACTCGCGGCCGTTCTATCCGCGAAGAGAGGCGAGACCGGCGAGCTTCCCAAGGATCTGGAGATCCGTATGGATAGGTTCGAGAAGGCCGCCGAGATCGCGGAGATGCTCGCCACATCACCCCGCTCATTCCCACAGGCTGATGCGGCGACGGCAAGGGAAGTCACAGAAAAACTCGAGAGGCTCGAGAAGGCCACGAAGCTGCTGGAGGTCAAGACCGAGGAGATGGCGAAGGTCCCTGCTGTTGCTGTCTCCACGCTCCCCCCGGACATCGATAAGAGGATTGCGCGGCTAGAACAGCTGTTGGACCGTGTGGAGAACGAGATACTCAACAAGCCGGACGTCGCAGCGGAGGTGGTTGGCGCTGTGGCGGAGCTGAGGGAAAGTATCTTCCGAGTCAATAGCCGGCTGATAAACATCGAGGACTATCTTGTCCACATGAAGCGCCAGAGGACTTTGAAGAGCAAGTAGCAGCCGGAATCGATTGGCTTTCAGCAGAACGAATTGAGTATTCCGTCTAGGGTGGAACCATCTACCTCTTTCTGATTCCCTTGGTGCCATAACTGAATGCCTGACTCACTGCCTGCAGCCAGCTCGATCTCACCATTCTTCTTGGTATTGGATTTCTTAGTATGCATCTCCTAAGGGCTTCGAGGTCAGTGCAATCGGCGACCTCTGTCGTGCCATTCCCAATTTCCCTCACGATGTGAGCATCTGAGTTCGAGAATCCAGGCTTTCCCAAGCGCATTGCCAGTTGTGCCGCCATCGAGTTGTTCTTCGGTGACGATTTCGAGTTGAAAACCTCAATCCCATCTGCCATTGCCATGTCAGATTCTCGCATTCTTGTGGATTGGATCGGATGGGGTATGATGCATATTCCCCCTTGGGAGCCGACCTCATCAATGACCTCAGTGTACTGCCTCGTTGAGAAATCGTTCTCAACGAATAGAGTCAGGACGTCCCCCACATCCGTCTTGAGTTCCGCCCCTGGTACGATCAGAAGCCTGCCTCCTGCAAGCTTCTTGGTCTCCATCGCTCCCGCCCATGAATCATGGTCGGTCACTGCAATCGCTCCGAGTCCGAGGGCAATCGCTCGTTCGATAATGTGTTTCGGTCTTGACCTGGAATCCTTCGAGTGATACGAGTGGATGTGCAGGTCGATCTCCAACGCACGCCCTTCCTGGTCGCTTCATGATGCAAGGGTTAGTTAAACCATTCTGTATCCATTTGATGCCAGGGCTGTCTGATGCATGTGGATGTCAGTTGTGTCCGGAGGCCGATGACGTCGTATTTGAGGCATCTGTGCGAAGGCTGCTGTTCGCGTTCCTCGGGAATGCTACGAAATTGTCGACGCCCTCGTACGTCTCCCGGCGAGGGGACGGCAACAGCCTGCCGTCTGGCAGTATAGAGTACCAATCATATTCCCATCGGCTCAGAAGATCGTACTTCTCCCTGGAATGGTAGCCCCACGATTTGGTGACCATATCGCTCATCTCGGTCATCAGTGGAGGCCTGTCCTTTCCCGTAAGAAGACCTTCTGCACCGTTGAACGCCTCTAGCTCAGCACCCTCAATGTCCATTTTGATGAAATCCACATGCTCAATATCATGGTCCATGAGGTATTGGTCGATTGTCGTGACAGGAACGGATACACTGTGAGTGCTGATCGTCCTCCCATCGAGCACAGGCATCCGAAGACTATTGGCTCCAGACTGGTCGCCATCCACTACAAAGAATTCGGCCTGCCCTACCGAAGAGCCGATGGCATGTGGTTCGACTCTAACATTGCGGCATCCGTTCAATCGCAGATGCCTTTCGAGGCCCAACCGCTCACGTTGGGAGGGCTCGAACGCAATCACTCTCCCGGTGGGTCCAACAAGCTTCGACATCAGGGTGGTATAGAGCCCATGATGCGCACCGACATCCAGGGCCGTCATCCCAGGCTTAAGGAATGAGGAGACGAACTCTCGATCGGGTTTCTCAATGACTGCGACCGACAAGTCTAGACCACCAGGGTACGTTGCGATCCAGCAAATCCCATGAGGCAGTGCTACAGGAACTGGCACCCTTGGGAAGATCGTCCTGAACCCCCAGATGACCCTGGGAGGGATTTTTTCTATCAGACTGTGAGGGATCATCGTCGGTTCGCGTGTATCCCTCGCGAGGTATAAAAGGCCGTGTCTCTCCGTCGATTCAGGCTCTGCCTCGGGAGAAGGTCGTTCTACTCGGATCGAGGTATGTGGGCCCAACCGGATTTGAACCGGTGATCTGCGCTGTGTGAGAGCGCCGTCATAACCCCTAGACCATGGGCCCGCGAAGCGTGCGATGAATGCCCCGTTGGTTTAATATTCTTTTGGCAATTCCTGACCAGACTCTTTTATCGGAGGAACCCAATCCCAGGATGGGCAAGATGATAGTCAGGACCAGGAGCGGTCGCAGGGACCTGAGAGCACTTTGGTGGGATGAAGGCGCTGTCAAAGCAATCGACCAGAAGCTGCTTCCGTCGAGGTTCAAAATTCTCAGGATCAAGGATTACAGGCAGATGGCTAAGGCAATCAAGGATATGACCATAAGGGGCGCCCCATCCATAGGTGCGGCCGCGGCATACGGAATCGCGCTTGCATGGCATGCGAACGAGGATTTGGACAGAGCGGCAAAAGTGATGAAGGCAACGCGGCCGACTGCCCATGATTTGTTCTATGCCGTCGACCGTATGCTTCTACGCCGCAGGGAGGACCTCGTGAAGGCGGCAAACGATTATGCCGATTCGATTGTCTCAATGTGCAGGAGCATTGGGGAGCACGGTGCCAGACTGGTCAGAGATAGTGACAGGATACTCACTCACTGCAACGCTGGCGCTCTGGCAACCGTTGATTTCGGCACCGCGCTTGCGCCCTTGAGAGTCGCTCACCGCCAAGGCAAGAAGATATTTGTCTACGTGGACGAGACTAGGCCGCGTCTCCAGGGGGCGAAGCTGACCGCTTGGGAACTCCTCAACGAGGGCGTCGATCACGCAATCATACCTGACAACGCCGCGGGGCATTTTCTGAAGGATTCCGTCGACATCGTCATTGTTGGTGCTGACAGGGTAGCCAGAAATGGCGATTTTGCGAACAAGATTGGCACATACGAGAAGGCTGTACTGGCGAAGGAGAACGGAGTGCCGTTCTATGTCGCCGCTCCCGTCAGCACATTTGACTTCTCAATCCGAAGCGGGGGTCTTATCCCCATTGAGGAAAGGTCTGAGGACGAGGTTCTGTTCGTCGGTGATTGCAGGGTTGCCCCGAAGGGATCTCCCGCCCTGAACCCTGCTTTCGACGTGACCCCGCACAAGTATGTGAAGGGTTTCGTCACCGAGATCGGAGTACTTCGGCCGAGTGATATATCAAGACTCCGCAGAACTTGAGCCCTCTGGCGACATTCCGAAAGAACCCCAGCAGGCTTTTTAGCCAATGTCAGGGATACAGGCGAGGATGATCCTCACAACAAAGTGGTTCGGGAGCTTCCTGTGCGAGCCGGGCAGAGTCAAGAAGGCCGCGCTGTTTCCGAAGGATCCACAGCAAATCGCGTCCCGTCTGGCAAAGATTAGGCAGGGCGAAGTGTTGGATGAAGAGCGTAGCCTTGCGGGTCCTGCGGACCAGGTCACGGAGCGGCGCCTGGCCGACTTCGGAAAGGTCGTGAGGTTCGATTCCGCATTCATCATGCCTGCAGACTATGGGTTCACCCTGGATATGTACAGGGAGGCAACAATCGCCTTGGCAAAAGCGGTCGTCAGAGCCAGCGTCGGTCCAGATGTCCACCTAGGACAGGCGGTCCGAGCGTACGATGACCTAGTATCCACCAACAACCTGATCTCCGAAAGACTGCACGAGTGGTACGGCCTTCATTTTCCGGAACTTGAGGTGGTCTTGTCGGGAGAAGCCTATGTCAAGGCAGTTGCTGACCATGGCTTGCGTTCGGAAATACTCACGACTTTGGACCTCCGAATGGATTCCATCGGTTCGGAGATAGCCCAGGAGGATCTGGATTCCGTCCGCATACTTGCATCAGCCCTCAAGGAATCCATGTCAGCGAGGGAACGGATGGAGAAGTACGTGAACGTCCGCATGCGTGAGGTCGCTCCCAATGTTGCCGAGATCGCGGGTCCTGTCATCGGGGCTAGACTCATCATGCTTGCAGGGAGTCTGCAACGCCTTGCCACGATGCCCTCTGGAACTGTCCAGCTCCTTGGCGCAGAGAAGGCGATGTTCCGCCACCTGAAAGACGGAAGCAAACCCCCGAAACATGGGGTCTTGTTCCAGCATCCTTGGGTTCATGGGGCTCCTGGATGGCAGAGAGGAGCTATTGCGCGCGCCTTGGCCTCTAAAATATGCCTTGCATCGAGAGCAGACGCGTTTTCCCGGAATGATATTTCCGGCATCCTGAAGAAGCAGTTGGACTCCAGGATTGCCGAGATACGGAAGCAACGAGCGGCTCCGCCCAAGAGACATCCTGGCAGGAAGGGGAAGCGGAGACGCTGACGGATAAGGTTTTTAAGCACCCACAAATTACGGTTGCCCAAAGGGATTGCCATGGTCACGGAACAGGCAGAGGTCAGAGAGCTCAAGGAAGGCCGATATGTCGTCATCGACGGCGAACCATGCAAGATCGTGAGCATCTCGACCTCGAAACCTGGGAAGCACGGAGAAGCGAAGGCTCGCATTGAGGCCATTGGCATATTTGACGAGAACAAGAAGTCTGTCGTGTACCCCGTCAAACACAGGGTGCTCGTTCCGTTGATCGACAAGCGCTCGGCTCAGGCGGTCTCTATAATGGGGAACGAGGTTCAGCTTATGGACCTCGAGACTTACGAGATGTTCAACCTTCCAATACCTGAGGAGCTGAAGGGTTCTATCAAGCAGGGTGGCGATGTCCTGTACCTGGTCGCGATGGATAGGAAGAAGATCACAAGGGTGTGATCATGCCGACCCGTGGCATGCTGAGGTTCATGGGTGCGGATTCTGGATTCGACGAGGCGGAGTTCGTCATAGTCGGCGTGCCTTTTGACAGGACCACGAGCTTCAGAAGCGGCACCAAGTTCGGCCCAAATGCCATCAGGGAAGCCTCCTGGAACTTCGAGAAGGAGAATTTCGAGCACGGAATCTCTTTGGACAATGTCAGATTGCATGATGCTGGGGATCTCTATGAAGAGGGTTCCGCGGACGAGATGGTAAGGGCAATCGAGGAGGAAGCCAGGCGAATCGTCGGCGCGGGCAAGTTCCCGATCTTCATGGGCGGGGAACATTCTATCAGTCCCCCAGTCGTCAAGGCGTTCGGGCCGATATCCGCAGTCCAGATCGATGCGCATCTCGATTACAGGGACGAGTACCAGGGACTGAAGAACAGCCACGCGTGCGCGCACAAGAGAATAGAGGACATCGTGGGGCGCGGGAACGTCTTCGCCTTCGGCATCAGGTCGACTGGCGGCGAGGAGCGGATGGAACAGGCCCTCTTCGCGGACGCATTCGAGATACACGAGAACGGATGCGAGAAGACCTTCGAGAAGATGCTCAAGAAGTTGAAGAGAGAACCGGTTTACCTCACACTAGACATAGACGGAATTGACCCTGCTTATGCGCCTGGCACCGGCACACCAGAGCCCTTTGGTCTGACTCCTTTTGACGTCAGGCATGTGATAAACAGGTTGGGCAATCGGCTTGTGGGATTCGATGTCGTTGAGGTTTCTCCCCCTTACGACAACGGTAACACCGCAGTTCTGGCTGCCAGGATGATTCGGGAAGTCATAGCGGTGAAGTCGAAGGGTAAGCGGAAGAAGCGCTGAGCTTCAGCCTCTCACGAGCCTGTCTACCTTCGCGATATACTCCTCCGCAAGCTTGCGCGCACGGTCGGGGGTTCTCGCTTCCGAAAACACGCGGAAAATGGGTTCCGTTCCCGAGGGCCTCACAAGGACCCAGCCTTCTTTGAGGAATATCTTCACTCCGTCCGTCCTGTCGACACGCTCCCCAGACGCGGTCTTGGCCAGTTTGTCCATCACAGGTCCTTTCTTATCCTCAGGGCACTTCGTCCTGGTCTTGTACTGCGAGTACGCTGGTATGTTGTCGTTAAGCACGGATAGCTTCCCGTGTTTCGCTACTATCTCGAGCATCTTCGCAGCGGCCATTGCGCCGTCGCGGCAGTACTGGAATTCTGGGAATATGAGGCCTCCATTCTCCTCTCCCCCGAACACGCCTCCTCGTTCCATCATAACCCTAGCGATAATGGGTGACCCTACCTTGGTATAGACGACCGAGCCGCCGGCCATTCTAGCGGCGTCCTCGACGCACATCGACGATCCGATTGACGTCACCACCAATCCGCCCTTCTTCTCCCTGCAGATGTAGTGAGCGACGAGAGCAAGGCTACGATCGCCATGCAAGTATCTCCCGGTATCGTCCACGAACACAGTTCTGTCCGCATCGCCGTCATTGATGAATCCAAAGTCGAATTCCCCCGACTTGACCAGCTCGATAAGGTCCTTCGTGTTTTCTGGAGTTGGCTCACTGTAGTGACCCGGGAAAGAGCCATCCAGGTTTGCATTGAGGGCGACGTATCTCACGCCAAGCGCCTTCAGAAGCCTCGGCGCAACGAGGCTCCCCGTTCCATTTCCGCAGTCAACGGCTATGCGTAGCTCGGCCTTCCTTATCGCCCTGACATCAACTTGCCGAACGATCCCTTCGATATACGATCTCGTGGCGTTCTCATATGGCCTCATTCTGCCAAGCGCATCCCACTCGGCATTCGCGAATTGGCACGAGTGGTACAGGCTCTCTATGACCTCTTCGTTGTTCCTGCTCATCTCCGTCCCGTCACGGTCGATGCATTTGATTCCGTTGAATTCCGGCGGGTTATGAGACGCAGTGATAACGACTCCGCCGGCAACCTTCTTCTCTCTCACAGCATACTGCAGAGCAGGTGTCGGGACGATTCCACAATCCAAGACTTCGCATCCTGCGGACATCAGGCCCGAAGCGCATGCTGACTTGAGCATCTCGTTTGATGTCCTTGCATCAGTGCCTATCGCGACCGTGCCGCGCATGAAGGTTCCGATCGCCTGACCAAGTCGCAGCGCGAACTGAGAGTCCATGGCCCTGGAGTTCACTATTCCCCTCACGCCATTGGTGCCGAACAACCTGGGCGCGCGTTTGACATCGTCGCCATTCATTGAATCTGGATGTGGGATTAAGGACTAAAACTTTCCTTCGGGCGATGGAGCCGATGGACATTCGCGGTGTTGGGCAGTCAAGTGCTTGCAGATGACCCCTTCTCGTCTACGGTCTCAGGTGGTTGTCCGTAAGGATTAACTATCCACTAGGAGTTGGCGGTGCATAGACCGGGGGAGAGAAGGGCATGGGGATAAAAGAGTGGATCGTCCCTCAGGAGAAGCACTTCTTCGAATTACTTGAGAGGCAGGCCGACGTTGTTCTGGAGGGCGCTGAGGCCTTGATGGACTTGGCGGTCAAATTCGAACGAGTCGCCGAGAAGCGGGACAAGATAAAGGAGATCGAACGCAAGGGAGACGACCTCGTGCACGAGATCGCGGACGCGCTCAACAAGACATTCGTGACGCCTATCGACCACGAGGACCTGTCAAAGCTGACATCGCGGTTGGACGATGTGCTTGATTATATCGAAGCGGCTTCTCACCGAATGTGGTCCTATGAGATTAAGTCGGTCCCCCCTGACATGGTGAAACTCGTCGAGGTCATAGTCAAGTCATCCAAGGAGGTCAATCACGCGGTCAAGGATCTTAGGAACATACGTGCCTCGAATGAAATAATGAGTCATTTCATCGAGATAAACCGGCTGGAGAATGTCGGCGATGACATCACGCACGTGGCGGTTGCGGCTCTGTTCAAGTCAAATGACGCCGTGACAATAATGAAGTTGAAGGAGATATACGAGTATCTTGAAGAAGCGACAGACAAGTGCGAGGATGTTGCAGACGTGATCAAGGATGTCTACCTGAAGAACTCATAGGTGCTTTTGCATGGAGCTGAGCGCGCTCGCCACAATCACCATCCTTGCGACACTCGCATTTGAGTTCGTGAATGGGTTCCATGATTCCGCAAACTCGATTGCCACGATTGTCGCGACGAGGGTCCTGTCGCCGGTGTTCGCGGTAGGCATGGCAGCAGTCTTCAACTTCCTGGGCATCGTTATCGGCCAGGAGGTCGCGAAGACCATAGGGACAGGTATCATCGACACCGAGGTGGTCTGGGAATACGGAGTGATCCTGGTCCTATGTGCAGTGCTGGGGGCTATTGTCTGGGATCTTATCACCTGGTGGTTCGGGATTCCAACGTCTAGCAGCCATGCGCTCGTCGGCGGGCTCATCGGGGCCGGGGTGGCGGCTGTCGGAACTGGCGCAATCGTCTGGCAAGGCACCCTCCGGACCGCTTCGTTTATTGTGATATCGCCTCTTGCAGGAATGGCCGCTGGCTTCTTCCTGGTCTTGATCGTTATGTGGATAGCCCGCAAAGTCGCTCGCGAGGTTGTCAACAAATGGTTCAGGAAGCTGCAGCTGGGGTCATCTGCGTTCTACTCATTCACCCACGGCTCGAACGACGCCCAGAAAGGAGTGGGCATCATCGCCCTCATTGTGCTTCTGGAGGCCAACCCGGACGCCCCTAGCACCGAGTTCGTCGTCCCTCTCTGGGCAATGATAGCTTGCGCCTCCTGCATTTCTTTGGGCACATTTTTTGGTGGCTGGAGGATTGTCAAGACGATGGCATCGAGAATCACGAAGCTAGAGCCCTACCAGGGGTTCTGCGCCGAGACTGGCGCTGCAATCATGCTATACTCCACGGCTCAGCTCGGCATCCCTGTCAGCACGACCCACACGATCTCGGGTTCTATCATGGGCGTCGGCGCAACAAGGAACCTGTCAGCCGTGCGTTGGGGCGTGGGCAGACGGATAGTCATGGCCTGGATACTCACCATACCAGCAGCTGCTAGCATCGCCGGGATATTGTTTCTCGTGTCGTCCCTCTTCTGACCCGACGCGGGCCCTTCTACTCCATCCGATCCTTGAGCATCAATGCGAGCGCTCTGCGCCTCCTCCTTTCGTACAAGGATATCGCATAGGTTACGAGGAGGGCTCCCCCGAGCGAGATTGCGAAGATCCAAAGCGATGACATGCCCAGATCGTATGTCAGAAGTGCGAGTGCTCCCATGACAAGCCATGGAAAGAGCAGATAGAAGAACAGTCTCGGGAGAGAAGTCGCGGGTTTCCTGATCTTCCTCGCCATGAGCCCTCCCGCCATCAATCGGCCCTGGCGTTGCTGGTTATGCTGGACTCCACAGTCGTTCCATCAGGGACGGTGACTCCCGCATCGATTATCGAATCGATTATCGTGCACCTGGTGCCGATCCTTGCATCCTCGAGTATGACCGATCTCTCGACCCTCGATCTGAGCCCCACAATCGCCCGCTCAGAGACATATGCATAGGGGCCGATGGTCGCACCAGCCACAACTGCCCCGGCCCCTATCACAAAAGGAGTCTTGAGCTCCGCGCCGTCGTGCGCGGACCTCATGTCGAGTTCGGCAGCATCCTTTCCCATAACCGCCCAGAAGGCCTCGAGAAGACTCTCTCTCTTTCCGCAATCCACCCAATACCCGTCGAACCTGAAGCCGTACATGCCTTTGTCAAGTATCTTTGGGAAGACCTCTCTCTCCATCGACACAAATCCCTTGCCGATGTAGTCGAGCACCTCGGATTCCAACGCGTAGGCGCCAGCATTGATGAGATTGGAGAAGGCCTCCTCGCGTCTCGGCTTCTCCTGGAACCGGCGTATCCTATCCTGATCGTCGAGGTCCACGATTCCGTAAGGGGTAGGATCGTCGACGGGCCACAACGAGATGCTGGCGATGCCTTTCTTCCGGCGGTGGAACGCCAGGAAGGCAGGGACGTCGACGGACGAGATGGTATCGCCATTGAGAACAAGGAACTGACCGTCTATGTGCCTCTCAACGTTCTTGACAGCGCCGCCCGTCCCAAGGGCCTCGGGCTCGTCCACAAGAGTGATCTTCCTCCGAGGGTGATTCTTCTTGAGATAGTCCTCCATCATGTCCTTCTTGTAGCTCATCGGGACAATGACCTCATCGACCTCCGCGGGCAGGGAGTCGATGGCATGCCTTATGAGCGGCTTGCCCATCACTGGCACGAGAGGTTTGGGGAGCCGGTAGGTCAGTGGCCTGAGCCGGGTGCCCATGCCCCCGACCAGCAATATCGCCTTCACGGCATCTCGCATGTTCTCGCCCGTATAAAAGCATCTTGTGACATTCAAATGAGTCAGCGCTGTGGCTCGTCGACAGGACTTACAGAACGATCTCCAGGATGCCTACATGGGGGAGATGCTGACCACGTTGTTCCCACGGAGAATGACGATCCCTAGCCTCTTGACATTGTCCCCGTTGGTCTCCTCGGTGTTCTCAAGGACCATGTTCAGGTAATCGTCGTATCCGATGAGTGTGCCCACAAGAAGCCTGCTGTCCTTGAGCAGCAAGGAGACCTTCTTGTTCATTGATTTCTCTAACAAGCTTAGAGGCATCACCATTTAAATCACGATTCGGTCAATGGTCCCTTCTCACATAAAGCTTTCCGTGATTCAGGGGAAGCTGAATCGGGCGCTCACACCGGCTTCTTCTCCGACATCTTGGTGAGCTCTTCCTCCATCCAGGACTTGACGTCTTGCCTGGACCTCGCGTCGATTCCGAAGGTCTCGATGAATTTCTTGGTCGTCGTCAGCTCGATGCTCTTCTTCTTCGACTTTGCCTTCACGAGACCGAGCTCGTGCAGTGTCTTGACGTGGTCGTATATCTTGTTCCCGACCAGGTCGTACATCTTGCTCTGGAGGACAGGCTGGTAGTACGCGATCAGGGACGCTGTCTTCAGGACGTCCTTTGGCACCTTCATTTCCGACAGGCGTGCCGCGGCGTCGGTGAACTCCCTCTTGACCTGCATCGCATATCTCGGGCCCATCTTGGCTATCTCGATCGCCCTGTCTGATGTGTTGTACTCGTCCATGAGCTTGTTCAGCGCAGTCCTTATCGTCCTCGCGTCCAGGGCTGTGACCGTCCTGAGGTCTGTCACTGTCACAGGTTTGGCGGCCGAGAACAAAGCCGCCTCGATGACTCTCTCGTTCTTCACTTGACCACCGGTGTATCTTCTACTCGGATCCTTTCAGTGGAAGCAACATCCTCGAGCTGGGCTATGTCCCAGGGGACCTTGACCTCGAGGAATATCTCGCCGAAAGGCAGCTTCTCCTGCCATATGTGGATCTTGCCCATCCCGGCCAGGAACAATATCGATATGAAGGCAGTGATCCGATCCTCCTTCCCGGAGCTGCACAGGTCGCAAAGGGCGATTGCACCACTGCCGCACCTCTGTATCCTCTCCCAGACGAGTGCGATGTCGTCCTCGAGGTTCTCCTTGTGCGATTTGTCGTCGAACTCCGGGCGCTTGTACCTCTGCATGAACTTGGAGAGTTCCTGCCTGATATCGCTCTCCCGCTTCGCCTCCTCGAAGGCGTCCAGAAGGTCGATCAGAGTGACTGGCCTGTCCGACTTCCTCCTCACCTTCTCATCTATCGGCATCTCTTCCGTGTGCAGCAGCACCTCGCCCGTCCCGAGGTTGAACGGGTCCACGAGCAGGTCAAAGTGCTCCGGGTCCCATCCGTCAAACATGAGCTCGACAACCTCTGGCCTGTCGACCCTCTGAAGGACCATCTCGCTCTGCATTCTCAGGATTTCGTATGCCATGTACACGAGCTTGCCCGCGATGATGAGGTTGAGGTCAGACGCTTTCTTGACCCTGCTCAAATACATCTTGGAGAACTCGATCAGGTTGATATCCCACGGGTTGAACCTCTGCTGGACCACGAGCTCGAAGACCAACGCGACGTTCTTCTCGAAGGGGTCCTCGGAGGGCACCAGGGTGCCTTCTGACATCTCGCCGACCAACTTGATGTACTGCTCCAAGCGCGTCTCCTTGTTGGAGGCGGCGTCGTCCTCTATGATTGATTTCTGGAATATCAGGTGGCTCAGGACATCCCCGCACTCTGCAGCCATGCTCATCTAACCGGCCTCCTGTTCGGCCTGTCCCTGCTGATCTCCCTGTTCCATGACATCTGCACCTTCGCCGATGTTGGGCTTCATCACGATCTCCGAAATGCCTTCGCGCTGCATCGTGACACCGAGGATGTGGTCGGCCTCCTTCAGGGTGACCTTCCTCAGGGATATCTGGATGAACTGGGCATTCCTTGCGCTGCGCCTGACGGCCCTGGCAACGTTCTCCGCATTGATGCCGTCGAGGAACATGTCCACTTCGTCCAGCAGATAGAACGGCGACGGCTCGTGGGCCTGGATCGCGAATATGAACGCCAATGCCGTCAGGCTCTTCTCGCCTCCCGACAGCGCTTCCATGCGCACGGCCTTCTTGTCCTTGGGCCGGGCCTTGATGATCAATCCGCCGGCGAGCGGGTCCTGCTCGTTCTCCAGCAGGAGGTCTGCCTCTCCACCTCCAGATAGTTCGGCGAAGGTCCTCCTGAAGTTCTCATTGATGCCCACGAATATCTTGTTGAAGCCGAGCTTCTTCTTGTCGTTCAGCTCGGCGACGAGCTTGACCAGGTTGGCCTTCTGTCTGTCCAGCTGCTTGATCTCCTCCTTCAGCCCGTCGAACCTGTTCTTCTTCTCCTCGTACTCATCAATTGCCTTCAGATTCACCGCGCCGAGGCCCTGCAACTGTCTCTCGCAGTCGCCGATGGTCAAGCGCAGGTCCTCCAGCGAAGGCATCTCCTCGGGGAGTTTCACCTTGTCGTACTGGGCCACCTCGGTCTGTGTGTCTGCCAGCCTCTTCTCGGCTTCCTGGAGTTTCGTCCTGAGGCTCATGACGAAATCACAGTTCGTCTGCACCTTGGTTGTCATCTTCTCGATGTTTGCCTCGGTATCCGTCTTCTTCTTGTAGAGCGAGTCGCGCTTGGTCCTCAGTGAGTTGAGCTGGTCTCCCATCGACCTCTCCATCTTCAGCAGCGCCCTCAACTCGGTATCGTATTGGGCCTGTTTCTCCGCACCCTTTTCTCCCTTGAGCTTCAGCTCGGCCATCTTCTCCTCGGTCTGCTGGATGCCGGTCTCGATCTCCTTCTTTCTGCCCAGGACGATCTCGTTCTGCTTCGTCACGGTTTGTATCTCCGAGTTGAGGCTCGAGACTTCGTTTGACAGGTCGAAGATCTCTGCTTCGAGCTTCTTCAGTGCCTGGGAGAGCTCCTGGGGGGTCGCCTCCAGCAGCTTCTTGTCCTTGGCTTCCTTCTTTTTCTTGAGTTTCTCGATCTCCCGTGAGAAGCGTTCGACGTCGGCCTTGCCCTTCTCCAAGAGGTCGAGCGTCTCCGCGAGCTCTTTGTTCTTCGACTTGAGATCCTCGTCGATCGACGCAAGCCTCTGCTCGATCTCAGTCTTCTTTGTCTCGAGGGAGCTTATCTTGACGCACTCGCCAGTGTCCTTCGCGTTCGTGTCCCTGATCCTGTTCTCGAGCTCGGCGATGTCGATCTTGAGTTGCGCGAGCTCAGCGTGTATCTTCTCGGACTCCTCGATCGCTGACCTGAGCTCTGCCGCCTTCTTCTCTATCCTGCTCTGGGACGGAGCGCCGAACTTCATCAGGTTCTTCTCGAGGGTTCCTCCAACCATCGCCCCGCTTGCCTCGGCTAGCTCCCCTTCGAGTGTGACAAGTCTGACCCCGCCCATGAGCTTCCTGGCCTCGTCGAGGTTCTTGACCACTACTGTATCCCCGAACACGAACCAGAAGGCGCTCTTGTACTTCTCCTCGAACTTCACAAGGTCGATTGCGAAGCCCAGGGAGGTCTTCGCAGCCATGATAGCCTTGCCGCGGGGCCTGCCATCGAGCATCCTGTTGAGTGGCAGGAACGTGGCCCTTCCGGCCTTGTTCTTCTTGAGATATCCGATGCATTCCGAGGCGACCTCGTCCGTGTCGACCACGATCGCCTGCATCCTAGCTCCCGCAGCCACATTCAGGGCGGTCTCGTGCTCGTCCTCCACCTCCGCCAGCTCGGCGATCGTGCCGTGCACTCCTTTGATGATGCCCCTGTCCCTGGCCTCGAGTATGCCGCTGACTGCTGCGTTCTGCCCTCTCTTTATCATGTCCACAGCTTCTGCCTCGGCCTTGAGCTGGTTGTACTCCCTGGTGAGAGTCTTGACGGCGTTCTCGAGATCCTGGGACTGCTCCAGGAGTTTCCTCTCTCGGTTGCGCTTGGACTGATATTCCTCCTGCAGTTTCCGTATTCCGTGGTTCGAGGACTTGCTCTCGCTCTTCAGCTCCTTGATGGACCATTCCGAGTCCTTCAGCTCGAACTCGTAGGTCTTCCTGGTCTCCTCGGAGTTGGAAATGTCTATCCGAAACCGGGAGACCTTCTCGGTCAGCCGGTCCTGTTCAAGATTGAGGGCGTGTAGCTTCTCACCCTTCGTGTTGATGTCAACGGACAGCTCGAGCGACTCCTTCTGGAGGCCGCTGATCTCCGAATCGCTCTTCGTGATCTCGTCTTGGTGCGCGGTCAACTTCGCGCGCTTCTCCTCGAGGAGCTTTGACTTCTTGTCAAGCTCTGACTGGAAGGGCGCGAGCTTCTCCTCGATGCCTTGCAGGTCCTTCTGGATGGCCTTGAGGTCCTCTTTCTGGGCCTGCCTGACCTCCTTGAGTGAGAGGGTCATCTCCTCGGAGTTCTGGACCGCGTCCTTTGCCCGTGCAATCTCTATCCTGAGGTTGTCTATCTTCTCCTTGATCTCTTTGGCTTCCTCGCCGCCGCGCTCGTTGATCTCGCTTTCGACCGCGGTCAGCTGTTCCGATATCGATGTGAACTCAGTTCCGAGCTCCTCTTTCTTCTGTTCGGCTTTCTCCCTCTCCTTCGAGTAGCTGCCGACCTGCTCGTTAAGGGAGGATATCTCTCGCTCCACTGATTCCTTCTTCTTGACCGAGGTGCACGCCTGGGCCATTTGAAGCCTGTCGTACAGGTCCTTGTACTTCATTGCCCCTTCTCGGTCCGCATCCAGCTGCTTCATCTGCTTCCTGATCTCGTCCAGTATGATGCTGAGGCGTCCGATGTTCTCCTCGGCCGTGAACCTCTCCTTGTCCGCGCTCTGAATCTCCTCATCGAATCTAGTGATCCCAGAGATGTCGTCCAGGATCCTCCTCCTCTCGAGGTTCGTCATCTCCACAATCCGCGTTATGTCCCCCTGCTGGACGAAGTTGTAGCCGTCTGCGCTTATCCTCGCGTTCGCAAGGAGGTTGTCGAACCCGCCCAGGGATGAGCGCCTGTCGTTGACGTAGAAGTAGGAGTAGTAACCCTCGGCTGTCTCCGCCACCCTGACCACCCTGGTCAGCTTGACCTTATCCGAGTCGATCGGTATCAGCCGGTCGGAGTTGTCGAAAATGAGGCTCACCTTGCACTCGCTCGCAGGCTTCTTCTCCTTGCCTCCGTTGAATATGAGGTCGGTCAGCTTCCCAGCCCTGATGACTCTCGAGCTCTTTGGGCCGAGGACAAAAAGGATCGCGTCAGAGATGTTCGACTTCCCTGCACCGTTGGGTCCTGTCACTGCTGTATACCCCTCCAAGAGGGGTATCCTGGTCTTTCGAGCGAACGACTTGAAGTTCTCTAGCTCAATCTCCTTCAGGTACATCGGATTCCTCTCCGCGGCGGATGCGAAAACTGGCCGTGAACGAAGCGTCTCCCTGATGAAGTTCCCTGCATCCCATCCCGTGAAGTCCGACACGTGTCGGACAGAGAATAAAATGGCCTACAGGGTATATAATACTTGTTTCCCAGTGGTATTGTTGCGTCTAGTATGATGGGCCGGATGACGATTATCTGACGAATGTCTGGTTTTGGACATCACCAAGTCTCAAGAAGTAGGGCAGTGTGGTTTTGAGTTACTTGTGACCTGCGAATCGATGCGGTCCGCGTATTCGAAAAGTTCGAAGAAACCAAGGTAATCCAGCACCAACCGCAGAGCATCTTTGAACTGGCGTTCGGTAAACTTGAGCATCGTGGTCTTGTCCAACGGAAGGACTATGAACACTCTTCCTTTGTCCACTCGGTACCCACGGCCTTCTTCCAAGCCCAACATATCAATGATATGGATGCGCTTCCATCGTCGCCTGTTCCAGAAATCCAATTTGACATGGCTGTAGATTCCCTCAAGTCTGATGTGCGTCTCCCCTCCAACATCTGCCGACATTGCATCTGCAACTTTCTTCCTGAGAAAAGGCGTCATGATCCAAGCTATATGGTTTGGGTGGTAGGGTTTGCTCCATCTCTTGATTCGTGCCTCCAACTTAGACAGAAGAATCTCAGGAGTGTAATTGCGTCCGTAGACATACTCCAACTGTGCTCCTGACTCCTTGATATGCGTTCTGATCTTCCCATCTTTGTACATGATTGTGAGGTGGATGTCCTTTCCTTCAGGAGCCTTGATTCCGAAACATATTCCGTCTCTTACCGTTGCCATGTAGCCACGCAAAACAGGTTTCCCCTCAACGGTGTAAGCAAAGTCCAGTCGCTTGTTCTTTGAAGACATACGCCGCCTATCTATGTTGAGTGTTCCGAGAGTCTGGACTGCTTCTCCTTCTTCTTTGGCTCACGCTTTGCTTTGGGTGCCTTTTTGAAAGTAGGGTTCACAGCCCTCGCTGAGACTGAGTGTGGGCACTCTACCTTTTTGCCGTTGAGAATGTCCTCGATAGTCAGCAATTGAATCCTTGGGTATTTTGGATTGCCAAGCTCTTTTGAAGTGTAGAACTCTGCATCAGCTGCTTCAGAACGCATAGGTTGTGTGGCCTCGTTCAAGCTGATCAACACGCCAATCGCCGCTTTTTCTCGATCAACGACTCCATGTAGGTCGCGAACTTGCGATGCGGTCACATTTCCGGCCTTGACCGAGAATATGATTTGTTCCGCTTTGCCCCGCTCGACGAAGAAGTAGAGTCTTCCATCGATTCCTTTGTCTGCGCCCTTCTTCTGTTCTACTGGACGAGCGCCAACGAGCCCCAAGGCCCACCATTGGAATTGGTAGGGATCCTGCTGTGCAAGTGCCTCCGCATCTGGCAATGAGACCGGTTCTCCAATGGTCCTGTACTTCGCATCGTCGCCGAAAGCGTCTCGCAATCGAACTCTCATAAGTGTGATTGCTAGATGAGTTATGTCAATCCCGATCCATTTTCTGTTGAGACGCTGGGCAACCGAAACGGTGGTACCACACCCACAGAACGGATCTAGAATTGTGTCACCCTCGGTACTAGCCGCTCGTATTATACGTTCCAATAGTGCCTCTGGTTTCTGCGTGGGATAGCCGAGCTTCTCGACCGAATGGCCCGAAATCGGCCGGATGTCAGTCCAGACATCCGTGACGCTAATCTCTAGTGTTTCGTCCTCGTAATACTTGAGACGCGGTTGCCCCCCTTCTTTCTCGGGCCAGGAAACACGACCTGCTCGGTCAAGTGCGTCAAGCTTCTCTTGAATCGTCCCAGACGTGATTCCGTTCTCCCTGAGGAAATGACCCGGAAGTGCCCAATGTCTTCCATGAATCGTCGGGTCGTATCCCTTCCAGGGTAATCCGCTCTCTCCATATCTCACTCCAGCCCCGGTCAGTACATTCCCCTGGTATCTGCGTCCAGTCTCCGGCTCGACTTGACGGAAGAACTGCGTAATGTAGTCAGGGTCTTGCGGTGCCCGTGATCCAATCCACCTGTAGTCGTCGCTTTTCGAGTAAAAGAGGATCACGTCGTGGACAGGGCCATAACGCTTTGAACCGCTGTGGGCGCTGGTGCGCTTCCAAATGATCTCGTTTCTGAAGTTCTGCGGAGCGAAGACACCGTCCAAGAGAATTTTCAGGTAGTGACTAGCCGTTGGGTCACAGTGCAGAAAGATACTTCCAGTCAGCTTCAGCACTCTGCATAACTCGGCAAGACGAGGAGCCATCATAGATAGGTAGGCGAGCATATCGCTTGGACCAAGGAATGTTCGAAACGCCTGCATTGCTTCCGCAACTCTGCCGCCAGACGTCACTACTTCCTCGAAAGTCATGGCCGCGACTTGGTCCCACTGCCAGGTATCCTCGAACGCCTTAATCTGCGCCGCTGCTCTGGACCCGTTTCTTTCGGCAAAAAGCACATTGTAGTCCTGCTGGCTCTTGAACGGCGGGTCGAGATAAATCAGGTCTATTGATTCATCCTTGATGTATCGCTTGAGGATGTCGAGGTTGTCTCCGTAGTAGAGCATGTTTTCGGCTTTCCCTTCCGGCGTGTCCATCAACCAGGAAATGGTGATTTGCCTATTAAGCAAAGCGCTACACTAAGATTACATGCTAGCCCATTGAACTAGGTCGCCCCAGCCGTTCTCAATTGGCAGGTTCAGTCCCGTCGCTTGTGCGGGTGTTTTGCCGAGGGTCGTATGGTTTCTCAAGAAGTTGTACTGTATCACAAACCCGTCCAAGGCGTTCCTTGCTCCATCCTTGCTTCCAAACCCTCTCAGCGTCTTCACGCGGTCCTTGAGCGTGTTGTGGAACCGTTCGATGATGTTGTTCGACATTTTCCCGATCCTAGCCCTTAGCCCCACCTTCTTGACATAGGTAGTTTCTCCGCGCAGCACCTTCCGCCAGAACGCCTTGGTGACTCCGTATTTGTAGGCTCCACAGCCGTCTGTCACGATATGCTCTGGCGCATTGCCTCCGACTTGAGCCTTGGCACCCAAGAAGAAACTCTTGGCATGCGGAATCGTGCGGGTTCTCGTCAGTAGTCCCATCACTATGAACCTAGAATCGTAGTCGATTCCATCCCAGAACCACCACTGCTTACCCTTGATCTTGACGGCAGTTTCATCTGCATGCCAAGAGCTAGTGGCGTTGATGTTGAACTTCTCAACGAGCTTCTTCACCAACGGCACGTACTTCTGAATCCATCTCCAGACAGTCGAACGGTTGACAATGATTCCGTAAGCCCTCTTGAGAAGGTTGACGACTTTTGAGAGAGACAGTCCATCGAAGTATGCTTCCAAGGCGACCGACATCGCCTTCGCGTCATACTTCATCTTGGGGAAGTGTCCGTTATCCTCGAACTGCTTGCCACAACTTTTGCAGATGTAGCGCTGCTTGCCCTTCTGTGTGCCGTTCTTTACGACATCGTGACTCTTGCAATACTTGCATCCAACACGACCAGTTTCGGTCCTTCCTGCGAAAGTCTTATTCGGTTCCAGTATTATGTGATTCAATGGGGGCTTGATATTCACAGTATCAGGTCTCCCGACTGGGCGGAAGTTCGAGCTTCCGACCCAGTCACCCAGTGTGGTTTGGAAAGCGTTTACTTCTTCTTTCTCTCCTCCAGCACGACGATCTTGACCGTACGGCCAGCATACTTCTTGAGGCCGTATATCCGGCCTTCCGAAGTCACTTGAGACTTGATCACATCGTCGGCGTCGGGTATCGTTATCTGCATGCCAGCACACTTCATCAAGGGTCGATTCGACCCTGCTAAGGGTATTATGGGGTTCAAAGTATTTATACTTTGGCTTAGCCAGTATGCCAAAATCATCTAGCCCAGACTGAAGGGTCGGATCGTCGAAAACCAGGCGTTTCAGAATGTCGAATATCTCTAATCGGTAGACCCTACTCATTCAGTGACGTGAGATTCATCTTCCTTGACTGATTCATGTTCTCCATGATGGGCGCTCCTACAATAAAACCTCGTCTCAGTGCATCCAAGTGTTCTAGGAACGTCGAATTCCGAGTTTGGTGTTTCTGTAATTCCTGAGGTCACCAACGTAATCTGCCATTTCTCCTTTCTTGATATGCTGTTGGATCAACGAGCACTCTGGCGCAGAGGACACAACATCATGGATTCGCGCAGCGCTATACATGCCGTATGAGACAATTTCGCCCCTCTCATCATAGGCGTATTCATCAACCAGCGATTGCTGATTTCTGTCTCTGCAAACTGAGCAGTGACATTCGATGCTTTTAGATGGAAGGCGCTTCCAGAGATCTTTATCCAAGATGGCCCCCGCAGGGTGATGAGCCCATGAGAAGTTGTCGATTTCGTTGATTGATTTTGGCCGTTCCCGAGATTGTAGCCACGCCACAGTTGTTCTGGTGGGCGTCTTCCTTATGGGTGTAATCGTATCTATGCCGAATTTCTGTAGCTGGACCAATGGAGTTTCATGGATCCCCGGTGCCACTTCCTGACCTTTGGATGGAACTGATGAGCAGTTGAAGATCGCCTTCGTTTCTTGCTTCTTCCAGACCTCGATAAATTGAAGCGTGAATCTCTCTGGATTTGCATAAACCAAGTTGATTATCTGGATGTCTCCAGATTCCGCCATTTCTGAGAGAAGGGATAATCTCTTTCTGAACGAATCAAGGTCATCCTTCATTGATAGCTGTGGAACCAATCCCTTTCCCCGTTCCTCCGCACAGGTTATCCATTCCCTAACCAGATGCTCAAATCTCACAATATCGTTCCCAACTATCAATGGGAGAGAAATATAATCGAGCATAACAATCCTAGACTGCACATCCAAGAACAGTTTGAGCAAACCTAAGTCATCGAGCGGGATCGGAGGGACATCCAATATCGCAAAATTGTCGAAACAACAGGTTTGGTTGGAGAACTTAGTCGCCCTCCTTTTGGTCTGCTCGATCGTGCCATTCTGTTTCTTGAACCTATCGAATCGTTCCCTATCCAGATCGATTTGAACTGCTCCTAAATGCCCCTCGATTGCTCCATTGAATGGTAGCATCGTTTTCGCTCTGAGTTCGGGAATAGAAATGGGTCTTGTCGGCGTGGCGAACCCCCCGACCTTCTTCGAATGGACCTTCAGAATTCGGCCTCCCATAGTCACAGTCGATTGGGAGTCCAGCCGAAGTGAGTTGTCAACAGATCCTACCTTGATTGAATTGAGCATTCCTAGTCAACCCATTTTACTTTTCCGAGCCTCCTCCTATGAAGGACTCGGTCCAGGACATGCGATTTATCCGTGTATTTTGGCCATTTGCGATATATGTACTTCTCCAGTCCATCCACGCCCCATTGATTCCAATTGACACGCTGGAGTCGTAGCTTAGCCTGTTGCTCAGTGTTCAGTTTACCGAACGAAGTCTTGGCAATTTGCTTGCCCTTGTCTGACAGCTCGAATCGTTGCCCATTTGGGCTTTTGATTCCAAAGACATGCACAAGTCCGCCATCCTCAAGAGCTATGACTACGTCCTCAATTCGTTCCGCGTAAGGTCCGAAGTTGTATGCTCTAAATCCAGGATTCTCTGACGGAATCTTCTCCTCTTGAGCGAATTCCATAGTCGCCAAGAACATCTGCTTGACAAAGCTCGTGATTCCGAATACTGGTACATTAGGCAAAGCATACAGAATAGCCAAAGCCCAATCGTGGAGAAACATGAATTGATTCGTCTTGGAATAATCCCACAGTTTCTGCAATTCCAGCACAGGATATTGGACTTTGTAACATTCTTTGCACTGGTAGTAGAAGTATTGCAGGTGGTCCACTGACCTTTCTACTTTCTGGAACTTGTGAACGGAATGTTCGGTTTTCCTTCTCCTGCTTTCCCTGCTCATATCTCTCCCTGTCATATCGGTTTCAAGTGCGTCACCACGTAGGCGTCATCATGAATGTCATTTGTGTAATCCCTTTCTAACATTATCACGAACAGTCTTCCTCGCCTTTCTGCACATATGCGTATGGCGGTTCTCCTGTGTGGCTTCGGAGCGTTCTCTGGGCAATTCACCGGATGAGAAATCATGTCGTATAGTGTTTCTGGAAGTATCTTCTCGATTGCTAGGTGAACATTTGTTGAGTCCGAGTACCTCAAGGGAAGTCCTCGGAACATCCGCTCTGATTGCCCGCCCGAACCACCAATTTCCCACATGGCAGCCCCAACGGGATTCCATTCTGCCCGGATAACTCTTTTCAGTCATTCTTCTGTGCACCTTTCTTCGTCATTTTCCAGCCTTTGTTCTGGCTCCTGATGGCGATGATCTTCTGACGCAGGGCCTCCTTGGCTAGATCGCTCACTGTCTTGTAGAGTAGACTCTTCTCGGCGACGATTTCTTCCAACGCTTCCACTATTTCTGTCGGAACGCTCAGATTTCTGTACCCTTCTCTTGGCATCCTGTAGTACCGGTACAGTATGGGTACTACACAGATATAACGATTTGCTACGTCAATAGGGGGTCAACTTGGCCTGCAAGCTTGGTCATTCTTGATTGTGACAGCAAAAACTCTATATCGCGAGAACGGCAATGGAGGATTCGGTATTCATCCCCGTTCCTTTCTTCGAAAGAGGAAAGGATCGGGTGGTATTATAGAAGTGATTCTGTGGGTGGAAAGGCGGTTGTGCTCATCGATGGCATGTATCTTCAGAATATTGAGAATGCCTTTGGGCTCTATGGCAAGATTGACTACCAGAAATTCTCTGATAAGCTCATTGGTGATTTTCAACGGTCTCGGACATACGTATTCGATGCACTGCCATATTCCAGTTCAGCAGGCAGGTCAAACAAGCAGAAGTTTTTGGATCGGCTTGCATATTTCGACAAGTTCCAAGTTGAACAAGGCTACGTGAAAATGGATCAGAGAACGTGCCCTAAATGTATGGAACCTATCGAGGTACCCAGACAGAAGAAGGTTGATGTTTTGATAGCGACAAGATTGCTGGAATGCTCTCTGGATCAGAAGATTGACAAGATTGTCCTCTTAGCAGGTGATGCGGATTTTGTACCGGCTATCGAAATTGCGAAGAAGAAGACAGAAATCGTTCTTGCATTTGCCGAAGTGGGCGAGTCGATTGGTGTCTCTACAGCTCTGAAAAAGGCATGTGATGGTCGCATAAAGCTTGATGCAGCATATTTCTCGGACTGTCTAAGAAATGCGTAGAACCTGCATGGTCCTGTACCTGCCATCTTTTCCATCTGTCCTCGAAAGCTTGAAGTTCGTAATCTTGGTCAGTCTGGCTATTTAAACAAATCCCGACTGGCTATTCGATTTGTCTGGCACCTGGTTTCTTGTGGATATGACCTCGTCGATGCGCGTTGAGATGTCCCCACAAATGCTTGGAGCAGACTATAATACCGCACGTAAGGCACTTGTGCATGGGTTCCTGACAATTCTCATCGAAGAAGGCACAATCCCATTTGTCTACCATTGATACTCCTGCATTGAGGTCCTTCATTGCCGCATATACTTCTGTCTGTGGACTTGTATTGATCTCCTCAAGGAACTGCGATGGACTGGCCATATTGGCGTCTTCTGACTGGCTTCTCAAAACGTCCGACGGCTTCTCAGAGATGTTTGCTGTATCATACACAACGCAACAATGCCTTTCCCAGTCCGACTGCCAAACTTCCGAAGGTCGTTTGCCCTGGCCCATCCAGAGAAGGTTTCACCCTGCGCCTAGCCGTGCCCATCCAGCAGTTCGTGGTATGCAGTAACAAGCTCGTCCCTGCTCTTCTCCCAGGAGAACACCCTCTCGTAGTGCTCCTTTCCCTTTCTGCCCATGGATGACAGGAGGGCAGGTGAGCCCATGGCCTTGGTCAGGGTCTCCAAGAAGGCTGCCTTGTCGTAGGGGATGGAGAATCCGCACCCAACGGGGTCCAGCAGGGCCGAGATTTCGATGCCCTTGCTTGTCACGAACGGCCTTCCGCAGGCCATCGCATCAAGTATCTTGACTGGCGTGCTGGCTCGGTAGTTCGGATTTGTGGGGTCAAGCATGGCAATCACAAGATCACTTGCGAAGGTGAGTCTGAGCGCTTCATCCGAGTCGATCGAGCCCAGGAATCTCACTGAGCTGTTCTTCCTCGATGCCTCCTCGGCGATGTGGCTGAGGGTACCGGTGCCGCCTATCACGAGCTCGACCTTTCCTTCGGGGTTCACAGAGGAAACCAGCTCCTCCACGAACCTGCCAGGTTCCAGCGAGCCCAGGTAGGAAATGACGAAGCCGCGAAGCCCGTACCTTTCCCGTATCTTGCCGGCGTCCACTCCGTCAAGTATGCCTGTGTCAGGGCTGTTCCTGACTATGTGTATCTTCCTCCTCGTATTCTTGGCAAGTTTCTCCGCGAGCGACTCATTGACGGTCACAATTCCGTCCGTTCTCCCGGCAAGACACGTCTCGAGCCTCCAGGTGATTCTCGAGAAGCCTTTCGCATCCTTCTCTATCATTGAAGAGTATATCTCGTGCGCATCATAGAGCAATGGCTTGCGATGCAGTCTCGAGATCAGAATCCCTGCAGGGAGCGTGTCGAAATCATGGGAGTGGACAATCTCGAATTTCATTCTTCGCGCAGCGACCAGCGCGCGCAGCCAGAAGACCGGGAGGCGGGTCAAGGTCTTCAGCATCGACCTGTAGGCCGATCGAGGACCGACGCGGACAATCTCCGCATGCTCCGACTTCTGGTACTTGGGGTATCTGCCTTCCCTGTCCCACGCGATGATCTTCACTGGGATTCCATGGCCGTCCAGGGTCTTGGCTTCCCTGTAGACCCTGGGGTCGGGTCTGTGAGGATTGGACAGAAGCATGAGGGTCGAAGGCATCCCCTGGTGAATCCTCTTGGATGCTATAAATACTGGCGATGGGCGGCTATACCCGGATGGACTTCTTCTCGGCCATCGAGCGCTTGGCCGCCTCGATGAGCTCCACAGTCTTAACTCCCACCGAGCCACTGTTCTTCGTCTCCGTGAGCGGACTGCTGAAGGAGCTGACGAAGTGAACGATCTCATCCCGGATCGTGTTGTTGGGATTGATCAGGATGTCCTTCGTGTAGCCGCTTTCGTACACGAGTATCTTCTGCGCCACCGCGTCCACGAGGGCAGATCTCGCCTCTCCGGCTATGAACACTTGCCGGGTCTTCTTGGGAACTAGCCAGCTGACGTTCGCCATGGATATCAGGCCGTCCTTGTATCTGCACACGATGTAGGCTGTCTCCTCCCCATCCTTCCGCCTGAAGGGTGCTCCCGTGCAGCTCAGTTCCGATGGCCACTCGTCCAGGAGGTAGTTCTGAATATCGAACATGTGAGGTGCGAGGTCGAACAGCACGTCCCTGTCAGCAAACGACTTCTCCAAGTTGAGCCAGTTGAGCTCCACGAGGAATATCCTGCCGAAGTACCTCTCCTTCACGAGCCTACGGATCTCAGCGAGAGCGTTGTTGAACCTGAATATGTGCCCGACAGATAGCGTCAGGTCCTTCTTCTGGGCGATATCAACCAGCTCGCGCCCCTCTTTTGAGTTGAGGGTCATCGGCTTCTCGACGAGCACGTGCTTTCCGTTGTTCAAGGCTTTCTTGCACACTTCATAGTGCATCGCGTTGTGCGTGCAGACATTGACCGCGTGGAGGTCCTTCAGGGCCAGAAGCTGCCTATAGTCCTTGTACCCGTTCCTGACGCCGTACCTGTCGTTGCAGAATGCGAGGTTCTTGTCATCAAGGTCCGAGACGCCCATGAGATTGACGTTCTCGAGCTTCGAGTACTCGTCAACTATCTTCTTGCCCCAGTACCCGACGCCAATGACTCCAATATTGTACTTGGCCAACTCAACCCACCTACTTGCTGTAGAACTCCTTGACGCAATCGACAACGTACCTGATCTGCTCTGGCGTGATGTCCGCGAACATGGGGATCGCTATGACCTCTCTGCAGCACTTCTCGGTCACGGGCAGCATTCCCTCCTTGAACCCGTACATCTGTCTGTATATCGGCTGGAGGTGGATTGGAATCTCGTAGTTGAGCCCCACTCCGACACCCTTGCCCTCCAGGAACGCCTTCAGCTCGTAGCGTTTCTGTGTCCTGAGCGTGTAGAGGTGGAAGACCGGGGACACCTCTTGGGTAGGCTGAGGTGGAAGCACGAGATCTCCAACACCTTTCAGCATTTGATCGTACATCCTTCCTGCTGCCCTCCTCTTATCGTTCCATTCGGGCAGCAGCTTGAGCTGTTCGATGCCTATAGCGGCGTTCGCGGTGTTGAGCCTGTAGGTGTACCCTATCACGTCGTGCTCGTACTGCCCTTTCCGGCCGCAGTGTCTCAGCTTCTTGCAGAGTTCCGCGACCTTGTCGTCGTTGGTGGTGATCATCCCACCATCCCCGCCAACATGCATGTTCTTGGTCGGGTAGAAAGAGAAGCAACCTGCGTGCCCGAGGTTCCCTGCGACCTTTCCTTTGTAGACCGCCCCGTGGGCCTGGCACGCGTCCTCGATTATGACCGCGCCCGACTTGTCGGCGGATTCTCGGATTTCGTCCATGTGGGCAGGCTGGCCGTACAGGTGAACCGGAATCACCGCCTTGGTCTTCTTGTCCATGGCTGGCCCCAGCTTGGACGGGTCGAGCGTGTATTCCCTATCGAGCACGTCAGCGAACCCGGGAACCCCTCCGAAAGCGACATATGCATTAGTTGTGGCCACGAAGGACATTGAAGAAGTGACGACTCTGTCGCCCGCCTTCACCCCGTGCGCCTGAAGTGCGAGCTGCAGGGCGGCAGTCCCTGAGTTCACAGCGACCGCATGTTTCGTGCCACACATCCTCGCGAAAGCCTCCTCGAACTTGAACACGCTCTCTCCAAGAGTGAGCCTCTCGTTCCTGTAGGCGCTCGCCGCTGCCTCTATCATCCTCTCTGTCATCACTGGTGATGCGATTGGGACCTTCATCTCTTGCCACGCTTCCTCTTGATTTGCTTTCTAACAGAACCTCTCGTCCCCACTCTCCTGGCAGGACAGCCAACGACTACGGCGTTGGCGGGGACGTCCTTCGTGACGACAGCCCCCGCTCCGACAAGGGCGTTCTCACCTATGGTGACGCCACATATCACTGTCGCATTTGCACCTATTGAGGCACGCTTCTTCACGAGGGTCGGCACGACCTCCCAGTCCCCGACCGCTTTCGGGATCTTGTCGTTGGTGAAGCATGCGTGAGGACCTATGAACACCTCATCCTCGATGGTGACCCCTGATGGTATGAATGCGAAAGCCTCGACCTTGCACCTGTCGCCCATTGTCACCCCGCGCTGTATCTCAACGTAGGCGGCGATCTTGCAGTCGTCGCCGATCTTGCATCCATACAGGTTCACGTAGTCTCGGACTATCGTGTTCTCGCCAATTCTAGCATCCTCGATTCTGTGATATTTGGCCATCAGTTTCAAGGACCGACCTCTGAGCTCAGAATCCCTCCGTGACTATAATACCTTGCGGAGTTGTCGATAAGTAGGTCGAGGCCAGACTGCCGCAGAAGAATTCGATTGGTCTTTGGAGACGTCCGACCCTGGTGAGCGTTCAGACCTTCCTAATGACGAGCCCGCTGGACGCTCGCAACTCGCTCGACAGATCCTCCCGTTCGAGGCTGAGCGCGATCGTCGCCCTAATCCAGTCTGCCTTGCTTCCGATGTCGAACCTTCTCCCCTGGAACCTCAACCCGAAGAGCCCCCCCTTCCTACACAGCAGGCGCATCGCATCGGTGAGCTGATATTCTCCGTCTTTGCCGGGTCCGATCTTCTCCAAGAACGAGAATATCTCCGGCTTGAAGACATACCTTCCAATGATGGCGAGGTCCGAGGGCGCCTGGTCAGGGCTGGGCTTTTCCACGAGGTCTTCTACCTTGTAGAGCCTGTTCTTGACCCTCCTGCCCTTTATCACGCCGTATCTGTGTATCCTCGATTTCGGGACCTGCTCCACACCTACCACCGACGTGCTAGTGTCATCGAATATGTCCACCAGCTGACCTATGCATGGTCTCTCGTTCACAACTATGTCGTCCCCGAGCATCACGGCGAATGGCTCGTTGCCCACGTGCTTCTTGGCGCAGAGGATGGCGTGGCCGAGGCCGAGCTGCTCCTTCTGCCTGATGTAGAAGATGTCCGCCATCGAAGCTATTCTCTGTACTTCGGAAAGCGCCTCGGAGTTGCCGCTTTCCCTGAGCTTGTGCTCAAGCTCGTAGGATTTGTCGAAGTGGTCCTCTATCGCTCTTTTCCCTCTGCCCGTGATTATGATGATGTCAGTCATGCCTGACGCCACGGCTTCCTCCACCACGTACTGTATCGCGGGTTTGTCCACGACGGGCAGCATCTCCTTCGGCTGCGCCTTGGTTGCGGGCAGGAACCTGACCCCGAGCCCGGCAGCGGGGATGACAACCTTCATTGGCCGAATGAACAACCTGCTGCCCATATAATCCTTTCCGGACGTGCTGGATGATGTGCAAAGGGTTATTATCGCCCCAGCCTGTTCGCAGGCCAATGAGGACATGCGTCATCGGTGCGGGCTATGTTGGCCTCGCCACCGCTGTCATGCTGGGCAAGCTCGGACACGAGGTAGTCTGTGCGGACATCGATGAGAGCCGGGTCAAATCGGTCAAATCCGGACGCCTTCCCTTCTATGAGCCTCCGCTTGAGAAGGAATTGACGCGTCTGGTGCGGCTATCGTCGCTGAAGGCCACAACTGATATCGTGAGAGCTGCGTCATCATCGTCCGTCGTTTTCCTTTGCGTGCAGACGCCTTCCTTGCCCTCGGGGAGGATCGACATTCGCCCTTTGAAAGCTGCCAGCAGAAGCGTTGCGAGGGCAATCAAGAAATCGAATGACTACCGGTTGATCGTCGTGAAGAGCACGGTGGTGCCAGGAACGACCGACTCGGTTGTGAGGCCGATTCTTGAGAAGACCTCAGGCAAGAAAGCGGGCCTCGGTTTTGGCCTATGCATGAACCCCGAATTCCTGCAGGAGGGCTCTGCCCTCAAAGACAGCATGGAGCCGTCCAGGATTGTAGTCGGCGCGAATGACAGGCGCTCGGGGGACATGCTCATGAAGCTGTTCCGGCCGATAAGGGCGCCGAAGTTGAGGACGGACATCAGGTCCGCGGAGATGATCAAGTACGCCTCCAATATGTTCCTGGCGACGAAGATATCTTTCGCCAATGACGTGGCGAACATGTGCGTCCGGTTCGGCATAGATTCGGAAGGGGTGCTGAAGGCCGTGGGGCTTGACCCCAGGATCAATCCCATGTTTCTGAAGCCTGGACTAGGCTATGGAGGCAGCTGCCTCCCGAAGGACGTCAGAGCGCTTCGCGCGAAGGCTCGAGGCGAGGGTTACCGTTCGGAGCTTCTTGCCGCACTTGAGAAGATCAACGAATCCCAGCCATTGGAGGGAATCGGGCTCCTGGAGGAGGCCATCGGCGGCCTGAGAGGCAAGAGGATTGCGGTGCTGGGCTTGTCATTCAAAGGAGGGGTCGATGACGTGCGGGAGACTCGGGCCGTGCCGCTCATAACCGGGCTCTTGGCGAAGGGAGCGCATGTCGTCGCATATGACCCGATGGCGATGAACAGCTTCATCAAGCTAATTCCAACGATTGAGTACGCCTCCTCCGTGCGGGAGTGTCTCAAGGGGTCTGATGGATGCATCGTGCAGTCCGATTGGCCAGAGTTCCGCAGACTGGGCAAGAAGGAATTCGCATCGATGAGGTCAGCCGTGGTCGTGGACGGACGCCGCGTGCTCGATCCTGACAAGGCTGCCCGCGACGGCGCTAGATACTATGGCATCGGATATGGCCTGCGGTCCTCTGACTGATGCTGTCGCCGGGCAAACCATAATAGATATCAAGTGATTCAAGTGGGAGTCAGCGCCATGAAAATCAGCATAGTGCTCAACCTGCTGAACGAGAAGCGTCACATACGAGATCTCCTGGACAGCCTGATTACTCAGGAACAGCCCTTCGAGATCGTCATAATCGACGCGGGCAGTTGGGACGGGACGGTCGAAATCATCAGCAAGTACAAGGAGACACATCCATCGATAAGGCTCCTTCACCACTCTGGAAGCAGAGGAGAGAGCACCAACTACGGAATAATGAAGTCAGAGGGAGAAGCGATCGCGACCATAGGCGGCGATTGCATCGCGAATCCATTCTGGCTCAAGGAGCTGCGCAAGTCCCTGATGAGCTACGACATAGTTGCGGGAAAGACAATAAACATCGGCTACCACGCCTTCGAGGATCTGGACCGTGTCGAGCTGTTCCATGAGGGCGTTGACATATCCTACCCGAGCGCTAGCATGGCATGGAAGAAGGAGGTTCTGGACGAAGTCGTTGGGTTCGATCCGTGGTTCGTGACAGCGGAGGACATCGATATCAACTACAGGGCCGTCTCCAAGGGGTACAAGTTCGTATACAACCCAGAGGCAATAGTGTACCACAGGACCAAGGGCAGTTTCCGTGGCTTCCTTAAGCAGGCTTTCTGGAACGGCTGGGGAAGGAAACAGCTCACGTTGAAGCACGGGTACTTGTGGTCAAGCTACAAGCCTCAGAGGCTGATCGAGACGTCCAAGTCCGCCTGGGCCGTGGCGCGCCTCATCTTCGCTTTCATGGGCTATCTTGCATGCAAGCTCTACGAGCGCTCTCCATATTCCCCGCCCGAAGGCAAGAAGCCGAGGCGCTTCCGCCTTGTGTTCCCAGGGAGATGACTCGCTTGGAGCAGCCCAGAGTCTCAGTCGTCATCCCAACCATGAACGAAGAGAAGAGCATCGGGCTGGTGATTGACGAGCTGAACAAGGCCTTCTCAGGCAAGGGCTCGCTTGAAATTCTTGTAGTGGACACCAACTCCAAGGACAGGACCAGGGATATCGCCAAGGAAAAGGGTGCCAAGATTGTGGACGAGCCGAGGAGAGGATATGGTCGTGCCTACAAGACAGGGTTCGAACACGCTGTGGGCGAGTATGTGGCGACTTTGGATGCAGACATGACATACCCGGCGGACATGATCCCAAAGCTCGTGGACATGCTCGATTCGCAAGGCCTGGATTTCGTGACAACCAATAGGTTCCCGGAGATGGACAAGGGCGCGATGAATGCCAAGCACAGGCTCGGCAACTGGCTCTTGTCAACGATCACCAGGATCCTGTTCAGGATCAAGGTCAGGGATTCCCAAAGCGGGATGTGGGTCTTCAGGAGACAGCTACTTGGCCGGCTAGATCTGGTCAGCGATGGCATGTCGTTCTCGGAGGAGATCAAGATCGAGGCCTTCTGGAAGGCGAAGGCTGCCGAGGTGCCCATAACATACAGAGTCCGTATCGGCGAAGTGAAGCTCAGCAGCTGGCACGATGGCTTCGGGAACCTGAAGTTCCTGCTCAAGAAGAGATTCTGAACAGTCACTTCGATTTCCTATTCTCTCTCGCAACGATTAGCGCGAAAGCGATGATTATCAGTCCCGGAAGCAGCACGAATGTTAGGAACACCAGTGCTGAGCCATCGTCTTCGTGGTCATGAATCTCGACCTCGACTTCGGATTGACCCTCGGGCACGTATGTCTGGGCATCACCGATCACTCTGCCGGATTCTGGGTCAACGATCTGAACGGTGACAATATCTCCTATGTTTGAGAATGAGGGGATTGGCACTCGTGCCACAAAAGGGGACGTGAGGTTAGGCAGTAGCAGCGAACTGGAACCGGACGTGATCCTCACCTCTACTCCGCCCTCAACAGGGGCACCATTATCGACAACGTGGACACGAATGTAGACGTCTCCTTCGAGCGAGACGTTGACGATCCTGTACGACTTGGCGACCCCCTCGTTCGAAGCGCAGACCGCCAGCTCCAGGCGCCCAGGCGTGTTCATGATCGTTATCGTTGGGACGGTGGAGTGCTCAGTGCGAACGAACTGGATTCCTCCGGCCATCTTCCTGTAGATGCTGACGGAGTATTCGTCATATGTAGCATACCAGGTGTATGTCACAGCATCATTGACATCGTCAGAATCCGTGTCCAGATATTCTGCGAGGGGACCTGGCTCATTTTGTGAAGGTACAGTATCGTTTCTCATCATCCATCCGAACTCGTCCCACGGTGTATTGGATATTGCCAGGTCTGAGTAGTCCGAGTCGGTCAAATCACTCCCAGGCAAGTATATGACCGCTCCCGTGGACCGGTTTGCCCAGATATCATCTATCGGGTCATGCTTCGAGAACAACTTGGAGTGCAAGACCATCCCAGAATACGTAACAAGGGCGTTCAATGCCGCCTCCCTGAGTTCGATGGGGAGATCGCTGGAGGCAATCTCCGCGAGGAGGTTTCCGAAATCGACGTTCCACACATCCTCATAGTGTTCGGACGATTCCGCGGCATTCCTGAGGGCCGCGTGGAAGATGCCATCATACTGTGCGCCGACGGATGACAGTGCGGAGAGGCTGACCAACACCATGTCGATTCTGTCCATGTCGAACACGGCCATCGTGGTTGAGTACATGGAGTTGATGGTGGACCACAGGTGATACTGATTCGCGATGCTCACTCCGAACTCGGCAGGTGTCTGTTCAGGGTTCGTTGCCAGTGTGTTCAGGACGAGGACGTACGGCAGCCCTTCGTACGGAACGTCCTTCTCCGAGGCAACGAAGACATCCGTGACGCCTCTGAGTTCGCGGATCATCTCAATGGATCCTTGTGCGCACGCATCAACCCCGACCAGGTCCAGCGGTCTGCCCATCGCGGCAATGGACTGCGACAGGGCGCTCCTAAGCTCCGGGAGCGTGAGGAAATCGTAACCGTCGGGACACAGTCCATGCCACCCGGCTCCGTGACCCCAGAGGATCAGGACGTACCTGTGCGCGGAAAAGGACGAAGCGCAATAGTCGATGAAGTCGCGGAGGGTGTCTGGGGACCCCGTGTTCACCTCTCCTCCAGATATGACTTCTCCATTGTCATCGAGTTCAGTCGAGACGATTGTGCCATCCAAGCCGTTGGAGTCGTGAACGATTCTGAGCAGTCTGGAGTCAGGACCGCCGTAGGTGTCGAGGAGAGCGACTATGTTCGTATTCTGAGCTTGCTCCGCAGCTTCCATCTCGTTGATATCGTCCTCCCACGGCAATGGCACCGAGTTATCAGCGGCCATGTAGACCATTATGGTCCAACTGTTGAGCGGCTGAGCGGATGCTTGCTCGCCATGACAGATCTGACCCGCGCCCACGGTGGAGAGGACGATTAGCGTCGCGACGAATCCGTCCATAGCTAGGCGCATCGAGACGATGATACAGCTGGAGGGGTACAATAACATTTCATTCGGGATCTCTGCCGGTGTTGGCGAGCGCCAGCGCGTCGGCTATCTGCGATCTAAATTGGGTAACCTTGCGGCTCTGGTACAAGCAGGCTGCCGGATGGTAGGCAACAACGACTCGGATTAGCCTTTCGAACCTTTCCGACCCAACTGCCCGCCCGAGGTGTTCAGTCATCGATCCCTTCTTGCCAGTCAGGGCCTCCGCCGCTGTCTGCCCCAGGGCGCACACGACCCTAGGTTTTATGGCTTTGAGTTCTGACGAGAGGAACTGGGAGCACGCCTCGATCTCGTCCTTTCGCGGCTTTCGGTTGTTCGGCGGTCGGCATTTCACAAGATTGCTGATATATGCATCTTCCCTGGCGATGCCCGCCTCTCTCAGAGCATCATCGAGTATCTTTCCGGCCCTTCCGACGAAGGGCTCTCCTCTCAGGTCCTCCTCCTTTCCGGGCGCCTCACCGACGAAAACTATGGGAGACCTACAGGAGCCCTTCCCTGGCACGACTCGTATTCGGTGCTTGCTGAGCCTGCACTTCCTGCACGCGAGGTCGATCCTTCCGCAGCTCATACGAGGTCCTTGGCCCTGAATATCGATATCAGTTCGATCCCATGCTCGGTCAGGAGATCTCGAGCCCCCTCCTCGCGGTCCACAACGACGATTGCCCTCAACACGTTCGCCCCTTTCTCCCTCAATGCGTTGACCACCCTCATCGTTGATGCGCCGGTGGTGGCGACGTCTTCCACGACAACGAACTTGTCTCCGGGCTGGACCTGCCCTTCTATGAGATCTTTCGTGCCGTGGTCTTTCGGCTCCTTCCTGACCATCACGAACGGCCTGTCCGTTTCCAGGGCCACTGCAACGGTGAGGGGGACCGCTCCAAGGGCCATGCCAGCGATTTTGCAATCCCCCACATGGGGTGCGATGGCTTTACCGATCTCGCGCAACACCTTCGGGTCAGTGCTTGCGCGCTTGATGTTCACGAAGTAGTTGCTTTTCTTCCCTGACGACAGGACGAACTCGCCGGTCTGAACGACCTTCATGTCCTTCAGCATCTGCTTGAGCAGCTTCTCCACCCCTTACCACGGCACATGCTTCTTGCCCATCTTATATCCTATGATGTTGACTCCCCTGTGAATCAGGGGGACAAGGATAAGGAATGCTACAAGAGCCATCCAGCCGTTGCCTTCCGCGAATCGCTCCAGGAACCATTCCGAGTCGACGATGAGGATGAGGGCGAAGGCTCCAGCGACGAAATTGTACTGGTCCAGTATGGGAGTCTTTGCCCCCCTCTCCTTCCCAATCCTTCTCTTCAGGAAAGAGCCCACGGAGTCCCCGAGCATGGACCCGAACGACAAGCTGAACACGGCTGCCACCGACATTGGCAAAGGGCCGAATCCCCAGGAGCCATGGGTGCCCAGGAGCTCAGCAAGTCCTATCTGCAGGAATCCGACAACCGCTCCAGAAAGCGCACCCCCGAAGAATCCGCGCCAGGTCTTGCCATCTCCGAGAATCCGTTTCCCGCGCCAGCTTCTTCCGAAGTCCATCGGCGTTCCTCCGCCAAGAAGGACCGCAGCCGAATTGGGCACCAGGGCCGGCAGCATGACCCAGAGGACGGCAAGTATCGTCTCGAACGGACCCATTGGTCAGGCAATAGAGCCGGAGTATAATAACGAAGTGCTCGCGAAGGGAATTCTTCAACGTCTCGGACTGCGCAGCCTCGGCCTTCCAGCTGCTTCCGGCGCCACGGTGGATTGCGAGCCCTCGAAGAATCTCATTATCTCCTCCACCGGGTCGGTCACGCGAACCGCTGCCACAGTCTCCTTGAACTGAGTGGCGCGTCGGTCAAGGATGAGGGCGACTCCCCTGTCAGTCTCACTTCTGATCAGGCGTCCGATGGCCTGCTCGAGCTTGCGCGCGGTCGGCGCCTTGACGGCGTGCTCCCAACCATTTCCGAATCTGATCTCGCAGAAGTGCTGGAGGGCCCGCTGCTTGGCGGTGGGTTTGGGATATGGTATCCCAGCGATGATCGCGACTTCCATCTCCGCCCCGGGGAAGTCCATGCCCTCGCTGATCCTGCCTCCCGCAATCGCGTGCAGCAACGCGTTCCCGGGAGCGGATTTGAACCCTGAAACGGTCTTCATGAGCTCACCCTGACCCATGTCGCGGTGCTCGAAGTGAATGCTCCTTCCAGCCGAAGCAAGGGCGGTTCTCGGAGCTATCCTATCCATTAGCGCATACGATGGGTAGAACACGATCGTGCTCCTGCTAACGTTTGAGACCACATCCGACACGTGAGCTGCAATCCTCTCCACCAACGAGGAGTCCCGTTCCATGTCCTCGTACTTCGTCGTCACATCATCGACGAACATGACACTCCTGTTCTCCTTGGGGAACGGGGACGGCACTTCTGACTCAACGGCGTCCGTGGGGAGTCCGATTGACTCCCGATACTCGGCGAGCGGCTTGAGCGTCCCGGACATGTGTATGCTCACATGGCATTCGTGAACGGGTTTGCAGGCGAGTGCGGCATTCAGGCAGAATGCCTCGAAGGCCTTCTCCCTAGTCTCTGTGATGAGCTTCACGTACTCCCCCTCGTCCAAGCTGTGCCAGAAGACCAAGAAACCCGCGGTGCCGTGGACATAAGACCTCGGCAGCTTGCCGGACAATCGCTTGTGGTCCCTGACCATCTCGCCGAAGTTGGAGGCTTGTGAGAGCAGGCCCTGGATGCCTTTGCTGGTCAGCCTGGTCCTGAACATCAACTCCTCTTCGATGTGGGACTGCGGTATTATCCCGTCCTCGTCGATGAGGTACTCGTCTACGGTGCTGTCGAGGATCTCAAGTAGCATGGAGATGAAATCTCTCAGGCTGATGCCATCTGCGACCTCGGGATCCCCGAACTCATCAACCTCTCTCTCCCCAAGCTTGAGTGCAACTGAGCTCAGGGTCGCGGACTCGAGTTCCCTCGAGTACGAGGGAAGGTTGTGGGCCTCGTCCACCACCAGAACGATGTCGGGCAATGTGCAGGACATCCAGTCGAGGAGAGCGTGCCGAATGAATCCATCGAAGAACATGACGTAAGGGACGGCGACTACGTCTGCGGCAGGCACATGCAGCTTGCTTACTTCGTAAGGACAAAGCTCGCGGTCGACGCAATAGGATACGAACTCCTCCGCGGTGGGAAGCTCTTCCTTCGCGAACTTCATGACGGGCTGCAGGTTCTCTGAGATCACGGTCGCGTAATACTTGCAGGCCTCCTCGTTTCCCTTTAGCACCCGCGCTTTCCGGTCGCTGCACACCTTCGACAGCTCTTCGGGAGTCCCTTCGGCTAGCTCTGAATCCATCTTGGACAGCGGACACATGTTCCGTCTTCCCTGGAGGGCGACCCCGAAGACCCTGTCGCGCTCGGACAACTGTCGGAGCTCGAACATGACCTGTCTCTGCTGCGAATTGGTACGGGTAACGTACAACACCTTCTTCCCGCGCTCCTTGCAGAATGACAGACACGCGCTGAGGGCACAGACGGTTTTGCCCGTGCCAGTGCCGCTTTCCACCACCAAGTGCGACCGTCTCTCGCAGGAGGCGGACATGAGGTTCATCAAATGCTCCTGCCCGGCCCTTGGTGTGTATGGAAAAATCTCCGGGATCATGACTTGGCACTCCAGAAGGTGCGGGGACTAAGCGCTTTCGCTGGGCTCTGCGAAAGTGAAAACAGCGCGGCCCCGCCTACTCTCTGTTCCAGATGTCTTCGGGGATGTCGTCGTACACGCTGGATGCGTCCCCGTCCCCTTCCTTCAGCCTCAGCCTGCCACCGATGAGTTCCTGTATGCGCTTCTTCCGGAACATCCAGTAGTGGATCCTCCACTCCCTGCCATCATACAGGGTCGTCTCCTCGCGCTCGGTCATGAGGATCCCAGCATCCTCGAGCATATAGAACGCGTCCCTGTCCTCCGGCTCCAGGACATTGTCTATGATCCTCTCGCTGTAGCCGAAGAAATTCATTACGTGCTGGGCCATCGCCCTAGCCTCCTCCTCAGGCATGCCCTGCTTGTCTATGCTGTTCTTGATAGCACGTGTGAGGTGTTCCACAGTCAAGGTAGATCCAGTCTTCTCCCCCTCAGACTTCCTCAGCTTTGTCACTATGTTTAGCGACTCGCCGCCCCTCTTTGACTTCAGGATAACACAACCCCTATGAAAGTCGGGAACCGATCTCTCGGAAGATTCATTTAGCAAGTTATCGTATAAATATGTTCGTCTCTGACGGAGCCAAGAGGCTAAGGATTGCCTACATCTGGTCAGGGACTTAGCTTCGGATGCACAGAATTGAGCGGAGGGAAAGAATGCTGGTGGAGTTCTCAGTGGTTCCAATCGGAAGTGGCCAGAGCGTCAGCAAGTATGTAGCAGAATGCCTGAAGCTTGTCGAGGCCTCTGGCCTGGACTACAAGATCAACCCGATGGGCACGGTGGTCGAGGGAGGCTACGACGAGGTCATGGACGTAGTGCGCAGATGTCACATGCGGGTGATGGGCATGTGCCCTAGGGTCATAACTTCGGTCAAGATCGATGACCGAAGGGGTAAGAGTGGGATGCTTGAGTCCAAGATTGCATCCGTCGAGGCCAAGGTTGGAAAGAAACTGAAAAGGTGAAAGGGTTTACGCAGCTGGACTAGAAGTTGAAGTCAAATCCGCCAAGGAGCGACCAGAATCCAGTCCAGTAGCCGATGCAGATCATGAGCAGAGTGGCACTAAGCAGCACTCCGAACCTCATCCACTTGTCCCAGTCTGTTCTGATCAGCGCGCCAACGAACATGACTGCTGTCAGAATCAGCATTCCTAGCGACCGGATGAACATCCCGACATCCTCGACGTCAGGGTCGTCGCTCCATCCCCAAATCACTGCGCCTAGCCATACCAGAAACAGGCTCAGCACAATCCCCAGCACGAGCGCGATGTCGGACACGAAAGTCCTCGCGTACTCGACCATCGGTTTGCGCACAGGCTGGTACACGGGCTGATACATCGGGTATGGACCTTGCGGTCCTGGTTGTCCAGAAGCCATTTTTATCCCATCCACTTCGATATTGGCATCAATATAAATAGCCTTTTCGGACGGTATATAAGCAACTCTCCACTGGAAAAGGTGGTACTGACAAGAAGACCCTGCTCTTCTATAAGCGACAGAAGAACAGCTCACTGCGGGGATGCCTCTACGTGTCTTCATTCCTTAGGCTCGACCTTGTCGTCATTCGAGCGCTTGTTCTTAACGACCACGAGCCTGCATTTTCGGACCCTGGCCACAACCGGTTTGCTGAAGTGTATCTCCAATCTAGCACCTTCTGCAAGATCCTCTAACGCGTCTGTTATCTAGGCTCAGTCCTTCCTATTCCGCGGCTGAAGATTGACTTGACTGTATATAATACGGCTGTCGTGTTTTCGACCCGTGATAATCAGCTGGCAGGCAATGATTTTCCCGGCTCATATGCCTGATTTATATATGGCCGCCTTACTGGCCAGGGTCCTGAGTTCCTCAAGGGTCCGGTTGACATCCGCACTGGCCGTTGATCTCGTGACCTTCCCGGGAATGCCAATCACGAATGATTCTGGCGGTATCCTGCTTCCCGGGGATATGAGACATCCCGCGGCGACTACCGACCTCTCACCTATGACTGCTCCGTCCAGGACCGTTGCCCCGATGCCTATCAGGCTCTCGTCCCTGACCTGACAACCGTGGAGCCTCGCACCGTGTGACACGAGTACCTTGTCTCCCACAATCACAGGTCGTCCTCTTGGCGCTTCGGCAAATGAGACATCCAGCATGGCGCTGCCTCTGCCAATCTCCACATAGTCATCGTCGCCACGGAGCACCGCGCAGGGCCAGATTGACGCCCGATCCTTGATCCTCACGTCTCCGATTATGACTGCTGAATCGTCGACATACACGTCCAAGCCCATCTCGGGTTTCTTGTCCCTGAAGGTTCGGATGACCATGATTCCCCAACATCCCGCAGCGAATGCCGTCCTGCCTCGCCTCTACCCGTTATCCGTGACGAATGACTTATCTATTGCCTACACAGTTCCAATAGCCACAGCTTCAAACGCCAGAGGGCGCTTCTTCCCCCGGAGGCATAGTTGCATTGCCATCAGAGCAAGACGTAATTGATGTTGTATTGGCGGTCATCAACAGGCTCAATGTCAAGCTATCCGAACTCAGTTCGGCGGAGGACTCGTTCTCGGCTATTGCTGCAGAGTTGAAATCGATTGCTGGCTCAGACTATGCGGCAATCCTGCTTATAGACCCGGAGAGCGACAATCTGACCATCGCAGGTTTGGCTGGCGCGCCGATCGCGAACGTCCACAAATTTCCGCCCATCAAGATGGATATCGATTTCAGGCGCAGGCTCTCCGAGAAGAAGACCGCTTCCACGATGAGAGCCGATTCTCCAGAGATATTCCCGCCAGGCGGACGCAGCTTGGCCGAGGCACTGAATCTGGGGTCAATGATCGTCTGCTCCATACTGATGAGGGAGCAGCTCGTGGGTTATCTCGCGGTGGCCAAGAAGAAGGGAAGTGCTCCGTTCCCCACAGAGACGGAACATGTGATGACTGCGGTGGCGAACTATTTCGCGGTGGCCATCGAGAACGTGCGGGCTTCCTCCAACCTGAGACGCGCCAAGGTCGAGTCTGAAACCATCTTTGACATGGCGCCAATCGGCATTTTCACCTGTGACTCGAAGGGCATATTCCAGTCGGTGAACAAGCAGATGCTCAAGTTGCTCGGGAAGGATAAGGCGGACCAGATTCTGGGGACTAGCGCGTTCGAAGATCAGGTGATCATGAAGTGCGGCCTTGACAGGCTCATCGTCCAAGGCATGGAAGGTCATGACGGGGAACGCATCGATGTGCACGTGGTCCCGATGCCGGACAAGGCGTTCTACCTCCATGCGCGCGTTACTCCGATCAGGTCCGAGCTGGGCGAGGTCCAGAGGGTCCTTTTCGTAGGGATGGACGTGACGTCCAAGGTGAGGCTCCAGAACCAGCTGGAGAGGTCCTACGAGAAGATGACCCAGACCTATCAGGAGCTCGAGCGCGTCACCAAGATGAAGAGCCAGTTCATTGACGTCGTGTCGCACGAGCTCCGTACGCCCCTGACCGTGATGAGGGGATACATCGACCTCGTCGAATCCGAGTACTCTGCCAAGCTCGACAAGAAGTTCGCATCCAAACTCTCCATCATCAAGACGAACACTGACCGCCTGTACACGCTCGTCGAGAGCATGCTCGACGTCAGCAGGCTGGAGAAGGGCTCCCTTCAGATCCACCCTGAACCCGTGAGGGTCGACATGTTGCTTCAAGATATAGTGAACGCGCGCACGAAGGACGCTCAGGACAAGAGGCAGTCACTGACGCTGGGCATCGAGGGGAGCATTCCCCTGATCATGGCGGACCGTCGCAGGCTGAAGGACGTGTTCAACAACCTGTTGGACAACGCCATCAAGTACACGCAGGATGAGGGACGCATCCAGGTCGGCGCGAGGGACGAGGGGCGCCTGCTTCATTTATGGGTCAAGGACAATGGGTCCGGAATCCCGCTGGAGAACCTGGGGAAGTTGTTCGAAACTTTCCACATAATCACGAGCGATGATCTGTCGCACCAGGTCGATCGTCTTGGCCTCGGGCTCCCTATCTCCAAGGGGATAATAGAGGCGCACAACGGCAGGATATGGGTCGAGAGCCAGGTTGGAAAGGGAAGCGTGTTCCATGTGGAGCTTCCCAAGGAAGAACCGAAACCCCCTCCATGAGTAAGTATTCTTATACCGGCTGTCGATGCGTGGCCCATGCCCTCGCGAGATAGGACGAATGCAATCCTGCTCACGGTGTTCGCCAGCCTCATCTGGGGCACGTCCTTCCCTGGCGTCAAGTGGGGCCTCGACTATGTTGGAAACGACGTGCTCTTTCTGTGGCTCAGGTTCATCATCGCATCCACAGTCACTCTCTCGCTTGTGGTCTATCTGGGGAAGTTCTCATTCAGCGTCATGAAGATGCCAGCCATATGGATCGTCGGCGCGCTGAACGCGACGGGATTCATCTTTCAGTATGTTGGACTCACGATGACATCGGCGTCCAAGACGGCTCTCCTGGTTGACATCAATGTGATTGCGGTCGCGATTATATCGTACTTCGTCTTCACCGAGCGCCTAGGTAGGATACAGCTCGGAGGAGTGGCCATCGGCATGATGGGGATATTCCTGGTTACGACCGGCGGCAGCCTGTCACTCAACTCCGAGCAGCTGGTCGGGGACATGCTAGTCTACATGTCCGGATGGAGCTGGGCGTTCTTCATCGTGCTGAGCAAGAGACTGATGTCCAAGCATTCCGCGGTGGAGATCAGCTCCGGCGCCATCGCATCCTGTACTGTGTTCCTTGCCCCCGCGGTCTTGTGCGTCTATCTCTCGGGAGCGGACTTGTCCGTCGACCCGCAGGGCTGGGTTGCCATAGTCTACTTGGGCATTCTCTGCACATCAGCTGCGACCCTGCTCTGGGCGATGGGCTTGGAAGGGATATCTGCGACGGCCTCGGCGACGATCATGCTCATCGAAGTCATCACCGCGTTGGTGTTGTCGATCGGCTTCTTGGATGAGTCTCTGGGGCTTGCCGCAGGCATTGGAGCGGCGCTCGTGATGGCTTCCATATACCTGGTGACCGCGACTGGCGGGCCGACCGAGAGGAGTTCGGTCAAGCAGATATGATGGACTGTCAACTCATGCTGTCGCCTTTCCGGTGACATGGCCGGAGCTGCCATCATCATACTCGAGTTCCTCTTCGAGAGGATTCTTGCCCTCCATCATGACGTCGACATAGGGCTTCAGTTTGCGCTTCATGTACCACGCAGCGAACCTGTATCCGGTGGACTTGACCGCGCTAACCCTGTTCTGCGAGAAGAGTTCGTCCATCAGCTCGGTGATCCACTTGAAGTCATGCTCGATGCACTCTCCCAAAAGCACCCAGTGTTCCGGAAGCATGGCCTTGGGTCTGAAGAACTCGTCATCCTTCAGATTCCCAAGCGGAACAAAGAAAAGAGGGACTATGAAACTCTTGTATTCCCTCAGGTCTCTTATCAGGTCTATGGTCTTCGAGACATCCTCCGCCCCTTCTCCTGGCATGCCCATCACAAGAGTGCCGCAGGGGATCCAGCTGTTGTCCGAGAGCAGCTTGAACCCCTCTCTCACCACTTCGGGCCATTTCTCGGAGGCGAAGGGTTTTGCCTTGCCCTTCATATGCCTGGACACGAGATCGGGTGACCCGGTCTCTATGCCCGTCTGGCCGTACACGTGCTTCCTGCCATCGTCTGCTCCCGTGAGGTGGCTGATATCCTCGACAAGCTTCGGCTCGGCCATCGCGGACGAAATCGCGAAATGACTCATTCCGACGTTCGGAGTCAACTTGAGCACTTCGGAGAAGAGCTCCCCAACCCTCTCGCGGTCAGGGGTCATGCCCTTGGCCTTGTACCTGATGACGTCCTCGGCGTGAAGCGTTATCTTGCTGCTATGAGCAAGGTTGGCGCTGACCTCGCGCAGGATTCTGTCAAGAGGGATGTGCCTGATCTGCCGCATGTTTGGGTTGCAGAACTCACATCCCCGGCCACAACCTCTGCTGATTTCCACTGTCCCGTTTATCGTCGGGCCCCTGATACACGGAATCTGGTCTGTGGGGACAACTCCTCCAGAGACTGTTGAGGGTAGGGATCGCCCTTCCAAGGCGTCCCTGAAGAGCTGGGGGGCCAGGAGCTCTCCCTCGCCCTCGACGACCGTGTTGATTCCCAAGCGCTTCCTGGCAGAATCGTCCGCCAATTGCCACGCACCGGGCCCACCGACTATGACCTTGGCGCCGCTGTTCCGGACCGTGTCGCTCTCAAGCAGGGTCCTGAAGAAGTAGGCCGTGTATGATTCCTTGCCGAGCAGGCTCGAGAACGTGCTAGAAGCTGGACCTAGGCCGAGGGGGTCGTTTGTCGTTATGCCGATGACGCGGGTATCCGTGTTCACAACCTTTTCCAGCTTCTGGGGATGTGCAACAACAATGTCCTCCTGGGGTATGCCCGACTCAACCAGAGCCGACTCGATCTTCCTTAGCCCTGCGGGAGCCGCCATGGCCAGACCATCATCCCGTGGCCTGGTTGGGCAGAACAACCTGTTGTACACGGGCTTCGGCAAAACTCTGGGGAAGCACGCGGCGAATCCTATGAACATGCTGCCGTTGTAGGTGGACATCAGGGTCCTGTCCGCAGTAAGGACAATCCTGTTTGCCATTGGCTCACACTTCCTCCCTCGCCTCGGCCGTCGGTCGAATTCAAGGAACGGACCTGAGCTGCGACTACAGTGTTCCGCCGTTCCCCCAGATTACGGTAGACATTCAACAGGATGCGAGGAATATATGAGATTTGTGTTTTGAATTCGTCATTCCGCACATATCCGATTGGCGATTGAAGAGACTATCGCCATGATGTCGACGCAATGGTCTAGTCAGCGGATTGACAAGGCTTTCCTGTATTCCCTCAGGGCGACCCGGGCGGTCCTGTCCCACGAGAACGACCTGACTCTTGATACCCCAGCTCTGCCCATTCTTGACCTGAGCCGATTGTCTCCCAACAACGTCCCGAGAGCCCCTGCAAGGCCTCTGACATCCCCAGGTTCGACAAGGATGCCTTCGATGCCGTCCCTGACAAGCTCAGGGATTCCCCCAGCGCGACTGGCCACCACTGGTTTCCCACAAGCCATCGCCTCCATCAGGGCAAGCCCCCACCCCTCGGTCTTCGAGGGTAGAGCCAGGATGTCGCAGTTGGAGTAGAATCTGAGGAGGGTCTCCTGTTTGACAGACTCGTGGAATTCGACACAGTCCGCAATTCCCAGTCGATCGGCCAGGGTCGCGAACCATTTCCAGTCGTCAGTCCCTCTGAATCCTGTCTTGGCGACTGCAACCAGTCTCGTGCCAGGAACCTCTCTGTGCACGTACTCCATCGCTTCGAGCAGATACTCAAGCCCCTTTCTTGGCTCCAGCCCGCCGACGAACAACACGTTCGGCCTCCCGCCGTCCCGCTTCGGAAGGTCGCTGAAATCCTCCAAGTCGATGCCGTTGTAGGTGATGGTCGAGTCACATCCGTATTCTGCTTTCAACAATTGCTTCCAGTATCTCGAGACCACGAATCTGTGGTCTGCCATTCCAACAGCTCTCTTCTCGAATCTCAGGAGCTGAGGGTCTGCGAATTCGTCTATGTGATGAATCGTGCGGAACACGGGGGCCTTGATCCGGCGGGCTGTTCGCATTCGCCCGAGGGCGGTCCCCCCGACACAATCCTGTGCGTGGTATACCGAGAAGTCCCTTGGCAAACTCAAGGAATAGGCCTCGATCATGCGCTCGAGACGAGTGACAAGATTCCTGTGCCAATCATAAGGGATTATCTCAAACGGTGCCGAGACCTTCCTGAAGAACCCCTTCAGAGCACGCCTGTCGTCTTTCCTGGCCAGCGAGTAGAGAGTCGCGTCCACGCCGAGGCCAACGAGGTGCTCGGCAAGCTTGAGCGCATGAACAACGCCCCCACGGGGACGGGTGCTGTAGGTGAGCATCGCGACCCGCAGATCCCTGTTCATATTCTCATGAATGCACTTCTGAGATAATTCCCTTCGGACTCGGATAGTGCACAGATGTGCTCAGTCCCCGATTTCAAACCGTGCGAATCGCCACGGTATTTTCGAGAGCCCTGTATTTGACGGTTCTGCTGCAAATGCGGGTGGTGACGGTCAGGTCACACCCCCGCAGATGCAGCTCGTTCCATTCGGCTCCGACCGTGCGCCCCCTTCGGGGTCGTATGGGGCCATCATCACGTCATGCTGGAACGCGCCGGGGCTGAACCATAAGCCCCCTGCCACCTCCAATCTCTTGGAGGCGGCTGTCTGCAGCAGGCGGGTGCCACGCCTGG
>Ga0299912_10000087_pt1 | contig 106030 bp, 91 predicted proteins | sample RVTome_2_FD_207667 | JGI IMG/M metagenome (GOLD analysis project Ga0299912, IMG submission 207667) | Soil microbial communities from uranium-contaminated site in the Upper Colorado River Basin, Wyoming, United States - RVT95D214 (version 2) ... | reverse complement strand
TAGCGGTGCTGGCGTTCCAGCAGCAGGTCGCCGTTGTCGAACACCGGGATGACGACGACGGCCCCCGGATGGACGATGTATTCGCGCGTCGATTCGCGGCCATCGGGCAGGCGCACGCGGTCGCATTTGACGTGCATCAACCGCCCCTTGAAGACGGTTTCGCTGGCCAGTTCGGTTTCGGTGAGGTCCGGGATGTCGGTTTTCATGCCGCCATGATACCGAGCGCGGGCAAAAAAAAGCCGGGCTCTTGCGAACCCGGCGGAACGGAGGAGACACCTCCTCGTTGCGGAGAACTTCCTGCTTGCAGCGCAAACAGCAAGCACACGCATCCTACGAAGGGGATTCAAATTTGGCTATACAACTTTAGTTGTAGGCGTCGCCTAAACTATTGTTTATATTGATTTTATTTTTTCACGAAAGGCCGAATACTGGCGCCGGCTGACCGCCAGACGCTCGTCCAGCCCGTCCAGCCGCAGAAAATGGCCGTCGTCCTCGCCCGGCAGCTTGCCGATTTCGCGGATGCGGGCGCTGGCAACGAGGCAGTTGCGATGGATGCGCAGGAAGGCGTCGCCGAACTCGCTTTCCAGCCGGGTAAGCGATTCCTCGATGAGGAATTCGCGGGCGAAGGTGCGCACGGTGACGTATTTGAGTTCCGCCTTGAGATAGAGGATGTCCACCACCGGAATCAGCACGATGCGGCCTTTTTCGTTGACCGACAGGTGGGTGCGCGCCTTGGGATGCGCCTCGCGCAGGTGGTCGAGGGCAACCGGACTGAGCCGGTGTGCCCGCGATAGGGCGCGCACCAGCCGGTCGGCACGCACCGGTTTCAGCAGGTAATCGACGGCGTTCAGATCGAACGCCTGGCAGGCATAGGCATCGTAGGCCGTACTGAAGATGATGGCTGGCGGAACGGCCATCCGGTTCAGATGGGCCGCACACTCAAGGCCGTCCATCCCGGGCATGCGGATATCCAGCAGCACGGCGTCGACCGACTGTTGCTGCACCTGATCCAGCGCACCGAGCCCGCTATCCGCTTCGCCGACGATATCGACCGGCAACTCGTCGACGCAATCCGCCAGCACATCGCGTAGACGACGGCGTGCGGGCGCCTCGTCATCGACGATGAGGACGCGCAGGGGAGGGTTGGGTGCGGTCATCCTAGAAACGGTGGCTGGACGCATTCGATGGTGCGTCAGGGCGCGTGGCTGCCGCGAAGCGAGGAGGCGGCAGGCTGATGCCTGCAACAACGAGCGACAAAGGCAGGCTCGTGACCTGGCGCAGCAGCGGGTACGTAGCGGATTCAACCTGCCGGAAACCCCTATCGGAGGCCAGACAGCCTGCATGGATACGAAATTCCTCAAAGCTCATGAGCGGTCAGCCACGGTTTCTAGGATGGTGGGTGTAGGGAATGACGATGTGCACCTGATAAACGGCACCCAGCGGCTCCAACTTGAGCTGGGCGTCGAGGTCGAAATGCAGCAGCAGGCGCTCGCGGATGTTGTCCAGCGCGATGCGATTGCCCTTGTGATGCCCGGCCTCGGCGGCAATGGGATTGCGCACCACGATATGGACCTTGTCGGCACTGCGGTAGAGATTGAGGCTGATTTCGCCGCCTTCCGGCTGCGGCTCGATGCCGTGATACACCGCGTTTTCCACCAGCGGCTGGATCACCAGCGGCGGAATCAGCGCGTCGCCCGGCATTTTGCTGATGTGCCAGGCCACCCGCAGGCGGTCGCCCAGGCGCAGCTGCTCCAGTTCCAGATAGGCGCGGGTGAGCGCGACCTCGTCTTCCAGCGGCGCCAGCTGGCGGGCATCGCCCATCAGCGCACGGAACAGGTCGGCCATGTTTTCCAGCGCGCGCTCGGCGCGACGCGGATCGCTGCGCACCAGTGACAGCACGGCGTTGAGGCTGTTGAACAGGAAATGCGGGCGGATGCGCGCCTGCAGGGCCTGCAGGCGCGCCTCGGTGATGGCGGGCGACAGCGCGCGGGCACGCAGGTTGAAATAGGCCAGCAGGCCGGCACCGATCAGCAAGGCAAACACGGCCACGCCACTCAGCGGAACCGGCCGCGCGCCGGCCAGCAGCGGCCCCAGCCACAGCGTGACCAGCACCGGCACCGCCATTCCCAGCCCCAGTGTGAATCCGACCCCCATCCGATAGGGTTGGCTGCGCAGCCAGCGCCCCGCCACACACAGGGCCAGCAGGGTCAGCAGCAGGGCTGGCTGCGCCAGCGCCGACAGTTCGATGAATTCTGCCCAGAACGCGGGCGCGTCCGACGCGCGCGCCACCCCCCCGGCCACCAGCGCCGCCTCCACGGTCAGCGCGATGCGCAGGTTCACCCCCAGGTGACAGAAGTTCGGCAATTCGACCTGCCGGTTGTTATGATTCTTTCTTTTCATTCCCCATTCCTGCCCCATGAGCACGTCACCGACGCCGCCCGCAGCGTGGTCCGGCCGCTTTTCCGAGCCGGTTTCCGAAATCGTCAAACGCTACACCGCGTCGATTCCCTTCGATTATCGGCTGGCCGAGTTCGATATTCAGGGTTCGCTGGCGCACGCCGCCATGTTGCACCACGTCGGCGTCCTGTCCAAGGACGACCTGGAATCAATCCGGCGCGGCATGGCCGAACTGCTGGCCGAGATTCGCGCCGGCCAGTTCGTCTGGTCGCTGGACAAGGAAGACGTTCACCTCAACATCGAAGCCGCGCTGACCGCGAAAATCGGCGACGCCGGCAAGCGCCTGCACACGGGCCGCAGCCGCAACGACCAGGTGGCGACCGACATCCGCCTGTTCCTGCGCGACGCCATCGACCGCATCCTGGCCGGGCTCCGCGCCTGCCAGACCTCGCTGGTCGACTTGGCCGAGCAGCACGCCGACACCGTGATGCCGGGCTTCACCCACCTGCAGGTGGCGCAGCCGGTGACCTTCGGCCACCACCTCCTGGCCTATTTCGAAATGCTGGCGCGCGACGCCGAGCGCATGGCCGACTGCCGCCGCCGCGTCAACCGCCTGCCGCTCGGCGCCGCCGCGCTGGCCGGCACCAGCTATCCGATCGACCGCCAGTTTGTCGCTGACCAGCTCGGCTTCGACGCGGTCTGTGAAAATTCCCTGGATGCCGTCTCCGACCGCGACTTCGCCATCGAATTTACCGCCGCCGCCGCCTTGGTGATGACGCATCTGTCGCGCCTGTCGGAAGAACTGATCCTGTGGATGAGCCCGCGCTTCGGCTTCATCGATCTGGCCGACCGCTTCTGCACCGGTTCTTCCATCATGCCGCAGAAGAAAAATCCCGACGTGCCCGAACTGGTGCGCGGCAAGACCGGCCGGGTCAACGGCCATCTGGTCGCCCTGCTGACCTTGATGAAGGGCCAGCCGCTGGCGTACAACAAGGACAACCAGGAGGACAAGGAGCCGCTGTTCGACACCGTCGACACGCTGAACGACACGCTGGCGATCTATGCCGACATGCTGCGCGGAGTGACGGTCAAGCCGGATGCGATGCGCGCTGCGGTGATGCAGGGCTTCGCCACGGCCACCGACCTGGCCGATTACCTGGTGAAGAAGGGCACCCCCTTCCGCGATGCGCACGAAGTCGTGGCGCGCGCGGTGCGGGCGGCCGACACCAGCGGGCGCGACCTGGCCGATCTGCCGCTTGCCGAATTGCAGGCGTTCAGCCCGATCATTACAGCGGATGTCTACGCCGTGCTGACGCTGGAAGGCTCGCTCGCCGCCCGTGATCACTTCGGCGGCACTGCACCGGCGCAGGTGCGCGCGGCCATCGCACGCGCGCGCCAGCGGATCTAGTGTCACGAACCAAAAATAACGAAACATGAAACAGCGTCTTTTTCCGCCATGCGGCGTTGCAGCCCCTTGCCGTATACACCATACGGCTGCGGGTCTGCGCCTAGCCTGACGAAAAAATCCATCTGTTTCATTTGTTCCGCTATTTCCGGTTCGCAACCCTAGGGATTTAAAGCCGGCCCAAGCGCCACCGGCGGAACGTGCTCGCGGCAGATCCGCCGCACCTCGGGACTGCTGAGCTTTTCCTGCATCAGGCCGCAAAAATAGCTGCGTGGCCCCAGCCGCTGGTTATGGCGGCAGGTAGCGCACACGCCGAAGCTGCGCTTGCCGCTTTGCGCCTGCACCTGGGCCAGCACCTGCCGCAACACCACCATCGCCGATGTCACCCGAGCCGGGCTGGCAGTCTGCACGATATCGCGCCAGGCGCTGCCGGCGCTCAATGTCTTCAAAAGGTTGGTGCCGCCTTCGGCCAGGATCAGCCGCACCACCCGGCCATCGCGGGGATCGGCGTAGCGCGAGATCAAGCGGCGGCGCGCCAGCACCAGCACCGTCTGCGATACCGTGCCCTTGGTCAGGCCGAGGTATTCGGTCAGTGCCTGCGGCGTGTTGCTGAATCGGTTGGCCTGGTTCAGGTAGAACAGCACCTGCAGGTGCACCGGCTGCAGCCCCTGCGCCGAGCCTGCCTGCCGCAGGTCGGCCCGGGTCAGCAGCGACAGCCGCTCGACCAGATCAAACAGGGTAAGCGCCTGGCTTTTCAAAAGTGTGGGACGTTAGAAGCGGACCATGACGCCGCCTTGCGCGGCGATCAGGGCGGCCAGCTTGTCATAGAGCGGCTCGCCGCTCTTGGTATCGGCCCAGCCGGCGTCCAGCGGTTTGAAGTGGAAGCCGCCCGAGCGCGCGGCGACCCAGATTTCGCGCGCAACCCCGTGACGGTTGATGATGATCTTGCTGCCATCGTCGAACTCGACCTCGATGATGCCATCGGCCGGCGTCTCGAAATCCAGTTCGGCGTCTTCCAGCGCCTGTTCGATGCGGGCCAGCGTCGTGCCGGCGGCCTGGTTGAATTCAATTTCAGTCATGATGTCCCGTGCTAACATTTCGCGCATGAAACTGCGCACCCTATATATAGTGTCCCTGCTGCTGTGCGGGCTGGGTCTGACAGCCTGCGGCTCCAAGGGTGACCTGTATCTTCCCGAAAAACCTTCCGCACCGCAACGGACTTCCAATTGAATACCCTGCATCGCATCGACGGCCGCCTCCATCTCGAAGACGTGGCGCTGGACACGCTTGCCGAACGCTTCGGCACGCCGCTGTATGTTTATTCCCGGCAGGCGCTCGAATCCGCCTACCAGGCGTATAGCGACGCCTTCGCCGAAACGCCTCACCTGATCTGCTATGCGGTCAAGGCCAACTCCAGCCTGGCGATCCTCAACCTGTTCGCCCGGCTCGGTGCCGGCTTCGACATCGTCTCCGGCGGCGAACTGGCCCGCGTGCTGGCCGCGGGCGGCGACCCCGGCAAGGTGGTGTTCTCCGGCGTCGGCAAGACGGCGGACGAGATGCGCGCCGCGCTTGAGGCCGGCATCCTCTGCTTCAACGTCGAATCGGTCAGCGAGCTGCATCGCCTGAACCGGGTGGCGGGTGAGTTGGGCAAGGTCGCGCCGGTGTCGTTCCGCGTCAACCCCGATGTCGATCCCAAGACCCATCCCTACATCTCCACCGGGCTCAAGGAAAACAAGTTCGGCGTGCCCATTGCCGATGCACCCGCGCTGTACCGCCTGGCCGCCAGCCTGCCGAACCTCGCCATCACCGGCATCGACTGCCACATCGGCTCCCAGCTGACCGACCTGTCGCCGCTGGCCGATGCCGCCGACCGGGTGCTGGCGCTGGTCGATGCGCTGGCAGCCGAAGGCATCACGCTGCATCACATCGACCTCGGCGGCGGCGTCGGCATCCGTTACCACGATGAAGCCCCGCCCGATCTGGCCGCCTATGGCCGCACGCTGGCGGCGCGCTTTGCCAGCCGCCGCGAGAAGCTGCTGCTGGAACCCGGACGCTCGCTGGTCGGCAATGCGGGCCTGCTGCTCAGCCGCGTCGAGTACCTGAAGCCGGGCGAGGACAAGAACTTCGCCATCGTCGACGCGGCGATGAACGATCTGATGCGCCCCGCGCTGTACGAGGCGTATCACGAGATCGTCGCCGTCAACGAACGCCCAACGCCTGCAAAGCGCTACGACATCGTCGGTCCGATCTGCGAGACCGGCGATTTCCTTGGCTTTGCGCGCGATCTGGCAATCGAGGAAGGCGACCTGCTGGCCCTGCTTTCGGCCGGCGCCTACGGCATGAGCATGGCGTCGAACTACAATTCGCGCCCGCGGGCGGCCGAAGTGATGATCGACAAGAATGAAATTCACCTCGTCCGAGACCGCGAAACAATCCACGACATAATGTCCGGAGAGCGGCTTCCTGATTGACTTTCAGGTGGATGTCACCCGCCATGCTTTTTTGTTTTTTTAGTATCGTACCGATACATTTTGTTTGGCCGCTACATTTCTTTCGCATTACATTCTCAACAAATTGACTATTTATTGAACGGCCGACAAAAGCAACTAGAATGAGGCTCACCAAGCGGAGCCTCGGTATCGCCCGTGTTTAGCGGGATTCGGGTAAGTTGGTCGCCTGTCGATACCACGCTTTGGAAGTGCAAATTCTGACTGCACGTGGCTTCAAGCTGTAGTGATGAGTGAATGTGTTCAACTTCTAAGGAGTGTATAGATGGCAACAGTAAAAAAACCCGCCGCCAAACCGGCAGCCAAAAAAGCCGCACCGGCTAAAAAGGCAGCCCCTGCCAAAAAGCCCGTGGCCAAGAAAGCAGCCGCCAAGCCGGCAGCCAAAAAGCCCGTAGCTAAAAAAGCAGTCGCCGCCAAAAAGCCCGTGGCCAAGAAAGCAGCCGCCAAGCCGGCAGCCAAAAAGCCCGTAGCTAAAAAAGCAGTCGCCGCCAAAAAGCCCGTGGCCAGGAAAGCAGCCGCCAAGCCGGCAGCCAAAAAGCCCGTAGCTAAAAAAGCAGTCGCCGCCAAAAAGCCCGTGGCCAAGAAAGCAGCCGCCAAGCCGGCAGCCAAAAAGCCCGTAGCTAAAAAAGCAGCTCCTGCCAGGAAGCCCGCTGCCAAACCTGCAGTTAAAAAGGCAGCTCCTGCCAAAAAGCCCGCCGCTAAACCGGCAGCCAAAAAAGCAGCCCCCGCCAAAAAGCCTGTTGCGAAGAAAGCGGCTCCGGTCGCCAAACCCGCGCCGGCTCCGGCACCTGCACCCGCACCGGCGGTACCGGTCATCAAGCCGTTCGGGCTTTAAACAGGTCGGGCAATGCCCAATCTGAAACGGGGGCTTGTCCCCCGTTTTTTTATGGCGCGACCGGGGGGCTTGTCCCCCTTTCTTTTTGCCGTAGCCGGGGACTTGCCCCTCCGCTTTTTACTGCACCCTTCTGTCACCCAATCTGACGGGTTCGATCGCGTGCCGGCACCCAGCGATCGCGGGTCGCCTGCAGCAAAGCCACGCCCCACGGCAGCCGCACGGCCAGCAACAGAACGAGTATTCCGCCATAAATCAGGGGGTCGGTGAGATCCTTTTTCACCAGCCACAGGTAATGGATGATCCCCAACACGGCAATGAAGTAAATCAGTCGATGCAGCAACTGCCAGCGACGGCCCAGGCGACGCATCATGGCCTGAGTCGAGGTCAAGGCGAGCGGGATGAGCAGCACAAAGGCGGTGAATCCGACGGTGATAAAAGGCCGTTTGACGATGTCCCGGGCGATGGCCGCCGGGTCGAAGAACTGGTCCAGCCAGATATAGGTGACGAAATGCAGGCTGGCGTAGAAGAAGGTGAACAGCCCCAGCATGCGCCGGTAGCGGACGAGGTCGGAACGCCCGGTCAGCCGCCGCAATGGGGTGACGGACAGCGTCACCAGCAGGCCGACCAGCGCCCAGGTGCCGGTCGAGCGCGTGATGAACTCGATGGGATTCGCCCCCAGACCACCGCCGACACCCAGAACGATCAGCCGCACCAGCGGCAGCAGGCACAGCAGCGCAATCCAGACCTTGGGATTGCGCAGGACAGCCCCCATCAGAAAAACTTTTTCAGGTCCATGCCGCGGTACAAGGACGCCACCTGGTCGCCGTAGCCGTTGAACATCAGCGTGTCGCGCTTGAGAAATTCGCCGATGCGGCGCTCCTTCGCCTGGCTCCAGCGCGGATGGTCGACCTGCGGATTGACGTTGGAATAGAAACCGTATTCCCGGGGTGCGGCCGCCATCCAGGCGGTGATCGGCGGCTTCTCGACGAAGCGGATTTTGACGATCGACTTGGCACTCTTGAACCCGTACTTCCACGGCACCACAAGGCGGATCGGGGCGCCATTCTGGTTCGGCAGCGCTTCGCCGTAGAGCCCGACTGCCAGCAGCGTCAGCGGATGCATCGCCTCGTCCAGGCGCAGGCCTTCGACATAGGGCCAGTCGAGCACGCGTGAGCGCTGCCCCGGCATCTGTTTGGGATCGTTGAGCGTGATGAATTCCACGTATTTCGCATTGCCGGTGGGCTCGGCGCGGCGGATAAGCTCATTGAGAGGAAGCCCCACCCACGGAATCACCATCGACCAGCCCTCGACGCAGCGCATGCGGTACACGCGCTCCTCCAGCGGCGCGAGCTTCAACAATGCGTCGATGTCCCAGGTCTGGGGGCGGCGTACCTCGCCTTCGACGGCCACGGTCCACGGCCGGGTTTTCAGGCTGCCCGCCTTGTCGGCCGGGTCGTCCTTGCCGGTACCGAATTCATAGAAGTTGTTGTAGGTGGTGACGTCCTTGTAGGGCGTTTGCTTTTCGTCCAGCGTGTAGGCGCTGCCGCGCACGCCGGCCAGCTTGATGCCGGCGCGTACATCGGGCGCGGCGCCGAGCGCAATGCCCGCCGCCAGCGCGCCCATGCCCTGCATGAAGCGGCGGCGGTCGCGGTAGATGTCGGGCGGGGTGATTTCAGACGGGGAAATGTCGGTGGGCGAGCGTATCAGCATGGCGGTGTCCCGGTTGAGCGTGCGTATCGAACAGTCGGACCACGCGCGAAATCCTTACATATCCTGTCTGAAGTTGACCCTCGCGTGCGGTTTTTGTTTCGCCGCGGAACTGCTAAGGTGCGCACCTATCGTACGTCTTTGTTCTTTTAGCGGAATCCGTCATGCGCGCCCTACTCCTCCTGCTGTTCGTTCCGTCACTCAGCTTCGCCCAGGCGGGCGGGCCGCCCTTCATTCCAGTCAACATGATGAAGGTGAGCGCCACCCCGGTATCGAATACCGTCAACGCGGTGGGCGCCCTGATCGCCGAGGACAGCGTGGTGCTGCGCCCGGAAATCGACGGCCGCATCGACAAGCTGCTGTTCAAGGAAGGCCAGCCGGTGAAAAAAGGCGCGGTGCTGGTGGTGCTCGATTCCGCCGAACAGCGCGCCCGCGTGGCGGCGGCCCAGGCCGACCTCAAGCTGGCGGAAAGCCGCTACAAGCGCAGCGAGGAACTGGTCGCGCAGAATTTCATTTCGCGGCAGGCGCTCGACGAGTCGCGCGCCAATCTCGACATCCTGCGTGCGCGCCTGCGGCAAGAACAGGTGGCGTTCGAAAAGACCGTGATCCGCGCGCCGTTCGCAGGCGTGGCCGGGCTGCGCCAGGTCAGCCCCGGCGCCTATGTCGGCAAGGGCGACGACCTGGTGCGGCTGGACGCGCTCGGCACCCTGAAACTGGAAGTGCCGGTGCCCGAAACCTATCTGCCGCTGGTGCGCATCGGCCAGCCGATCACCCTGACCGTCGATGCGCTGCCGGGACAAAGCTTCAGCGGCAAGGTGCACGCCATCGATCCGGTGGTCGATCCGGTCAGCCGCAATGTGCGCGTCCGCGCACGCATCGCCAACCCCGCCGGCACGCTCAAGCCCGGCATGTTCGCCCGCGCCACCGCCGACCTTGGCGGCAAGGCCCACGCCATCCTGCTGCCGGAGCAGGTCATCGTGCCCAAAGCGGACGGCAGCTACGTTTTTCTTGCGGTCAACGGCAAGGCCGAACTGCGCAAGGTCGTGCTGGGCAAGCGCGATCCGGGCCGGGTCGAAATCGTCTCCGGCGTGAGCGAGGGCGACACCGTCATCCTCGACGGCCAGATCAAGCTGCGCCCGGGCGTGCCGGTCGTCACGCTGGAGCAGGCGGCGCAGATGATGAAGAAGATGCAGGCCGGCAAGCGCTGACCCGAGCCTGGCACAAGGACTGAACGATGATCCTCTCCGATATTTCCATCCGCCGCCCGGTGCTGGCCACCGTGATGAGCCTGCTGATCATCCTGATCGGCCTAATCGCCTTCGACCGCCTGCCGGTGCGCGAATACCCCAACATCGACGCCCCGGTGGTATCGGTGCGCACGGTCTATCCCGGCGCCTCGGCCGAGGTGATGGAAAGCCAGATCACCAAGCCGCTGGAGGATTCGCTGTCCGGCATCGAGGGCATCCGCACCATCAAGTCGGTCAGCCGCGAGGAAGTCAGCCAGATCACGGTTGAGTTCGTGCAGTCGCGCGATCCCGAGGCCGCCGCCAACGACACCCGCGACCGCGTGGCGCGGGTGCGCGGCGTGCTGCCCAGCGAGGCGGAAGACCCGGTGGTGGCCAAGATCGAGGCCGACGCCCAGGCCATCATCTGGCTGGCCTTTTCCAGCGACCGCCAGTCGCCGCTTGAAATCACCGACTACGCCGACCGTGTGGTGGCCGACCAGCTGAAAACCCTGCCCGGCGTGGCCTCGGTCATCATCGGCGGACAGCGCCGCTACGCCATGCGGCTATGGCTCGACCCCAGCCGCATGGCGGCGCTGGGTGTGACAGTGCAGGATATCGAGACCGCGCTCAGGAGCCAGAACACCGAACTGCCCTCGGGCCGCATCGAAAGCCAGATGCGCGAATTCACCGTGCTGGCCGAAACCGACCTGAAGACGCCGGCCGAATTCGAGCGCGTCATCATCCGCGACAGCGGCGGCGTGCTGGTGCGCCTGGCCGACATCGGCCGCGCCGAGGTCGGCGCCGAGGACGAGCGCAACATCGTGCGGGTCAACGGACGCGCCGCCGTGGGTCTGGGCATCGTCAAACAGTCCACCGCCAACACGCTGGAAGTGGCGCGCGCGGTGAAGGCCGAACTGCCGCGGCTGGAAGCCGCACTGCCCGAAGGCATGCAACTCAAGGTCGGCTTCGACAGCTCGATCTTCATCGAAAAGTCGATCGACGCCGTCTACACCACCATGATCGAGGCGATGGTGCTGGTGGTGGCCGTCATTTTCCTGTTCCTGCGCAACTGGCGCGCCACCCTGATTCCCTTCGTCACCATTCCGGTGTCGCTGATCGGCGCCTTCATCTTCCTCTATTCGATGGGCTTCACCATCAACGTGCTGACCCTCTTGGGGCTGGTTCTGGCGATCGGCCTGGTGGTCGACGACGCCATCGTCATGCTGGAAAACATCTACCGCCACATCGAGGAAGGCATGCCGCCGTTCGAGGCGGCGATCAAGGGCGCCAAGGAAATCGGCTTCGCCGTGATGGCGATGACGCTGACGCTGGTCGCCGTGTTCGCCCCGCTCGCCTTTGCCGAGGGCAACACCGGCAAGCTGTTTACCGAGTTCGCGCTGACGGTGGCGGCGGCGGTGCTGGTGTCCGGCTTCGTCGCATTGACGCTGACACCGATGATGGCGGGCAGGATGCTGCGGCACGAAACCCGCCACAACGCTTTCTACAATTTCGGCGAACGCGTGCTGAACGGACTGAACAACGCCTACACCCGCGGCCTCGGGCGCGTGGTCAAACACCCCTGGATTGTGGCGCTGGTATTCGTGCTGGTGGCGGCTGCGGCTTTCGGCCTGCTGAAATCGCTCAAGTCGGAGCTGGCACCCACCGAGGACCGCGGCTTCTTCATCGGCTTCATGCTGGCGCCCGAGGGCTCGACCCTGCAGTACACCGACCAGTACGCGCGCCAGCTCGAAGGCATCTACCAGAACGTGCCGGAAGTGAACACCGCCTTCGTGGTAGTGGCACCCGGCCTGGAGCGCCCCAACCCGGTCAACACCTCGCTGTCGTTCGTCATGCTGAAGCCGTGGGAAGAACGCAGCCGCAGCCAGATGGACATCACCGCCAGCCTCGGCCCGCAGATGTTCATGGGCATGCCGGGCGTGCTCGCCTTCCCGATCAACCCGCCCTCGCTCGGCCAGAGCTTCCGCAACCCACCGCTGCAGTTCGTGGTGCAGGCGCCGAGCTATGCCGAGCTGGACACGGCGGTGGAAGCGCTGATGGCCAAGGTGCGCGCCTACCCGGGGCTGGTCAACGCCGACACCGACCTCAAGCTCAACAAGCCGCAGCTCAAGGTCGACATCAACCGCGACAAGGCCGCGCAGATGGGGGTCGGCGTCGACACCATCGGACGCACCCTGGAAACCCTGCTCGGCGGCCGCGAGATCACGCGCTTCAAGCAGGCCGGCGAGCAATACAACGTGGTGGTCCAGCTCGACCCTGCCGCGCGCGCGGCCCCGCAGGACCTGACCGCGCTGTACGTGCGCGGCAGGGAGGGCAGCCTGACGCCGCTGTCCAACCTGGTTGCCGTGACGGAGACCGTCGCGCCGAAGGAACTCAACCACTTCGATCGCCAGCGCGCTGCGATCATCTCGGCCAACATCGCCCCCGGCTACACGCTGGGCGAAGCGCTCGCCTTCATGGACCAGGCGGCGAAGGAGACGCTGCCGCCCGGCACCCGCACCACACTCGACGGCCAGTCGCGCGAATTCGGCGAATCGGGGCAGACGCTCCTGATCACCTTCGCACTGGCGCTGATCATCATTTATCTGGTGCTGGCGGCGCAGTTCGAAAGCTTCGTTTCGCCCTTCATCATCCTGCTCACGGTGCCGCTCGCCGCCACCGGCGCGCTCTTGGCGCTGAAGCTCACCGGCGCCACGCTCAACGTCTACAGCCAGATCGGACTGGTGATGCTGGTCGGCCTGATCACCAAGCACGGCATCCTGATCGTCGAATTCGCCAACCAGCTGCGCGCGCGCGGCAAATCCAAGGTCGAGGCAGTGATCGAGGCCGCGAGCCTGCGCCTGCGGCCGATCCTGATGACCACCGCCGCAATGGTGCTGGGCGCGGTGCCGCTGGCGCTCGCCACCGGCGCCGGTGCGGAGTCGCGCTCGCCCATCGGCTGGGTCATCGTCGGCGGTCTGCTGCTCGGCACCCTGCTGACCCTGTTCGTCATCCCGGTCGCCTACACCCTGCTGACGCGCGACCGCCGTGCGGCCGCCAGTCAATCCCTGACGCTGGCATCCAGCCCCCCGAACTGACGAACTCGCCCACCGTCCTGACGAAGCTTCGTCAGGACGGTGCCGGTGCTTTTTAATCAAGCCGTCAAATCCGCCTGATTTAATGTGGTTTTCCGCGCCATGCGGCGTCACGGGAGACTGGCATGAACCCTGCTGCATTCCTTGTACAAGCAAAGCAAGGAGAGACCGACATGATCGAACTGGAACCCGGCAACACGCTGGAAATCAACCTGAAGGAAGACAGCCAGGGTCGCGACCGCGTGATGCTCGCCCTGCAATCGCCCGGCTGTGTGCTCGACCTCACCCCGCATCAGGCACGGGTGCTGGCGACCGAATTGATCATGGCCGTGAACCGTGCCGAAGTGCGCAGCAACCTCAAGCACAGCCAGAACAACATGGTGCGCGGCAACCCGTCTGCCGAACAAAAACGGGGGCTGTTCCATCAGGCTTTTGCCAAATAGATTTCAGGCCAGTCGGCTTCGACTGGACCCGGGTAGCGGGCAGCCAGGCTGAACTACCCTATAAGTCGCCTCTGTTTGTCGGAGGCCCGCCATCCGTGATAGGGTGGCACTCAGGCGCGAAGGACTCGTCCTCTCGCGCCTTTTTATTTCATCAATTGGCAGGAAACCCGCATGGCCGTCATCGAACTCACCCAGGACAACTTCGAATCCACCATCAACGGCAACGAAGTCGTCGTCGTCGATTTCTGGGCGCCCTGGTGCGGCCCCTGCCGTGGATTTGCGCCGATTTTCGAAGCCACGGCAGAGAAGCACGCCAACATCGTCTTCGCCAAGGTCAACACCGAAGTCGAGCAGGATCTGGCCGGCTACTTCCAGATCCGCTCCATTCCCACGCTGATGGTGTTCCGCGAACAGGTCATCCTGTATTCCGAAGCGGGTTCGTTGCCTGCCGCTGCGCTCGATTCTCTGATCGAACAGGTGATGGGGCTGGACATGGCGCAGGTCCACAAGGACATCGCCGACCAGCAGGCGCCGGGTCAGGCCTGATCAGGGTCTGGCGCCCGCCAGCAGCTGCCGCAGCAGTGGCAGCGTGATCGGACGCCGCGTTTCCAGACTGAACCGGTCCAGCGCCTCCAGCACCCGCAGCAGGCTCTGCATGTCGCGCGCGGTGTGATTCAACAGGTAGTCCGCCACTTGGGGGTCCAGCCGGAACCCTAGGGTTTCGGCATGCTGGCTCAATGCGGCGCACTTTTCGGCGTCATCCAGCGCCTGCAGCTGAAACACCAATCCCCAGCCCAGCCGGGTCTGCAATTCCGGCATCAGCGGCAGATCGGCCGGCGCCACATTGCCCGCCGCCAGCCACAGCCCGCCCGCCTCGCGCACCCGGTTGAACGTGGCAAAGCCGGCGTGCTGCCGGGCCTCGCTCCAGGTTTCCACCTGATCCGCAATCACCGCCTGCGCCGCCTGCTGCCCGGTGAAGTCGACCACCATCCCGCGCGCCTGGCAGGCGTGACCCCAGGCCGCCAGCAGGTAACTCTTGCCGCTGCCCGGCGCGCCCCATACGTAGACCATGCGCTCGGCGGCGCTGCCGTCGAGCATGGCCTGCAATTGCGCCATCAGCTCGACATTGCGCCCCGCCACGAAGCGGACGAGTTCGGGCTGGGCAGGGGGACGGACATCCAGAAGCAGTTGTTGCATAGGGGCGCAAGGATAAGGCAAAAGCGCCGCTGGGCTCCAGCAAAACCCGGCTACCGCCATGTGAAAACGCCTGCCGCACGCAGCTATACTTGGCGTTTTCGCACTTGCTGCCCGAGCCACCCCGATGAGCCTTGCCTTTCCCGTTCCGGTCAGACCCGTGATCCAGCCGCCGCCGATGGTGGAGGAAGTGCTCGCCGACGACGAGCGCACCGAACTGAAGGCACGCATCAAGCGCCTGATGAAGGAACAGGATGCGGTGCTGGTCGCGCATTACTACACGTCCGCCGACCTGCAGGACCTGGCCGAGGAAACCGGCGGCTGCGTGTCGGATTCTCTGGAAATGGCGCGCTTCGGCCACGCCCATCCGGCCAACACGCTGATCGTCGCCGGGGTCAAGTTCATGGGCGAGACGGCCAAGATCCTCAACCCGGAAAAGCGCGTCATCATGCCCGACCTCGCGGCCGACTGCTCGCTCGACCTGGCCTGCCCGGCCGACGAGTTCGCTGCGTTTTGCGATGCCCATCCGGATCGCCTGTCCGTCGTCTACGCCAACACCAGCGCCGCGGTGAAGGCGCGCGCCGACTGGGTGGTCACCTCCGGCATCGCCGCCAAGATCGTCAAATACCTGCACCAGCAGGGTCACAAGCTCCTGTGGGCGCCGGACCGTCATCTGGGCGAATACGTGCAGCGCATCAGCGGCGCCGACATGCTGCTGTGGCAGGGCTCGTGCGTGGTGCATGAGGCGTTCAAGGCCGAGGCGCTGAAGAAGCTGCACGCCGAGCACCCGAACGCCGCGGTGCTGGTGCACCCGGAATCGCCGGAGGCGGTGATCGCGCTGGCCGACGTGGTCGGTTCGACCACCCAGCTGATCGAGGCGGTACGCACCCTGCCCAATCCCGAATTCATCGTCGCCACCGACAACGGCATCTTCCACAAGATGCACGCCGCCGCCCCCGGCAAGATCCTGCTGGAAGCGCCGACCGCGGGCGAGGGGGCCACCTGCCAGTCCTGCGCGCACTGCCCGTGGATGGCGATGAACGGTCTGAGGAAGCTCGCCGCCGTGCTGGAGAACGGCGGCAACGAAATCCACATCGAGGAGTCCATCCGGGCCCGTGCCCGGCTGTCGATCCAGAAAATGCTGGACTTTGCAGCGGCCGAAAAGGCCGGCCGCATCCAGCTGGGCGATTAAGGTGGCCGGCGCCAGTTTGCTCGCCCTGCTCGACGATATCGCGACCATCCTCGACGATGTGTCGGTGATGACCAAGGTCGCGGCGAAGAAAACCGCCGGCGTGCTGGGCGACGACCTCGCGCTGAACGCCCAGCAGGTCGCGGGCGTGAAGGCCGAGCGCGAGCTGCCGGTGGTGTGGGCGGTTGCCAAGGGCTCGCTCGTCAACAAGGTGATTCTGGTGCCGGCGGCGCTCGCCATCAGCGCCTTGGCACCCTGGGCGGTGACGCCGCTGTTGATGCTGGGCGGCGCATTTCTCTGTTTTGAAGGCTTCGAGAAGCTGGCGCACAAATATCTGCACCGCGAGGAGGCCGCGGCCCACCACGCCGAACTCGCTCAGGCGGTGGCCGATCCGGAAATCGATCTGGTGGCGCTGGAAAAGGACAAGATCAAGGGCGCGATCCGCACCGATTTCATCCTGTCCGCCGAGATCATCGTCATCACCCTCGGCACCGTCGCGGCCGCGTCGTTCGGCAAACAGGTCACCGTGCTCGCAGGCATCGCACTCGTCATGACCGTCGGCGTCTACGGCCTGGTCGCCGGCATCGTCAAGCTCGACGACGCCGGGCTTTACCTCAGCCAGCGCCCCGCCCGCTGGATTCGCGCGCTGGGGCTTCGCATCCTCGCCGCTGCGCCGGTTTTGATGAAAAGTCTTTCAGTCATCGGCACCGCCGCCATGTTCCTGGTCGGCGGCGGCATCCTGGTTCACGGTCTGCCCGGCGCCCATCATGCGGTCGAGGCGGTCGCCGGGTCCGCGGCGGCCTTGCCCGGTATCGGCGGCATGCTGGGGGCAGTCACCCCGCTGCTGATGGATGGCTTGGCCGGGATCGCGGCAGGCGCGCTGGGTCTGGCCGGGGTGATGATCGTCAAGCGGCTGATCCGCTAGGCAGCCTTTCCAACTGGCGGTCGTGCGGGCGCGACAACAGGGATTGCGCAACCAGCGCGCCCAGCAGCGCCAGAAACATGTCCCACTGCGTGTCCCACACGTCACCCTGTGTGGCCAGGAAGGCATCGGCTTCGCCTTCCATCAGGAGTGCGACCCACCATTCGATGAATTCGTAACTGGCACTGAATGCCAGCACCACGCAGGTCGTCAGAAAGAACAGCCAGCCACCGGACCGCAAGGGCGTTGCGCGGATGAGTATTTCGCGTGTGAGCATGGCCGGGATAAAACCCTGCGCCAGATGACCCAGCCGGTCGTAGTGGTTGCGCGCCAGATCGAATGCGTCCTGCACCCAGAAACCCAGCGGCACCCTGGCATAGGTATACGCGCCCCCCAGCATCAGGATCAGGCCATGAATGAACAGCAACCGGTAAACCAGCGGGGTCAGCGGAAAACGGCGGTGGGTCGCCATCAATAACGGCAGGCCCAGCATGACCGGCGAGGTTTCAAGGAACCAGGTCGGGCGGTCGAAAGGCTGCAATCCCGAAGCAACCAGCGCCAGCAGAGTCAGCGACGCCAGTACCGTTTTCTCGTAACGGAGGACCCGACTCATTCCCATGCGCCATTTTCCATTGGCCGTTCCGGTTTGGGCGCGCGGAGCGCAAAAACGCAAGCGAGCACCGTAGTATATTCCCCGAACGATGGATAGATTTTATGCGCGAATGGGTGGCACCTGTTTTGCGATCCCAATCCGCAATTCAGCCGGGCTATTTCTGGAATGGCTGGATCAGCTTGCGCACCGTGTCGTAGGCAGGATCGTCGACCACAACAAAGCCATCGTAGGCCTTGTCGAAAGCTTCCAGCGTGGCGCTCCCGTCAGAGGTGGTTTTTTTCAGGGCCAGCAGCGCATCGCGCAACTGGTTGCGCACCGCCACCGGCATGCCGGGATGCACGGCGAAGAGGTACGAAGGCAGCGGGGGGGTGCTGCCGACCACCGCGATACCCTTGCCCTTGAACTGGTCGGCAATGGAGTCCTTGAGGATGCCGCCGTCAAAGTCGCCCGCCAGCACCGCCTTGGCGATATTGTCGTAATGCTTCAGGTAGGCAAAGTTCGAAAAGTCGCCGGCGCTCAGCCCCATCGACGCGACGGCTGCCCGCTGCAGCAAGGCCTTTTCATCGCCAAAGGCAAAGCGCTTGCCCTTGAGCCCCTCCGGAGAACTGATGCCTGATCCGGCCTTCACGCCGATCACCAGGGCGAAGTGCGGACGTCCTTCGGTGGTGGGCGCAACCAGCGGGATCACCCCGTACTTTTTGCGCGCCTCGATGTAGGCCACCGGCGTGAGGTAGGCGATCTGCGTCTGGCCGGTGCCCAGATCTTCCACCGCCGATTCCAGATTCGGCGATGGCCGGAAACGGATATTGAGGTGGGTGTTCAGCGCGAGATGGTTGGTCAGCGCACTCATGCGCTTGATCATCTCGACCGGGATATCCATGGCCACGGACCCCATGGTCACCTCGACCGCTTGAGCCTTCGGCACCGCCGCCCAGGCCGACCCGAATGATGCGCCCGCAAGAAGGGCTGACAACAAGGCCGGAAATACCTGTTTTATTTTCATGATGCTATTTTCTCCTGGGAACGGGTTGCTTCGGAAAACACGCTGTAACGGCCACGACCGGCCTTCTTGGACTGGTAAAGCGCATGGTCAGCCGCATAGTAGAGCGCCTGGGGAGCCTTCATGGACACGTTGAACTGCGCAATGCCGACACTCAGGCCGACATTCAACCGGAATCCATCGTATTCAAATGCATATTCCCGCACGCCGTCCAGAAGGTTCTCGACGAACTTTTGGGCCTGCTCTGAGTTCGTGTGATACAGAATGGCGCCAAACTCATCTCCCCCGAGGCGGGCAGGCAGATCGGACTTGCGGACATGCAGGCGCATCAGGGTGCCGATGTCGCGCAACACCTGATCCCCGGCACCGTGTCCATGGCTGTCGTTGATCTGTTTGAAGAAGTCGATGTCAAACAGAACCAGCGTGATCTCTTCAGCAAATCGCTGGGACTGATGGAACATCCGCGACAGGGTTTCATCGAATTTCCGGCGATTGGGCAATTCGGTCAGCCAGTCGGTCGTGGCCATGGTGCCGAGCATATCGAGCGCGCGCTCGAGCTCCTGGGTGCGCTTTTCCAGTTGAAGGTTTTTGACCTGGAGTTCCTGGTTGGCAAAATCGATCTTGCCATGCAACTGGTGGTGGTAGCTGGCCAGCGATTTGTTCAGGGTGTTGAACACCGACACCAATCGCCCGATCTCGTCCCGGCTTTTCACTTCCAGATCGCGGGCAATGAAGGAATCGCCCTTGTTCACCGCTTCTTCCATGACCGTCGTCAGTTTGCGGATCGGCGAGACAATGCCGCTTGCGGTAAAAACATAGACGATCAGGCCGAGAATTGCGCCGAAGACAATCTGCTCGATAAAAACGCGCCAATACAGCGCGCTGAGCGCGTTTTCCAGCGCATTGGTGGAAATGTCGACGCTCACATTGCCGATAGGCTGGCCGTCGAACAGGACGGGGGACTCGAAACGCTTGGCGGTTCCGGACTCATTCCCGGTTGCCTGGCCCATCACCCGCCCGCCCTGGTTCTGGATGATGACGCGAATGACGTTGGCTTGTCGCGCGACGTTGGTGGCCAGGATTTCCAGATTGCCATAGTCGTATCCGGCGACCAGGGAGGCCGCGCCGGAAGCCGTGGCATTGGCCACGCTCTGGCCCGATTGGTTGATCAGGTCGCTGAGGGGGCCACGCTCATTCTGGACGCGCACCACGCCAATGGCTGCCGAGGTGATCAACACCCCCGCCATGACATAACCGATGAGCTTGATGCTCAAACCAACCCGCAAGTCGATACTCCCGAAGATGAATCGTGGGGTGAAACTTTTGTCCTCCATCGTGTAACGGCTTGCCCGGCAAAAACTATAGCCCCCAGAACCAATGTACCAATCCGATTTTCGGACCGCCACGGCCCGCCTGCTCGACCGCAGCGCAGCCATATCCCGTAAAATGCACTTTTTGCAGCGCCCATCCGCCATGACCGCCCGCCTCCGGGAAATCCCCTACAACTACACTTCATTTTCCGACCGCGAAATCGTCATCCGCCTGCTGGGCGCCGATGCCTGGGACGCGCTCAACACCCTGCGCAGCGGCCGCAAGACAGGCCGTTCTGCACGCATGCTGTTCGAGGTGCTGGGCGATATCTGGGTGGTGCGGCGCAACCCCTATCTGGAAGACGACCTGCTCGACAATCCCAAGCGGCGGCAGATGCTGATCGACGCGCTGCGGCACCGCCTGCACGAGATCGAGGTGCGGCGCCAGGGCAATGAACTGGTGGGGCAGTTGCTGGCCGCAGCCGAGCGCGCGGTGCGGGACTTCGAAGCCTGGTTCGCCGACACCGCCAGCCTGCGCGCGCGCATCCTGCGCCGCCTGGCCGGCGTCACCCGGCGCGACAACATCGGGTTCGACGGCCTGGCGCGTGTGTCGCACGTCACCGACGCCACCGACTGGCGGGTGGAATACCCCTTCGTGGTGCTGACCCCGGATACCGAAGCCGAAATGGCCGGGCTGGTGGCCGGGCTGATCGAACTGGGGCTGACCATCATCCCGCGCGGCGGCGGCACCGGCTATACCGGCGGCGCGATTCCCCTCACCGACCAGGCCGCGGTCATCAACACCGAAAAGCTCGAGACCATGAGCGCAGTGGAGATGCTCCACCTGCCCGGCTGCGAATTCGAGGTGCCCACCATCCACTGCGGCGCGGGCGTCGTCACCAAGCGGGTGATGGAAGCGGCCGACGCCGCCGGCCTGGTGTTCGCGGTCGACCCGACCTCGGCCGACGCCTCGACCATCGGCGGCAACGTATCGATGAACGCCGGCGGCAAGAAAGCCGTGTTGTGGGGCACTGCGCTCGACAATCTGGTGTCGTGGAAGATGGTCACGCCCGACGCCGACTGGATTGAGGTCACCCGGCTCAATCACAATCGCGGCAAGATCCACGACGCCCCTTCGGCCACGTTCGAAATCCGCCGTTTTGCAGCCGACGGCAAAACGCCCAAAGGCTCGCCGGAAATCCTCATCATCCCCGGCAGCCGCTTCCGCAAGACCGGGCTGGGCAAGGACGTCACCGACAAGTTCCTTGCCGGCCTGCCCGGCATCCAGAAGGAGGGCTGCGACGGCCTGATCACCTCGGCGCGTTTCATCCTGCACCGGCTGCCCGCGCACACCCGCACCGTCTGCCTGGAATTCTTCGGCAGCGCGCGCGACGCCACGCCCGCCATCGTCGAAATCAAGGATTACTGCGATGCCCATCCCGACATCCTGCTGGCCGGCCTCGAACACCTCGACGCCCGCTACGTGAAGGCGGTCGGCTACGCGACCAAGGCGCCGCGCGCCGCGCGGCCGAACATGGTGCTGCTGATCGACGTGGTGTCGGACAACGAAGTCGCGGTAGGCGACGCGGCATCGAAGATCGTCCAGCTTGCCAACGCGCGCGGCGGCGAGGGCTTCATCGCGGTGTCGGCCGAGACGCGCCGGAAATTCTGGCTCGACCGCGCCCGCACCGCCGCCATCGCGGCGCACACCAATGCGTTCAAGATCAACGAGGACGTGGTGATTCCGCTGCCGCGACTGGGCGATTACACCGACGGCATCGAGCGCATCAACATCGAACTGTCGACCACCAACAAGCTGAAGCTGCTCGATGCGCTGACGGAATTCTTTGCCGCGCCCTTGCCGCTGCTGGAAGACGACGAAACCGTCGCCGATCCGACCCAGGTCGCGGACAAGCAGGCCCAGGCGCAAGCGCTGGTCGCCGCCGTGCGCCAGCGCTGGGCGGATTACCTGGCCAATCTCGACGCCCCGCACGAAGGCGGCTCGATTTTCACCGCGCTGCGCGACAAGCAGCTGCGCGTGTCGTGGAAGCGCGAAGTGCGGCGTGAGCTGCACCAGTTCTTCATCGGCCGCGAATACACCAAGGTGCTCGAAGCCTGCGACCGCATCCACAAAGAGATTTTGAAAAGCCGCGTGTTCGTGGCGCTGCACATGCACGCCGGCGACGGCAACGTGCACACGAACATCCCGGTCAACTCGGACGACTACGCCATGCTGCAGGCCGCCAACGCGGCCGTGGTGCGCATCATGAAGCTCGCCACCGACCTCGGCGGCGTGATTTCGGGTGAGCACGGCATCGGGCTGACCAAGCTGGAGTTCCTCGACGCCGCCGCTATCGCGATTTTTTCCGACTATAAGCAGAAGGTCGATCCCAACAGCCGCTTCAACAAGGGCAAGCTTTTGCCCGGCGCGGATTTGCGCAATGCCTATACGCCGTCGTTCAGCCTGCTGGAAGCCGAGTCGATCATCCTCGAGGCCTCGGAAACCGAGGCCATCGCCGATTCGATCAAGGACTGCCTGCGCTGCGGCAAGTGCAAGCCGGTGTGCAATACCCACATTCCGCGCGCCAATCTTTTGTACAGCCCGCGCAACAAGATCCTCGCCACCTCGCTCCTGATCGAGGCGTTCCTGTACGAAGAGCAGACGCGGCGCGGCGTGTCGCTGAAGCACTTCGACGAGTTCGGCGACGTCGCCGACCACTGCACGGTGTGCCACAAGTGCAAAAACCCGTGCCCCGTCGACATCGACTTCGGCGATGTCTCGATCGCCATGCGCAACCTGCTGCGCAAGCAGGGCAAGAAGACATTCAATCCCGGCACCTGGGCGTCAATGGCCTTCCTCAACGCGACCGATCCCGCCACCATCAAGGCGCTGAGAAAGCCCTTGATCGAGTGGGGCTACGCTGCGCAACGGGCGGGACACACGCTGTTCAAGCGCATGGGCTTGATCCAGGCGCAGACGAAAAACCCGCCCGCCTCCCTGGGCAAGCCCACGCTCGTCGCGCAGGTCATCCATCTGGTGAACAAGCCGATGCCCGGCGGGCTGCCGAAGAAAACCTCGCGCGCGCTCCTGGGGCTGGAAGACGCCTCCATCGTGCCCATCCTGCGCAACCCGGCCAAGCTGACAGACGACAGCGATGCCGTGTTCTATTTCCCCGGCTGCGGCTCGGAACGGCTGTTCTCCCAGGTCGGCCTCGCCACCCAGGCGATGCTGTTCGAACTCGGCGCTCAGACCGTGCTGCCGCCCGGCTACCTGTGCTGCGGCTATCCGCAGACTGCAGGCGGCCAGGCCGACAAGGGCGAGGCAATCACTGTCCAGAATCGCGTGCTATTCCACCGCGTCGCCAACACGCTCAACTACCTCGACATCAAGACCGTGATCGTGTCGTGCGGCACCTGCATGGACCAGCTGCTGAAATACGAATTCGAGAAGATCTTCCCCGGCTGCCGCCTGCTGGACATCCACGAATACCTGATGGAGAAGGGTGTGAAGCTGGACGAGGTCAGCGGCGAGAAATACCTCTACCACGATCCCTGCCACACGCCGATGAAGACCCACGCGCCGATGAAGGTCGCCAATGCGCTGCTCGGTGGTGGCGTGCAATTGTCCGACCGCTGCTGCGGCGAGTCCGGCACGCTTGCCGTTACCCGCCCGGATATCTCGACGCAGATTCGCTTCCGCAAGGAAGAGGAAATCCGCGCCGGCGTTGCCGCATTGGGTGACGGCAAACAGCCGGTCAAGCTCCTCACCAGCTGCCCGTCGTGCCTGCAGGGCCTGGCGCGCTACAGCGACGACACGCATACCGAGCCGGACTACATCGTGATCGAACTGGCGAAGAAGCTGCTCGGGGAAAACTGGATGGAAAGCTACCTCGCGCGCGTCGGCAACGGCGGCATCGAGCGGGTGCTGCTGTGAGTTGTCCGCTGTGCGACACGCCCGGCGGCACCCTGCTGTGGCAGGACGACTTCTGCCGCGTGGTGCGCGCCGACGAGCCGGATTACCCCGGCTTTCTGCGCGTGATTCTGAATGCGCACACCAGGGAAATGAGCGACCTCTCGCCCGCCGACCAGCAGGCGCTGATGCGCGTGGTATTCGCCGCCGAAGCGGCGCTGCGCGAGGTGATGGCGCCCGACAAGGTCAACCTCGCCTCGCTCGGCAACGTGGTGCCGCACCTGCACTGGCATGTGATTCCGCGCTTTTCGGACGACCCGCATTTTCCCAACCCGGTGTGGGGTGCGAAGCTGCGCGACACGCCCCATGCTGCGCCTGGGGATCTGGACATCCAGCTTGCCGCCGTGTTCAGCCAGCAGCCTGCTCGCGTTCGGGGAACAGAATGATGTTGCCGCTTTCTGGCGTGTGCTGCATGCGCTGAGCGGGGAAGACGGCAGAAAAGGTGCTGCCCTTGCCGGGGATGGACTGGATGTCCAGCCGCGCGCCGTGGCGGGTGAGGACATGCTTGACGATGGCGAGCCCGAGACCGGTGCCGCCGGTCTCACGCGAACGGCTGCGGTCGACGCGGTAGAAACGCTCGGTCAGGCGCGGAATATGTTCGGCTGCGATGCCCTCGCCGGTGTCGGTCACGGAAAAAACCCCCTCCCCGTTGCGCTCGCGCCAGGCCAGCGCGATTTCGCCGCCTGCCGGGGTGTAACGCACCGCGTTCGACACCAGATTGCCGAGCGCACTGCGGATTTCCTGCAGGTTGCCCTTCAGCCAGGCACTGGTGTCGATTTCCAGCTTGACCCGATGCTGGCCCCGGCTCAGCGATTCCGCTTCGGCCTTCAGCGCCTGGGCCAGGCCGGGAACATTGACAGGCTCGTCATTCAGCGTGTGGTCGGCGCTTTCCAGGCGTGACAGCGTCAGCAGATCGTCCAGCAGGTGCTGCATGCGCCGCGTGTGGTCCAGCATCAGGTCGAAATAGCGGCGTGATTCACCGGGCGGCAGGTCGGGCGCATCGGCCAGGGTTTCGACGAAGCCGCCCACCACGGTCAGGGGCGTGCGCAATTCATGCGAGACGTTGGCGATGAAGTCGCGCCGCATGGCGTCGACCCGCTCGAGGTCGGTGATGTCGCGCGCAACCAGCAGTTTCTTGCCTTCGCCGAACGGCACCAGCTGCATCGACAGGGTCACCTCGCGGTTGATCGGCGACTTGCACACCAGACGGCGCGAATAATCGGCGGCGTCGAGGAATTCCAGGAAATGCGCCTGCCGCAGCAGGTAGCGCACGAACTGGCCACGATCACGATCGCAGTCCAGCCCCATGTATTTGCGCGAGGCGGGGTTGCACCACTCGATCTGCTCGTTGCCGTTGAGGATGACCATGCCATCGGGCACCGCCATCGCGGCGTGCTCGAACTGCTCGAGCGCGGAGGTGAGTTCGCCGCGGCTGGCTTTCTGACGTTTCTGGAGCTTTTGCAGGCGATAGAAAATGTCGCCCCAGGTGCCAGTGGCGTCGGGCGGATCGACTTCGTCGGGGTTTTCCAGCCAGCGCGACAGGCGAAATTCCTGCCATAGCCGGCGCAGCATCACGAAGGCCTGGATGCCTGCCAGAAAGCCCAGCGCGGCCACCCAGCCCCAGCCGGCCCACAAAAACAGGGCCACCAGCAATACGCTGGCCAGCACACCGAGCGGACGCCACCAGAAACCCATGTTTAACAGTCCGATGAAACCAAGGTGGGCGAATTATCCCACTTCGACCGAAAAGCGATAGCCCGACCCGCGTACGGTCTGGATCAGATCGGCATGGCCGGACGGCTCCAGCGCCAGTCGCAGCCGACGGATGTGGACGTCGACCGTACGCTCCTCGACGAACACGTCGTCGCCCCACACCTGGTCGAGCAGCTGGGTGCGCGAATACACCCGTTCGGGGTGCGTCATGAAGAAGTGCAGCAGTCTGAATTCGGTCGGCCCCAGGTCCAGCGGCTGGCCGCGCCCCTGCACGCGATGGCTGACGGGATCGAGCCTCAGGCCATTGACCTCGACCGGCTCGTCGGTCATCTGCGGCGCGCGGCGGCGCAGCACGGCCTTGATGCGCGACACCAGCTCGCGCGGCGAAAACGGCTTGGTGATGTAGTCGTCGGCGCCAGTGTCCAGCCCCAGCACCTTGTCGCGCTCCTCGCCGCGCGCGGTGAGCATGATGATGGGGATCGGCTGGTAGCGCTCGTCGCTGCGCAGGCGTTTGCAGAGGTCGATTCCGGACATGCCGGGCAGCATCCAGTCGAGCAGGATGACGTCGGGCAGGGTGCTCTTGAGGAATTTCAGCGCGTGTTCGGCGTCGCCCGCAGTGGTGACCTGATGCCCGGCCTGCGCCAGATTGAACTTCAGCAGTTCCTGGATCCCGGGTTCGTCTTCGACCAGCAAAATATTGGCAGCCATGGTGACTCCAGCCTTATTTAGATGGTGGCCATACTATGACAGCAGTATGACTGATTTATGACAGCAGATTCGGCCCCGCGAGCCCTTGCCCGCCCGCGCACTGGTAGAATTCCCAGCTGATTCGCTCATCCCCACTGCCATGGATAAAACCACCCATTTCGGCTACAAGCAGGTCGCCGAATCCGAAAAGGCCGCCAAGGTGGCCGAGGTCTTTCATTCCGTCGCCGCCCAGTACGACATCATGAACGACCTCATGTCGGCCGGCCTGCACCGGTTGTGGAAGCGCTTTGCCGTGGCGCAGGCGGGCCTGCGGCCCGGGATGCGCGTGCTCGACGTCGCCGGCGGCACCGCCGACCTGACGCGGCTGTTCCTGAAGGAAGTGGGCGAAACCGGCACCGTGCTGCTCACCGACATCAACTTCTCCATGCTGCGCGAAGGACGCGACCGCATGCTGAACGAGGGCAGGATCCCGCCCACCGTGCAGTGCGACGGCGAGCGGCTGCCGTTTCCCGACAATTATTTCGACTGCGTGTCGGTGGCCTTCGGCCTTCGCAACATGACCCACAAGGACCAGGCGCTGGCCGAGATGAACCGTGTGCTGAAGCCGGGCGGGCGGCTGCTGGTGCTGGAATTCTCCAAGGTGTGGAAGCCGCTGGAACCGGCCTACGACCTATACTCCTTCAAGCTGCTGCCCTTGATGGGCAAGCTCGTCGCCAAGGACGCCGACAGCTACCAGTACCTGGCCGAGTCGATCCGCATGCACCCCGGCCAGGAAGAACTGAAGACCATGATGGAGGCGGCCGGCTTTGCCAAGGTCAGCTACCACAACCTGACCGCAGGGGTGGTGGCGCTGCACAAGGGCTTCAAGGTTTGATCGCTGAAGCCCTGATCGAGCGCAGCCTCAACCACCTGCTGCGGCAGTCGCCCGGCGCGGCCGAAGCGCTGGTTCGCCACGCCGGGCGCAGCGTGCGCTTCGATTTGACGCTCGCGCAGGTCGATTTCCGTATCGCCGACGACGGCTGTTTTTCCGAGGCAGCGGTCGACACGCCCGACGCCGTCATCCGACCCACCCCCGCGCTCGTCGCCCGGCTGCCGTTTTTCGGCCGCGAGGCGCTGCGCCAGGCCGACTACAGCGGCGACCCCGCGCTGCTCGCCACGCTCGACCGCGTCTTCAGGCAGCTCGACTGGGACGTCGAGGCCGACCTCGCGCCGCTCGTCGGCGACATCGCTGCGCACCGCCTGCATGCGCTCGGCCGCGACGCCCTTGCCGGCCTCGCGCACGCGGCAGCCGCGCTTGGGCACAACGCCGGCGAATACGTGGTCGAGGAAGCCGAACTGATGGCGCGCGCAATCGATGTCGCGCGCTTCAACCACGACGTGGATGCCCTCGCCGACGATGTGGCGCGGCTGGATGCGAGGCTGCATTTGCTGGAAGCCCGCCCACCCGAACAGGACGCGCAACCACGCACCGCATGAAACTGCTGCGCCTCGCCCGCATTCTCACCGTCGGCCTGCGCTTCGGGCTGGAGGAATTCTTCCTCGGCCACGAGCGGGTGCGGCCGCTGCGCTGGCTGGTGCGCGCAACGCTCTTCTGGCGGCCGCTCACCGAACCGCGCGGGGTGCGGCTGCGCCGTGCGCTGGAGGCGCTGGGCCCCATTTTCGTCAAGTTCGGCCAGATGCTTTCCACCCGGCGCGATCTGGTACCGCTCGACATCGCCGACGAGCTCGCCCAGCTGCAGGACCGGGTGCCGCCTTTCCCGTCCGACCAGGCCATCGCCACGCTGGAAGCGGCCTACAAAAAGCCGCTCGCCGAAGTCTTTGCCGAATTCGACGCCACCCCGGTCGCCTCCGCCTCGGTGGCGCAGGTGCATTTCGCCCGGCTGCACGACGGCACCCCTGTCGCGGTGAAGGTGCTGCGCCCCGGCATCGCGCCGGTGATCGCGCACGACGTGTCGCTGCTCTATGCCGCTGCCGGCCTGCTGGAAAAGCTCTTTGCCGACGGCCGCCGGCTGCGTCCGCGCGAAGTGGTGGCGGAATTCGAGAAGCATCTGGAAGACGAGCTGGATCTGATGCGCGAGGCCGCCAACTGCTCGCAGCTGCGGCGCAACTTCAAGGATTCTCCGCTGCTGCTGGTGCCTGGGGTGTACTGGGACTACTGCGTTCACGACGTCATGGTGATGGACCGCATGGACGGCATCCCGGTGAGCCAGATCGAGCGCCTGCGCGAATCCGGCGTGAACATCCCCAGGCTCGCTGCCACCGGGGTGGAAATCTTCTTCACCCAGGTGTTCCGTGACGGTTTCTTCCACGCCGACATGCACCCCGGCAACATCCTGGTGCGCCCCGGTTCCGAGCAGTACATCGCGCTCGACTTCGGCATCATGGGCACGCTCACCGAGGTCGACAAGCAGTACCTCGCGCGCAACTTCCTCGCCTTCTTCCGCCGCGATTACAAGGGTGTCGCGCTGGCGCACCTGGAATCCGGCTGGGTGCCGGCCGACACCCGCATCGACGAACTCGAAGCCGCGGTGCGCGCGGTGTGCGAGCCGGTGTTCGACCGCCCGCTGAAGGACATCTCCTTCGGCCGCGTGCTGTTGCAGCTATTCCAGGCCTCGCGCCGCTTCAACGTGGAGATCCAGCCGCAACTGGTGCTGCTGCAGAAAACCCTGCTCAACATCGAAGGGCTCGGCCGGCAACTCGACCCCGAGCTCGACCTGTGGAAAACCGCCAAGCCCTTTCTCGAGCGCTGGATGAACGAGCAGATGGGCTGGCGCGCGCTGGTGAAAAACCTGCAGGCCGAGGTCCCCAAGTGGGCGGCCCTGCTGCCGCAACTGCCACGGCTGGCACACCAGGCACTCAACGAAAATCGCCTCGCCCAGTTGGAAGCCGGCCTCACCCTCATGCTGCGCCAGCAGCACGCGCGTAATAAGTGGCTCGGCGCCATCGCCGGCCTGCTCGCCGTGCTGGTGCTCACGTCTCTCTACTTCAACCTGCGATAAGGACTCGCCATGCTGATCGGATTCGTCGTTCTCTACCTCGTTCTCTCCATCGGCATCGGCCTCTACGCCGCCACCAAGGTCCATAACGCCCGCGACTACATCACCGCCGGCCAGTCGCTGCCGATGATCGTCGTCGTCGCCATGGTGTTCGCCACCTGGTTCGGCGCCGAGACCGTGCTCGGCATCCCGGCCACCTTCCTCGACGAGAACCTCGGCGGCACGATTTCCGATCCCTTCGGCGCCTCGCTCGCGCTGATCCTGTTCGGCCTCTTGTTCGCCCGCCCGCTCTACCGCATGAAGCTCATCACCCTGGGCGACTTCTACCGTGAGCGCTACAACCGCCCGGTGGAAATCGTCATGTCGCTGGCGATCGCCGCCTCCTACCTCGGCTGGGTGTCGGCACAGGTGACGGCGCTGGGGCTGGTGTTCAACGTGCTGTCCGACGGCGTGATCACGACCTCGCAAGGCGTCCTCATCGGTGCCGCCGTGGTCTCGCTATATACCCTGTTCGGCGGCATGTGGTCGGTGGCGCTCACCACGCTGGTGCAGATGACCATCATCGTCGCCGGCCTGCTGTGGATTGCCTACCTGGTGGGCGGCATGCCCGAAGTGGGCGGCGTCGCCCCCGTGGTCGAGCACGCCTTTGCTGCCGGCAAGTTCGAGTTCTGGCCGGCGATGGAATGGGCGGCGATCATCACCTTCATCGCGGGCTTGCTGACCATGGGCTTCGGCTCGATTCCGCAGCAAGACGTATTCCAGCGCGCCAACTCCAGCAAGAACGAGCGCATCGCGGTATGGGGTACGCTCATCGGCGGCACCCTCTATTTCCTCTTCGCCGCGGTGCCGATCTACCTCACCTATTCCGCCACCCTGGTCGACCCCGCCATGACCACGGCGCTGCTCGCCGAAGACGCCCAACTGGTGCTGCCCACCTTCGTCAAGACGCACCTGCCGCTGGCCGCACAGATCATCTTCTACGGCGCCCTGCTGTCGGTGATCATGTCCACCGCCTCCGGCACCCTGCTCGCGCCCTCGGTCACCATCTCCGAAAACATCATCAAGGAAATGATGCCGCAGCACCGCATGAGCCAGAAGAAGCTGCTGCTGATCACCCGCGCCGTAGTGGTGGCCTTCGCCGTGCTGGTGGTGGTGTATTCGCTGTGGTCGCTGGAATCCGAAACCAGCATCCACCAGATGGTGGAGAACGCCTACAAGGTGACGCTCGCCACTGCCTTCGTCCCGCTCTTCGCCGGCCTCTACTGGAAGCGCGCCAACAGCTTCGGCGCCGGCTTGTCGATCGTGCTGGGCTTCACCGCCTGGATCGCGATGGAGTTCATCGCCCCCGACGCCGCCTTGCCGCCGCAGTTCGTGGGCTTTATCGCCAGCCTCACGGGCATGGTGGCGGGGTCGCTGGCCAGGCCGCTGAATCGCGCCTGATCGTGCGATCTCCCAAGCAAAAACGGCGGCCTGGAGCCGCCGTTTTTTTCTGCATGCTTGCCGAGATCAGCGCAGATATCCCTCGTGCGCCAGCTTGAGCAGGATCTGCTGCACCGCCTCGTCGATCCCCAGGTTGGTGGTATCGATCGCCAGTTCCGGGTGTTCGGGCACTTCATAAGGGTCCGACACACCGGTGAATTCCGGAATCAGCCCCGCGCGCGCCTTGGCGTAAAGTCCCTTGCGGTCGCGCGATTCGCAGGTCTGGATCGGCGTAGCGACATGGATTTCGACAAAGCCGCCGACGGCTTCGATCATGGCGCGCACATCACGGCGGGTCTGGCGGTAGGGCGCGATCGGGGCGCAGATGGCGATGCCGCGATTCTTGGTGATTTCGCTGGCGACGAAACCGATGCGCCGCACGTTGATGTCGCGATGCGCCTTGGAGAATCCCAGTTCGGAAGACAGGTGGCGCCGCACGATGTCGCCATCGAGCAGGGTGACCGAGCGGCCGCCCATTTCCATCAGCCGCGCAGCCAGGGCGCGCGCGAGGGTGGATTTGCCCGCACCGGACAGGCCGGTGAACAGGACGGTGAAGCCCTGGCGATCGCGCGGCGGGTTCTGCCGCTGCAGCTCGGCCAGCACTTCGGGGAAGCTGTACCAGTCTGGAATTTTCAGCCCGGCCTGCATGCGGCGCCGGAATTCGACACCGCTCAGGGTGAGCACCCGCGCTGTTGCCGGCGCTTCGGACTCGGGCAGGTACTCGGCACGATCTTCCACATAGACCATGCGCGGATAGGCGATGAGCTTGACCCCGATGGTATCGGCAAGGGCGCTCACCGGCGGGTTGAGGTCGGACTTGATGAGGTCTTCGCCGCGACGGAAGTCGCCGTCGGGCTGGTGCTCGCCGCCGGCAATCAGCAGGCTGCAGCCATAGTTGCGCGCAACGATGGCGCGCAGCAGAAGCGCGCGCGCACTGGCCTCGCGCGGGGGCGCGGGCAACAGCGACAACTGGGTGGAGGCGGCCGGAAAACGCTCACGCACGGCAAGGAAGCAGCGCACCAGGCCGAAATAACCCGGCGCTTCGGTGATGTCGCCTCCGGCCTGGGGATGCAGCAGCAGGTTGGCCTCGTTCTCGATCGCGCTTTTCAGGCAAAACTCGAATTGCGCGCGGTGCATCGGCTGGCGCGCCTGCCAGGCGACCACGCGTCGCCAGCCGCGGCGGCTGAACAGCGCGCGCAGTTCGGCCGGGGTGGCGCGCAGGTTCGCGAAGTCGGGATGCGGCGGCAAGGCGACACCTTCGACTGCGCCGCCCAGACGCCAGCGATCACCGTCCTGCCAGACGTCGCTCACGGCGAGCACGGCGAGCATGAAGCCTTCGCCGTCGCGCAACGCAACGCGATCGCCGGACTTCAGTTCGGCAGCGGCCTTTTGCCGGCTGGCGAGCGTGACCGGCAGCGGCCAGAACGTGCCATCGTCGAGTTGCTGCTCGGCTTCGACATGTCCACATTGGGCGCGCGTCATGAATCCGGTGAGCGGCGAATAGGCGCCGCTCATCAGCATTTCAAGTTCGCACTGCTGCTGCCAGTCCAGATCGAGCGATGGCAGACTCAGGGCTTCCCGCTTGAGCGCTTCGCCCTGTGCGGGATCGATCAGGTTGACGAGGGTGCCGCCGTAAGGCGCGATAAGTTGATTCACCATTCAGCTCCGGGTAAAGACCGCAAAGAACGTAGCAATAAACCGGCCAAGTTCGGATTCCGGCAGATGATTGATGCCGGCGGCCCCCTTGCGCCCGCCGCCGGTTTCGAACTGACTGCACAGCTCGTCGGCGCCGGACTTGGCGATCAGCGGCGCGCGCACGCTGACGACATAGCCGCCCTCGGGTTTGGCGGTGAGCACGGCGTGCGCCTGGGCAGGCGCTTCGACCGCCAGCTGATTGCCGAACACGCCAGAAATCCGCCGCGCCCATTTCTCGGCGGGCAACATGAAGACGCGGCCAGAGGTGCGTGCCTCCGTGGCGCTGACGCCCACTGCGCGTGCCATATCTGCCTGGTAGCCGGCTTTCAGCGTTTGATAGGCCGGCGACTCGGCGATGAAGGCAAAGGGATCGTTAAACGGGCGCAGCTGGCGATAGAGATCAGCGGGATCGAAAAAGAGATCGTCGAGGGTGTCGCCGTAACCGTTGTAGTTGAGGCATTCGCCGAGCGACTGCAATTGCGCCAGTTGATCGGCCGACAAATCAAGCGGCGCCGCAGCCTGGCGCGCGGCTTCGGCCAGGTTGTCGCCGAAGGCGGCCGTCACTGCCCACGCCAGCTGCCTGCCCTGCAGAAACTGATTCACCAGCAGGCTGGTGCAGACGTTGGCATCGGTGTCGATGTGCGGCTCGAAGTTCGGATGCACCGGAATGTCGCCGGGCTGGTGGTGATCGAAATAGCGCACCCGCACCCCCGCGTCGAGCAGCCGGTCGAGCGCGTCGCGGTTTTTTGACAGCGCAATGTCGAGGACCGTGACGCGGTCACCTGCTTGAGCCCTGACGCGCTTCAGCAGGCTGATGTCGCGCTTGGGTCCGGTGACCAGCTCGGAGTCAGCGGGATCGGCCAGGCGCAGCTGGTGCAAGGCACAGATGCCGTCGGCATCGCCATTGAAAACGTCATATTGCAAATTGATTGACTCCCATTTTTCAGGTTTGCACCACACCCTCATGCCCTGTCCGGCGTAATCGGACCGAACTCGACCTCTGCCGGCGCGGCAAGACCTTGCCACCCGATATCAGCGCAATCGCCAGCAACCAGAAAAACAGAAAATCCAGACGTGGCTCGTCGATGAGCGAATCGACGAGCCCCACGATAAGGAAGGATGCCAGCGAAATAAAGAGGGTCAGCGCCATGGCATCATGGCCGGCCCGTTTCAGCAGTGTCAAGCCGGCAGCCGCAAGCAGCAACCCAAATGCGACCAGGCCTATCCAGCCTTGTTCAAACAGGACGTGAATGAAGAGGTTTTTGACATGCCAAGCCAGATGGCTGTCGGTAGAGAAAAACCATCGCTGCATGCCGTTTGAAAAGTCACCATTGCGGACAAGATTGCGCCCGGTTTCGTCAAGCAGAGCGACATTGTCCACATCGATCAGTACGGCCTTGTCCTGATTGAACATCGATAACTTGACCGGGCGTTGGAGCAGGCTGCCGGGCGGACCAAAATGGTCTGTCTGGATGGCGATTTCGTGGCGCCGCCATTGACCATCCTCCGATGAAAATTTATGGGTATTCCACGCACAGGTGAAAGAATACAACAACGCCTTTTCGCACACCGGCACGGTCAAGGCGGCAGATTTCGCCGATGTCCGCAAGTCCATTTGCATTCGATAGGTACGCCCCGGCTCGATGGACACCACCTGCTCGAAATACAGTGACTCGCCCCCGCCCAGGCGCAGAAACACATTGTCAGCTTCCACCGCGAAAGCGTAGGCGGCGGGACGCGCCGGTGCCGATGAGTACCAATAGAACGCGGCCGGGAATGTGCCGGCCCCGGCCCCCAGAAGCGGATTTCCGGCCTGCGACAAGATGTCGAGTGCATCCTGCCAGTGTGCAGTCCGCACGCCGATGTCGGCCTGGATGGTGGCCAACCGCGACTGACTGAACTTTCCGCTCAAGACCGGCCAGGCGACCAGACCGGCTGCCAGAACACCTATCAGCAGGATCAGGATTCCGGAAAGGTTTTGTTTGCGTGTTTTCCAGAGCAAGCGGGAAAAACCTGCCACCGTAAGCAGGGTTGCCACCACAAAGGCCGCCTGGCCGCCACGCGAAAACGTCACCATGACGCCATAGGCTGCCAGCGCATACAAGCCTCCCGCTATCAGCATCGCCCAGGCGCGCTGACGTTGCCACGCCCACAACCAGACGAAAGGTGCGGCCAGTACCAGGTAAGCCTCGATCGAGGCGCCGCCGATGTGCATGCCGGGAAACGAACCGGTTATGCGGTAGTCCGTTTCGAAATTCCACAGGCCGGAATACGTCGCCCGTTCCCAAAGCACATAAAGCAACTCGAAAGCCAGACCGAGCGCCATACCCAGGGCCAGTCGCGCAGTGAATTGCCCGGAATGCCTGTGCCATTCGGCTTTGATCAGTGGCAGAAAAGCCAGCGCAAATGCCAAACCTTTGACCGCGTGCAACGCATGATAAGTGCTGGTGTATTGAGTGAATGCATTCAAATCCAACGGCGCCAGCGGCAGCAAACCCACTACCAGGCCGACGCATGCCGACAAGGCATAGACTGCCAGCAGAAAACGGCCCGGCCAGGTCATGGCAGGAACAATCCGTCCGCGGGCGTAGGCGACTGCCAGTATCAACAGAAGCAAAGTATCAAACTCGCTCCAGAACAGGCGTCCGCTCAGATAGGAAAAATCAAGCAGCGGAAGTGCAGCAGGAACCACCAAAAGCCAGCTGCCCGGCCAGCGCCCGCAGATCGCTGCCAGCACGAGCAACATCAGCAAAGGCACCCAGCCCAGAGGGTATCCGACCACGCTCAACAAGGCGGCAGCCAGCAGACTCAATGCAGTCAGCCGGACGGGAGACGCTGATTGGGTTTTCGCTGGATCGGGTTTCGGCATCTCACGCCATTCCGTAGCGTCTGTAGCGCCACTGGAAGCATCAGCCAACCGGCCAGTTGAGAACATCCAGTTCAAGATCGCGTAGCAGCCACCCGCCGCAGTCGCGGCAATCAACAGATTGGTCGGGTCGGGATGTTGGCTCGGAACAAACAGCTTGCCAATTTCAATCACTGAAGCGGCAAGCACGGCCAACAGCGCGGGAACCCCGGCCCCATGCGATTCCCTCCACGCCCCCTGACGCCACAACCATACGCCCACGCCGATGGAACTGTAGAGTCCAAACTGGAATAGCAGACTGACCAACGCTACGGCCTCGGTCGTGTAGTAATGATAGTAAAAAGGAAGAAAACGTACCTCGGTCAAGCGGTTGATTGCTGTATCCACGCTCACCCAGGATGCGTCGAACCAGTTGTTGAGCCAGGCCAGTCCGATTGCATAAGGCACCACTACCGACACCAGTCCGGCACGCACCCAGGGGCGCATGTGCTGAGGGTTCCAGTGTCTGAAAAGGGTTGGCAGCCAAGCGCCCAACACCACGCCTGCCGCGCGGGAGAAAATCGATGCCCCCTGGCTGATACCGGACGCAATGCCCAGTTGCAGGGCCTCGATCATCAACCCAAGCAATACCCCCACACCGGCAGCGGCTGCCAGTGAAAATCTGCCCGACCTGTTCACCAGCAGCAGGCCAAAGGGTATGGCGGCAAGCATTTCTGGAACAAGCCTGGCCCAGCAGCCGAATCCGCAGTTCCCCGCAAAAAGCCAACCTGACTTGCCAGAACTCAGATGGGCACGCCACTCGTCCGCGCTCAGTAAAAAATCATAGGGAAACAGGCTCAGGAACAGGTACGCCAGCACATACCCCACCAAGCCGGCTCTCACCGCCCGCGGACCGCCCTGCGCGAACCGATGCCAGACATCCGACAGCGTGCGACCCGCCAGCGCCCAAAGCAGCATTCCCAGCCCGCCGCCAAAAAACTCTGCGTACAAATCATTCAGCGAGACCGTCCGTGGCGGGAAGAACTGCTGGGCAAACTCGACCGACAGTGCGATTCCCGCAATCACCAGGCCGGAAAAGAAAATGCTCCCCCCCCATACAAGAGGCGCCTTGCTCCGCCCAGCCAAGACCCCCATCAGAAGATAGCCCACGGGAATGTAGAGAATCAGGTTGGCCACCCAGTCGGCCCGCGAGCCTACACCCAACTCCAGCCACGGTATCGCGCCGAACTGCGCCACCGCCTCGTCCCACGGGATAGCGCGGAATTCCAGCGGCACCAAACTGCCGTAGATGACGAACGCGGTGTACACCAGCGCGGCCAACCACTGCACGCGGCGGGGATCGCCCCCTGTGCGGTTCATGGCGAAGAGGCGTCCATTACGCGCAGCAACGCAGGTGCAATACGTGCGCCGGGATGCGTGGCGCGCTGCCAATCGGGATAGGTTTCCAGTTCGCGTCCCAGCGCTTCAGGCAAACGCGGCGCGGCCGGGCTGTGTCCCAGCAGCAGCGGAGTCAGTTCGGCCGGGGCGGCATCCAGCAAATCAGGCTGGTAGGGCATGGTGACGTTGTGGGCTGCTTCACCCCCCAGTACGGATGGGGCGGCTGCAATGACGTTCATGACTACGCGCTGGCGATAATCCGCACCCTCTCCCTGCCCCACCTGGATTCCGGTGCCTGAAGCCAGCACGGTGTTGGAGAAAATATCCATGTCGCGCGGCACGTCATTGTGCGGCTGGATGCGAACCGCATCGCCGCTGCCGTTGATGAACACATTGTCGTACACCGCCACCCGCCCCTCTGCCTGCAGCAGCGCCTCGCTGGGATTGTGCAGAAACAGGTTGCCGTAGACCAGATAGCGGTCCTCGCTGCCCGCGCCCGCCAGCGGGAAATGTCCGAGCAGCATATTGGGGCGGGCCAGCGGTCCCGGCAATGCATCCTGTTTGGAAAACACGTTGTAGCGGATCACCGTGTCGCTGCGATCCATATTGCCAGGCGGGCGAGTTTTTTGATGCTTGATCTGCAGGTTGTAGCCCAGCGTCCGGGTGACCCGGTTGCCTTCGATCACGCCGGCGACGAAAGGATCCGAACCATCGGAATCCCCGAAATACATGCCGGTGCCCACGCGCTCGATGCGATTGAGTCTGACCACCCAGCCGAATGCCGGGCATTTGGTCGAAATGCCCACGTTCTGCTGCGACGCGGCATGGTCGTGGATGTACAGGTGCTCCAGCGTGACGAAGTCAGCGTAGCGGCTGTGGCCTTCGGCCTTGACGGCATCGACCGGCAGGTTGCGGCCGTCGAGTTCCAGATGGCGCACGACCAGATGCCGCACATCGACCAGACTGACGGTGTTGGCGCGCGGCCGCGCGATGAAGCGCGGCGGTGCGGCAGGGTTGGCCGCTTCGATGACGATAGGCTGACCGGCCTGTCCAGACAGATGGTGCAGCGGCAGGCCCTGCAGGTAATCACCCGGTTCGAGCAGCAGGCGGTCGCCCGGCTGCAGACGACGCAATGGGTCGCGGTAATTCTGCGCGTCTGCCCGGTAGTCTGCGGAGGCGGCCGTTCCGACAAGCAAACAGAGCAGGCCTGCGCAGACGATTTGCCGCATCAGCCCGCCGCGTCGGGCAGCGGCAGCCCGCTCTTTAGCAAATCCAGCTTGCCGCACAGCACGCGGGTCATGCCCCCCACGCCCTGGCGACCCGTATCCACCACGATGTCGGCCACCTCTCGATACAATGGATCGCGCTGCCGGTACAGTTCGCGCAATTTTTCCAGCGGATTTTCGGTTTGCAGCAGCGGGCGGTTGCGGTCGTGCCGGGTGCGTTCATACAAATGCTCAGGCGTGCCGCGCAAGTAGATGACCACGCCATTCTTCTTCAGATTTTCGCGATTGACTGCAGACAATATCGCGCCGCCGCCGGTGGCCAGAACAATGCCGGAAAGAGCGGTCAGTTCAGCGATTACCGCCTCCTCGCGCTTGCGGAATCCCGCCTCGCCCTCGATCTCGAATATGACTGGTATCTTGACCCCGGTGCGTGCCTCAATCTCGTGATCAGAATCGTAAAAGGTGCAGCCGTAATGCCTGGCCAGCAGCCGGCCCACCGTGGTCTTGCCGGCCCCCATCAGTCCAACGAGGTAAAGGTTGTCTCGCTTGCTCATGGCGCCATTCTAATAGAGAGCGGCTTGATGACAGCGCCCAGGAACACGCGTACGCAGAAAATCCGGACGAAAAAAAGCGCGGGACAAACCCGCGCTTTTTGAATCACACCGCAATCAGCGCAGCGATAAGCGCTCGTCGACTATGCGCGGCGTGATGAAGATGATCAGTTCGGTCTTGCTGTTCTCTTTGGAGGTGGTTTTGAACAGATTGCCGAATACAGGAATATCACCCAGCAGCGGAACCTTGCTCACGGTCGAGTTTTCATCGCCGTCAAAAATCCCGCCCAGAACCAGGGTCTCGCCGTTATTCACCCGCACCTGGGTCTTGACTCGCTTGGTGTCAATTGCAGGAATACCCGTAATTTCCGGGATATTGCGCACCGCATCTTTTTGCACTTCGACGGTCAGAATGACCGAGTCATTGTTAAGAATTTGCGGATCAACCAGCAAGCACAGGAAAGCGTCCTTGAACGTGACCGTCTGAGTTAACAACCCGCCTGTCAACTGGGTTGTAATGTACGGTATTTGCGTACCGTTCAGAATCACAGCGGGCTTTTGATTGGTGGTCAGCACACGGGGATTGGAAATCACCTTGCCCCGGTTTTCCGCTTCCAGCGCGCGCAATTCCAGGCTCAGCAGGTTGCCGTTGGCAAGATTCAGCAGGGACAATGCCAAGTTTCCAGCGCCGACTACGTCTGGCAGAGCCTGTCCACTACCAATGGCGTTAGAGCCTGGGGTGGACCCGCCAATCTGGTAATCGCCTAATGTCTTGGCCGCAGCAAAACCCAATCGCGCGCCCAGATCGCGGCTCCAGCCATCGGTTGCCACCACCACCCGCGCCTCGATCATGACCTGACGCGCAGGCACATCCAGCCGTGCGAGCAGTTCGCGTACCTCCTGAATCTTGCGTGCCGTATCGGTGATGATCAGCGTATTGGTCTTGAGTTCATAGGTCGCACGGCCGCGCTTGGTCAGAACTTTCTGGTCATCCTTTCCTTCTCCTTTCTGCGAGGCCTGCGCCACCGCAGCACCGCCCAGACCCTGCGCCTGCGCCGAACAGTTCACCCCGCTGTTGCCAGCGGAAGCCAGGAAGGCGCCCGATGCAAAGCCATACAGCATGGTTTGCGCTTCATCCGCCCGCATGTAGTTGAGCTGAATATACTCGGTAGTCATAGGCTCCAGATCAGCCACGGCCGCCCGGGATTCATACTCGAGCTTCTCCTTGGCCAGCAGTTCATCCTTTGGCGCAATCCAGATCACATTGCCATTCTGGCGCTTGTCCAGAGCTTTGGTCTGCATGATGAGGTCGAGCGCCTGATCCCAGGGCACGTCCTTCAGACGTAGCGTGAGGCTGCCCGTCACGGTATCGCTGGCAATGATGTTGAGGCCGGTGAAGTCGGCGATGACCTGCAGCACCGAGCGCACTTCGACGTTCTGGAAGTTGAGCGAGAGTTTTTCGCCGGTGTATTTCACCTTGCCGTCAGCGGTTTTCTTCTGCGCATCGTCGCTCTGCTTGACCTCGACGATGAAGCTGTTGTCGGTCTGATAGGCGGAATACTCCCAGCCACCCTTGGGCTGGATCACCATGCGCGTGTTGTCGCCCAGCGTGTAGGTTTCGACGATCTGCACCGGCGTGCCGAAATCGGCAACATCCATCCGGCGCTGCAGGGCCTTGGGCAGTTCGGTACCGATGAAATCGACCACCACGCCATTGGCCTGCTGACGGATATTGATGCCCGCCTGGGCGTCGGACAGCGTGGTCACGATGCGCGCCTCGCCGGCTGCGCCGCGGCGGAAATCAACATCGCGGATGCTGTGGCGTGCCGCCCCCGGTGCGGCTTCGGCAAAGCGCGGGCTGACATTCACCGGCGCAGAGCCGGCGCCGATATCGCCCAGCGCGATGAACAGCGAGTTGCCTTCAACCCGGGCTTCATACTCAACCGATTTGTTCAGGTTCAGCACGAGACGCGTGCGCGTTCCGGCCTGCACCACATTCACACTCGACAGAGGCCCAAGATTGGCCTCGACGGTGTTGCGGCCCATGGCGTTGCCAGTGTCGGGCAGGTCCAGCGCGATGCGCGGGGGATTGCCCACGGTAAAGCCGGCGGGAGTCCCTGTCAGCGCATTTTTGAGGCTGACGCGCACCACAACCTTGCCGCCAGGCAGGGTGGAGGTCTCGACGCTTTGCACCGCGTTGCCGGTCGGGGGCACATCGGCAGCGCGAACCGCGAGCGGCAAGGCCAGGCTGGTGAGCAGGGCGATCCCGAACAGATGACGGGTCATTTTCTGGGCAATTTTTGGCAATGCGTTCATGTCAGCCTCTTTGGAATTCAATGCTACGAATCATTCTTGCAAAATCAGGGTGCTGGTGCGTTCGGACCAGTCGCCGGCGCTGTCCTGGACAATCTCACGCAAAGTCACTTCGCTATCGGTGATTTGCGTGACGAGGCCAAAGTTCTGGCCGACGTAATTGCCCTTCCTGACGTGATAAATCGCTTTGTCCGGGGTTCTGATCACCGCATGAATCACGCCCTGTTTGGACAGCATGCCAACCATGTTGAGCGTTTCCAGCGAGAAAGCTTCAAGCGGCTCTTTCGGCCGGCTAAGGTCGGGCTGCAAGCCGCCGCCACCGCCTGAAGTCGAGAGCTTTCTCGGCTTGAAGGGGTCGGGCAAATCGAAGGCGTTGTAGGTAAATGGCTCATACACCTTGACCTCGGGCAGCGGCTCGATCTTTCCCTGCATATCCTTGCCGGTCTCGGCGACGAAGGTTTGCAGATCGTCCATGCTGCCCGCACCGCAACCCGCCAGTCCCAACATCAAGAATAAAGTGACCAGGCGCTTCATTTCACTTGCTCCCTGCTTGTTGTTTGCGGGCGATGGTTTCTTCCTCGTCCAGATAACGGTAGGTCTTGACGATGGCATCCATATTCAGCACGCCGTCCTTCGACGGCACCATGGAAATATCCTGCAGGGTCACGATGCGGGACAGCTTGGAGACGTCGCTGACGAAGGCCGCCACATCGTGATAACCCCCGGTGACTTTGACGCGAATCGGCGTTTCGGCATAAAACTCGGAAACGGTTTCCGCCTCGGGCTTGAACAGATCGAACTGCAGACCCCGCCCCAGGCCGGCCTGGTTGACGTCGGTGATCAGTGCGTCCATTTCCTGCTTGTTGGGCAATTGCTTCAGCAACGCACCGAAGGCCTGCTCGATATCCGCCAGCTGTTTTTTGTAGGCTTCCAGATTGATAGCCTGATTCTTCTTGGTGGTGAACACGCTGCGAAGTTCGACTTCCTTCTGCTTGGTCACGTCCAGGGTTTCCATTCCGCCGCGCCAGTCGAACCACCAGCCGGCCGCCACGATGGCCACGCACAGCAACGCAAGTGCCACCAGTTTGCTGGGCAGCGGCCAGTCGGCCAGCGTTTTCAGGTCGAGTTTGTTGAGATCGTCCAGGGTCATGCTTTGCCCCCTCCATCTTTTGAGTCATCCGCCTGCTGGCGGGTCTGCTTGACCGACAGCACAAACTCGTTGGCACGCAGATTGTTCACGGTCGCCGCCTTGATTTCGATCAGGGTGGCCGACTCGAAGAAGGGCGAGCTATCCAGATTGCGCATCAGGGTTGAGACGCGTGCACTCGACTGCGTGTAGCCGCTGATCGTGACGACATTGCCCACCTGCCCAAAGGACTTGAGATAGAGGCCTTCAGGCAACAAACGAATCATCTGGTCGAATAAATGAACCACTTCGGTGCGGTTGGATTGCAGGGTCTCGACGACCTGCTTGCGCGCCAGCAATGCCTGCGTCTGTTCGCGGATTTTCTTGATCTCGCCGATCTGAATGTCGAGCCTGGCGATTTCCTGCTCGAGATAAGCATTGCGCGCTTCCTGCGTCGACTGGCGCGCGGCAATCACGCTATGCCCCAGAATGACGGTGAGCACGCCCGCCACGACGGCGATGCCAAGCAATATGTTGAACTGGCGTCGCCGTGCGGCACGCGCAATTTCACGGTGAGGGAGTAGGTTAATGCGGATCATTGTGGGTCAAACCTCCGCATGGCGAGGCCGCAGGCAACAAAGAGGGAAGGGGCATCGGTGGTCAGCGTCTGGGGCCGAACCTTGGAACCCACGGCCATATTGGCAAACGGGTTGACGACCATCGTCGGGGTACCGGTGCGTTGGGCAACCACTTCATCGATGCCGGGAATCATGGCACCGCCGCCGGCCAGCAGAATCTGGTCGACCTTGCGATACTGGGTCGAGGTGGTAAAAAGTTGCAAAGCGCGTCCGATTTCCATTGCCAGGGTTTCACTGTAGGGCTGCAGCACTTCCGTGTCGTAGCTTTCGGGCAACGTACCCTTGCGCTTGGCGTTTTCAGCTTCCTCGCTGGTCATGCCGTAGCGGCGCGAGATTTCATTGTTGAGCTGGCTGCCGCCAAAACCATGTTCGCGCAGATAAACCGACTCGTTGTCGTTGAGAATATTGATGTGCATGTTCTGCGCGCCCACATCGATGATCGCCACGGTCTGCCCGGCGCCGCCGTTGGGCAGCAGATGGGCGATCTGTTCGTAGGCGGTCTGCGTGGCAAAGGACTCGACGTCCATGATCAGTGCCTTGAGGCCGGCCGCCTCGACTGCAGCGACGCGATCTTCGACCTTTTCCTTGCGCGCGGCGGCGAGCAGTATCTGCACGTCATCCGGACTGCCGGGCGACGGGCCGAGCACCTGAAAGTCCAGGTTCACCTCGTCCAGCGAAAAGGGAATGACCTGGTTGGCTTCGGTTTCCACCTGGTTTTCAAGGTCCAGGCCGCTCAGGCTCGCCGGCGCCAGGATCTTTTTGGTGATGACCGCCGATGACGGCAGGGCCAACGCCACATGCTTGATCCGGGTGCCGAGATTCTTCCACGCGGTACGCAGGGTATCGGCCACCTGATCGAGGTTGGCGATGTTGCCGTCCATCACGGCATCCTTGGGCAAAGGCTCGATGACATAACGCTCCACCCGCAGCATGCCCTTGCCAGCGTCGGACAACTCCACCAGTTTGACCGCGGTCGTGCTGATGTCGAGCCCCAGTATGGGCAGCCCCTTGGCGGACAGCCAGTCCAGATTGATATTCAGGTGCAAGAGATTTCCTTTACGCTTCTGTGGGTTGGCGCTTTTTCTTGTTATTGTTTTTAGATCCTAGCAACAACACACGGTTTTTAACAGTTTTTTTCTTGCCGCACCGCAAGAGTTGAACACATGTGTCCAATTTCCAACACTACTAACGCCTATAATCTCCCGAAACTTTAGGCATCAAATCAGAAGGAACCGGATGTTTTCAAAATGGTGGCATTACGCACTGGCATTACTTGTCAGCCTTGGCGTGGTCGGCACGGCACTGGCCGGGCTGGCGGCCGCGCTGATTTACCCCAAGCTGCCGCCGCTTGAGGCGCTGACCGATTACAAGCCCAAGCTGCCGCTTCGCATCTTCACGGCCGACGGCGCGCTGATCGGCGAGTTCGGCGAGGAACGCCGCGCCTTCATCGCCATCGACAAGGTGCCGGACTACATGAAGCAGGCGATCATCGCCGCCGAAGACGAGCGCTTTTATTCCCACGGCGGCGTCGACACCCTGGGCGTGCTGCGCGCAGCGAGTTCGAACCTGCTGTCCGGCGGCGTCAAGGAAGGCGCGTCGACCATTACCATGCAGGTGGCGCGCAATTTCTTCCTGTCGAACGAAAAAACGCTGACCCGCAAGTTGTCCGAAGCCATGCTGGCGATGAAGATCGAGCACAATCTTTCAAAGGACAAGATCCTCGAGCTCTACATCAACCAGATTTACCTCGGCCAGCGCGCCTATGGCTTCGAGGCCGCTGCACGCACTTATTTCGGCAAGCCGATGCGCGAACTGTCGCTGGCCGAGTTCGCCATGCTGGCGGGGCTGCCCAAGGCACCGTCGCGCTACAACCCGGTGGTCAATTTCCCGCGCGCCAAGTCACGCCAGGAATACGTGCTGGGGCGCATGCGCACGCTCAAATTCATCGACCAGCCGACCTGGCAGGCCGCCGTCAAGCAAAAGCTGGTGATCCGCCAGGCGCGGCGGAACACTGACGTGTCGGCTGACTATGCGGCCGAAATGGTGCGCCTGACCCTGTTCGAAAAGTACGGCGAATCCATCTACAGCTCAGGCTACAAGGCCGTCACCACCCTGGTGCGCGAGCAGCAAGCCGCCGCCAATCGCTCGGTGTGGCAGGGGATTGCCGACTACGACCAGCGCCACGGCTACCGCGGGCCGGAAAGGCAGGTCACCCTGCCTGCCGACAAGGCGCAACGCGAAACCGCAATCGCCCAGGCGCTGGAAGACCTCGCCCCGGTGAGCGACATGCTGCCGGCCGTGGTATTGAGCGCGAACGCCAAGCTGATTCGCGCCCAGCTGGACGACGGCAAAGTGGTCGACATTACGGGCAATTCGCTCAAGTGGGTGGCCAACTGGGCCGCCGGCAAGAAAGGGCGGCAACTCGCACCCGGCGCGGTGGTGCGCGTTCAGGCATCGGGCGGCAAGCCGCAGTGGCGGCTGGCCCAACTGCCCGAGGTGGAGGCCGCACTCATTGCCCTCAACCCGAACAACGGTGCCATCACTGCGCTGGTCGGCGGGTTCGACTTCAACCGCAACAAATTCAACCGCGTGACACAAGCCTGGCGGCAGCCGGGGTCGAGTTTCAAGCCGTTCATCTATTCAGCCGCGCTGGAAAAAGGCTATACCCCGGCCACTATCATCGAAGACGCGCCGATTTCGCTGAGCGCCGAAGAGGCTGGCGGCACCGCCTGGGAGCCGCAGAACTACGACGGCAGCACCAGCGGCCCGGTGCGCATGCGCACGGCGCTGACCAAATCGCTCAACCTGGTTTCGGTGCGCATCCTGCAGGGCATCGGCCCGTATTACGCGCGCGACTACATTCGCCGCTTCGGCTTCGACCCGGCGCGCCATCCGCCCTATCTCACCATGGCGCTGGGCGCAGGCGGCGTCACCCCGCTGCAGCTGGCGGCGGCCTATGGCGTGTTCGCCAACGGCGGTTATGGCGTCAAGCCCTATCTCATCGACAAGGTGTATGACAAGGACGGCCGCCTGCTGATGCAGGCCAGTCCGCAACAGGCCGGCGGCAATGCGCCGCGCGTGATCGATCCGCGCAACGCCTGGCTGATGACCAGCATGATGCAGGACGTGGCGCGCAGCGGCACCGCCGCGCGGGCCGGCCAGCTCGGACGCAGCGACCTTGCCGGCAAGACCGGCACCACCAACGACGCCCGCGACACCTGGTTCGCCGGCTACACCCCCGACCTGGTGGCGATCGCCTGGATGGGTTTCGACCAGCCGCGCTCGCTGGGCCGGCGCGAAACCGGCGGGCAGGCGGCGTTGCCGATCTGGATCAACTTCATGGGCACCGCACTCAAGGGCGTGCCGCAACGGGGCTGGCCGATGCCGTCGGGCATCATCAGCGTAAAAATCGATCCGACCACCGGTACCCGCCTGCCCGATACGGGGCTGGACGGGTTGCTGAGGGACTTGCTGGGAGACCACGCAACCGGCATGGTGGAGCATTTCTACCAGGAATTCCCGCCGCCCGATGTCCCTGAAAGCAGCTGGGATGACGCCGCCGCCAGCGCGCCCGTCCAGCCCATCGAATCCGGTTTGCTGCCATGAAAAACCAGGACATGCGCCGCCGGATTGCGCATGCTGCAGCGCGCATACTGGCCGAAGACGGCAGCCTCGATTACGGCAGCGCCAAGCGCAAGGCAGCGCGCCAGCTCGGTGCGCCCGACAGCGGAAACCTGCCCGACAACCAGCAGATCGAGGAGGCATTGCGCAGCTATCAGGCGCTCTATCAAGCGGATGAAACCCGCACGCAACTGGCGCTGCTGCGGCAGGTCGCCGTCGAATACATGGAACGGCTGGCCGACTTCGACCCCCACCTGACCGGATCCGTGCTCAACGGCACCGCCGGACGCCACGCTGGCATCAACCTGCAGCTTTTTACCGACCAGCAGAAAGAAGTCGAATTCCTGCTGATGGGCCTGGGCACGCCCTATCAGGCTGCGGAGTATCGCGCAGCGGAGGCACCCCAGCGGATTTACCCCCGTTTTGTCATCGACGATCCGCGCGCGACCGTCGAAATCGTCGTCTTCCCGTCCGCCGAACTGCGCGGGATGAAACGCCTGCAGGCCGACGGCAACCCGCGGCGGGTGCGCCTGCCCCAGGCGCGCGCCCTGACTTGAGCCGGCTCAAGTCCACCGCCCTGGCATGAAAGCTGCTGGCTAAATTGAAATACGCTATTTAGATGGCCAAACGACCTTGATCCGATTTTTCCGGCACTACGTGCCCCTGAATTTGCTGCTGCTGGTGCTGATCGAGGCGCTTATTCTCGGCGGCGCCGTCTATGCGGGCGTCAGCGCGCGATTTCTGGACGGCATAGCGATCCCGGATGATCTCCACCCCCTGTTGCCCAAGGCCCTGACCTTCACCGTCGTCATGCTCGGCCTGATGACGGCCAGCGGCCTCTACGATCTGGAGTGGCGGGGGGGCGTGCGCGCGCTGCTGCAGCGTCTCGGCCTGAGCTTCGGGCTCGGCCTGGTGACGATGAGCCTGCTGTTTTACTTCTTTCCCAGCCTGCTGGTCGGGCGCGGCGCCTTTCTGCTGTCATTCGGCCTCGCCCTGCTGGGCATCCTGTTAAGCCGCGCATTGTTCATCCGCTGGGCACGCGCGGGCGCGCTCAAAACCCGCGCCCTGGTGATCGGCACCGGCAGCCGCGCCGCCCACGTCGAAGCGCTGCTGGACAAGCGCGGCCATGCCAGCAACCTTCAGGTGGTCGGCTATCTGCCGATGGGCGGCAGTCATCATTTCGTCGACCATGCCCGCATTCTCGACACCACGGAAAACCTGTCCGATCTGGCCGAACGCCTGCAAATCAGCGAATTGATCCTGGCCGTGCGCGACCGCAGGGGCGGCGGCCTGCCGGTGCAGGATCTTCTCAAATGCAAGCTGCGCGGGATCCGCATCCTCGAACTGTCCAGCTTTTTCGAGCGGGAAAACGGCCATTTGCAGATCGACTCCATGAATGCCAGCTGGATGATCCTGGCCGAAGGCTTCCACCAGGGCATCGTGCGCGACACCGTAAAACGCCTGTTCGACCTGCTGGTCAGCGCGGCCATGCTGGTGGTCTGCCTGCCGATCATGGCGCTGGCCGCACTGGCCATCAAGCTGGAGAGCTCCGGCCCGGTGCTTTACCGCCAGGAGCGTGTCGGCCAGGGTTGTCGCACCTTCACCATCCTCAAGTTCCGCAGCATGTGCGTCGACGCCGAAAAGGACGGAAAACCGCGCTGGGCCGGCCAGAACGACAGTCGCGTCACGCTCACCGGGCGCTTCATCCGGCGCACCCGCATCGACGAATTGCCGCAGATATTCAACGTGTTTTTCGGCGACATGAGCTTTGTCGGCCCGCGCCCCGAACGCCCCTATTTCGTGCAGGACCTGACCCAAAAGATTCCCTATTACGGCGTGCGTCACACGGTCAAGCCGGGCATCACCGGCTGGGCGCAGGTGCGTTATGCGTATGGCGCCACCGACGAAGACGCCATGCACAAACTGCAATATGACCTGTATTACGTCAAGAACCACAGCCTGTTCCTCGATCTCATGATCCTGTTCCAGACCGCACAAGTGGTGTTGTGGGGCAAGGGCGTGCGCTGAGCGCGCGCCTGAATCCAAACATGCCAGACACCCTGCTCCTGCTCGCTGTTGTCGGCTATGGCCTGGCCACATTGGCCTATCTGGGCTTGTCCGGCCTCATCGTCGCCAGTTGGCAGCGGCGCCCGCAAGGCCGTTTGCTGGTGCTTGCCACCGGACTCAGTGCCCTCTGGGGCGCCCTGTCGGCGCTTGCCGCGTGGGGGATGTTGCCCGCGTGGCCGGGGCTTGCCGCCGAAGTCGCCCGCAACGGCGCCTGGCTGGCCCTATTGCTCTACATCCTGCGACTGCGCCTGCCGTCGGGCGCCGCCCTGCCCGCACCGCTGCGCTTCATCCGTGGCCTCAGTGTCCTGCTGGTTGGCGGCCTGCTGCTCGCCAACCTCGTACCCCTCATCGCCCCCGGCCAGCCGGTGCTTGCACAGTGGGCGGCGATTCTGGGCCTGGTGCTGCTCAGCGTAATCGGACTGGTGCTGATCGAGCAGATCTACCGCAGCACCCGCCTCGAAGACCGTTGGGCGATCAAGTTTCTCTGCCTGGGTCTGGGCGGCCTGTTCGTCTACGATTTTTATCTCTATGCCAATGCCGCGCTGTTCAACGCGATGGACGCCCAGGTGTGGGCGGCGCGCGGCTACGTGGCGGCGCTGGTCACACCCCTGATCGCGGTGTCCGCCGCACGCAATCCGGAATGGTCAGCCCCGGTCGGGCTGTCGCGCAGCATGGCCTTCCATACCGCCAGCCTCCTGGGCGCGGGCATTTACCTGCTGCTGATGGCCGGCGCCGGCTACTACCTGCGACTGTTCGGCGGCGAATGGGGCGACGTGGTGCAGAACGTGTTCGTCTTCGCCGCCGCCATGCTGCTGGCACTGCTGATGTTTTCCGGCACCCTGCGCGCACGGCTGCGGGTGTTCCTCTCCAAGCATTTTTTCAGCTACCGCTACGACTACCGCGAAGAGTGGCTCAACTTCACCCGCACCCTGACCGAGGGCCAACCCGGAGAGCGGCTGGGCGAACGCGCGGTCGAGGCGCTGGCCCGTCTGGTGGAAAGCCCCGGCGGCGCGCTGTGGATGCGCGAGGGCGACGCGGGCTACCAGCGCGCCAGCTACTGGAACTGGTCCGACCTCAACGGCACCGAGCCGGCCGATTCAGCGTTTATCCAGTGGCTCTCCGACAAACAGTGGGTGGTGGATCTGGACGAAATGAAGACGCGCCGCGATCTGTATGGCGACCTCGACACCCCCGGGTGGATCCAGCAGGCCAACGATGCCTGGCTGGTGGTGCCCCTGATGCTGCACGACGAACTGCTCGGCTTTGTGGTGCTCAAGCATTCATTGGGCAAGCTCAGCTTCAACTGGGAGGTCAGCGACCTACTCAAGGTGGCTGCGCGCCAGGCTGCATCGAACCTGGCGCAGATGCGCGCCTCCAACCAGCTCATCGTGGCGCGCCAGTTCGAGTCGTTCAACCGCACCACCACCTTCGTCATTCACGATTTGAAAAACCTCATCGCCCAGTTGTCCCTGCTGCTGGCCAATGCCGAGAAGCACAAGGACAATCCCGAGTTCCAGGCCGACATGCTCGAAACCATCGAAAACGCCGTCGCCCGCATGAACAAGGTGCTGGCGCAGTTGCGCCGCGGCAGCGGCGAGGCGCAGGTGCAGTCGGTGGTGCTGGCAGACCTCCTCGCCGACGCCGTCGCCAGCAAGCAGGCTTTCAAGCTGCGCCCCGCCGTGGAACTGCCGCCCGCGCATCTACATGTGCGCGCCGAGCGCGAACGACTCACCCGTGCCATCGGTCATTTGCTGCAAAATGCGCTGGAGGCCACCCCCTCAATGGGCCATGTCAGCCTGCGTGCATTCGAGGAATCCGGGCAGGCCATCGTCGAAATCATCGATTCCGGGATCGGCATGGATGACACCTTCATCCGCACCCGGCTGTTTCAGCCGTTCGATTCCACCAAGGGCGCCGGTATGGGCATCGGCGCCTACGAATGCCGGGAAACCATCCGCGCACTCGGTGGACAACTGGACGTAACAAGCATGCCGGGAAGCGGCACCCGGTTCCGCATCAGCCTGCCGCTTGATAATAATTTAATTGCTGGAGGGGACGCCGCATGAGCGACGCCAAACAAAAAATCCTGCTGGTGGAAGACGACCCCGGGCTGCAAAAACAGCTCAAATGGAGCCTGGGCGACTACGAACTGGTGGTGGCCGCCGACCGCGACAGCGCCATCGCCCAGTTGCGCCGCCACGAACCCGCCGTGGTGCTGCTCGACCTTGGGCTGCCGCCCGACGCCGACGGTGCCACCGAAGGTCTCGCCGCGCTGCAGCAGATCCTCTCGCTCGCCCCCGTCACCAAGGTCATCGTCGTCACCGGTAACCTCGACCGCAGCAATGCCGTGAAAGCCATCCAGCTCGGCGCCTACGATTTTTTCCAGAAACCCTTCGATCCCGACGTGCTGTCGCTGATGATTGCCCGCGCCCTGCACGTCCACGCGCTGGAAACCGAGAACCGCCTGCTGGCCGCCCGACAGGGCGGCTCCGCCCTGCAGGGCCTGATCACTGCCAGCGAACCCATGCTCAAGGTGTGCCGCACCGTGGAAAAGGTGGCCCCGGCCAACGCCACCGTGCTGCTGCTGGGCGAATCCGGCACCGGCAAGGAAGTGCTGGCGCGCGCCATCCACGAACTGTCGCCGCGCGCCGGCAAACGGTTTGTCGCCATCAACTGCGCGGCCATCCCCGACACCCTGCTGGAATCCGAACTGTTCGGCTATGAAAAAGGCGCGTTCACCGGCGCGGCCAAGCAGACCATCGGCCGCATCGAATACGCCAACGAAGGCACCCTGTTCCTCGACGAGATCGGCGACCTGCCGATGCCGCTGCAGGCCAAGCTGCTGCGTTTCCTGCAGGAACGCGTGATCGAGCGCCTGGGCGGGCGCGGCGAAATCCCGGTCGATGTACGCGTCGTCTGCGCCACCCACCGCGATCTCGCCGGCATGATCCGGCAAGGCAGCTTCCGCGAAGACCTGTATTACCGGCTGTCCGAAATCACGGTGAAAATTCCGCCGCTGCGCGAACGCCCTGGCGACGCCGTGCTGCTGGCGCAGGCCTTCCTCGAACGCTACGCGCGCGAGATGGGCCGCCCCCTGCGCGGTTTCACTGCCGATGCGCTGGGCGCGCTGGAATCCCACGCCTGGCCTGGCAACGTGCGCGAAATGGAAAACCTGATCAAGCGCGCCACCATCATGGCCGACGGCAGCCAGATCGGCGCAGCCGACCTCGGGCTCGATAGCGGGGCGGCCGAACCGCAGCCCTTCAACCTGCGCCAGGCGCGCGAACATGCCGAGCGTCTGGCCATCAGCCGCGCGCTCGCCCACGCGAACGGCAACATCGCCCAGGCCGCCGAACTGCTCGGTGTCACCCGGCCGACTCTGTATGACCTGATGGCGAAAATCGGCCTGAAATAATCGCGCAAGAATTTATCTAGAATAAAAAAGCTTTACTGGAGGTTCCAATGTCATATGCCGTTCCCGCATCCCGTCTGCTGCTCGCCCTCATCCTCGGCGCCACCCTGTTGACCGCCTGTGGCGCCAACGATAGCGCCACCCTGCTGAGCGAAGCCCGGGCAATGATTGCGGCGGGGGATTACAAGGCTGCGACCATCCAGCTTAAAAATGCCCTCACCCAGGACGAAAACAACGCCGAGGCGCGCTTTGAACTGGGCAAGCTCTATCTCGACCAGTTCGACCTGGCCAGCGCCGAAAAGGAATTCCGGCGCGCGCGCGAAGCCGGCTACGAGGCCAATACCGTCAACCCGCTGATCGCCCGCGCCCTGCTGGGCCAGCGCGAATTCGAACGCGTGCTGGAAGAACTGCCCGCTCCGGCCGAAGCCAGCCCCGAAACCGCCACCCTGCTTGCCTTGCGCGCCAATGCCGAACTCGCGCTGGAACGCAAGGAAGATGCGCGCAACACGACGCAGCGTGCGTTACAGGCCGCCCCCGGCAATCCCGATGTGCATCTGGCGCTGGCCCAGTTGGCCCTGGCCGACGGCGATGTCGACAAGGCGCTGCAGGAAATCGATCTGGCGCTGGCCGCCGACCCCAAGCACCGCGACAGTTTGATGCTGAAGGGCGACCTGTTGCGCGCCACCGGCAAAACCGCTGAAGCCGCTGCGGTTTATCAGGCGCTGGTGCGGATCGATCCCAAGCACGTCAACGCCCGGCTCGCGCTGGCGGGCATCGCGATTGCGGAAAACAGACTGCCCGACGCGCGCAAGGAAGTCGATGCTGCCATCAAGGCGATGCCCAACAACCTGCAGGCGCGCTACACCTCGGCGCTGATCGATTTCCAGGAAAAGAAAACCGAACGCGCGCGCGATACCCTGGCTGCCGTGTTGAAGGCCGCCCCCGGCTACCTGCCGGCGCTGCTGCTCGGTGGTTCGATCGAATTCACCCTCGGCAACCTGGAAACGGCCGAGGCGCACCTTAACAAGGTGGTCAAGGCCACGCCGAACAATCTTTACGCGGTGCGCCTGCTGGCCGCCACCCAACTTCGCCTCGGGCGCCCCGACGATGCCGAGCGCACCCTTGCCACGGCGCTCAAGGCCGCCTCTCAGGATCCGGGGGTTCTGGTGATTGCCGGCGAAATCGCGCTGGCCAAAAAGGACTTTGCCAAGGCCTCGACCTATTTCGAGCAGGCTGCCAAGCGCAGCCCCGACAGCGCCGCCATCCGCACCGAGCTCGGCATCGCCCGGCTGGCCGAAGGCGACAGCCGCGCCATGGCCGACCTGCAGGCCGCCGCCGGCATGGAGGGCGACAGCAGCCGGGCCGACACCTTCATCATCCTCAACCAGTTGAAGCAGCAGCAGTTCGACGCCGCGCTGGCCAGCATCGCCGCGCTGGAAAAGAAACAGCCGGACAGTCCGCTCGTCTGGAACTACCGCGGCGCGGCCTACCTCGGCAAGAAGGACCTTGCCCGGGCGCGCGAAAGCTTCGGCCAGGCGCTCAAGCTCAAGCCCGACTTTTTCCCCGCGGCCGCCAACCTCGCCCAGATCGACTTGCAGGACAAGCAGCCGGCCGCCGCGCGCCAGCGCTTCGAAGGCATCCTCAAGGCCGATCCCAGGCATCTCAACGCCATGCTCGCGCTGGCCGATCTCGCCCTGCGCGAGAAGGACGAAAAAACCTTCGTCCGCTGGCTTGAAAAAGCCGCCAGCACCCACCCGCAAGCCCTGCAGCCGCGCGTAGCACTGGCGCGCTACCAGCTCGCCAAGGGCGACAAGAACCAGGCGCTGGCCACCGCACGCGAAGCCGTCAACATCCAGCCCGACAACCCAGTGGCGATCGAACTGCTCGGCAGCACCCAGCTGGCGTTGGGCGACACCACCAACGCGCTGGGCAGCTTCCGCAAGCTGGTCGAAAAACTGCCCGGCCAGGCCGCACCGCTGCTCAAGGTCGCCACGGTGCAGGTCGTTGCCAAGGATTTCACCGGCGCGCGCAAAACCCTGCAGGACGCCCTGCGCATCCAGCCCGACTTCATCGATGCGCAGCTCATGCTGGGCGGCGTCGAAATCCAGGGCGCGCGCTACGATGAAGCCAGCAAACTCGCCAAACAGGTGCAGCAGAAGCATCCCGACAATGCGGCCGGCTTCGTCCTGGAAGGCGACATCGCGAATGCCCGCAAGGACTACCCCGCAGCACTGGCCGCATACGAGCGCGCGCACAAGCTGGCCCCCTCCGGCGCCCTGCTGGTCCGCCAGCTCCAGATCCTGACCGCAAGCCAGCGCGCCGAAGAAGGCGAAAAACGCCTCGCCGCCTGGCTGAGCAGCCACCCGGAAGACCTCAGCGCCCGGGCCGTTCTGGCCGAAAGCCTGCTCAAGCGCGGCCAGTACAAATCCGCAGTCGAGCATTACCTGACCCTGGACAAGCGCACCCCTGGCAACCTCATCATCCTCAACAACCTGGCCTGGGCTCTGCATCAGGCCGGCGACAAACGGGCGGTATCATTTGCCGAACAGGCGTTGAAACTGGCGCCTGAAAATGCCGCGGTCATGGACACCTATGGCTGGATCCTGTCCAATCAGGGCCAGGTCGACAAGGGCCTGACCCAGCTACGGAAAGCGTTGTCCAAGGCGCCGGACAATCCTGAAATCCACTATCACCTGGCGGCCGTTCTGTCCAAATCCGGGGATCATGTACGCGCCCAAGGTGAACTGGAACGTCTCTTGGCCAGCGGCGCCCGCTTCCCCCAGGAGCAGGATGCCCGTGAACTGCTCAACCAGCTGAAGCGCAAGACACCCTGATCCAGGCCCACCATTCACTCAATGGAGCACACACCTTGATGACCCGACGCAACGCCTCGCTGATCACGCTTCTGATATTGGCTCTGTCTGCACCGCTTGGCGGGTGCGACGCCACCGCCAGGCTCACCGAGCAGGAACACATCCAGCGCGCCAAGGACTTCGAGGACAAGGGCAACCTTAAGGGCAGCATCATCGAGCTCAAAAACGCCATCCTGAAAAACCCGGACAGCCCGCAAGCACGGCTGTTGCTGGGGCAGGTGTATCTCAAGGTCGGCATGGGCGCCGAGGCCGAAAAGGAACTCACCCAGGCCCAAAAGCTCGGCGTGAGCCAGGAAACCCTCAACCCGCAACTCGGCGAAGCCTTGCTGCTCATGGGCGAGCCCAAGCGGGTGCTCGAAGAAATCCGGCCCGGGGAGCAAACCTCCCCGGCCAATCGCGCGCGCATCCTGCAATTGCGGGGCGATGCCCTGCTCAGGCTGGGTCAGTTGAAGGACGGCTGCACCCTCTACCAGCAATCTCTCGACATCGACACGAAAAATCCGCCGACCTACTGGGGCCTGGCGCAATGCGCCATCGCAGAGCACGACAACAAAAAAGCAAGGGAATGGCTCGATTCGGCTCTCAAGATCCAGGTCAGGCAAGCCAGGAGTTGGGTGCATGTCGGAGATCTCGAACAGTTTGAGCGTGATTTTGAAGCGGCGCTAGCCGCCTACAGCAGCGCCCTCAAGCTTGAACCCGAGGATCTGGAAGCCCTGCAAAGCCGCGTGATCGTCAACGTCAGATTGGAGCGACTGGAACCTGCCCGGCTTGATGTCGAGAAAATCCGCAAGCTTGCGCCGAACTCGCTTGCCGCCCACTACCTCCAAGGCTTGCTTGCTTACAAAGAAAAGAAATACCCCGAAGCGCGCGATGCCTTGCAAGCCGCATTGAAAATCGCCCCCAACTACGTGCCCGCATTATTGCTGAGCGGAAACACCGAATTTGTCCTGGGCAACCTGCAAACCGCCGAGCTGCATCTCAACAAGGTGGTGCGCGCAGTACCGAACAATACCGCTGCCCTGCGCATGCTGGCGGCCTCCCAATTACGTCTAGGCAGGCCGGATGACGCAGAAAGGACGCTTGCGCCGATCGATTTCGCAAAAACCAAGGATGCCGGCATCTACACGGTCGCCGGAGAAATCGCGCTGGCGAAAAAGGACTTTGCCAAGGCCGCCAGCCACTTCGAAACCGCTGCCACCCTCAACCCTGACAACGCTGCCATACGCACCGAGTTGGGCCTGGCCCGGCTTGCCCAGGGCGACGCACGCGCCATGACCGACTTGCAGGCCGCCTCCGAAATGGATGCGGACAGCCAGGCAGATACCATCATCATTCTCAATCAGCTCAGCAAGAAGCAATATGACGCGGCCCTGGCCAGCATCCCCGCGCTGGAGAAAAAGCAGCCTAAAAGCCCAATGGCTCCAACGTATCGTGGCACGGCATATCTCGGCAAGGGAGACGTGGCCAAGGCGCGCGACAGTTTCAATCAGGCGCTCAAGTTCGACCCCCGATATTTCCCGGCCGCGGCCAGCCTCGCCCAGCTTGATCTGGTCGACGGCAAGACAGCAGATGCACGCAAGCGCTATGAAGGCATCCTGAAAGCCGAGCCCCGGCATCTGCAGGCCATGCTTGCGCTGGCCGACCTGAGCCTTCGCGAACAGGATGAAAAAGGACATTTGAACTGGCTGGAAAAAGCCGTCAAGGCGCACCCGCAAGCCCTCGAGCCGCGCGTGCTCATGACCCGCTACTACCTCGCCAAGGGCGAAAACAATAGGGCGCTCGCCACCGCCCGCGAGGCGGTCGCTGCCAATCCCGGCGACCCGGAGGCCCTCAATCTGCTGGGAGGCACCCAGCTGACGTCCGGCGACACGTCCGGCGCCATCACCACCTTCACCGAACACACCAAAAAAGCCAGCCAATCCCCCGATGCCTACATGCGGCTTGCAATGGCCCAGGTTGCCGCCCGCAATCTGGGCGCTGCCCGCGCCGCGCTGCAGAAAAGCCTGCAACTCCAGCCCGACCACCTGCAAAGCCAGGACGCCCTCATCAGCCTTGAACTCTCGGACAAAAAGCCGGATGCCGCCCTGAAAATTGCGCGCCAGATGCAGGGTCAACGGCCCAATCATCCGCTGGGCTTCGATCGCGAAGGGGACGTGCATTTGGACCAGAAACGGCTCGCCCAGGCCATCCAGTCCTACGAACGCTCGCTCGAAAAAGGAGCCGGCTCGGTCGGTTTGACCAAGCTGCACCGCACCCTGATTCAGGCCGGCGACCTCAAGACGGCCGAGCACCGCCTGACCGACTGGCTCAAGCGCTATCCCAACGACCTGGCCGTGCGCAACCACGCCGCCGAGTACTACATGTTCAGCGGCCGGATCCAGGACGCCATCGCCCAGTACCAGGAAATTCAGCGGCAGAAGCCGGACAACGCCCTGATCCTCAACAATCTCGCCAGCCTGTACCAGCGGGAGAAGGATCCGCGCGCACTGGCCACCGCAGAACAGGCTCTGAAACTTGCGCCGAACAACCCGGCCATCCAGGACACCCTGGGCTGGATGCTGGTCGAGCAGGGGCAGGCCTCACGCGGCCTCGAGTTGTTAAGCAAGGCCGCCGCCAGCGCGCCCAAGGCCGGCATGATCCGCTACCACCATGCCGTCGCCCTCGCCCGCACCGGCAACCAGGCGAAAGCCCGGCAGGAACTGGAACGTGTGCTTAGGGAATTCTCCCAGCTCCCCGCCGCGGAAGCCGAGACCGCCCGGCAACTGCTCAAGACCCTTTAACGTTCAACCCCTGCCCGAGCTGCCCCCACGCAAAGTCGTGGCGCAGAGCGAGCCGCCCGGGATTGTCGAGGTGTGTGTAAAAAAAACCGACACGTAAACTGTGCGCGCGCCTAGCCTCGCCCACCCAGCCGTCCCGCCAAGCCGCTCGATTGAGCGGATCAAGGCTCCCAAGCCCCTTCCCGGCCAGCCCTACGGACTGCGATCAAACCGACCACACAAACCACCCGCCTTTTTGTCGGAAAATTTTACACACGGCCGATTTCAAGGCGACCGGACAGCCACTCTCAAGCCATAATAAAGCATCAACATATTGTTTTTAAATGGTTTTTAAAAACAGAACTTGATCATGGCACAGCTGTTGCTTAATGTTAGGCAAGCCGGAAAGCTTGGGCTTTTGGAAATTGACTAACGAGGGAACTTAACATGAACAAGATCATTACCGCTGCAGTTGCCGCACTCGGAATCGCAGCTTCCGCACCCGCGTCCGCCATCGTCGTCGGTGGCATCAACTTCGGCGCAGCCGGCGAGACCGTTCATATCGAAACGGCCACGCTCGCCGAGACCTTTGTGAATGCTCCGGGCCAGTCGCTGCAGGGTTACGGCGTCATTTCCACCGTCAACGGTGCTTCTAATTACTGTGCGGTCGGCAGCTGCTCGCTGTATTACCACTTTTACGGTTACACCGTCTCCGCATTCAACGGCGCAGGGGTTCAATTCACGGGCGGTATTGTCGACATCTATTACAACCCGACCACCCAGTTGAACATGTTTGACCAGAACTCGCCGACCAATATTGCGATGATCCAGGGCATGACGCCTTGGACCCGCCTGCTCGGCCATACCTTTGCCGACCCGATCTTCAACTTAGCGAACCCGGTGGGTTTCAATGCCACCCAGACGCTCAACGGCAACGGCACCCTGACGGGCAACACCTTGACGCAAAATGGTCAAGGCCAGGTTGATGCCGATATTAGCGGCGTATTCGGTCTGGCAGCAGTGGCCGCCTATCTGGATGGCAACAGCATCGGTGACAACCTCGGTGGTTTTGCCGACATCGTGCTGACCTCGTCAAGCAACAACTTTGTGCTAAATCCCAAAGACGTCACCGACGGGCTGACGGCTGGTTGCTCAACCGGTCAGGCAGCTCCCGGCGCATGGTGTCTGCAGGGCACGCTGAATACGCGTGGCGCGACGGTTATTCCGGAACCTTCGGCGCTGGCACTGCTCGGCATCGGCCTGCTCGGCCTTGGCCTGGCACGCCGCAACAAGCGCGCTTAAGTTCAAGGCTGTCGGCAGACAGCCGGCCGGCTCGCAAAACGCCCCTCCAACTGGAGGGGCGTTTTTTTTGCATGAGGCATCCGCGGCTTTCATCGTTCAGCGCCTGACATCGGCAGGGCCCCCGGGCTAGAATGACCCTTATCGCCCGCCACGGACACCCCCATGACCACACCCACCCTTCCCGACGGCCTGCTTGAAGAACTGCGGGCGCTTCTCGGCCCGGAAAACGTAATGGCGGAAGCCGGGGAACTGGAAGCGGTTTCACGCACCTGCATCCCCTACCAGGAGATTCCTGCGGTCGCGGTGTACCCAACTTCGACCGAGCAGGTGCAGGGAGTGCTGCAACTCTCGCGGGAATTCGACGTGCCCCTCTGGCCGGTGAGCACCGGCAAGAACTGGGGCTATGGCGAGAAGACGGCCTGCTACCCGGGCGGGATCACCCTGATCCTGGCACGCATGAACCGCATCTGGGCGGTGGACGAGGAATTGGGCTACGCGGTGATCGAGCCAGGCGTGACCTACAAGCAGTTGAACGATTATCTAAAGGAGCATGGATCGGGGTTCTGGGCCGATACGGCGGGCACGACGCAATATGCCAGCGTGCTGGGCAATGCGCTGGACAAGGGCCGGGGACTCACGCCCTACGCCGACCATTTTGGCTGTCTGTGCGGGATGGACGTGGTGATGCCGGACGGCCAACTGCTGGAAACCGGCGGCGGCCCTGCGGGCAACAACCATATCCGCCACACCTACAAGTGGGGAGTGGGACCGTATCTGGACGGGTTGTTTGCCCAGTCCAACCTCGGCATCGTGGTGAAAACCGGCATCTGGCTGATGCCGGCGCCGGAGCGCTTCGATTTTGCGGCCTTCGAGTACACCGCGTCCCAGGCGGAGTTCGGACCGTTCATCAACGATCTGCGCAGGCTGGTTTTCAAGGGGGCGTTGCGTTCACGGCCGCACCTGGCCAATGACTTCGCCATGATGTGCATCTTTTCCCAGTATCCGCACGATATGCTCAAAGGCAGGCGCAATTTGAGCGAGGAAGCGGCGGCCGCCTGGCGCAAGCAGTACGGGGTGGCGCGCTGGACCTTCGGCTGCGGGCTGTATGGCAGCCCCGAGGAAATCCGCTTTCAGAAACGCTCGATCAAGCAACTGATCGGACGCTATGGCCTGATCCGGTTTGTCGGCCTGTCCGTGCAGGATAACTGGAAGGGTCGGGGCTTCCGCCTGCTGGCGCGGCTGGGCAACAAGCTACTGGGCAAAGCCGATGCCTTCTACGAGGCGATGATTCCCGCGATCAATCTTTTCCGCGGGATTCCCACGGATCACTTCGTGCGTCAGGCGTATTTCAAGTCGCATCAGGAGAAGCCGGTCAGCGATATCGACCCGGCGCGCGACCAATGCGGGTTTGTGTGGATCGGGCCGGTCGTGCCTTTCACTTCGACCCACGTCACGCAGGCACTCGATCTGGCCCGGCCCATTTTTGCGCGGCACGAGTTCGACTTTTTCGTCGAGGTGATCGTCGAGAGCGCGCGCTCGGTGATCGTGCTGGCGGGGGTGTTCTATGAGCGCACCGACCCGGCCGAAGCGGAGCGCGCGCGGGCGTGGTACCAAGACATGCACGACGCTTTCCTGCAAAACGGCTATCCGACCTATCGCGCCACGACCATGAGCATGACCGGGGCGCTGGACCAGAACCCGGTCGCGAAGGACGTGCTGGCGTCGATCAAGCAGTCGCTCGATCCGCAGAATCTGATTGCCCCCGGACGCTACGGCACGCCGCAACGCGACAAACACTGAGCTCACGCCGGCTTTCGCCCGCCCGGGGTTCCAACTGCCTGAGCCGGCCGGCTCAGGTTCCGGCTGAAGCGGGATAGCGCTTGCCGAGGTAATAATCCAGCACACCCGGCAGGTAATCCTGCGCCGACGGCAGGTGCTTGTCGCGGCTGCCAAGCCAGTTGAGGTATTCGGTATTGTCGAAGCCCTGGCGGTCGGCCAGGTAATCCAGATAGATGGGCAGGGTGGACAGGGCCTTGCGCTGCGCGGCCGGCGCCAAGCGGGCTGCCAGGCGGGCCAGGGCGGCGAAGCCACCACGCGGCAGGCGGATGCCCCAGGGTACGCGCATGCCATGGGACTTGAAGGCGCCGCGCACGGTGGCCTTGAGTGCTTCCAGGCGGAGCGCCCGATCCGGGCCGCTGCAGAGATGGAAGATCCGTCCCGCTGTCGCCGGGTCGCGGCTGGCGGCGACGATGGCCTCGGCCACCCAGTCGACGGGAATGACGTCGAGCTGCACCTCGCCAAAATCGGGGAAGAGGCCGAGGGTCTTGCGGCCGGACAGGAATTCGCAGATGAAATAGAAAATCTGGAAATGGATGATGCGGCCGTCACGCGAATCACCGATCACCATGCTCGGACGATGCACCGTCACCGGCAGCCCCTCGTCGACGATCGCGCTGCGGATGATTTCCTCGGCTTCGGCCTTGGCCTGCTCATAGGTGTTGTGGAACTCGCGCGGCTCGTCCATCCAAATCTCGGGCAGCGCGCCGGGACGCTTGCCGGCGACGCCGACGGTGCTGACATATTCAAACTTCTGCAACCGCCCGGCAGCGGCCAGACGGCGGGCGAACGCGACCGTTGCCAGGGCGGATCCGACTGCAGAGCGGCGCGCATCCTCGATCGACAAATTCATGCGGACCGTGCCGGCGCTGTGGATGAGGTGCGTGCATTCCCCGGCCAGTTCGGCGTATTGCGCATCGGGCAAATTGAAATTCGGCACGGCGGCATCGCCCCGGTAAGCCTTGACTCGTGCCCGCTTGTCGGACGATTCGGCCCAGCCCCAGAAGCCGGCCAAGGATTCCAGGCGCTGGGCCAGGGCGGCGCCGGACTCGGCCCGCAGCAGCAGCCTGACCTGGGTGTCGGGGGCTTCCAGCAACAATGGCACGATGGCACTGCCCACCGCCCCGGTGCCGCCGGTTAGAAAATAAACGCTCATGCAATCTCCTGGATCAGGCAGCGGGAATGGTCGGTCGAATGCGCCAGTTGGTCGTACAGGGCGTCGATTTCGGATGAATAGCCGTCCTCGATGACCGTGCGCTTGAGTTTCAGGTTGCTGGTCAATTCTCCGGCGGCAATGCTGAAGCCGCGCCAGGTCAGCAAGGCGCCCGCAGGCCGCTGGTACGCTGGCAGGCGGCTGCAGGCGGCCGCAATGTCCTGGGCGATCGTGTTCAGCCGCGGCACTGGCAGGGCGCGGGCGTCGAGGCACAGCAGCACAACCAGAACCGCGCGATTGCGCCCGAACACCACCGCCTGCTCGACATAGGGCAACTGCTTCAAGGCCGACTCGATGGGAACGGGGGCAATGCGGCGGCCGGTCGAGGTCTTGAAGACTTCCGACTTGCGCCCAGTGAGCCACAGAAAGCCGTCCTCATCCAGCCGCGCGAAATCCCCCGTATGCAGATAACCCTCGGCATCGAGCGGCGTGTCGATGTCCGGCATCTCGTAATAGCCGCTGAAAACGCCCGGCCCGCGTGCCAGCAGTTCACCATCCTCGGCCAACTTGACCTCGTTTTCCGGCAGGGGCCGCCCCACGCTGCCGAAGCGGTAGGCCTCCAAGGTGTTGTTGGCGATCGGCACCACGCATTCGCTGATGCCGTAGGCCTCCAGCACCAGCCAGCCCAGGCCGTGCAGCTTTTCCAGCAGCCAGGGCGGCATCGGCGCGGACCCGCTGACCATGAATTTCAGGTCCGTCCCCATGGTGCGCCGCAAGCGCCGCAACACCAGCGCATCGGCCAGGGCGTGGCCCAGGCTGAGCGGCAGGCCAGGCGACCGGCCGGCCCGCTGTGCCTGCCGAAAACGCTCGCCGGTTTGCCAGGCGAGGCGCACCAGTTGCCTGACGGGCCCGGGCTGTTTAGCCACTTCAGCCTGGATGCCGGCATACAGCTTTTCATAGAAACGCGGCACGCCGATGAACAGGGCCGGGCGGATTTCGGGCAGGCGCTGGGCGATATCGGCCGGCGATTCGACGAAATAGCTTGGGGTGCCGCGCATGATGGCGCACAGGTTGATGATGCGCTGGAACAGGTTGGACAAGGGCAGCCAGCACGCGAGCCGGGCGTCTTCACGAATGGACGGAAAGCGCGCGAGGATGGCGTCTGCCGCCAGGCAGAGCTGGCGATGGGTGTAGGCGATGCCTTTCGGCTGGCCGGTGCTGCCCGAGGTGAAAATGATGGTGGCGAGGTGGTCCGGCGTCACGCTGGGGCGGGGGAAATCCGGGTCGATGGCCGTCGCGATCAGGTCCTGCAACGCCTCGACACCGGATTTGCCCGCCGGATCCAGCGCCACGACCCAATCGGGCATGGCCGGCAGCAAGGTCTTCAGCGAATCCAGACGCTCTCCGCTTGCCAGAAAAAGTGCCCGCGGCCGCACGGTGTGCAGCACGTGGCGGATGTTCTCGGGCGCATCGTGGGCATCGACGCCGACGACCGTGCCGCCCATCGCCAACACGGCCAGGTGACAGGTTTCCCATTCGGGCGAGGTCGGCATCATGATGACCGCGCGGTCGCCCGGTTGCAGTCCGCGACGCAGCAAGTTCAGCGACAGATTCTGCACACGGGCCTGCACCTCGCTCCAGCTTGCGGGGATCCAGTCGCCTGCGGGCGTGCGTTGCCAGTAGGCAGGCTGATGCGGCGTGAGCTCGGAGCGGGCCGTGAGCCGGCCCGGGACGGTGTCAGGTTGCGCGGGCATTGCTTCCCTGCCCGCGCAGGAGAGGCGGGTCATACGCCCCTTGGGGCAGGTTGATGCGCAGGTCTTCGTCGGTCAGGCCCAGCCATTTCTGGCTGCGGCTCACCTCGCGGCCGAGCAGGACCTTGCGCTGGATCATGAAATCAACCAGGGGCGCCATGATCCGCCAGTAGCCCAGGCTGGCCTTGCCCTCGCGGATCAAGGCGGAGAACTCCGGCGCGTAGGGGTTGTAGTTGAAATGCTTGAGGTCGGAATACATCATCAGCCAGTTGATCGGATAGTTGCTGACGATGGGGCTGGCATGGCGGCCGCGCTTGACCAGCCCCAGTTCGGCCACCTTGCGCATGACCTCGTCCTGATCGTAATCCCACGCATGATAGGGCGCCAGATAGCGCGGAAAGCGCGTATCTGCAGGCAGTTGCAGCGGATTGTAGAAACGGCCCAGCTCCTCGTCGGTGAACTCGCCGCATTCCTTGAGGTGGGGCGGCGTCCAGTCTTCCTCGCGGATCAGCCTGGGCGAGAACTCGTAGAGCATGCGTTCAGGTTCGGGTTGACCGGGCGAATAACCGGCCAGGATCAGCGGGATGTCCTTCTCGATGGCCAGGCGGATGGCGTCGCCCTCGAACAGCGGTGCATACACGTAGGACACCGTGTAGACGGCGCCGCGCGCTTCCTGGTTTTGCAGCAAGTAGCGAAACAGCTTGCGGGTGAATGCAGGAGCCGGGTTGTAGACGACGTGATCGATATCCAGGCGGGCCAGGGCGGTGCGGATATTGCTCCAGGCCACTTCGGGCAAGTCGATGTTGGTCGTGTAGGCCAGCACCCTCAGGCCATATTCGACCTTCAATTTGTACAGCAGATAAATGCTGTCCTTGCCGCCGCTGAGCGGCACCAAGCAGTCATAGCCCTTGCGGCCCGGTTGGCGGCAGGTTTTCAGGGTGTGTTCCAGATCTTCGCGATGCGCGGGGTTCGGACGTACGGATGAATGCTCAGACTGGGGGGCGTGGCAGAACCCGCAAACGCCATCGGGGCCGATGTTTGAACCGGGCACGGCTGCCGGCAACAGGCATTTCCTACATTTCTTCATGACGTTTTTGTCTCGTGGCGTTACGGGTGCCTGCTGCCAGGCTTGACGTAAGGAGCAGGGGTTTCCGACCGCAGCACACGTCCATCTTCCTGATTCAGGCCATCCTCAACCGCCCTGAAGACGCTGCGCGATGCCCAGTTCATCCTCTTTTGAAAACCCGTAGGGATAAAGCGATTTTTCACCCGGCGGCGGCGGCAGGACCCCACCCAGTTCACTGATTTTTTGGCCGATGTAATCCAGATCAAGATGAAGCAGAACGGCCGGGGCGCCCACCCTCGGGCACATCCTCTCACTCCCGAGCAGGTTAAATCCCAACATCCGCTTGTAAAAAAGCGCGTGCCGCGGATTGACCTCGATCACGAAGTCCGTGTACTTGTGAATGTGAAAGGCGTAGATGAAGGCAATATGAAACAGCGCCGCCAGAACCGATTTCGAGGCTGAGCTTTCGTCCACCGCAAGCTTGGTCAGTTCTGCGATTTTCCTACCTTTGGCCCGCAGTTCGTCGACTTCGGCTTTGTACAGCTCATCAACCACCAGCCCCCTGGGGCCGTCCATTCCCAACGTCACCGTGCCGGCCACGGTGTTGTCATGGTGCGCCACCAGCGTGATCTTGTTCGGGTCCGAATTCAGTGCATTAGATTCATAACCGCGCCAGCTGTACATCTTTTCGATCAACAGGCTGGCCGACTTGCGGCGGTCTTCCGTGATGGCGAGACGCACCTTGAATTCCTGACGGCTGACCCGCGTGGTCTCCTCGGTTACAACCTGGCTTTGATCGATGCACAGGTCCTTCAGCCGGTAGGGGGACTGAAAGGCCACGATGGTCTTGTCCCACTCATCGGGATCCGCTTGGCGATTTTTAATCCCGAAAGGCAGCTTGGGTAATTTAGGCATGTTCCATACCCGGCGTCCGGATGATTGAAATGTATTCATGGTTACAAAGGGTGCAATGCCATGACTATTATTTCGGCAACAAGCCTTCGCAACTTGATAGGGAAAGTTGACGGCAGTTCAGTCAGACATTCTTCAACCAATGAGCGGCATCGCGCGCAAAATAAGTCAGTACGCCATCAGCTCCCGCCCGCTTGAACGACAGCAAGGCTTCCAGCACACAGGCTCGCTCATCGAGCCAGCCGTTCTGTGCGGCAGCTTTCAACATAGCGTATTCACCGCTGACCTGATAGGCGTAAGTCGGCGCGCCGTAGGCGTCCTTGATGCGGCGGATGACGTCAAGATAGGGCATGCCCGGCTTGACCATGACCATGTCGGCGCCTTCCTGCAGGTCCATGCCGACTTCCCACAGGGCTTCGTCGCTGTTGGCGGGGTCCATTTGGTAGGTGTTTTTGTTGCCCTTGCCAAGGTTGGCGGCAGAGCCGACGGCATCGCGGAAGGGACCGTAGAAGCTGGACGCGTACTTGGCCGCATAGGCCAGGATGCGGGTGTGGATATGGCCGCTGCCTTCGAGCGCGGCGCGCAGGGCGGCGACGCGGCCGTCCATCATGTCGGACGGGGCGACGACGTCGGCGCCGGCCTGGGCGTGCACCACCGCCTGCCGCGCCAGCACGGCGACGGTCTCGTCGTTCAGCACATAGCCGGTGTCGTCGATGAGGCCGTCCTGGCCGTGGCTGGTGTAGGGATCGAGCGCGATGTCGGTGATGATGCCCAGTTCGGGAAAACGGGCTTTCAGCGCGGCCACGGTGCGGGGCACCAGGCCATCGGGGTTGAGCGCCTCTTCGGCGCCCAGGCTTTTCAGGCTCGCGTCGATCACCGGAAACAGCGCCAGCGCGGGGATGCCCAGTTGCACGCATTCCTCGGCCACCGGCAGCAAGAGATCGATCGACAGCCGCTCAACGCCGGGCATCGACGCCACCGCCTCGCGCCTTTTCTGCCCGTCCAGAACAAATACCGGATAAATCAGGTCGTTGGGCGTAAGTGTGTGCTCACGCATCAGGCGGCGGGAAAAGTCGTCGCGCCGCATGCGGCGCATACGAGATGCGGGGAAAGCGGAAAACGGCAAATTCACATTAATCTCCCAAGCATCCTGAAAGCTTTCACGGGCTTTAGCCCGTAGAAAGTCGGAGTCCCCTTGTGGGGCGGGCGGCGGGCAGGAAATTGGCCAAACGGCAGGTTCACAAACATCTCCAAAGAAAATGCACGGCAATCTGGAACTTTCTTCAAGCGGGTCTACTCTGTAAAAGCGGACGGTCTTGCATCGTCTCCCGCTTCTCCTCCCTGAGCGGGGTGCCTTAATCCCCTTAAGGCATTTTTAGCCCCGATCCCTCCCTTGGTCGGGGCTTTTTTATTGTTGCGGCTCACCGGCTGGTTCGGCGGGCTGCGAATCCGGCTGACAGGCCTGCGCCAGCCAGCCTTCGATCAGCGCCGCTGCGTCCTCGGCGCCCTGGCGCGACAGGCTGGAAAACAACTGGACGCTGACACTATCCAGTGCGGCCAACTCCTGTTCGACGCGGCGCAGGGTCAGGGTCCTTTCGCTGTTGGACAGCTTGTCGGCCTTCGACAGCAGGATGTGCACCGGCTTGCCGGTAGGGGTAAACCAGTCGAGCATCTGCCGGTCCAGCGGAGTCAGCGGATGGCGCGCATCCATGATCAGCACCATGCCGACCAGCGCCTCGCGCTCCTGCAGGTAACGCGACAGCAGACTCTCCCACTTCGCCTTCACCGCAGGCGGCACTTTTGCGTAACCATAGCCCGGCAGGTCGACCAGATAGGTGTCGGCATCCAGCTCGAAAAAGTTGATGAGCTGGGTGCGCCCTGGCGTTTTGGAGGTGTACGCCAGGCGGTTTTTGCGCGTCAACAGGTTGATTGCACTGGATTTTCCGGCGTTGGAACGTCCGGCGAACGCGATCTCGGCGCGGCTGTAGGGCAAATCGCGGAGTTGGGCGACCGAGGTATGGAATTGGGCGCGATTGAGCACGGGCTTGGCAGTCATATTAGTTACCGCTAAACTACCTGTTTTCCCAAGTTTTGCAAGCTTCAGGAGCTTTTGATGAAACTCGTCGTCTCTATGGTCTCTATGGTCGCCGCCCTGGCCGCCACTTCCGCTTTTGCCACCGAACCCGCTACAGCCACGGCCAGCAAAGGTGATCCCAAGGCGGCCGAAAGCATCGTCACCAAAGTGTGCGTGGCATGTCACGCTGCGGACGGCAACAGCCCGACGGCGGCCAACCCCAAGATTGCCGGCCTCAACGCCGAGTACATCAACAAGCAACTCACCAACTTCAAGTCGGGTGAACGCAAGAACCCCGTGATGGCAGGCATCGTCAAGGACCTGAGCCCGCAGGACATGCAGAACCTGGCAGCGTACTTCAGCACCCAGCAACCCAAGCCCGGCACCTCCAAGGACCTGGAACTGGCACTGCTCGGCCAGAAAATCTATCGCGGCGGCGTGCAGGGTGCCGGCGTGCCGGCCTGCGCTTCCTGCCACGGTCCGCAGGGCAAGGGCATCCCCGTCCAGTTCCCGCGTCTGGCCGGCCAGCATGCCGACTACATCTACAAGCAGCTGAATGCATTCCGCGTCGAAACGCGCGCCAACGACGCCGCCAAGATGATGCGCACCATCGCCGCCAAGATGACGGACGCCGACATGAAGGCCGTGGCGGCTTACATTCAGGGCTTGCGGTAAGGCGTGTGCGGGCCCTTGCGGGGACACAAACCGCCTACTCCTTGTGGGTACGTCCACGGCCTATCCCTTGCGGGTAGTGCGTGGATGTTGACGCTTTAGCGTCTTTACATCCACGGCCTGCCCCTTGCGGGTAAACTTATCGGCCGTCCCTGAGTCGATCACGGCCTGCCCCTTGCGGGTAAACTTATCGGCCGTCCCTGAGTCGATAAAAGGGTGACGCAAGTCACCCTTTTTTATTGCAGCCCAAATGAACCCTGCTACCCACTCCTTCGGCAAGTCCCTGTTTGAACTGCTGAGCTCGATGCGCTTTGCCATCAGCCTGCTGTCCATTCTGGCGATCGCTTCCATCATCGGTACCGTGCTGAAGCAGTCCGAGCCCTACGCCAACTACATCATCCAGCTCGGTCCGTTCTGGTTTCAGGTGTTCGAAAAACTGGGCTTGTACGACGTCTATCATGCCCTGTGGTTTCTGGTCATCCTGACCTTTCTCGTCGCATCCCTCAGCGTGTGCATCTGGCGCAACGCACCGAACTTTGCACGCGAGATGAAAAGCTTCCGCGAGCATGTCAGCGAGCAGTCACTTGCCGCGTTCAAGCACAAACACGAAGCCGCCACCGAACAGTCGCCCGAGGCGCTTGCCGCCAGCGCACAACGCTATCTGGAAGGCCAGGGCTACAAGGTGAAGAGCCTGCCGCGCGAGGATGGGATGCTGCTCGCTGCCAAGGCCGGCAGCTGGAACCGCGTCGGCTATTTTCTGGCGCATTCGGCCATCGTGATCATCTGTATCGGCGGCCTGATGGACGGCAACCTGATCTTCAAGGCGCAGCAGGTGCTGGGGGTCAAGAAGATCGAGACACGCGACATCCCGCAAAGCCAGGTTCCGGCGATTTCCCGCCTGTCGCCGTCGAACCCGTCGTTTCGCGGCAGCGTGCAGATTCCCGAGGGTTCCAGCGCGGACGTGGCCTTCCTCAACGTGGCCGACGGCTACCTGGTGCAGGAACTGCCCTTCACGGTGGCGCTGAAAAAATTCCGCATCGAGCACTACACGACGGGCCAGCCGAAGAGTTTCGAGAGCGACGTCGTTCTGTTCGACCACGCCGGCAACAAAATCCGCGAGGCAACCATCGCCGTCAACCACCCGCTGATCCACGACGGTGTCGCCATCTACCAGGCGAGCTTTGCCGACGGCGGTACCCGCCTGACCCTGCGCGGCTGGAATCTGTTCGCGCCGCAGGCATCGTCCTTTGCCATCGAAGGCGCGGTCCACAAGGACGCCACGCTGACCAGCACGGCGGGCGACTACACGCTCGAGTTCATCGACTTCCGGCCGTTCAACATCGAAAACATGGGCGGCGAAATCGCGGACTCCAGCGACACCATGAGCGTGCTCGGCGGCAGTCCGGTCAGCGACAAACGGCATCTGCGCAACGTCGGTCCGAGCTTCCAGTACAAGCTGCGCGATGCGCGCGGGCAGGCGCGCGAGTTTTCCAACTACATGCTGCCGCTGGAACTGGATGGCCGCTGGTTCCTGATGTCGGGTGTGCGCGAATCGCCGAATGAAGCTTTCCGCTACCTGCGCATGCCGCTGGATGCCGACGGCAGCATCGACAGCTACATGCGGCTGCGCGGGGCGCTGCTGAATGCGGAACTGCGTCCCGAAATCGCCGCCCGCTTCGCCCGCCAGGCACTGCCGGAAAACGCCTGGGGCACTGGAATCGAGGACAAGCTGAAATTCAGCGCAAGCCAGGTGCTGGCCCTGTTTGCCGAGGGCGGCTTTGAGTCGCTGGGCCGTTTCATCGAGGAAAAGGTTCCGGCAGCGGAAGGTGAAAAAGCGGCGGGCACCTATCTGCGCATTCTTGAACTCGCGGCCTTCGAGGCGCTGCAGATCGCCAACCGTCAGGCCGGTCTGCCCGCGCCCCAAACCAACGACGCCACCGGCTGGCTGGTGCGCGACACCCTCAACAGCGTGAGCGATCTGTTCGTCTATGGCGCGCCGATCTATCTGCAGCTGATGCAGTACGACGAGGTCAAGGCAAGCGGCCTGCAACTCACCCGTTCCCCTGGCCAGAACGTGGTTTATCTGGGTTCGCTTTTGCTGACGCTCGGCGTATTCTTCATGCTTTATGTGCGCGAGCGCCGGGTGTGGCTGCGCATCAAGCCGGGCCATGCGCTGCTTGCGATGTCGTCGGCCAAACAGTCCATCGATTTCGAAAAAGAATTCGTCCAGCATTCGCAGGCGCTCGACACGCTTGTCAAGTAATCAGGAGGCTCTCAAACATGGAACTCGCCCTTAACCAACCCGCCCCGCTACTGAAGCGCCTGTCCTGGTTCGACTGGCTGTTCGCCGCCATCGTCGCCACGAGCGGCCTGTTTGCCCTGTCGCAGTACGGCGACTATATGGACCTTTACGAGAAGGGCATCCTGCTCGCGGCGATTCCGGCGCTGGCAGTGTTCGGCTGGTTCTGGAAGCCGTTCCGTCCGCTGTTCCTGGTGGTCGGCGCGATCAGCCTGTTCGCCATCAGCCAGTACCATGGCAACCTGGCGCGCATGGAAGAAGCCTTCTTCCTCAAATACCTGATTTCCAGCCAGGCCGCCATCATGTGGATGTGCGCGCTGTTCGGGCTGGCCACGCTGACGTATTGGGGCGGCTTGATCGCGCGTTCCGATTTTCTGCTGAAAACCGGTTCCGGCCTGACCTGGGCCGCCATCACGATGGGCTGGATCGGCCTGATGGTGCGCTGGTACGAGTCCTACCTGATCGGCGCCGACGTCGGCCATATCCCGGTGTCGAACCTGTACGAAGTGTTCGTGCTGTTCTGCCTCTTCACCGCGATGATGTACCTCTATTACGAAGCGCAATCCCGGGCGCGGCAGATGGGCGCCTTCGTGCTGCTGGTCATCTCGGCCGCGGTCGGCTTCATCCTCTGGTACACCTTCGAGCGCGGCGCGCACGAAATCCAGCCGCTGGTGCCGGCGCTCAAATCCTGGTGGATGAAAATCCACGTGCCGGCCAACTTCATCGGCTACGGCGCCTTCTCCATCGCTGCCATGCTCGGCGGCGCCTACCTGCTGGCCGCGCGCGGCATCCTCGCCAGCCGCCTGCCCAAGCTGGAGGTGCTCGACGACGTCATGTACAAGACCATCGCGATCGGCTTTGCCTTCTTCACCATCGCCACCATCCTCGGCGCGATGTGGGCGGCCGAAGCCTGGGGCGGCTACTGGTCGTGGGATCCGAAGGAAACCTGGGCGCTGATCGTGTGGCTGAACTATGCCGCCTGGCTGCATATCCGCCTGGTCAAGGGCCTGCGCGGCCCGATGCTGGCCTGGTGGGCGGTGGTCGGGCTGTTCGTCACCACCTTCGCCTTCATCGGCGTGAACATGTTCCTGTCGGGCCTGCACTCCTACGGCACGCTGTAAGCCAAGCCGCCTCCGCGCCACGGCGCCAGTAGAACGCATCCATCGCCAGCCATCGCCCCTTTTGCGGGGCGATGGCACTTGCAGGCAGTGCAACCCATGCAAAAAAAATGGTTTTACCTCGTCCCCCTGACCCTGGCTGCCCTGGCCGCAGGCGTCTGGCTGGCGCAGACACGCTATGCCCCGCAGGCGCCCGAGGCACCGGCACTTGCCGCGCTGTGGCAACTCAGCTTTCCGGATGGCGAGGGGCGCCCGCAGCCGATGTCGCAATGGCGCGGCCAGGTGGTGGTGCTGAATTTCTGGGCCAGCTGGTGCGCGCCGTGCCGCGAGGAAATGCCGGATTTTGCCGACCTGCGCACCCAATTCCAGTCCAGCGGGGTGGAATTTGTCGGCATCGCCATCGACAACCCGGCCAATGTCGCGCAGTTTTTGCGGCAACAGCCGGTCAATTACCCGATCCTGATCGGCGAAGGGGCGGCACACAGCCTGGCCAGGGGGCTCGGCAACCCGAGCGGAGCGCTACCCTACACGATCGTGCTCGATCGCGATGGCAGTATCGCCCTGAGCCACCTGGGGCGACTGCCGCGCGCCACGCTGGAAAGCGCGCTGAGCAAAATCAAGGCCCAGGCAAAAATTGGCTCATAGTTGCGATTTAGCGTCAATATCTGGACAATTTACCCTCATTTACGGCAAACTCGCCGCCATGACGACTAAACGAACCAGCCGCGCAGCGGCCAAATCGGTCCCCAGTCTGCACCCGCACGTGCTGGTCTTGCACGGCCCCAACCTCAATCTGCTGGGCAGCCGCGAACCCAGGCATTACGGCCTCGCCACGCTCGACGACATCAACCGTGCGCTGGTCAGCCGCGGGGAAGCCGTCGGCGCACTGGTCGAAACCTTCCAGAACAACCACGAAGGCGCCCTGATCGACCGCATCCACCAGGCCGCGCACGACCACGTCGACTTCATCGTCATCAACCCGGCGGGCTACACCCACAGCAGCGTCGCCTTGCGCGACGCCCTGGCAGGGACGGCCATTCCTTTCGTCGAAGTCCATCTTTCCAACATCTACGCGCGCGAAACCTTCCGCCACCACTCGTATTTTTCCGACCTCGCGGTCGGCGTGGTGTCGGGCCTGGGCGCGCACGGTTACGAACTGGCGCTGGAATTCGCCTTGCGCCACCTCCAAAACAGGACCTCCCATGGATCTCAGAAAACTGAAAAAGCTCATTGACCTGGTCGAAGCCTCCGGCATTGCCGAACTCGAAATCACCGAAGGCGAAGAAAAGGTCCGCATTGCCAAGAGCATCGCCGGCGCGCCGATGATGATGGCGCATGCGCCGCAAATGATGCACGCGCCCGCCCCTGCGGCCGCGCCCGTTATTGCCATCCCGGCCGAGGACGCGGTACCCGAGGGCCACATCGTGCGTTCGCCCATGGTCGGCACGTTCTACCGTGCGCCGGCCCCGGGCTCCAAAAACTTTGCCGAAGTCGGGCAGAGCGTGAATGCCGGCGACACGCTGTGCATCATCGAAGCGATGAAGCTCCTGAACGAAATCGAATCGGATCAGGGCGGCGTCATCAAGGCCATCCTGGTCGAAAACGGCCAGCCGGTTGAGTACGGCGAGCCGCTGTTTGTGATTGCCTGAGGAGTCCAGGGACCAGGAGCCGGGAACCAGGAGCCGGGGAAAGTGGCCGCGCGCAGCGCGACCGCCCCTAGCCCCTCAATCCCAGCCCCTGGCCCCTCAAAAAACATGTTCGAAAAAATCCTAATTGCCAACCGCGGGGAAATCGCCCTGCGCATCCAGCGCGCCTGTCGCGAAATGGGCATCAAGACGGTCGCCGTGTATTCCGAGGCCGACCGCGACGCGAAGTACGTGAAGCTTGCCGACGAATCGGTGTGCATCGGGCCGGCGGCGTCGGCGCAGAGCTACCTTCATGTGCCGTCGATCATCGCCGCCGCCGAGGTCACCGACGCCGAAGCGATCCACCCCGGCTACGGCTTCCTTTCGGAAAACGCCGATTTTGCCGAGCGTGTGGAATCCTCCGGTTTCACCTTCATCGGCCCGCGTCCCGACAACATCCGCCTGATGGGCGACAAGGTGGCGGCCAAGCAGGCGATGCTCGAAGCCAAGGTGCCGTGCGTGCCGGGCTCGGACGGCGCCCTGTCGGACGACCCCGACGAACTCGTCAAGACCGCCGCGCGCATCGGCTATCCGGTGATCATCAAGGCAGCCGGCGGCGGCGGCGGCCGCGGCATGCGCGTGGTGCACACCGAAGCCGCGCTATTGAACGCGGTGTCCATGACCAAGACCGAAGCCGGAACGGCCTTCGGCAACCCCATGGTCTACATGGAAAAATTCCTGCAGACGCCGCGCCATATCGAGATCCAGATCCTCGCCGACGAGCACGGCAACGCGGTGCATCTGGGCGAACGCGACTGCTCGATGCAGCGCCGCCACCAGAAGGTGCTCGAAGAAGCGCCCGCGCCCGGCCTCGACCCCAAGCTGCGCGACAAGATCGGCGAGCGCTGCGCGGAAGCGTGTCGCAAGATCGGCTATCGCGGCGCCGGCACCTTCGAGTTCCTGTACGAAAACGGCGAGTTCTACTTCATCGAGATGAACACCCGCGTGCAGGTCGAACACCCGGTCACCGAACTCATTACCGGCATCGACATCGTGCAGACGCAGATCCGCGTCGCCGCCGGCGAGAAGCTGCCGTGGAAGCAAAAGGACATCCAGTTCAAGGGCCATGCCGTCGAGTGCCGCATCAACGCCGAGCACCCTTCCACCTTCGTCCCCAGTCCCGGCAAGCTCACCAACTACCATGCCCCCGGCGGCCCCGGCATCCGTGTCGACTCGCACGTCTACCACGGCTATTACGTGCCGCCGCACTACGATTCGATGATCGGCAAGGTGATCGCTTACGGCGACACCCGCGACCAGGCTATCGCCCGCATGCGCGGCGCGCTGATGGAAATGGTGATCGAAGGCATCCAGAGCAACATCCCGCTGCACCAGGATCTGTTGCACGACGCCGCCTTCATCGCCGGCGGCACCAACATTCATTATCTGGAACACAAGCTGGCGGAAGAGAAGGCTGGCCAGGAATCAGGGACCAGGGGTTAGGGGGATGAGCGGCCAATAGCCGCGTCATTTTTAATACCTGGCGCCTGAACCCCAGCTCCCAACTCCCAGCCCCTAGCCCCCAGCCCCTAAAAATGCCCTGGCAATCCGTCCGCATCCTCGTCGATTCCAATCAGGCCGAGCCGCTGTCCGACGCGCTGATGGAAGCCGGCGCGCTGTCGGTGTCGCTGGAGGACGCCGATGCCGGCACGGCCGACGAAACACCGCTGTTCGGCGAGCCCGATCACCCGACTGCCGAACTGTGGCCGCACAGCATCGCAGTGGTGCTGCTGGATGAAGACGCCGATGTGGCGGAGACTCTGGCCGCAGCCGCGCAACAGGCGGGCGTTCCCATGCCTGCCGATTACACGGTCGAAACCGTGGCCGAGCAGGACTGGGTGCGCCTGACCCAGTCGCAGTTCGACCCCATTCCGATCTCGCCGCGGCTGTGGATCGTGCCGACCTGGCACGACGCACCCGACAGCTGCGCGATCAACCTCAAGCTCGACCCCGGCCTGGCTTTCGGCACCGGCAGCCACCCCACCACGCGGCTGTGCCTGCGCTGGCTCGACGACCATCTCGCCGGCGGCGAAACGGTGCTGGATTACGGCTGCGGCTCCGGCATCCTCGCCATTGCCGCCGTCAGGCTCGGCGCGGCGCGGGTCGACGGCGTCGACATCGACGAACAGGCGGTCGCCTCCTCGCGCGACAACGCCGAACTCAATGACGTGAGTGCGCACTTCTGCCTGCCGGGCGAACTCGCACCGGGTCAGTACGATGTCGTCGTCGCCAACATCCTCACCAATCCGCTCAAGGGCATGGCGCCGCTGCTGGCCGGCCGGGTGCGCCCGGGCGGGCGCCTGGTGCTGTCCGGCATTCTGGCCGAGCAGGCGGACGATGTGATGGCGGTTTATCGTGACGGGTTCGATTTCGATCCGCCCGCCATCGACGAGGGCTGGGTGCGTCTGGCTGGTATCAAAAAGTGAACTACCGCACCACCTGTCCGCACTGCGCCAGCGTGTTCCGTCTCGGGACGGATCAGCTCGACGCCGCGCAGGGCTGGGTGCAGTGCAGCGTGTGCGGTGCCGCTTTCGATGCACGTCCGGGCCTGCTGCTGGAAGACGGCTCTCCACTGCCGCCGCCGGAGCCCGTTGCAGCCGCCCCGATGCCGGAAACCGCGACGGCCGCCGAACAGGAAGCCCATGAGCTTGCGCTCGACGTCGCGGTAGAGGCGGTTGCGGGCGAAGCATCCCCAGAACCCGTCGCCAGCGCAGCGGAAACCCCTGCTGCCGACATCCCCCGCGGCATCGTCCAGCGCGATCCCACGTACGACCTGCCGTCCATCATCCTCATCGACCCCGAGATTCCCGCGTCGGAGGATCTGGGTCCGCTGCCGCAGATCTATCCCGCCCCCTCGACTTATCCGCCGGAACCCGCCGCGCGCGCCCATTCGCCTGCGGTGGCCAGCACCACCGCCGCCCGGCACACGGCACGCATCGAATACGCCTCCCCCATGCCCGGGACGGCGCGCGTTCGCTTTGCGCCGCCCCGCGCCCAACCCTGGGTATGGGGCATGGCCGGCCTGCTTTTGCTGGTGACGCTGCTTGCGCAAACCGCCTATTTCCTGCGCGACACCCTCGTCAGCCAGTGGCCGCAGAGCCGCCCTGCCCTTGAGCAGGCGTGCGCCACGCTCGGCTGCACGCTTTCGCTGCCGAAAAATCTGGCCTTGCTGAAAATCATCGGCTCCGACCTGCAAACCGAGGCGAACGGCAATCTGATACTCAGCCTCACCCTGGGCAATCGTGCCGGTCACGCCCAGGCTTGGCCGGTGCTGGTGCTGACCCTGACCGATCAACGCAACCGCCCGCTGGCTCGGCGCAGCTTCGCCCCCAGCGAATACCTGAGCGACACCCGCCTGATTGCCGCCGGCATCCCGCCGCGCAGCGAACAGCCCCTGAACCTGCCGCTAACCGTGCACAAGCTGGCGCCGATGGGCTTCAATTTGCAGATGGTGTATTGATTCACCGGGGCTGGCTGGGCAACCGCTTCTTCGGTATAGTGCGCTCTCCCGTTGCGGGAGAGCGCGTGCCAGGCACGCCGCCGAAGGCGCAATTCACCCGGAATCGCTCAGGCAAAAGGACCGCAACCCCCAGGAAAATCCTGGAAAAACACTCTGGAGAGCGTGATCGCACGATCACCACCGAAGGGGCAGCGGCAGCGCCGGTTTGATCAAGGCAGCGCCGTAATCTCTCAGGTACCAAGGACAGAGGGGTGAAGCGAATCCGCGCTTCACCCTTTTTTATTTTTGGTGCACTCAAATGCTCAAGCAAACCCCGCTCAACGCCACCCACCGCGAACTCGGCGCCAAAATGGTCGACTTCGGCGGCTGGGACATGCCGGTCAACTACGGCTCGCAACTCTCGGAGCACCACACCGTGCGTTCCGGCTGCGGCCTGTTCGACGTCTCCCACATGCTGCCGCTCGACATCCGTGGTGCCAACGTCCGCGCCTTCCTGCGCCGGCTGGTGGCGAACAACGTCGACAAGCTGCAGGTCTCCGGCAAGGCGCTGTATTCCTGCATGCTGAACGAGGCCGGCGGCGTCATCGACGACCTCATCATCTACTTCATGGACGAGAACTGGTTCCGCCTGGTGGTCAACGCCGGCACCGCGGAGAAGGATCTCGCGTGGATGGAAAAAATGAGCGCCGACTGGGGCATGGGCCTCACCCTCACCCCGCGCCGTGATCTCGCGATGATCGCGATCCAGGGGCCGAACGCGACGCAGGCGCTGAACGAGGCACTGCCCGGCGTCGACCAGATCACCGCGCATCTGAAACCCTTCAACGCCGCCGCCATGGGCGAGATGTTCATCGCCCGCACCGGCTACACCGGCGAGGACGGCTTCGAGGTGATGGTGCTGGCGAAATCCGCGCCCTTCTTCTGGAAGGCCCTGATGGAAGCCGGCGGCAAGCCGATCGGCCTCGGCGCGCGCGACACCCTGCGGCTGGAAGCCGGGATGAACCTGTACGGCCAGGACATGGACGAGACCACTTCACCGCTGGAATCCGGCCTCGCCTGGACGGTGGACCTGAAGAGCGAGCGCGACTTCGTCGGCCGCGCTGCCCTGGAAAAGAGCGAAGTGACGAAACAGCTTGCGGGCCTCGTGCTGCTCGACAAGGGCGTGCTGCGCAGCCACCAGAAAGTGCACACGAAAAACGGCGACGGCGAAATCACCTCCGGCACCTTCTCGCCTACACTTCAGCAATCCATCGCGCTCGCCCGCATCCCCCTCGGCATTGCCCCGGGCGAGGAAGTCGAGGTCGATATCCGCGACAAGAAGCTGAAAGCCAAAGTGGTGAAATACCCGTTCGTGCGCAACGGCAAAGTTTTGATTTAATAAAACCATTTGATCCGCGAAGGGCGCGAAGAAACGCGAAGTAAACCCAGATCGTTTTTAATTTTCTTCGCGCCCCTTCGCGTTCTTCGCGGACATCCAAAAACCAAGGAGCAAGCATGACCATCCCCGCAGACCTCAAATACACCCCCAGCCACGAATGGGTGCGCGTCGAAGCCGACGGCACGCTGACCGTGGGCATCACCGACCACGCGCAGGATCTGCTCGGCGACATGGTGTTCATCGAAACCCCGGCCGCCGGCCGCACCCTCGCCAAGGGCGAGGAATGCGCGGTGGTGGAATCGGTGAAGGCCGCATCCGACGTCTACGCACCGGTCGCCGGCGAAGTCATCGCCGCCAACGCCGATGTCGAAGCCAGCCCCGAGTCGGTCAACAAGGACGCCTACGCCGCGTGGATGTTCAAGCTGAAGCCGGCCAACGCCGGCGACGTCGCCGAGCTTCTGGACGCAGGTGCGTACCGGAAGCTGGTCGAATCTGAGGCCCACTGATTTTTTTCATCCGCGAAGGACGCGAAGCAAACCGAAGAAAAACATTTCGGGTTTTTTGATTTTACTTCGCGTCTCTTCGCGTCCTTCGCGGATATCAAGGTTCTAAACCATGCCCTTCATTCCCCACACTGAAGAAGACGTCTCCACCATGCTCGACGCCATCGGCGCCAAGAGCATCGAGGACCTGTTCGACGAAATCCCGCCCGCGCTGAAGACCGGCAAGCTTAAGGACGTCCCCGACGGCCTGCCTGAAATGGCGGTGGCGCGGCTGATGCAGGAGCGCGCCTCGCAGGACGGTTTCTGGTCCAGCTTCATCGGCGCCGGCGTCTACGAGCACCACATCCCGGCGGCGATCTGGCAGATCACCACGCGCGGCGAGTTCTATTCCGCCTACACGCCGTATCAGGCCGAGGCGAGCCAGGGCACGCTGCAACTGATCTACGAATACCAGACCATGATGACCCGGCTGACCGGGCTCGACGTGTCGAACGCATCGCTGTACGACGGCGCCTCGGCGCTGGCCGAAGCGGTGCTGATGGCGGTGCGCTCGCACAAGACCTCGCGCCGCGTGCTGGTGCCGAAGACCGTGCACCCCATCTACCGCCGCGTGGTCAACACCACGGTAAAAAACCAGAACATCGAACTGGTCGAGCTCGACTTTGACGCCGCCACCGGCCAGACCGTGCTGCCGGCCGATCCCGGCAGCTTTGCCGGCCTGGTGATTCCGCAGCCCAACTTCTTCGGCGTGCTGGAAGACGTGCACGCCATGACCGACTGGGCGCACGACAAGGGTGCACTGGCGATCGCGCTGGTCAACCCGACCACGCTGGCGGTACTGGAAGCACCCGGGCATTGGGGAACGAAAGGCGCCGACATCGCGGTGGGCGAAGGCCAGCCGCTGGGCGCGCCGATGGCGTCGGGAGGACCGTACTTCGGCTTCATGTGCTGCCGCCAGGACTTCGTGCGGCAGATGCCGGGGCGCATCGTCGGCCGCACCGTTGACCTCGACGGCAAGCCGGGTTTTACCCTGACGCTGCAGGCACGCGAGCAGCACATCCGCCGCTCCAAGGCCACCTCGAATATCTGCACCAACCAGGGACTGGTGGTCACCGCGGCGACGCAGTACATGGCGCTGCTGGGACCGCAGGGACTGGCAAAAGTCGCATCAAACAGCCATGCCGGCACCGTGGCGCTGGCTGAAAAGCTGACGGCGATTCCCGGTGTGACGCGCGCCTTCGCCAATCCCTTTTTCCACGAAGTGGTGCTGAAGCTCAACGACAACGCAAAGGACGTGCTGCGCGCGTTGCGCGCGCAGGGCATCCTCGGCGGGCTGGATATTTCCGGCTGGTACCCCGAACTCGGGCAGGCGATCCTGGTGTGCGTCACCGAAACCAAGACCGCCGCCGACCTCGACCTCTATGCGCAACAGATGGAACGCATCCTGTCGAAGCGGCGCGAAGCACCGCCGTGCGCGTACAAGAGTTGAACCCCACGCTGTTCAACCCTCAAGGAGCAAGATCATGGCCGACGTTCTGTTCAAAGGCACCCCTTCGCACACCAGCGGCAACCTGCCCAAGGTCGGCAGCCAGGCGCCTGACTTCAAGCTGACGGCGGGCGACCTCAGCGACGTGTCGCTCGCCGACTTCAAGGGCAAGAAGAAACTCTTGAGCATCGTGCATTCGCTCGACACCGGCGTCTGTGCGGCCAGCACCCAGCGCTTCAACGATTTCGCCAGGAACCGCGATGACGTGGTGGTGCTGGTGGTGTCCTGCGATCTGCCGTTCGCACAGGCGCGCTTCTGCACCGGCGAGGGGATCGCGAACGTGGTCACGCTGTCGATGATGCGCGATCGCCAGTTCGCCAAGGATTACGGCGTGCTGCTGACCGACAGTCCGCTCGCCGGCCTCACCGCGCGCGCGACCCTGGTGCTCGACGAGAACAACAAGGTGCTGTACGCGCAGATGGGGCCGGAGCTGACCGTCGAGCCCGACTACGAACCCGCGTTCGCCGCCCTGAAGTAAGAGACGTCACCATGGCCCAGATCACGCGCTACGGCAGCCCCATCCACACCCACGGCGAACTGCCCGAGGTCGGCAGCGCCGCACCCGACTTCCGGCTGGTCGACGCCGACCTGAACGACGTGACGCTGGCGAGCTTCAAGGGCAAAAAGAAGCTCTTGAGCATCGTGCCGAGCCTCGACACGCCGACCTGTTCGCTGTCCACCAAGAAGTTCAACGAGGCGGCCGCCGCGTACCCGAATGCGGTGATGCTGATCGTGTCGGCGGACCTGCCCTACGCGCAGAAGCGTTTCTGCGCGGCGGAAGGCACCGGGCAGGTCGTTACCCTGTCGATGATGCGCAGCCGCCAGTTCGCCCGCGACTACGGCGTGCTGATCGTGGACGGGCCGACCGAAGGCATTACCGCGCGCGCCATTGTCGTGATCGACGAAAACGACCGAGTCGTGCACCGCGAACTCGTTCCCGAGATCCGCCAGGAGCCCGACTACGAAGCCGCACTGACTGCTTTGAAATGATTTTTCATCCGCGAAGGACGCGAAGGAACGCGAAGGAAAACCCAGAGGCGTTTTTGATCTTCTTCGCGCTTCTTCGCGTCCTTCGCGGATAACGAGGTTTTAACCATGCTGATATTCGACCATTCCCGTCCCGGCCGCACCGCCGCCGCCCAGTTGCCCGCCACCGGCGGCAGTCTCGACGACCTGCCCGCCGCGCTCAGACGCAAGGACGCGCCGGCGTTGCCCGAAGTCTCCGAGCTCGACGTGGTGCGCCACTACACGCGGCTTTCGCAGAAGAACTTCTCGATCGACACGCAGTTCTACCCGCTCGGTTCGTGCACCATGAAATACAACCCGCGCGCGTGCAATTCGCTGGCGATGCTGCCGCAGTATCTGGCGCGCCATCCGGCGAGCCCGGACGAGACTGGCCAGGGATTCCTCGCCAGCATGTTCGAACTGCAGGAGATGCTGAAGGACGTCACCGGGATGGCCGGCGTGTCGATGGCGCCGATGGCGGGCGCGCACGGCGAATTCGCCGGGGTGGCGATGATCCGCGCCTACCACGATGCGCGCGGCGACACCGCGCGGCGCGAGATCATCGTGCCGGACGCGGCGCACGGCACCAACCCGGCGACCGCGACCATGTGCGGCTACACGGTCAAGGAAATCCCGACCGACGCCACCGGCTCGGTCGACCTCGCCGCCCTGCGCGCTGCGGTCGGCCCGCACACCGCCGGGCTGATGCTGACCAACCCGTCGACGCTCGGCGTGTTCGAGAAGACCATCGCCGACATCCAGAAGATCGTGCACGACGCCGGCGGCCTGCTCTATTACGACGGCGCCAACCTCAACGCCATCCTTGGCAAGGTGCGCCCGGGCGACATGGGCTTCGACGTCATCCACATGAACCTGCACAAGACCTTTTCCACCCCGCACGGCGGCGGTGGACCGGGCGCGGGCCCGGTCGGCGTGGCGGAACGGCTGCTGCCCTTCATGCCGATTCCGCTGGTGCTGAACGACAACGGTTTCTATCGCCTGGCGACCGAGACCGATCTGCCGCAGTCGATCGGCCGCATGAGCGCCAACATGGGCAATGCCGGCGTGCTGATGCGCGCCTATATCTACGCGCGGCTCTTGGGCGGCGAGGGCATGCACCGCGTCGCCGAATACGCGACCCTCAACGCCAACTACCTGATGGCGAAACTGCGCGAAGCCGGCTTCGATCTGGCCTACCCCACCCGCCGCGCCAGCCATGAATTCATCGTCACGTTGAAGAAGCTGAAGGACACCACAGGCGTGTCGGCAATGGACTTCGCCAAGCGCCTGCTCGACTACGGCTACCATGCACCGACCACCTACTTCCCGCTGCTGGTGCCGGAGTGCCTGCTGATCGAGCCGACCGAAACCGAAAGCCGCGAGACGCTCGACGGCTTTGTCGCGGCGATGAGGGCCATCAAGCACGAGGCCGAAACCACGGCCGATCTGGTGAAGGGCGCGCCCTACAGCCTGCCGGTGCGGCGCCTGGACGACGTCAAGGCGGCACGCGAACTCGATCTGGCCTACAAGCCCGTCGCATGACCGATCCCGTCAGCCCGTTCAAGGGCAAGACCGGCCTGGTGCGCGTGATGAACGCGGCCGGCTATTCATGGGCGGGTCTCACCGCTGCCTTCAGGCACGAGGATGCGTTCCGCCAGGAGGTGCTCCTGATGGTGCTGCTGTTGCCACTGGCCGTCTATCTGGGCGACAACGGCATCGAACGTGCGCTGATGATCGCCTCGCTGCTGCTGGTGTTGATCGTCGAACTGCTGAACTCCGCAGTCGAGGCGGCGGTTGACCGTGTTTCGCTGGAGCGCCATCCGCTGATCAAGCGCGCCAAGGACATGGGCAGCGCGGCGGTGATGATCTCGCTCGTCAATGTATTGATGGTGTGGTCGCTGGTGCTGCTGGGATGACCTGAGCCGCAAAGCATGCCAATATGCGGCAAACCATTAAAGCCGCGGGTCAATTGACCCGAAATAACAAGGTGTGCCCCATTTTCATGACCGCGTGAGACTGAAACCTGTCTATTTCCTGCTAGGCCTCGGCTTCGCCGGCTCCGCTGCCGCCCTCGGGCTGGGCGATCTGAATGTGCGCTCGTCTCTGGGGCAGCCACTCCACGCCACGGTCAAAATTCTGGATCCTGGCGCCAGGACGTCCCCGGACTGCTTCAGCCTGATGCCCAGCGAGGGCAGCATTGCCCCGCCGCTGCGCGCGCAATTGAGTCTTGAGCAAACCGGCAGCCAGACCCTGCTGCACATCCGCACCCCGCATTCAGTCAATGACCCCATCGCACTGTTTGTATTGGTTTCCGATTGCGAGGGACGCTTGCAGCGTGACTACGTGGTCTTGCTCGACCCGCCCGCACGAATCATGCCCGCCATCAGCCCGGCTGAGCCCGTTGCCGCCACACAATCGGCGGCCCCCGCCCTTCCTCCGGCGCCGCGCGTCACCCCGCCCCAACGCCGCGCCAAGCGCACGCCGGCCACCGCCCCGAGCCCGGCCGCTCCCGGTTCGCACCGGCCTGCTGCGCCAGGCGCACAGGCAGCCGCGGCAGACAGTGCGCCGCGGCTGGTACTGTCCGGGAAACGTCATCTTGCAGGTGCAGCCCTCGCATTGCGGCTCGACACCCATCTGCCCGACCTGACGCAGCCCCGCCCCGGCAGCCTGACTGCCACCGAGTTGTCGGACGAAAACACGGCCCTTTTCCGCAAGCTGGCGCATCTGGAGTCGCAACTGGTCGCGCTCCAGCAACGCAATGCCGAACTCGAGGCCCGTCGAGTCGCCGCGCCCGCCGCCGCCACGCCGCCGCCCAACCAGCCTGCGAAGTGGCCGCTGGTTCTACTGTTTATGGGCCTGCTCACCGGCGCCGGCACGCTGGCTGTCTGGCTGCGCCGTCGCACGCGGGAACCCGTCGAATATGTTGCGGATGTCTGGACGCAACCCTCAGCGACAGCGGTGCCCGGCACGGCACGGCCGGCGGCCGATCCCGTGCCGCAGACCGCTGAAATGCAGCCCGCTCCCAAGCGCATGCCCGAAATTGCCCGGCCGCTGCTGCCTGAAAGCACCGAGGTCAAAGACGACATTCTCGACCAGGCCGAGGTCTACATGGCGCATGGCCACGGTGAACTCGCGGTTCATCTGTTGCAGGAACACCTGCGCGACGCGCCGGACGAATCGCCGATACCGTGGCTGCTGCTGCTCGATCTGTTGCATCGCGAAGGCGACGTCGAGAACTATGCCGCTGCCAGCGCCGAGTGCCGCCGCCATTTCAACATCAACCTCAGCGGCCACCCGATTTCTCAGGACGGCGAACCTGGCATCGGGCTGGAGGCCTACCCGCACCTGCTGGACCAGCTGGTGGAAAAATGGCGCTCGCCAGACATCGACGGCTTATTCAAGGAACTGATCTACGACCACCGCGGCGGCACCCGCATGGGCTTCGAACCCGGGGCCTACCGCGACATCCTGCTGCTGCGCGCCATCGCGCAGGACGTGCTGCCGCTCGCCGCCTGAGCAAGTCCCGCTTCACCAAACCGTCACCGCCGCTTCATCCATTTGTCGCACGCCGGGCTCATGCTGCCCGCCATGGATGCAGCCGAATTCACCTGCCAGATTCTGCCGACACAGCGACCGCAGCTACGCATCGCGCTGGTCACCGAGACCTACCCGCCCGAAGTCAACGGCGTCGCGATGACGCTCGGCCGCCTGGTCGAAGGGCTGCAGGTGCGCAACCACCAGGTGCAGCTGATCCGCCCGCGCCAGCATGCCGACAATCAGCCGCAGCCCACCGCCAGTGAACACCTGCAGCGCGGCAGCGCCCTCCCGCGTTACGAAGGACTGAAAATGGGCCTGCCGGCGAAGGCTGCGCTGACCCGGCTGTGGACCCTGCAGCGCCCGGATGTGGTGCAGATCGCCACCGAGGGCCCGCTCGGCTGGTCGGCGCTGGCGGCCGCCAACAAGCTGCGGCTGCCGGTGGCGAGCGATTTCCACACCAATTTCCACAGCTACAGCAGCCACTACGGCTTCGGCCTGTTGCGCCGCGCCATCGTCGCCTACCTGCGCAAGTTCCACAACAAGGCCGCGGTCACGCTGGTGCCCACCGCCGGCATCCGCCGTGAACTGCTGTCCTGTGGCTACGAGAACCTCGAGATCATCGGGCGCGGCGTCGACACCCAGCTGTTTCACCCCGCCCGCCGCGACCCGTCGCTGCGTGCACGCTGGGGCGTGAAGGACGACGAGACCGTGGTGCTGTACGTCGGCCGCCTGGTCGCCGAGAAGAATCTCGCGCTGGTGTTCCGCGCCTTCGACGCCATGCGGGAAGCCCGCCCCGCCAGTCGCCTGGTGCTGGTGGGCGACGGCCCGGAGCGCGCCAGCTGGCAGGCCAGCCGGCCCGACGCCATTTTCTGCGGCACCCAGATCGGCGCGGCGCTGGCGGCGCATTACGCCTCCGGCGACGTGTTCCTGTTTCCCAGCCTGACCGAAACCTGGGGCAACGTGACCATCGAGGCGATGGCCTCGGGACTCGCGGTGGTGGCCTACGATTGCGCCGCCGCCGAGGAAGTCATCCGCCACGCCGAAAACGGCCTCAAGGCGCCGCCCGAAGACGAGGCCGCCTTCATTGCCGAGGCCGTGTCGCTGGCGCCTGACATCGCCCGGCAGCGCCGCCTCGGCGCGGCGGCCGCCGCGCGCGCCGCGCAATTGTCGTGGGACGCCATCATCGACAGCTTCGAGCAGATGCTGCTGCGGCTTGCCTTGCCACCATCCGAAACGCCCGATGCCACGCTGGAGTGGTCGTCGGCTGCGCGCACCGGTTAACCAGGAGATTCCATGAACTCACGTCTGAGTCTGGTCGCCCATCACGGTCTCAATCGGCTGGCCGCGCGCGAGCATGCGTGGCTGGAACGGCTCAACGGCGTGCGCCTGCCCAACTGGGAAGTCAGCGTACTAAAGGGCGTCAGCCGCCTCGGCGACGGCGTGTTCTGGTATGTGCTGATGGCGGCACTGATCGCCTGGCATGGATGGGGCGCGGTGCCGGCGGTGCTGCACATGGTCGTGGCAGGCCTCATCGGCACGCTGATCTACAAATGGCTGAAAGGCGCCACCGAGCGCCCGCGGCCCTATCAGGTCTGCCCGACGATCTGCTGCCTGACCGCGCCGCTCGACCGCTTCAGTTTCCCCTCCGGCCACACCCTGCATGCCATCGTGTTCAGCCTCGTCGTCACCGCCTACTACCCGCCGCTCGGCTGGCTGGTGTGGCCGTTCACCGCACTGGTCGCACTGTCGCGCCTGGTGCTGGGGCTGCACTATGTGAGCGACGTACTGGTGGGCGCGCTGCTGGGCGGGGCCGTTGCCGGCATCGCGTTGACGCTCTGAGCCGAGCCCTTAAGCCGCCGGCTACAGGACCACGGGCACTTCCAACCCGAACAGATCCGCCGGCAGCGGCATGATCGCATGCGGTCAAACGCGTGAAGCCTGCGTGAATCGCTGCCCGGTCCGCCTGCGTATAATTCCCGCTTTCGACTTCAGCCCCCGGCACTCAGACCCTCCATCATGCGCACCCTCATCTGCGGTTCCCTCGCCTTCGACTCCATCATGGTGTTCCAGGATCACTTCAAGCACCACATCCTGCCCGACAAGATCCACATGCTGAACGTGTCCTTCCTGGTGCCGGAGATGCGCCGCGAATATGGCGGCTGCGCCGGCAACATCGCCTACAACCTGAAACTGCTGGGCGGCGAGCCGCTGATCATGGCCACCGTCGGCGACGACTTCGCGCCCTACGCCGAACGCCTCGACGACCATGCCATTTCGCGCGACTACATCCGCCACGTGGCCGGCACCTACACCGCGCAAGCCTTCATCACCACCGATCTCGCCGACAACCAGATCACCGCCTTCCACCCCGGCGCGATGAACTATTCGCACGAAAACGACGTGCGCCAGGTGCCGGACGTCAAGCTCGGCATCGTCTCCCCGGACGGCCGCGACGGCATGCTGCGCCACGTGCGCGGCTTTCACGAGGCCGACGTGCCGTGCGTGTTCGACCCCGGCCAGGGCATGCCATTGTTTTCCGGCGAGGAACTGCTGGAGTGCGTCCACAAGTCGAGCTACGTCATCCTCAACGACTACGAGGCCGAACTGCTGCAGACCCGCACCGGGGAAACCCTGGCCACGCTGGCGCGCCACGTCCAGGCGCTGATCGTGACGCGCGGCGCCGAGGGCTCGGTGATCCACACGGCCGGCCAGCAGATCGACATTCCGGCGGTGCGCCCCGAGGCCATCCTCGACCCCACCGGCTGCGGCGACGCCTATCGCAGCGGCATCCTGTACGGCATCACCCACAGCTTCGATTGGGAAACCTCAGGCCGCCTGGGCAGTCTCATGGGTGCAATCAAGATTGCGCAGCGCGGCGGGCAGAACCACCGCCCCAGCCGCGACGATATCGTCCGCGCGTTCCAAGCCGAGTTTGGCTATGATTTGAAGTAATCACAGGAGCCCATCATGAACAGCACATTCACCGTTGCCCTCATCGCCGCCGGCACGCTGCTGCTGGCAGGTTGCCCGGCTGGACTGGGCGGTTCGGATTACAGCCGCACGCAGGCGCGCACCGTGCAGGAAGTGCAGATGGGCGTGGTGGAATCGGTGCGCGAAGTCACCCTTGAAGGCACCAAGTCGCTGATCGGTGCCGGTGCCGGCGCGGTCGTCGGCGGCGTGGCCGGCAGCACGGTCGGCGGCGGGCGCGGCAGCGTGGTCGGCGCAACCGTCGGCGCGGTGCTGGGCGGCGTGGGCGGCGCGGCGGCGGAAGAAGCCGTCACCCGCCAGAAGGGGATTGAAGTCACGGTCAAGCTCGATTCGGGACGGATGATTGCCGTCACCCAGGCAGCCGACCAGGAATTCCGGGTGGGCGATCGTGTTCGCGTGCTGACGGGCGGCGGCGTCACCCGGGTAACCCAATAAACCCGGCACGCTGCAAATCCGCGTCACCGTTTCGCAATCCGGCCGTCACCGTGCATTAACACCCGGTCACTAAGCTGGGCGCATTCCATCAATGGGAGTGCCCCATGCTCGACGTCAGCAGCAATCTTCAAGCCCGCCCGGCCAGCCGTTACCACGTATCGCTGGCCATCGACGACAGCGAGATCCGTGAAGCGCAGCGCCTGCGCTATCAAGTGTTCGCCGAGGAAATGGGCGCCCGCCTGTCGTCCGTCCTGCCCGGCCACGATATCGATTTGTACGATCCCTTTTGCGACCACCTGCTGGTGCGCGATCTCGCCAGCGGCGAAGTCGTCGGCACCTATCGCATCCTGCCTCCGGATGCGGCCAAGCGGGTTGGCAGCTATTACTCCGAACAGGAATTCGACTTCACCCGGCTGCATTTCCTGCGCCCGCGCATGGCCGAACTGGGACGTTCGTGCGTCCACCCGTCGCATCGCAGCGGCGCCGTCATCGCCCGGCTGTGGGTTGGGCTGGCCGACTACATGACGCGCTACGGCCACGAGACCATCGTCGGTTGCGCCAGCATCGGCATGGCCGACGGCGGCCACATCGCCGCCAGCGTCTACCGCCAGCTGGCCGAGCGCCACCTGGCACCGGTCGAGTGGCACGTCACGCCGCGCACCCGCCTGCCGGTCGAGTCGCTCGACGACGGCCAGCGCGCAGCGCTGCCGCCGCTGATCAAGGGCTATACCCGGCTCGGCGCCATGGTGTGCGGCGAACCGGCTTGGGATCCCGATTTCAACACCGCCGACCTCTTGATGCTGCTGCCGCTGAAGCAGCTCAATCAAGGCTATGCCCGCCGTCTCCTCCTTTGAGTCTTACAATGCAAGGGTGAGCCTTGCCTACCTGCCCCCCGTCCTGCGTCGTGCCATCCGCATCAGCCGGCTGGTGCTGCATCTCGTCTGGGGCGTAATACTGGCTGGGCTGGTGTTTCCGCTGCTCAGCCCCGCGCAGCGCGACCGCCGCATCATGGCCTGGGCGCGCCGTCTGGTCGGGGTGCTGGGTGTGCGGCTGCACGCGACTGCCGCGCCCGGCCTGCCGGCCGGCGCACTGCTGGTGTGCAACCACGTCTCATGGCTGGATATTTACCTCATCTTCGCCGTCCATCGGGTGCACTTCGTCTCCAAGGCCGAAGTGCGCAACTGGCCGGTGGCGGGCTGGCTGGCGCACAAAACCGGCACCCTGTTCATCGAACGCGGCCGCCGTGCCGACACCAAGCGCGTCAACGCCGAAATGCGCGCACTGATGCAAGGGGGGGCCTGGGTGGCGGTATTCCCCGAAGGCACCACCGGCGACGGGCGCGCGCTGCGGCGCTTCATGCCCTCGCTGCTGCAGCCGGCGGTCGAACTGGGCTGCCCGATCGTGCCGGCGGCCCTGCGCTACCGCACCCTGGACGGCGGATACACCGCGGCACCCGCCTACATCGACGACATCAGCATGTGGCACAGCCTGAAACAGATTGTCGATGAGCCGGGGCTCATCGCCGAACTGCATTTCGGCGAACCCATCCTGCCGGATGGCCACCGGCGCGAGTTGGCGGCACAAGCCGAACAGGCGGTAGCGAATCTGCTGGGCGTCAGCCCTTCGGCGCCCGCATCTGCGGGCACTGCACCGCAAACACCTGACGATCCTCCAGCCTGACCGCGGTCAGCCGGCCGCCCCACAGGCAGCCGGTATCCAGCGCGATCAAATCACTGCGGTTGACCAGCCCGAGCGTCGACCAGTGGCCGATGACGAAGGTCACGTCGGCGCTCTGGCGCCCCGGCACCTCGAACCACGGCAGCCAGCCCGCCGGCTGCGTACCGGGCGCGCCCTTGTGGTGGAATTCCATCTCGCCGTCGACTGAACAGTAGCGCAGCCGGGTGAAGGCGTTGACGATCACCCGCAAGCGCTCGATGCCCTGCAGGTCTTCACTCCACCCGATCGGCGCGTTGCCGTACATCTGCGCGAAGAAATCGCGGTAGTGCGCGCCCTGCAAGGCCGCCTCCGCTTCGGCCGCCCGCGCCATGATGTCGTCCGGCGTCCAGCCCGGCAGCACGCCGGCATGCACCATCAGCACGTCGCCCTCGCGCCAGGCCAGTTTCTGCCGGCGCAGCCAGGCCAGCAGTTCGTCGCGGTCGGGGGCATCGAGGATTTCATCCAGGGTGTCGCCCTTGCGCACCCGGCCGTAGCCTTCGGCCAGCGCCAGCAGGTGCAGATCATGATTGCCGAGCACGCTGATGGCGGCTTCCCCCAGACTTTTGACAAACCGCAGCACCGCCAGCGAATCCGGTCCACGGTTGACCAGATCGCCGACAAGCCACAGCCGGTCGGCCGCGGGGTCGAATTTCACTTCATCCAGCAAGCGCAGCAGGGACGCCTGGCACCCCTGAAGATCGCCAATGGCATAGGTAGGCATATAAAATACGGTTTCGTTTGTGCGCTGTGTTCCCCGAATCATAGCGCCCCCGCCTGACCTCCACGTGACACCCTCGCAAGAAACCCCATCTATGAACGTTGTTGCCCGTCTGTTTTTCAGAACCCTGCGCGCCGTGCTCGGCCCCTTCCTGCTGCTGGGCAACTGGCTCACCCGTCCCAGGGGCATCGTGCGCCCGCCCGCCGAGCAGCAGGCCGTCGATGCGCGCACGCGCAGCCTGGCGCTGTACCATTTTCCCACCTGCCCGTTCTGCCTGAAAACCCGGCGCGTGATCCGGCGGCTGTCGCTCGATATCGAACTGCGCAACGCCCGCAGTGACGAAGCCCATCGGGCTGCGCTGATCGCCGGCGGCGGCAAGCCGCAGGTGCCCTGCCTGCTCATCACCGCTGACGACGGCCAGCACACCTGGCTGTACGAGTCCGACGCCATCAATGCCTGGCTGAACCGCGAATTCGGCGCGGCATGAGCCTGCTCTCCGCGCTCAACCCGCCGCAGCGCGAAGCGGCGAAGTACCTCGACGGCCCGCTCTTGGTGCTGGCCGGCGCCGGCTCGGGCAAGACGCGCGTCATCACCCACAAGATCGCCTACCTGATCGGCGAATGCGGCTACAAGCCGGGCTCGATCGCCGCCATCACCTTCACCAACAAGGCGGCGCGCGAAATGCAGGACCGCGCCGCCAAGCTCACCCAAAACGTCAACACCAAGGGCCTGATCGTCACCACCTTCCATTCGATGGGATTGCGCATGCTGCGCGAGGACGCGAAGTTCGCCGAGCTGAAGCCGGCGTTTTCCATCCTCGACTCGGCCGATGCGGCCGGCATCATTTCTGAAATCATCAAGACCACCGACAAGCAGGAAATCCGCCGCGCAGTGTCGCGTATCTCGCTGTGGAAGAACGAACTGAAGTCGCCCGCCGCCGCGCTTGCCACTGCCGAGGACGACAACGCCCGTGTCTACGCGAAGATCTACGACCGTTACGATGCGACGCTACGCGCCTACCAGGCGGTGGATTTCGACGACCTAATCCGCCTCCCCGCCGAATTACTGGATACCCACGCCGAGCTGCGCGAGAAATGGCAGAACCGCCTGCGCCACATCCTGGTCGACGAGTACCAGGACACCAACGTGGCGCAGTACCGCCTGCTGCAAAAGCTTACCGGCGTGCGCGCGGCATTCACCGCGGTCGGCGACGACGACCAGGCGATCTACGGCTGGCGCGGCGCCTCGGCCGACAACCTGCGGCAGCTCAACGAGGACTATCCGCACCTTCACGTGGTGAAGCTGGAGCAGAACTACCGCTCGACCATCCGCATCCTGAAGGCCGCCAACAGCCTCATCGCCCACAACCCCAAGCTGTTCGAAAAACGCCTGTGGAGCGACCTCGGCCACGGCGACCCGATCCAGGTGATGCCGACGAAGGACGACGAGCACGAGGCGGAATCGGTGGTGATGCGCCTCTTGTCGCACAAGTTCCAGCACCGTACCGAGTGGCGCGACTACGCCATCCTGTATCGCGGCAACTACCAGGCACGCGTGTTCGAGAAGGCGTTGCGCAACGAGAAGGTGCCGTACCAGCTGTCGGGCGGACAGTCGTTCTTCGACCGCAGCGAGATCAAGGACGTGATCGCCTACCTGCGCCTGATCGCCAACAGCGACGACGATCCGGCCTTCATCCGTGCGGTCACCACGCCCAAGCGCGGCATCGGCGCGGCCACCCTGGAAAAGCTCGGCCAGGTTGCCGCCACCCTGCACGTGAGCCTGTTCGAGGCGGTTTTTTCAGCCGCGGCCGCAGCCCAGATCGGCGAGCGCCAACTGGCGCCGCTGGTCGAGTTCTGCAACTTCATCAACCGCTTCGAGGAACGGGTCGTCCGCGAGCCGGCGGGCGAAGTGCTGAACGACCTGCTGAAGTCGATCGACTACGAGATCTACGTGTTCGATCAGGACGACGACCGCGCGGCGCAGAGCAAGTGGAACAACGTGCTGGAATTCGCCGCCTGGATCGCCAAGAAGGGCGAGGAGGACGACAAGAATCTGCTGCAGCTGACCCAGACCATCGCCTTGATCACGTTGCTGGAGGGTCGCGAGGAGTCCGAGCCGGATGCCGTGCGGCTATCGACCCTGCATGCCGCCAAGGGGCTGGAATTCGGCCATGTGTTTCTGGTCGGCATCGAGGAAAACATCCTGCCGCACCGCGACGCGGTGGATGAAGGGCGGCTGGAAGAGGAGCGCCGCCTGATGTACGTCGGCGTCACCCGGGCCAAGAAATCCCTCACGCTGTCGTACTGCTCGCGCCGCAAGCGGGCGCGCGAGACGATGGCCTGCGACCCCTCGCGCTTCATCGACGAACTGGGCGATGACGTGCGCATGCCCGACAAACCCTCGGATGCCGACACCAAGGCCAGCGGCAGCGACCGCCTGGCGGCCCTGAAGGCAATGCTCGGCTAACGGTCTTTCCAAACCCGGTTGCGCATCAAATGTGCAACCGGGACCAGGCGCTTACAGCGTCAGAATCCACGCCGACAGCTTCTGCGCATCCACCGGCGCAATCTTTTGCGGCTGCATCGGGATTTTTCCCCATTTGTCCTTCGCGCCTTTCAGCATGCTGTCGGTGAGCGTGGCCGCGGCCGTCTTATCGCCCTTGTACCTGGCCGAAATCTCCTTGAACGCGGGCCCCATCTTCTTTTTATCCACATCGTGACAGATCATGCATTTGCTCTTGGCAGCGAGCTCAGGGCTGGCTTGCACCGGCAAGGCATACAAAGGCAATACACAGACAATCAGGGCAGCCCATTTCTTCATTTCAACACTCCTTCAAAAGGATAAGAACATCTTGAATTTATTATATTCAACTTTTTTGTCCTGTCCAGTCCGAACGCAATCCACCTGAAGCGCCCATGAAAAAGGGGGACGCCGCGGCGTCCCCCTTTTGCTCACCACCCCGGGATCAATTGACCTTGGGATCCAGTTCGCCCTTGTCGTAGCGCTTCTGCATGTCTTCCAGGCTGAAGACCTTCTTGATCTTGCTCGCCTGGCCCGCTGCGCCGAAGGCTTCGTAACGGTTTTTGCAAATGTCGCTCATGCCCTTGGTGGCTTCCTTGAGGAATTTGCGCGGATCGAAGTTGGACTTGTTTTCCGCCAGGTGCTTGCGGATGGCGCCGGTGGAGGCCATGCGCAGGTCGGTGTCGATGTTGACCTTGCGCACGCCGTTCTTGATGCCTTCGACGATTTCGCCGACCGGCACGCCGTAGGTCTGGCCCATGTCGCCGCCGTAGCTGTTGATGATTTCAAGCCATTCTTCCGGCACCGAAGACGAGCCGTGCATGACCAGATGCACGTTGGGGATGCGGGCGTGGATTTCCTTCACGCGGTCGATGCGCAGCACCTGGCCGGTGGGCTTCTGGGTGAACTTGTAGGCGCCGTGCGAGGTGCCGATGGCGATCGCCAGTGCGTCCACACGGGTCTTGGACACGAAGTCGGCAGCCTCGTCGGGGTCGGTCAGCAACTGGTCATGCGACAGCTTGCCTTCGGCGCCGTGGCCATCCTCTTCACCGGCCATGCCGGACTCCAGCGAGCCCAGACAGCCCAGTTCGCCTTCGACGGACACGCCGCAGGCATGTGCCAGTTCGGACACCTTGGCGGTGGTTTCCACGTTGTATTCGTAGGTGGACGGGGTCTTGCCGTCGGTGCCCAGCGAGCCGTCCATCATCACGGACGAGAAGCCGGACTGGATGGAGCGGAAGCAGATGCTGGGCGATGCACCGTGGTCCTGGTGCATGCAGACCGGAATCTGCGGGTACATTTCGATCGCCGCCAGGATGAGGTGGCGCAGGAAAGGTTCGCCGGCATAGGAACGGGCACCGGCGGAGCCTTGCAGGATCACCGGGGAATCCACGGCGGCGGCGGCCTGCATGATGGCCTGAACCTGCTCCATGTTGTTGACGTTGAACGCGGGCAGGCCATAGCCGTTTTCGGCGGCATGGTCGAGCAGTTGACGAAGGGAAATCAGGGCCATTTACAGTCTCCTAGGTTAAAAAGTCGCAGCAAGCTGTTTCTTGCAAAATCAGGTTTTTCTGGAATCGCCCACGCGGACGATCTTCATGGTGTTGGTGCCGCCCGATTGGCCGATCGGTTCGCCGATGGTCAGCAGGATCAGATCGCCGTCGCGCACCGCACCGCGCCGTCTCAACTCTTCTTCAGCCTCCGCCAGCAACGCATCGCGTTCCTTGGTGGCCGTTTTCAGATTAATCGGATACACGCCGCGAAAAAGAGTGACTTTTCTACGGGTTTGCACCTGAGGTGTCAAGGCATAGATCGGCACCCGGGTCGACAGGCGGCTCATCCACAAACAGGTGTTGCCCGACTCGGTGAGCGCCGCGATCGCCTTGATGTTGAGATGCACCGAGGTGAACACTGCCGACATCGCGATCGCCTCGTCGGCGCGCAGAAAGCTCTTGCTCAGGCGGTCGTTTGAAAAGCCGGGTTCAGCTTCCTTTTCCGCCTCCAGGCACACGCGATCCATCGCCTGCACCGCCTCGACCGGGAACTGGCCGGCTGCCGTTTCGGCAGACAGCATCACCGCATCGGTGCCGTCGAGCACCGCGTTGGCGACGTCGGACACTTCGGCGCGGGTGGGAATCGGACTGCTGATCATCGATTCCATCATCTGGGTGGCGGTGATCACCACCTTGTTGCGCTCGATCGCCATGCGGATCATGCGCTTCTGCAGCGCGGGCACCGCAGCGTCGCCGACTTCCACCCCGAGGTCGCCGCGCGCCACCATGATGGCGTCCGAGGCCTCAAGGATTTCTTCCAGGTTTTCGATCGCTTCGGTACGCTCGATCTTGGCGACGAGTTGGCTCTTGCCGCCGGCGGCACGCAGCAGTTCGCGCGCCTGGCGCATGTCGGCGCCGCAGCGCGGGAACGATACCGCCAGATAATCCGCCTCCAGCGCCGCGGCGGTCTTGATGTCCTCGATGTCCTTCTCGGTCAGCGCGGCAGCCGACAGGCCGCCGCCCTTGCGGTTGATGCCCTTGTTGTTGGACAGCACGCCGCCCTGTACCACCTTGCAGATGATCTCGGTGCCCTTGACTTCCTCGACCCAGAATTCGATGCGGCCGTCGTCCAGCAGCAAGGTCACGCCGCGTTTCACATCGTTCGGCAATTCCTTGTAGTCGAGACCGACGCGGGTCTGGTCGCCTAGCGGGCAGGCGGCGTCAAGAATGAAGATGTCGTCCTTGGCCAGGGTGATCTTGCCGTCCTGGAACTTGCCGATGCGGATTTTCGGGCCCTGCAGGTCGACCAGCACGCCGACCGCGCGGCCGCGCGCACGGGCCAGCGAGCGCACCAGTTCGGCGCGGTCGATGTGGTCCTGCGCCGTGCCATGGGAAAAGTTGAGACGCACCACATCCAGGCCGGCCTCCATCATCCGGTCCAGGGTTTTGGCATCGGAACAGGCGGGGCCGAGGGTGGCGACGATTTTGGTTCTGCGAATCATTATATGGGTGAGCCGTTAGGTAAAAGGGGAGGCGGAAAGCCCGAGGGGGAAGCCTGACGCCTCCCCCTCGGGTTTCAGCGGAAAGGGCTTAGCCCTTCGCGCGCTCCTCCAGAATCGCCACGGCGGGCAGAACCTTGCCTTCCAGGTATTCGAGGAAGGCGCCGCCGGCGGTGGAAATGTAGCTCACCTTGTCGTAGATGTCGTATTTCTGGATCGCGGCGATGGTGTCGCCGCCGCCGGCCAGGGTGAAGGCGCTGGTGTTGGCGATCGCCATGGCGATGGTCTGGGTGCCTTCGCCGAACTGGTCGAACTCGAACACGCCGACCGGGCCGTTCCACACCACGGTGCCCGCCTTCATGATGATGTCGGCGAGTTCCTGCGCGCTCTTCGGGCCGATGTCGAAAATCATGTCGTCGTCGGCGACGTCGCCGGCATCCTTCAGCACGGCGGGTTCGTTGGCGTCGAATTTCTTGCCGCACACCACGTCGACGGCGATGGGGATGGTCGCGCCACGCGCGGTCATCTTCTCGATCAGCGCCTGGGCGGTCGGCACCAGGTCGTCTTCGCACAGCGACTTGCCGACGTTGTGGCCGGTGGCCTTGAGGAAGGTGTTGGCGATGCCGCCGCCGACCACCAGTTGTTCGCACTTTTCCGACAGCGCTTCCAGCACGGTCAGCTTGGTGGAAACCTTGGAGCCGCCGACGATGGCGACCATCGGGCGCGCCGGATTGGCCAGCGCCTTCTCCAGCGCCTCGAGCTCTTCGGTCAGCAGGATGCCGGCCGCGGCGGTCGGTGCAAATTTGGCGATGCCGTGGGTCGAGGCTTCGGCGCGGTGCGCAGTGCCGAAGGCATCCATCACGAAGACGTCGCACAGCGCGGCGTATTTCTTCGCGGTCTCGTCGACGTTCTTCTTTTCGCCCTTGTTGACGCGGCAGTTTTCCAGCACCACCAGTTCGCCGTCGGCAACGTCGAAGCCACCCTCGGTCCATTCGCGGATCAGGCGGATGTTCTTGCCGAGCTTCTGCGCGATCACGTCGACCACGGGCTTGAGCGAATCCTCTTCCTTGAACTCGCCTTCGGTGGGACGGCCGAGGTGGGAAGTGACCATCACCTTGGCGCCGGCCTTGAGGCAGTGCTCGATGGTGCGCATCGACGCGGTGATGCGGGCGTCGGAGGTGACCTTGCCGTCCTTGACCGGGACGTTCATGTCGGCGCGGATGAACACGCGCTTGCCTGCCAGATCGAGATCGGTGACGCGAATGACTGCCATGGTTTGTTTCTCCTGAAGGTAAGGTTTAAGGGTTGACGCGGGGTTGAGCCGCGCCAGGCCTTAAAGCTCACAACTGATGAGCCGAGAGCAGAGAGCGCGTTTGGCTCTCCGCTCCCGACTCTCCGCTCTCGACTAGCTTACTTCGCCACGTGCTCGACCAGGCGCAGCATGTTGCAGGTGTAGCCGTACTCGTTGTCGTACCACGACACAACCTTGACGAAGGTGTCGTCCAGGGCGATGCCCGCATCAACGTCAAAGGTGGAGGGGGCACTGTTGCCAACGAAGTCGGTGGAGACCACTTTCTCTTCGGTGTAACCCAGCACGCCCTTCATGGCGCCTGCTGAGGCGGCCTTCATCGCAGCGCAGATTTCAGCGTAGGTGGCGGGCTTGTTCAGCTCAACGGTCAGGTCAACGACCGACACGTCGGAGGTGGGAACGCGGAACGCCATGCCGGTCAGCTTGCCTTTCAGTGCAGGCAGCACCACGCCAACGGCTTTGGCAGCACCGGTGGAGGACGGGATGATGTTTTCCAGAATGCCGCGGCCGCCGCGCCAGTCCTTGGAAGACGGGCCGTCCACGGTTTTCTGGGTGGCGGTAGCCGCATGGACGGTGGTCATCAGGCCGCGCTTGATGCCCCAGTTGTCGTTCAGCACCTTGGCCACGGGGGCCAGGCAGTTGGTGGTGCAGGAAGCCGCCGAAACGATCGCCTCACCGGCGTAGGTGGTGTGGTTCACGCCATAGACGAACATCGGGGTGGAATCCTTGGCTGGAGCCGATTGAACCACTTTCTTCGCGCCGGCCTTGATGTGCGCTTCGCAGGATTCGGTGGTCAGGAAGAAGCCGGTGCAGTCGATCACGATGTCGGCGCCCACTTCGTTCCACTTCAGGTTGGCGGGATCGCGCTCAGCCGTCAAACGGATTGTCTTGCCGTTGACGACCATGTTGGCGCCATCGACGGCGATGTCGCCGTTGAAACGGCCATGCACCGAGTCGTACTTCAGCATGTAAGCCAGATAGTCGGGGTCGAGCAGGTCGTTAATCGCCACGATCTCGATGCCGGGAAAGTCCTTCGCCACTGCGCGGAACACCATGCGGCCGATGCGGCCAAAACCGTTAATACCAACTTTGATTGCCATTTGCAGTCTCCAAGTGAGTGAAAATCTTTTTTATCCGCGAAGGACACGAAGGCTCGCGAAGAAAAACTTCGCGTCGCTTCGCGTCCTTCGCGGAGACAGGTTTTTACAGAACGCCCTTGACCGCAGCCGCGACGGCCTCGGTGGTGATGCCGAAGTGCTTGTACAGTGCCGGCGCAGGGGCGGATTCGCCGAAGCTGTCGATGCCGATCACGGCGCCTTCCAGGCCCACGTACTTGCGCCAGAAGTCGGTCACACCGGCTTCCACCGCCACGCGCGGCAGGCCTTTGGGCAGCACGCTGGCCTTGTAGGCAGCATCCTGGCGGTCGAAGGTGTTGGTCGACGGCATGGAGACCACGCGCACCGCGATGCCTTCGGCGGCCAGCGCTTCCTGGGCCTTCACGGCCAGTTCGACTTCGGAGCCGGTGGCGATGATGACGGCCTTGGCACCGGCGGCGTCTTTCAGCACATAGCCGCCCTTTGCGATGTTGGCCATCGTCGCGGCGTCACGCGCCATGAACGGCAGGTTCTGACGGGACAGGATGTGGCAGGTGGGACCGGTGTGGCGTTCGACCGAGGCAACCCAGCCGACCATCGTTTCGACGGTGTCGCATGGACGCCAGACGTCGATGTTGGGGATCATGCGCAGGGTGGCGGTCTGTTCCACCGGCTGGTGGGTCGGGCCGTCTTCGCCCAGACCGATCGAGTCGTGGGTGAACACGTGGATCACGCGCTGCTTCATCAATGCCGCCATGCGGATTGCGTTGCGCGAATACTCGGAGAACATCAGGAAGGTGCCGCCGAACGGCAGCAGGCCACCGTGCAGTGCCATGCCGTTCATGATCGCGGCCATGCCGAATTCACGCACGCCGTAGCTGATGTAGTTGCCGGGATTGCCGTGGCGCACCGGATGGCAGCCCGTCCAGTTGGTGAGGTTGGAACCGGTCAGGTCGGCCGAGCCGCCGAGGAACTCGGGCAGCGCGGGGGCCAAGGCGTTGATCGCGATCTGGCTGGCCTTGCGGGTGGCGACGGTTTCGCCCTTGGCGTTGATCGCGGCCAGCTGCTCGGCGACGTGCGCCTTCCAGTTGGCGGGCAGTTCGCCCTTCATGCGGCGCTCGAACTCGGCGGCCTCAGCCGGGTAGGCTGCTTTGTACTCGGCAAACTTGTTGTTCCACAGCGTTTCCAGCCCCTGGCCCTTGGTCTTGGCATCCCAGCCGGCGTAGATGTCGGCGGGGATTTCGAACGGGGGATAGTTCCAGCCCATGTGCTTGCGAGCAGCCTCCAGCTCCTCGTGTCCCAGAGCGGCGCCATGCACGTCATGGGTGCCGGCCTTGTTGGGCGAACCCTTGCCGATGATGGTCTTGCAGCAGATCATCGTGGGCCGGTCGGTGCTGGTCTTGGCTTTCTGGATCGCCGCTTCGAGGGCGACCACGTCGTGGCCGTCGACATTCGGGATCACCTGCCAACCGTAGGCTTCGAAGCGCTTGGCGGTATCGTCGGTGTACCAGTTTTCAATGTGGCCGTCGATCGAGATGCCATTGTCGTCCCAGAACGCAATCAGCTTGTTCAGCTTCCAGGTGCCGGCCAGCGCGCAGGCTTCGTGCGAGATGCCTTCCATCATGCAGCCGTCGCCCATGAACGCGTAGGTGTGGTGATCGACGATGGTGTGGTCGGGCTTGTTGAATTCGGCGGCGAGGAGTTTTTCCGCCATCGCCATGCCGACGGCATTGGTGATGCCCTGACCCAGCGGCCCGGTGGTGGTTTCAATGCCAGGCGCGTAACCGTACTCAGGGTGGCCCGGAGTCTTGGAATGCAACTGGCGGAACTGCTTGATATCTTCCATCGACAGGTCGTAGCCGGTCAGATGCAGCAATGCGTAGATCAGCATCGAGCCGTGGCCGTTCGACAGCACGAAGCGGTCGCGATCTGCCCATTTTGGATTGGTCGGGTTGTGGCGCATATGGTGATTCCACAGCGTTTCGGCGATTTCCGCCATGCCCATGGGGGCGCCGGGGTGGCCGGATTTGGCTTTTTCGACGGCATCCATCGCGAGCGCGCGGATGGCATTGGACAGGTCGGTACGGGTTGGCATTGCGTTCCCTTCAGCTAAGTAAAAAACGGTCGCACGTCCGCCCAGGAAAGCCGTGCAGCGGCAACTTGGGCAGGATATGCAAAAACCTTGATTATCCGTCAGCAGGGCGGGCTTTCGCAAGCCGGGGCAAAACCGGGAGAAAGAAGTGCCGGGACAAGGGCTTAAGCAGGCAAGCTCAAGCCGGAACTCAGAATTGGGACCCTAAAATCTTTTTATTTGGCCGTTGCGGCGGCTTATGCGCCGGCCGCCTTCAGCCAGTCGCGCCACAGTTCAAACAGCTCGGGGCTGGCCGAAGCCACCACCGATCGCTCCCACACGTTGGCGATGTCGAAGCTGCCCGACAGGCTGGCCATCCGCCCACCCGCCTCTTCCAGGATCAGCGCGCCGGCGGCGTAATCCCACAGTTTCTGGCCACCGTGGACATAGATATCGAAGCGGCCGGCGGCGGTGTAGCACCAGTCCAGCGTGGAGGCGCCGAAGTTGCGCTGCGAGGCATACGGTGGCCAAGACGCCAGCCGCCCGGCGAGTTCACGGTCGATGCGTTTCATTTCCACCCCGGCCAGTGCACGGCGCAGTTCGGTGGCGGGCGGGCGCAAGGGCAGCGGATCGCCATTCAGATGCGCGCCACGGCCTCGCTCGGCCGTAAACATCTCGTCGGCGATCGGGTCGTAGACCACGCCGAGCTGGCGCTCGCCCTTGTACAGATAGGCCACCGAAACCGCGAAGTACGGAACGCCGGCAACGAAGTTGGAAGTGCCGTCGATCGGATCGACGCACCACAGGCCGTCGCGCCCGGCATCCCAGGCATCGTGCTGCTGCTGCTCGGTCATTTCCTCGCCCAGCACCGGCACGTCCATGATCCGTGGCAGCGCCGCTTCCAGCGCGGCCTGGGTTTCGGAATCCGCCTCGGTAAACAGGCTGCCGTCCACCTTGTGGCTGTGCGCCACCTTGAGGAAACGCGGCGTCACCTCGCGCTGCGCGATCTCACGAACCGCTGCCTTGACGTCTTCAAGCATGGTCAGGTGCGCACGCAATAACAGTAGACAAATTCCTGCTCCTGGCCCGACGGGGTGTGATGGGTTTCGGTTTCGTGCTTGAGCAGGCGGAAGGGTGCACCGAACTCGGCGTGCAGCGCATCGGGATCGTAGCGCACCACGTCGAGACCCGAGCATTGCAGCGGCCCGCCGGGTCCGAAGGCGGCGACGATGACGTGACCGCCGGGTTTCACGCTCTTCAGCACCTGCTCGACATAGCGCGCACGGTCGGCCGGATCGGTCAGGAAATGAAACACCGCACGGTCGTGCCAGACGTCGTAGCGCGCGGCCGGCAACTCAGCCCGGGTGATATCGGCGGCGATCCACTGCGCCGACTGCGCGCGCGCGCCGAGTCGAGCACGGTCAGATTTCGATAGCCGGCATCGAGCAGGTCGTCGACCAGCACCGAGGCGCCGCCGCCGACGTCGATGATGTGCGCATCCCTGTCCGCACAGCCCTCGATCAGGCGCAGCGACGACGCGGCATGAGGCTGGAACCAGCCGACCTGATCGGCCGCCTTGTTGCGATACACGCTTTCCCAATGCTGCTGGCGGTCGGCCATTTCAGGCGTCCTTCCATTTGATCGAGCAGCCCATGCTGGGGATTTGCTCGGCCGGGCCGCGCTGGGTGGCGGCGATCTCCTTCATCGCCTCGAACAGGTCGCGGCGCACGCCCTCGGGCGCGGTGTCCTTGCGCGATTCGTCGAAGCGGCCGCGGTACTGCAACTCGAAATTGCGATTGATGCCGAAAAAGTCCGGCGTGCAGACCGCACCATAGGCTTTGGCCACCGCCTGCGTTTCGTCGATCACGTAGGGGAAGGGGAAGCCGAACTCCGCCGCCACCTGTTTCATGTTGTCGAACGAGTCTTCCTCATAGTCAGTGGGATCATTCGACATGATGGCAATGGCGTGAATGCCGTGCGCCCTGAGCTCGGCCAGATCACGCACCAGGCGCGGACGGATCGCCTTCACGTAGGGACAATGGTTGCAGATGAACATCACCAGCAGGCCGTTCGGCCCCATCGCGTCCGTCAGCGTCCACGTCTTGCCGTCAACGCCGGGCAGGCTGAAATCAGGGGCTTTCCAGCCAAAATCGCATACGGGGGTGGTAAGGGAAACCATGACGTGCTCCGCAGAATTTCAGGTCAACCCCTGCATAATAGCAACGATGTCTACGCCACGTTTTTATCTCGATCAGCCGCTCGCCCCGGGCGCCCGTTTCAGCCTGCCGCCCGGCCCGGCGCGCCATGCCGCGCGTGCGCTGCGACTGGCGGAGGGCGATGCCATCACCCTGTTCAACGGCCGCGGCGGCGAATATGCCGCGCGCATCGAGCGCATCCACAAGGACGAGGTGGCGGTCGCAATCACCGGCTTTGCCGACATCGAACGCGAATCGCGTCTGCGCGTGATGCTGGCGCAGGGCATTTCGAGCGGCGAGCGCATGGACTACACGCTGCAGAAAGCGGTCGAACTCGGGGTGACGGCGATCCAGCCGATCTCCGCCCGCCGCAGCGTGGTCAAGCTGGCGGGCGAGCGTGCTGGCAAACGGGTGGCCCACTGGCAAGGCGTGGTGGCCAGCGCCTGCGAGCAGTGCGGGCGCAACCAGGTTCCCGTGGTGGCGCCACCTTTGCCGCTGGCACACTGGCTCGGCCATCAAAAGAGCGGACGGCTGCTGTTCCTGTCGCCACTGGCCGAGGCGCGGCTGGCCGACCTGCCACCGCCGGTCGCGCCGGACTGGCTGGTGGCCGGTCCCGAAGGCGGCTTCGAGGCCGACGAGATCGCTGCGCTCTATGCTGCGGGGGCCATCCCGGTGCGGCTGGGGCCGCGCGTGCTGCGAACCGAGACCGCCGCACTGGCCGCACTGGCGGCGATGCAGACGCTGTGGGGTGATTTTTGAGCAGGCAACAGGCGTAAAAAAACCGGGCCCGGGCCCGGTTTTTTTACGCCCAACTCAATTACGGACGAATGTAGGTATAACCCTCCGCTTGGCGATCCATAAGTTCCACCACGCCGGCCTCAACGTAACCAATCTTGGCGTTCATGTCTTCCTTGGTGAGCTTCTGGCCCTTCATGGTGTTGCCGCACGCCATCACTTTCATGCCGGAATCGACGGCTTCGCTGACGCGGTTGGCCACTTCGGAGTCGGCTTTCAGCATACCAATGCCCGGACCATACGCCACGATTTCGATTTTGGCCCCCTTCAGATCCTTCTGGACGTTCTTGGCGTTATTCAGCGCCAGATTCCATTTGGCCGGGTCGCTGTCGCTGACCTGAATCACCAGTTTCGGCGTGACAAGGGGGTCTCGTGCAACAGCGGTGGTCGGCAGCGCCAGCGCGCCCATCATCAATGTACCGCCCAGCAGGGCGCCCAGCATTTTGCTCATGGATTTCATTTTTAAAGTCTCCTCAGATTGATCGAAACGGAAATATTCCATCTCACTTTGATTATGACGTACAGCCTATCCGATTTATTCCATTTATTCTCATGCTTGTATTGCCACCTGCACGACGTGCGGGGTTTTTCGGTATCCTTCGCCTAAATCCACCCTGCCCGGGCCACTCCGTTGAAAGACACCGCCGATTTCGTCCACTGGTTCCGCTCCGCCGCGCCGTACATCCACGGTTTTCGCGGCAAGACCTTCGTCATCGCCTTTGGCGGCGAACTGGTGGCGGACGGCGGTTTCGTGCAGCTGGCGCACGACGTCAACCTGCTGAACAGCCTGGGCGTGCGGCTGGTGCTGGTGCATGGCGTGCGGCCGCAGGTCGAGGCGCGGCTGACCGAAAGCGGCACTGCGATCCGCTATGTGAACGGCCTGCGCGTCACCGACGACACCGCGCTCGCCTGCGTCAAGGAAGCCGCGGGTACGGTGCGGGTTGAAATCGAGGCGCTGCTGTCGCTGGGGCTGGCCAACACGCCGATGGCCGGCGCCGACATCCGGGTGGCCTCGGGCAACTTCGTCACCGCGCAGCCGCTGGGGGTGCGCGACGGCACCGACCTGCTGCACACCGGCGAGGTGCGCAAGATCGACGCCGCCGCCATTCGCAGACGGCTCGACCAGCACGACATCGTGCTGCTCTCCCCCATCGGCTATTCGCCGACCGGCGAGATTTTCAACCTCAGCCTGGAAGACGTGGCGACCCAGGCCGCGATCGAACTGGCGGCCGACAAGCTGATCTTCCTGATGGATACCGAGGGGGTGCCGGACAAGGGGCGCGCCATCCACAACGCGCTCACCGTCAACGAGGCGCGGCAGGTGCTTGAAAAGGCGAAGAAGCTGCCGGAGGACGTGCGCTACTACCTGCCTTGCGCGATCACCGCCTGCACCGGTGGCGTCAAGCGCGCGCATCTCATCAGTCGTCATAGAGACGGCGCGCTGCTGTCCGAACTGTTCACCCGCGAAGGCGTCGGCACGCTGGTCACCCCGGCGCCGCTGGAAACCCTGCGCACCGCCACCATCGACGACGTCGGCGGCATTCTCGGCCTGATCGAGCCGCTGGAGCGCGATGGCATCCTGGTGCGGCGCTCGCGTGAACTGCTGGAGATGGAAGTCGAGCGCTTCCTGGTGCTCGAATCAGACGGCGTCATCGCCGGCTGCGCGGCCCTGTATCCCTTCCCTGAAGAGAAGGCGGCCGAACTCGCCTGCCTGGCCGTGTCCCAGGACTTTCGCGGCCGCGGCTTCGGCGACCTGCTGCTGGGTGAAGCCGAGAAAAGAGGCAAAAAAGCCGGCTTCAAGCAGCTCTTCGTGCTGACCACCCGCACCGAGCACTGGTTCGAGGAGCGCGGCTTCGTCGACAGCACCCCCGACCACCTGCCCAAAAGCAAACAGGCGCTTTACAACTACAAGCGGAAATCCAAGGTTCTGCAAAAGACGCTGTAATCACGGGCCGGCCTGCCGGGCCGGCGCACGATGGTAAAATGCCGCGTTTTTCCAGCGCTCCAGGATACCCCCGTGCTCACCGCTTCCAGCATCACCCTGCAATTTGCCGCCAAACCGCTGTTCGAGAACGTCAACGTCAAGTTCGGCGACGGCAACCGCTATGGCCTGATCGGCGCCAACGGCTGCGGCAAGTCCACCTTCATGAAAATCCTCGCCGGCGAGTTGGAACCCAGCACCGGCAACGTCTCGCTCGACCCCGGCGAGCGTATGGCGTGGCTGCGCCAGGACCAGTTCGGCTACGAAGACCAGCGCGTGCTCGACGTGGTGCTGCAGGGCCACGCCGAGATGTGGCGGGTGATGCAGGAAAAGGACGCCATCTACATGAACCCGGAGGCGACCGAGGAAGACTATCTGCACGCCGCCGAACTCGAAGCCAAGTTTGGTGAAATGGGCGGCTACGACGCCGAGGCCCGCGCGGGCCAGCTGCTGCTCGGCGTCGGCATCCCAACCGAGCAGCACAACGGCACCATGAGCCAGATCGCACCGGGCTTCAAGCTGCGCGTGCTGCTGACTCAGGCGCTGTTCTCCAATCCCGACATCCTGCTGCTCGACGAACCGACCAACAACCTCGACATCAACACCATCCGCTGGCTGGAAAACGTGCTGAACGAGAGCAAGGCCACCATCATCGTCATCTCGCACGACCGCCACTTTTTGAACCAGGTCTG
>Ga0299912_10000086_pt1 | contig 107341 bp, 100 predicted proteins | sample RVTome_2_FD_207667 | JGI IMG/M metagenome (GOLD analysis project Ga0299912, IMG submission 207667) | Soil microbial communities from uranium-contaminated site in the Upper Colorado River Basin, Wyoming, United States - RVT95D214 (version 2) ... | reverse complement strand
GGGATGGCATCGACCTCGCCTTTCTTCCAGTCGCGCACCGCCATGCTCTGGCCCAGTTCGGACGGGGTGTCGTGCATCAGCGGCGTCAACACCAGGTCCTTCTGCGTGCCCAGATGCACGGCTGCAATCTCGGAGAACTTCTTCGCGATGGTCTTGTAGATGTCCCAGTCGGACTTCGATTCCCACAGCGGCTGCACCGCTTCGGAGAGCGGGTGGATGAAGGGGTGCATGTCCGAGGTGTTGAGGTCGTCCTTCTCGTACCAGGTGGACGAGGGCAACACGATGTCGGAATAGAGGCAGGTGGTCGACATGCGGAAGTCGAGCGTGACCAGCAGGTCCAGCTTGCCTTCGGCGCCCTTGTCGTGCCACACCACTTCCTTCGGCTTGGCTTCGCCGAGTTCGCCCAGGTCCGGCCCCAGCACCGCGTTCTGCGTGCCGAGCAGGTACTTGAGGAAGTACTCGTGGCCCTTGCCGGAGGAGCCCAGCAGGTTGGAGCGCCAGACGAACATGTTGCGCGGGAAGTTCTTCGGGTTGTCCGGATCTTCGCAGGCAAACTTGAGCGCGCCGCTCTTGATCTGCTCGACCGCGTACTTGACCGGGTCGATTCCTGCAGCATCTGCGGCCTTGGTGATCTCCAGCGGATTGGCGTCCAACTGCGGCGCGGACGGCAGCCAGCCCATGCGCTCGGCGCGCACGTTGAAGTCGATCAGGCGGTAGTCGCCCAGGTTCTTGTTCGCGGTGGGCGACAGGATCTCGGACGCCGCCAGCTTCTCGTGGCGCCACTGGCTGGTGTGGGCGTAGAAGTAGGAGGTGGAATTCATCTGGCGCGGCGGGCGATGCCAGTCGAGGCCGAACGCCAGCGGCGCCCAGCCGGTCTGCGGCCGCAGCTTTTCCTGGCCGACGTAGTGCGCCCAGCCGCCGCCCGACTGGCCGATGCAGCCGCACATCGTCAGCAGGTTGATGATGCCGCGGTAGATCATGTCGTTGTGGTACCAGTGGTTCAAGGCCGCGCCGAGGATCACCATGGACTTGCCGTGGGTCTTGTCGGCGTTGTCGGCGAACTCGCGCGCCACCGTAATGATGTCGGCGCGCGGCACGCCGCAGTGCTTCTCGGCCCAGGCCGGGGTGTAGGGCACGTCGTCGTCGTAGCTGGTGGGGAGGTTCGGACCGCCGAGGCCGCGGTCGACGCCGTAGTTGGCCAGCGTGAGGTCGTAGACAGTGGCGACGTACACGTCCTTTCCGCCGACGCTGATGAGCTTGACCGGCAGGTTGCGGCTGAGCAGTTCGGAGTGGTCGCCGCCGAAGTAGGGCAGCGCCACCTCGACGACTTCGTCGTGATTGCCCAGCAGCGTCAGCTGCGGCTTCACGTCCTTGCCGGAATAGCCGTCGCGCATCTCAAGGTTCCACGCGCCGGACTGGCCCCAGCGGAATCCGATCGAGCCGTTGGGCGCCACCAGATAGCCGGTGTTCTCGTCGTAGATCACCGTCTTCCACTCGGGGTTGTTGTCCTGGCCCATGTTGCCGATCAGGTCGGAGGCGCGCAGGTAGCGGTCGGCGATCAGCGTGCCTTCGTGCTCCTTCAGCATCACCAGCATCGGCATGTCGTTGTACTGGCGGCAGTAGGAATCGAAATATTCGCTGCGGTTCTTGACGTGGAATTCGGACAGGATGACGTGGCCCATCGCCAGCGCCAGCGCGGCGTCGGTGCCCTGCTTGGGCGCCAGCCAGATGTCGCCGAATTTCACCATCTCGCCGTAGTCGCTGGATACCGCCACGGTCTTGGTGCCCTTGTAGCGCACCTCGGTGTAGAAGTGGGCGTCCGGGGTGCGGGTCTGCGGCACGTTGGAGCCCCACACCATCAGATAGGTGGAGTTGTACCAGTCGGCCGATTCCGGCACGTCGGTCTGCTCGCCCCACACTTGAGGCGATGAGGGAGGCAGGTCGCAATACCAGTCGTAGAAGGAGCCGCACACGCCGCCGATCAGCGACATGTAGCGCGAGCCCGCCGCGTAGCTCACCATCGACATGGCAGGAATCGGCGAGAAGCCGTAGATGCGGTCGGGGCCGAATTCCTTGATGGTGAAGACGTTGGCGGCGGCGATCATTTCCGTCACCTCGTCCCACTTGGCGCGCACGAAGCCGCCCTGGCCGCGGATCGACTTGTAGCGCTTCGCCTTGACCGGATCCTGGCTGATCGAGCGCCAGGCTTCCACCGGGTCCATCGATTTCCGCGCCTCGCGCCACATTTCCATCAGGCGGCCGCGGATCAGCGGGTACTTCACGCGCTGCGCCGAATACACGTACCAGGAGTAGCTGGCGCCGCGCGGGCAGCCGCGCGGTTCGTGGTTGGGCAGGTCGGGGCGGGTGCGCGGGTAGTCGGTCTGCTGGATCTCCCAGGTGATCAGGCCGTTCTTGACGTAGATCTTCCAGCTGCACGAGCCGGTGCAGTTCACGCCGTGGGTGGAGCGCACCACCTTGTCGCTCTGCCAGCGGCTGCGGTAGGCATTCTCCCAGCTGCGGTCTTCATCACTGACGGCACCGTGGCCATTGGAGAACTCGGCGACGGTCTTCTTGAAAAATGTCAGTCGGTCGAGGAAGTGACTCATCTCATGTACTCCTGTTCAAATTCGTTTTGTCCACGAAGCGCGCGAAGGAAAAACAGAAAGTCGTGCATTGCTTCGTGCCCTTCGTGGTTGAAAAGCCTTCATGGGTTTTTGACGTAGGCGTTCTTGCGCAGATAGAACCACCAGTTCAGCACCAGGCACACGGCGTAGAAGATGGCGAAGCCGTACATGGCGACTTCCGGCGTGCCGGCCTTGATCTGGCCCTTGATCACTTCGGGCGCGATGAAGGAGCCGTAGGCAGCCACCGCCGAGGTCCAGCCCAGCACCGGGCCGGCCTGCACACGGTCGAAGATGACGCCGACGGTGCGGAAGGTGGAGCCGTTGCCGATGCCGGTGGCGGCGAACAGCACCACGAACACCACCAGGAACTGGGTGAAGAACACTTCGGGCGTGGCCGACTGATAGGCCTGCATCATGATCCAGCCCGCGTAGGCCGAGGCTGCGACCATCACCGCCGAAATGATCTGGGTGACGATGGAGCCGCCCACCTTGTCTGAAATCCAGCCGCCCACCGGACGGATCAGCGCGCCGACGAAGGGACCGATCCAGGCATAGGTCAGCGCGGAGGGGGCGTTGGGATTCTTGACGTGGGTCCAGGTCTGGGTGGCGGCGTCGAACAGGTGCTGCTCGCCGAAGATGACGGTGATCGACAGCGGCAGCGCCATCGAGAAGCCGATGAAGGAACCGAAGGTGACGAGGTAGAGCGCCGTCATCGACCAGGTGTGCTTGTTCTTGAAGATGGCGAACTGCTTGCCGATGTTTTCCTTCATGGCGCCGAAGGCGGCCAGCTTCATGACCAGCAGCGTGCTGGCGATGATGAGCGGCATCGCCAGCCACATGTTGAGCACGCCGAGCCCGGTGGGGGCGGGCAGGTAGAGATAGAGGCCGGCGATGGCGGGGACGAAGGCGAGGGTATAGAGCCAGGTGACCTTGATGAAGGCGAGCAGGGTGCCGCCGAGGTCGGGGGTCACCGGCAGCAGGTTATTCATGCCGAACCAGGCGATGACGGCGAGCGGCACCAGCGACAGCACCCAGGCGAAGCCGGCGTTCTGGATGAAGGTTTCGGTGCCGGCGGTGATCTTGCCGAGAATCCAGCCGCTGTCCTTGACCAGGGTCATCGGTTCGCCGCCCAGCGCGCCGAACACGCTGACTGTCATCACCAGCGGGATGAGGATCTGCATGGTAGTGACGCCGAAGTTGCCGAGGCCCGCGTTGATGCCCAGCGCGGTGCCCTGCAGGCGCTTGGGAAAGAAAGTGGAGATGTTGGACATCGAGCTGGCGAAGTTGCCGCCGCCCACGCCCGACCACAGCGCCATCAGCTGGAAGCTCCACAAGGGCCAGTCGGGATGCTGCAGGACGATGCCGGTGCCGATGGCGGGCGCCAGCAGCATGGCGGTGGTGAGGAAGATGACGTTGCGTCCGCCCGCCAGGCGGATGAAGAAGGACGACGGAATGCGCATCGTCGCCCCGGCCAGACCCGAGATCGCGGTCAGCGTGAACAGCTCGTCCTTGGTGAAGGGAAAGCCCAGGTTGGACATCTGCACCGTGATGATTCCCCACATCAGCCACACGGCAAAGCCGCACAGCAGGGCCGGCACCGAGATCCACAGGTTGCGGTAGGCAATCTTCTTGCCGGTCGTTTCCCAGAAGGTCGGGTCTTCCGGATTCCATTCCTTGATGTTGGTAGGCATGGTGACTTCCTCTTGTAAATTGACCAACGGAGCCGTGCGTTGCCCGGCCCGTGCTTGACTACTCCATCCGGTCTGCAGCCTGGGCCCGCTTCAGCTCGCGGGCCGCATCCATCGGGCGCACTTCCGTCCAGTACATCCACATCAACGACACCCACACCACACCGAACATCAGCATGAACGCGGAGGAACGGATGCCGGTCAGGTCGACCAGCGCGCCGAACATGATCGGCATCAGGAATCCGCCCAAGCCACCGGCAAGCCCGACCACGCCGGATATCACGCCGATGTTGTCGGGGTAATCGTCAGAGATGTACTTGAAGACCGAGGCCTTGCCGAGGGCGAAAACGATGCCCAGGGTGAACATGACGATGGTGAACACCGTCGCATTCAGGCCAAAATGAAATGTGAAGGGGCCATTGACGGTCTGAATGGTGATGTCGCTTTGCGGGTAGGACAGGAAAAACAGGCATACCAGCGAAATCCACAACACCCACCACGTCATGGTGTGTGCCCCGAATTTGTCGGAGAAATAGCCCCCGACAGCCCGCAACATCCCGCCCGGGATACTGAAGGCGGCAGCCAGCAACGCGGCGGTTTGCAGGTTGAAGCCGTATTCGCTGACGTAATATTTGGTCATCCACAGCGCCAGCGCGACATAGCCGCCGAACACGATGGAGTAATACTGGCTGTAGCGCCAAACCTTCGGATCCTTGAAGGCGGCAAGCTGCTCGCGGATGGTGACGGCCTTACCCACCTTGTGACTGGGCTCGCTGTAAGTGAAGAACCAGAAAACGATGGCGGTCACCCCCATCAGCACTGCATACACTTTGGGGACCATCGTCCAGCCGTAGCCGATTACGATGATGGGCGCGAGCAGCTTGGTGACGGCAGCCCCGGTATTTCCGGCGCCGAAAATGCCCATCGCCAGACCTTGCCGTTCCCTGGGAAACCAGCGGGCACAATAGGCAATGCCGACGGTGAACGAGCCGCCGGCCATGCCGACGAACAACCCGGTCACCAGGAAATGCCAGAATTCCGTTGCCCACGAGATCATCCAGATCGGGATGACTGTGGTGAGCATCAGAATGAAAAACACGATGCGTCCGCCGAATTTATCCGTCCACATCCCCAGCGGGACTCGGATCAGGGAACCTGTCAGCACCGGCGTGGCAATCAGGATGCCGAACTCGGTCTCGTTCAGGCCCAGTTGCTGCTTGATGGGAACGCCAATGACGGCAAACATCATCCAGATCATGAAGCACACTGTGAACGCCAGCGTGCTCATGATGACGACCGACCATGCCTTGTATTGTTGCGTTGCCATAACCCACCTCTTAGCCTGGCTGAAGAGATAAAAAGACTGCTGGGTGTTTTTTACGCCAATGCTCACACGCTTGCCAGTGGGTGACTGGGCCCGGAGTGCAGGCGATATACCTCATTAGTGGTATAGGTGGTATTCGGAAATTCATTGTTTTTTATTATGTTTTTTGCCCGTGCCGGTTTGGCGGAAAGTCGTTGGCGAAGAAGAGGTATACCCTTTTATCCGCCATGCCTGACAAAGGGTGGTTTACCCTTGAAGCCTGGATATGACTGCTTGATGCACGGAGAAAACACGTGAGCCGTTTGGTGTGGAGCAAGTTGCAGAACTCTTTGCTGTTGCGGCTGGGCGGCATGTTTGCCGCCATCACGGTGCTGGCGGTGGCCAGCATGTCCACCTCATGGATGGTGGCGGAAACCACCCAGGGCAGTGGCCAGGCGATCAACCTGGCCGGTAGCCTGCGGATGCAGAGCTGGCGCATGGCTTCGATCTACCAGCGGCTTCAGCAGAACATAAGCCCTGAAACCCTGCAGAGCCTGGAAGAGGCCATCAGCCGGTTTGAAAGCGACCTGAAAGCAGACCCCATCCTGGCGGTCCTGCCGAACGATGAGACCACCCCGCTCAGGCAGGTTTACCGGCAGGTTGAAAGCAGCTGGCATACGCAAATCAAACCTGGCCTGGTCAATCTGTCGGCCGCGTCCGCCTCGACGGTCGCAGACGGTACTGTGCTGGACAAAATCCCCGAATTCGTCGCCCGCATCAACGATCTGGTCAAGCAGATCGAAGAGGCCGCCGAAGCGAAAATTCTGGTCATGCGCGTCATCCTCGGCGCAGCGGTCATTGCCACCCTTTTCGTGGTGATCCTGTCCATCTATCTGGTCAACAACATTCTTGTGCATCCCCTGCGCGGCCTGCTGGAACTGGCCGACCAGATCGGACAGGGCAATCTTGCCGTGCGCACCGACCTGGCCGGGGACGACGAAATCGGGCGGCTGGGCCAGGCCTTCAACCACATGGCGGAAGACCTCTCCAAGCTGTATCAGAACCTGGAAGCGCGGGTGGAGGAAAAGACCGCCGAGCTCACCATCGCCAACCGCTCGCTGGAACTGCTCTATCACTCGATCGCCCGGCTCTACAACGGGCCGGTTGCGCACGATACCTACGCCATCCTGCTGAAGGACCTGGAGAACGTGCTGGGAGTCGGGCGCGGCCTGGCCTGCCTGGTGGAAACCGGCGAGGACCATGCACGCGTGATCGCCACCACCCTCGACCCGGCGCGCGGCGACATGGAACTCTGCGGGCTCACTAGTTGTGCCGAGTGCCTGGCCAACCGGAGCCTGTCGGTGCATCCGCTGAAGAACGGCACGCACGTGCTGTCGCTGCCGCTGAAGGACACCGAGCACCACTACGGCGTGCTGCAGCTGGAAATGCCGGCGGGCAAGGAACTGGCGCAATGGCAGGTGCAGTTGCTGGAAGCGCTGTCGCGCCACATCGGCATTGCCATCGGCACCGCACGCCGCACCGAGCAGAGCCGCCGGCTGTCGCTGCTGGAGGAGCGCGCCGCGCTGGCGCGGGACCTGCACGATTCGCTGGCGCAGTCGCTCGCCTACATGAAGATCCAGGTCAGCCGCCTGAAGCCGCTGGTCGACCGCTCGGGCGCCGGCGGCGAAGCGGCCGAGGTGCTGGCCGAACTGCGTGAAGGCTTGAACAGCGCCTACCGCCAGCTGCGCGAACTGTTGACGACCTTCCGTTTGCGCATCGAGGGCGAGGGACTGGCGGCCGCCCTGCACACCACGGTGGCCGAATTTTCCGGCCGCGGCGGCATTCCGGTCACGCTGGAGGTTCACCTGGGCGGCTGCACGCTGACCGCCAACGAGGAAATCCATGCCCTGCAGATCATTCGCGAGGCGCTGTCCAATGTGATCAACCATGCCAGGGCGCACAAGGCCGAGGTCAGGGTGATGTGCAACAGCGACGGTTCGGTGTCGGCCACCGTCATCGACGACGGCATCGGCATCCGCCAGGCCGCCGGCGCGCACCATTACGGCATGACCATCATGGAGGAGCGGGCAAAAAACCTGGGCGGCCATCTGGCAATCGAAAACCTGCCTGCTCTGGGCACCCGCGTGACCCTGCATTTCATGCCGGGTGCCGGGCACGACGCACCCATCCCCATTCATCCCGTTACTTGACCCGAAATTCATGAACCCGGCAGATCCCCAGAGCATCCTCATCGTCGACGACCACCCCCTGTTCCGCAAGGGCGTGATCCAGCTGATCCAGGCCGCGCCCGAATTCAAATTCGTCGGCGAAGCCCCCAGCGGCAAGGAGGGCATTGCGCTCGCCCGCAGCCTGCAGCCGGACATGATCCTGCTGGATCTGAACATGAAGGACATGAACGGCGTCGAGGTGCTGAAAACGCTGAAGGACGCCGGCCTCGATTCGCGCATCATCATGCTGACCGTGTCGGATCATGCGGAAGACCTGATGGCCGCGCTGCAGGCCGGCGCCGACGGCTACCTGCTGAAGGACATGGAGCCGGAAGACCTGATGCAGCAACTGGGCGAGGCTGCGCGCGGCAAGATCACCATCAGCGAGCGCCTGACGCAATTGCTGGTGGCTTCGCTGCGCGAAAAGGATCGTCCCACCAGCCTCGCCGAGGCCGGACTGACCGAACAGGAAAGCCGCATCCTCGACCACCTGATCGACGGCAAGAGCAACAAGCTGATCGCCCGCGACATGGGCATCGCCGAGGGCACGGTGAAGGTCCACGTCAAGCACCTGCTGAAGAAGCTCAACCTGCGTTCGCGGGTGGAGGCGGCGGTGTGGGCCGACCGCTGCCGGCGCCAGGCCAAGCCCGGAAGCCCTTGATCTTTCTGAGCCGCACGCTGGTATTGCAAAAAGGGCATATAAATAGAAAAAAGGGGCGCGTCAGAACATGGAAGATATCTTCAGCTTTGCTGACGAGCTTGGGCCGGCCAAGGTCATTCACGTGCATGAGCCGCGCCTCGGCCTGAGGGGGATTCTGGTGGTGGACAACGTCGCCACCGGGCCGTCGATCGGCGGTCTGCGCATCGCGCCGGATGTCAGCGCCGGGGAGTGCTTCCGCTTGGCGCGCGCCATGACCCTGAAAAACGCCGCCGCGGGCCTGCGCCACGGCGGCGGCAAATCGGTGCTCTACGGCGACCCGCGCATGCCAAAAGCGCACAAGGAGCAGCTGATCCGCGCTTTCGCCTGCGCCCTGAAAAACGAAACCGACTACATCTTCGCCCCCGACATGGGCAGCAACGAGGAATGCATGGCCTGGGTGAAGGACGAGATCGGCCGCTCGGTTGGCCTGCCGAAGGCCATCGGCGGCATCCCGCTGGACGAGATCGGCGCCACCGGCTGGGGCCTCTCCCACGTCGCAGACGTTGCCCTGCGCTACCGCGATTTCAAGCTCGAGGGCGCGCGCGTGGTGATCCAGGGCTTCGGCGCGGTGGGCAAGCATGCTGCGCGCTTTCTCGCAGCCAAGGGGGCGGTGCTGGTGGCCGCGGCCGACAGCCAGGGCACGCTCTACAACCCGAAAGGCATCGACGTGGCGGCGCTGGCGGCGCTGAAGGTGGCGGGGCAGAGCGTGCTTGATTATGCGGACGGGCAGAAGCTCGACCGCGACGCGGTGATCGACGTCGAATGCGACATCTGGATCCCCGCCGCGCGGCCGGACGTGGTGCACGAGGACAACGTGCACCGGCTGAAGACCCGGCTGGTGATCGAGGGGGCGAACATTCCCTTCACCCGCGGCGCCGAGCAGGTTCTGCATGAGAAGGGCGTGCTGGTCGTTCCGGACTTCATCGCCAATGCCGGCGGCGTGATCTGTGCCGCCATGGAATACGCCGGCGCCAGTGAGTCGGCCGCCTTCGAGTGCATCGCCGAGAAACTGCGGTGCAACACCGAGGAGGTGCTGGAAAAGGTAGCGAAGCAGGGCATGCTGCCGCGCGACGCGGCAATGGAGCTGGCGGTGACGCGGGTGAAGCAGGCCATGTCCACCCGGCGCTGGAACATATTCTGATGTATCGCATCCGCTTTCACGGCCGCGGCGGCCAGGGCATGAAGACGGCGAGCCGCATGCTCGGCACGGCGCTCTTTCTGGAAGGCTTTCAGGTGCAGGACGCGCCGCGCTACGGCGCCGAGCGGCGGGGCGCGCCGATCTTCGCCTACGTGCGCGCGGCGCGCGATCCCATCCATGAGCGCGGCGTCATCCGCGAGCCGGACCTGGTGGTGGTGGCCGACGACAGCCTGGTGCCAGTGCCGGCGGCCGGCGTGCTGCAGGGAATCACGGCGCGTACGGTGATGCTGATCAGCACCAACGAGGCGGCCGCGACCTGGCGCGACCGGATCAACTTTTCCGGAAGCCTGCTGACCCTGCCCGTGGAAACCAGCGAGCAGGCCGAACTGCGCTTCGTCGGTGCGGCCAGTGCCGGCGCAGCAGCACGTCTGCTCGGCGCGATCCCGCGTGCGACCCTCGAGGCGGCGGTGCGCGAGGAACTGTCGGCGCTCGGCGAGGACATCATCCGGCGCAACCTGGAGCAGGCGCTCGACGCCTTCGACCGCATGGCCGAACACGCCGGCTGCGTGAACGAGGGGACGGCCTTCAGCGTGGCCGATGCGAAAGCCCCCGACTGGGTCGACCTGCCGCTGGACGAAGCGGACGCTGCCGCCGCGGCCATCCATGCCGGCGCCACCAGCGTCGAGGTGCGCACCGGGCTGTGGCGCGTTCTGCGCCCGGTAATCGATTACGACCGCTGCAACCGCTGCTGGTGGGTGTGCAGCGAGTTCTGCCCGGACAGCGCGATCACGGTTGCCGCCGACGGCCGCCCCGAGATCGACTACGACCACTGCAAGGGCTGCATGATCTGCGTGGCGCAGTGCCCGCCGCACGCGATTGCAGCGGTGCCGGAACAGGAATTTGCGGAGAAGACGCCATGACCCGCGCGCTTATCACCGGCAATCAGGCCGCCGCCTGGGGCGCCCGCCTGGCGCGGGCCGATTACATGCCTTCATTTCCGATCACGCCGCAGACCGAGATCATCGAGACGATCGCCGGCTGGATCGACCAGGGCGAGATGGACTGCCGCATGGCGATGATGGAATCCGAGCATTCCATGATTACCGCCGCCGGCGCGGCCGCCGCCACCGGCGTGCGCGTGTTTACCGCCACCTCCAGCCAGGGGCTGCTGTATGCGATGGAGATGATCTACGGCGTGCCAGGCATGCGCGCGCCCTTCGTGCTGGTGAATGTCTCGCGCGGCCTGCAGACGCCGGTGACGCTGGAGCCGGACCATACCGACGTGCTCGCCGCGCGCGACAGCGGCTTCCTGCAGATTCACTGCAGCACCTGCCAGGAAGTGCTCGACCAGACCCTGATCGCCTACCGCCTCGCCGAGCATCACCGGGTGCGCCTACCGGTGATCGTCAACCTCGACGGCTTCTATCTTTCCTTCACCCGCGAACCGGTGGAGATTCCCGATCCTGCTGCGGTCGACCGCTTCCTGCCCGGCTTCGATCCGGAAACCACGCGCTTTCGCGCCGGCGAGCCGCTCAGCCAGGGCGTGGTGGTGCTGGGCTCGGTTCCGTATTCCTATTTCCGTTACGAAACCCATCTCGCTACGCTGCAGGGCCTGCCAGCCTACGCCGAAATCGCCGCCGAGTTTGCCCAGGCTTTCGGGCGAGAATACGGCGCGCTCGAAACCTACAAGAGCGACGATGCCGAGTGGGTGCTGTTCATGATGGGTTCCTTCGCCACCAAGGCGAAGGACGCGGTCGACCGCATGCGCGAGGCCGGCTGGAAGGTCGGCCTGGTGCGCCCACGGCTGCTGCGGCCGTTCCCGGACGAGCCGCTGCGCCAGGCGCTGGCCGGCAAGCGCGGCGTGGCGGTGGTCGACCAGAACCTCTCGATGGGCAAGGGCGGGGTGCTGCACAGCGAACTGGCATCGGTGCTATACGGCCAGCCGGATGCGCCGACTATCCTCGCGAGCTTCATCGGCGGGCTGGGCGGACGCGACATCGCGCCTGAGGAGTTCTTCGAGATGATCCAGGTGCTGCGCCGCGCTGCGGAGGAGGGCCGGCCCCCGACGCCGCGCCTGCTGTTCACCGCCGACGAACTGCGCGAGGTGCGCAAGCTGCAGGCCGTCGCCCACGCCGAACGCAGGGAGGAACTCAAATGAGCGAGCAGATAGTCACGCTCTACAAGCGCATGAAGGACCTGCCGTCGGCCCGCCTTCTCGGCGCCGGCACGCCGATGTGCGCCGGCTGTGGCGGCCTGATGGCGTTGCACGAGATCTACGACATCCTCGGCGAGAAAACCGTGTTCGTGAATGCGGCCGGCTGTATGACGCTGCTGACGGTCTATCCGTTCACGCCGTTCCGCGGCTCCTGGCTGTACACCTCGATGTCGTCGGCACCGGCGGGCGCGCAGGGCGTGCGCGACGCGCTCGACATCCTCTTGGCCAAGCAGCGCATCAAAGCGGAAGAAAATCTCGACGTGGTGGTGCTGACCGGCGACGGCGCCGCCTACGGCATGGGCCTGTCGTCCACTTCCAGCGCCATCGAGCGCGGGCTCGATTTCCTCTATGTCTGCTACGACAACGAGGGCTATGGCAACACCGGCCAGCAGACTTCGGCAGCCACCCCGCACGGCGCGAGAACCTCGACCAGCACCGGCGCGCGCGGCTTCGGCGGCTTCAAGAAGGACCTGTTCGCGATCTGGGCCGCGCATCGGCCCGCCTACGTCGCCACCGTCATCGGCAGCGAGCCGCTCGACCTCGCGCGCAAGATCGAAAAGGCAAAGGCGATGCAGGGGCCGCGCCTGATCATCGCGCTGTCGCCGTGTCCCACGGGCTGGGACTTCGACCCGATGGAGTCGGCCGAGATCGGCCACCTCGCCGTGAAGACCGGCGTCTGGCCGCTGAAGGAATACGAGAACGGCGTGGTGACGCACACCAAGCTACCGCGCGAGCGGCTGCCAGTCGAGGACTACCTGAAGAAGCAGGGACGCTTCGCCCACCTGTTCCAGCCGCAGCGCAACGAGGCCCTGATCGCCGAGATCCAGGCGCGGGTGGATGCCTACTGGGCTGAAGTTTCGATATGAGCCGACTCACCCAAAGCTACTGCCATCGCGGCGGCGACGCCCCGCTCTTGGGCGCCACCATTCCCGAACATTTCGCCGGCATCGCCGCCGCGCATGCAGAGCGCGAGGCCGTGGTGTCGGTGCCGCAGCAGCGCCGCCTGAACTATGCGCAACTCGCGGAGGCAATCGACCACCTGGCACGCGGTCTGCTCGGTCTGGGTTTTGGCAAGGGCGACCGCATCGGCATCTGGTCCACCAACAACATCGAGTGGCTGCAGCTGCAGATGGCCACTGCGCGCATCGGCGCGGTGCTGGTCAACATCAATCCCGCCTACCGGGCGCACGATCTGGAATACTCGCTGAAGCGGTCCGAGGTGCAGGGGCTGTTCCTCATCCCGTCCTTCCGCAGCAGCGACTACGTGGCGATGCTGTGCGACCTGGTGCCCGAACTGCTGAGGGATGGGACTGAAATCAACAGCGCAGCCCTGCCGATGCTGCGCCGCGCGGTGCTCTACGACCCCGCCCGTCCAGAGACCACCGCGCGGCCGCATCCCGGCTTCACCCTTTGGCAGGAGGTGCTCGCTGCCGGAGCGGATATTCCCCCGCAGCAGTTGGACGCCGTCACCGCCACGCTCGACCGCGACGACCCCATCAACATCCAGTACACCTCGGGCACCACCGGCTTTCCCAAAGCGGTGGTGCTGACCCACCACAACATCCTCAACAACGCCTGGTTCGCGGCGCGCGCCATGCACTTTTCCGAGGCCGACCGGCTGGCGGTGCCGGTGCCGTTCTACCACTGCTTCGGCATGGTGCTGGCGAACCTGCTGTGCCTCTCGGTCGGCGCCTGCGAGGTGATCGCCTGCGAGCACTTCGACGCCCTGCAGGTGCTGCAGGCGGTGCACCAAGAACGCTGCACCGCGATTCACGGCGTCCCGACCATGTTCATCGCCGAGCTGGAGCATCCGCGCTTTGCGGAATTCGATCTGACATCGCTGCGCACCGGCATCATGGCTGGTGCACCCTGTCCGCCGGCGCTGATGAAGCGGGTGATCGGGGAAATGCATTGCCCCGACATCCTCATCGGCTACGGCGAGACCGAGGCCTCGCCGCTGACCCATCTGACCTCGCGCGAGGACGATTTCCAGCGCCGCATCGAGACCGTGGGCACCAACCTGCCGCACCAGGAGGTGAAGGTGGTCGACGTCCAGAGCGGCCAGACCGTCTCTTGCGGCGCGGTGGGGGAAATCTGCTTTCGCGGCCACCACGTCATGCGCGGCTACTACGGCGACGAAGACGCCACCCGCAAGGCCATCGACGACGCCGGCTGGTTGCGATCGGGCGACCTCGGCAGCATGGATTCCGACGGCTATGTGCGCATCACCGGGCGCCTCAAGGACATGATCATTCGCGGCGGCGAGAACATCTATCCGGCCGAGATCGAGGAATTTCTATTCACCCATCCCAAAGTGGCGCAGGTGGCGGTGTTCGGCGTGCCAGACCCGTTCTACGGTGAGGAGGTCATGGCCTGGGTGCAGCTGCGCGCCGGGCAGACCGCCACCGAGGCGGAAATCCGCGAGTTCTGCCAGGGCCAGATCGCCCACTTCAAGATTCCGCGCACCATCCGCTTCGTCGAGGAATTCCCGACCACCGTCACCGGCAAGCTGCAGAAATTCCGCATGCGCGAAATGGCGGCCGAGCAACTTGGTGCAACGGGGAAGCCGGGTTGAGCCTTGCCACGCGCTTGCTACGGGACGGCAGGTGCCATGGACTCAACAGATTCGTCTATCTTGAATAGTGGATGAGTCACTAATTGGGAGAACGACATGGCAGTGGGCGAAATTTGCAACCGCGACGTGGTGATTGCGGAGAAGGCGCTTTCGGTGGTGGATGCGGCGCAGCTGATGCGCACGCACCACGTCGGCGATCTGGTCGTGGTTGAAGAAAAAGCCGGCCGCAGGCATCCGGTCGGCATCGTCACCGACCGCGACATCGTGGTGGAAGTGGTGGCGGCCGGGGTGGATCCGGACGCGCTCACGGTGGGCGACATCATGGGTCCGGAAGTGGCGACCGTGCACGAAAGCGAAGGCCTGTTCGAGGCGCTGCGCTACATGCGGGGCAAGGGCGTGCGGCGCATGCCGGTGGTCGACCATGAAGGCGTCCTGGTCGGCATTCTCACCCTGGATGATCTCTTGAGCCTGCTGGCCGAGGAAATGACCGAACTGGCGAAGCTGGTGTCGCACGAGCGGCAGCGCGAAGCGGCCGTCCGTTTATAGATTGCAGAAAGCCGTCCGGTCAGCATTCCCGAAGGTAGTTCAAGGCCTCCTCGGCCGGCAGGGGCTCACTGAAGAGATAGCCCTGCATGAAATCGCACTGGTGCTGGATCAGGTAGGCGCGCTGAGCTTCGGTCTCGACGCCTTCCGCGACTACTTTCAGGCCAAGGTTGTGCGCCAGGGCCAGGGTGGCGGCACTGATCTCGGCATCGCTCGGGTCGGTTTCGATATCGCGGACGAAAGTCCGGTCCAGCTTCAGCACCTGGATGGGCAGGCGCTTGAGATAGGCGAGCGACGAATAGCCGGTGCCGAAGTCGTCGATGGCCAGCTGGATGCCGAGGTCACGCAGGGCCTGCAACTGGCCGATGGCCCGTTCCGGATTTTCCATGGCGACCGATTCGGTGATTTCCAGTTCGAGATCGCTGCCCTTCAGACCATGCCGCTTCAACACCGCATCCACGGATTGCACCAGGCCCGGGGATCGCAGTTGCTGTGCGGACAAATTGACCGCCATGCGCAGGCTCTTGATGCCATCCGCCCGCCATGCGCTCAGCTGCCGGCAGGCCTCGTCCAGCACCCAGCTGCCCAGAGCCTCGATCAGGCCGGACTCTTCCGCGATGGGAATGAACTTGAGCGGAGAGATTTCGCCGAGCACCGGGTGGTTCCAGCGTGCCAGGGCTTCGATTCCCACGCATCGGCCATCGCGGGGTGTCACCTGTGGCTGGTAGTAGATATGCAACTGGTCATGACGCAAGGCCTGGTGCAAGTCGTTCTCCAGGCCCAGACGCTCGCTGGCAATGGCATTCATCGCCGGGGTGAAGTATTGGACATTGTTCCGGCCATGATCCTTGGCGTGGTACATGGCGGTGTCGGCATTCTTCATCAAGGTCGGACCGTCCTCGCCGTCGCTCGGGTAGATGGCGATACCGATGCTGGGGCTGGAGTGCATTTCCTTGCCGTCGAAGACGTAAGGCTGGCGCAGCGAACGCAGGATCTTGTCGGCGAGCGGTGCGGCGTCCATCGCATCCTTGATGTGGGTGAGCACGACAATGAACTCGTCGCCCCCCAGGCGCGAGACGATGTCGCTTTCCCGCACGCTATCCCGCAGCCGCCGGCCGACTTCGATCAGCAACTGATCGCCGACATGGTGGCCCAGGGTGTCGTTGATGGTCTTGAAGCGATCCATGTCGATGAACATCACCGCCACGCTCAGGCGGTCGCGATGGGCGGAAAGCAGCGCCTGGTCGAGGCGGTTTTCCAGGTTGTAACGATTGATCAGACCGGTGAGCACGTCGTGATGCGCGAGAAAATCGATGCGCGCCTCGTTCGCCTTGCGCTCGCTGATATCGGAAAAACTGGCGATATAGAACATGACAGTCTGGTCCGCATCGCGGATGACGGAAATGGAGGTCCACTTGGGATACACCTCCCCCGTCTTTTTCTTGTCCCAAAGTTCGCCGCTCCAATACCCGTTCTCCTGCAGGCAGCGCCACATGTCCTCATACACGGCCGTGGGCGTTTTGCCGCTGCTCAGTATATGGGGATCCTTGCCCAGGACCTCATCGAGGCTGTATCCGGTTTGCGCGGTAAAGGTCGCATTGACGTCGATAATTCGATTGAAACGGTCTGAGATCAGCATGGCCTCGCCGCTGCTGCGAAAAGCGTTGGCATACTGGCGCAACTCTTCGGCGACCGTCTCGGCGTCTTTACGTGCCTGTTCCAGTTCGTTGCGTCCGCGCGCCAGGTTCTGGACCATGTCGCGCATCGCATTGGTCAGTTGCCCGACTTCATCCCTGGCGTCTGAAACCAGGTGATTCGACAGGTCGCCATCGGCAATTCTGCGCGACCATTTCAGCAGATCGGTAATCCGCTCGCTGGCGCGCCGCGTTACAAAAAAAGCCATGCCCAGAAGCATGCTGCCACCCAGGAAGCCGATGGCCAGGTTGATTTGCAGATTGCGGTTGGTGGCGGCGATGAGGTGTTCGCGGCTGGAAGCAATCTCGTCGATGGTGTAGCGCATCAGGACTTGCATGGCCATCTGGATGTTCGTGAGGTGCTGATTCTCGGTCCGGGTCAACGACTCGATTGCGGACTCCTTTTCGAATTCCGCGCTGAGCAGGAGGGCCTCGTCGATGGCATCCAGGTAGGAGGCGAGGATCTTGCGCAGGATAGCGGCCTCCTCGTGTGTCGCCTGGCGCTCGGACACATCCTGCCTGGAAATGGCCGGCAAATTGCTTTTGATCTGTTGCGTGAGGTCGTCCAGATCGGTTCTGATCTGGCTCATGTTTTGCGCGTTTTCGCTGGCAAGATGCTTGAGGCTCAAGGCCCGCACATTGGCGATGTCCTTGTCGATGTCCTGAAGGGTCGTGAGGCGTTCACTGCTGGCCGAGTACATCTCGCCGAGCGCCTTGACGGAATGCTGCAGCGCAAAGGCGGAAGCGATGATCGCGCCGGCACCGATGACCCCGACCACAACCATCGGGGCGATCAACTGCTTGAACAGCGAGCGGTTCCTGAAATAGGCGACCATCTAGCTCCGGCTACCTTGCGGGAAAAGCATGCGGATCGATGCCGGCGTCAGTTGGATCAAGGCGCGCGAACATCAAACCCTTCGGCTTGGAAGATGTCCCGGACGGCCCTGCTTTGCAGGAACGCTAGAAAGGCCGTGACCTCTGCATTGCCCGCCGAGGTCTTGAGTGGCGCCATGTAATAGCGAATGGGTTTGTGCAGGCCTTTATCGACGGCATGCAGCAGTCGCAGTTGATCCGTCATGTTGGATTTGAACAGGATGCCGACCGTGCCCGGGCCGGACGTGGCAAGCGTGGCGGCCACCAGCTGGACATGCTTTCGGGTCTGGATCTTGTGCTTGACCCGGTCCCACAAGCCCGAGGCTTCGAGCGCTTCTTTTGCGTGTCGGCCGAATGGCGCGGTGCTGGGGTCGCCGATGAGGATGGACGTGACCTTGTCAGAGGCCAGGTCCTGCCAGTCGAGGTGTTGTATCGGGCTGTTTTTAGCGGTGGCCACGACGAGGGCATTGCCCCAGGGACTGGAAGTCTGGTCCGGTGCCACCAAACCATTGTCTACGGCAAAGTCCATCCATTCGCGGTCAGCTGAAATAAATATGTCGGCTTTCAGCGCGCCGCCCCGCAGTCCCTTGGCGAGGAGGCCGGAGGATTTGCAGATATAGGTGAATCGAACAGGGTGGCTTGCTTGATACAAAGTCTCGACTTTGTTCATGGCATCGCAGGTGGAGTTGGCCAATGCCAGGGTCAGCTCGCCGGCCCGTGCGACAGAAAAGCAGGCGGTGGCAATGAATAGGGATAGGGACAGGGCGAGCCAATGACGGAATAAATTGATCATCCAGGTTCTTCGTTGTTGGAATTGACCAGGGTCGAGTCCCGGCAATTTTTGTTGTCGCATGGCAGGCAGTGGATGGAAGTGTCCCGAATATACGCAGAACCGCCATGCTTGAAAACCCGCTGAATCAACAAACAGTTATATGCGAATAAATCGTTGTTTTAGCGGGGCTTTCAATCCGATCCGTCATGCGCGCACCCGCAGTTCGTGCACGACTATCCATTCAGCAGATCCGCGGCAGCGGGTCGTCTTCCAGTTCGTCCAGCATGCGGCGTCCGCCCAGCCCGGTTTCCAGGATCACGCGTCCGCCCCCGGTTTCGATGCGGCCGATGATGCGGGCATCGCGGCCTTCGGGCAGGGCATGCCAGCGGGTCAGCACCTCGTCGGCGGCGAAGGGGTCGACGACGGCGACGACGCGGCCTTCGCAGGCCAGGTAGTAGGGGTCGTAGCCCAGCATTTCGCACACCGACACCACTTCCGGACGCAGCGGCACCGCGTTCTGCTCCAGTGCGACGCTGTGGCCGCTGGCGCGTGCGATTTCGTGGGCGACGGTGGCGAGCCCGCCGCGCGTCGGGTCGCGCATGAACTTGAGGTCGGGAAAGTCGCGGATGGCGCGCGTCAGCGGCAGCACCGAGGCGGAATCGGAATGCAGCGTGCCTGACAGCCCGAACTGCTCGCGCGCCAGCATCACGGCAATGCCGTGATCGCCGACCGGACCGGAGACCAGCACCACGTCGTCCGGCGCGATGCGGCTCATCGCAAGCTGTGCGCCCGCACGCCGCACGCCGATGCCGGTGACGGTCAGATACAGGCCGCTGCCTTCGCCACGGCGCACCACCTTGGTGTCGCCCGCCACCACGGCAACCCGGTTGTGGCGGGCAGCCCGGGCAAAGCTGGCGATGAGGCGGTCCAGCGTCCTGATTTCCAGACCTTCCTCGATCAGCGCGGACAGGGTGAAATAGAGCGGATCGGCCCCGGCCACCGCCAGGTCGTTGACCACGCCATGGACGGCCAGCGAGCCGATGTCGCCGCCGGGAAATTCGAGCGGCTCGACGGTGAAGCCGTCGGTGGTGACCATGAGGTCGCCGTCCACATGCGGCAGCGCCACGGCATCGGCGTCGGTATCGAGCAGCGGGTTGCCGAGGTGACGGGCAAAGATATCGGTAATGAGTTCGCGCATCAGGCGGCCGCCGTTGCCGTGCGCGAGGAGGATGCGGGTGTCGTCCATGAATATTATTGATCCGAAACGAATGGACTTGACCACGAGCGATGGTGCCGCGTGGTGACGGAATGCTGGGAAAGCGCGTGGCGTTTCGGATCAATAATCATTCAGACAGCTTTATGTTGATGGGAAAGTATTCCCATCAATATTGATATAGAAATTCGATGACCTGGCCGAAGCTTAACCCGGCATCGTTGACGGGCACACGTTGCGGCAGGTGCACGGCAAAGCCCGCGGCTTGGAGGCGGTCGATGGCCGCCTCGGCAAGCAGGCGATTCTGGAACACGCCGCCGGTGAGGCCGACCGAGCGGATGCCGGTTTGCGCGCGCAGCTTTAGCGCCTGGTCGACCAGCGCCTGCGCCAGGCTGTGATGGAAGCTCGCCGCGCGCTCGGCGAGCGGGCGCGTGGTGTCCGTCAGCACAGGCAGCAGCGGCGCCCAGTCGCTGCGCCAGATGCCCAACGGGTCGCGGTCGAGCGGCAGCTCGATGGCCCGGCCTTCTGCGCTGGCAGCCCTAAAGGACTCCGATCCACTACGTGCTGAAGCGCGTGTAGAGTCGTATGCAACGGCCTCCAGCCGCATCGGGCCTTCGCCCTCGAAACTGGCGTGGGTGCACACGCCGCACAGCGCCGCGGCGGCATCGAACAGCCGCCCGACCGCCGAACTGGCCGGACTGTTCAATCGGGCCAACCAGGCTTGGTGCAAAGGTTCAGGCGCGAACGGTACGGACTGACCGGCTTCCCACAGCAAGGCCGCGGCGGCGCGCCACGGTTCGCTGCCGGCCTTGTCGCCGCCGGGCAAACGGAAGGGGCGAAACGAGGCGGCACGCTGCCAGCGGCCGGGCGCACCGGTAAAGGCTTCGCCGCCCCACAGGGTCTGATCCATGCCGAAGCCGACGCCGTCCCAGGCGAACACGATCCATTTTTCGACATCCGGGAATTCCCACGCCAGCGCCGAGGCATGGGCGGGGTGATGCCAGACTTCAAACAGGGGCAAGCCGCTGTCGCGGGCGAAGCGGCGAGTGCCGTAGCCCGGGTGGCGGTCGACGAGCAGTCGGGTCGCCTGCACCTGGTACAGCCGCTGCAGGTCGGCCGCGACCTGGGCCAGGGTGTCCAGGCTGCGCGGCGTGTCGAGTTCGCCGATGTGCGGCGAGACGACTGCGCGTGTGCCCCAGGCGAGGCAGAGCGTGTTCTTCATATGGCTGCCGAGCGCCAGCACGGGTTCGGGAAGCGACACGGGCAGTTCGAGTTCCAGCGGCGCGCTGCCGCGCCCCAGGCGCAGGGGACGCGGCACGCCGGCGATCACGCGATACACCGGGTCGTCGGCCGGGCGCACGATGGGCCGGTCGTGGTGCAGGAAGGCATCGGCGATGTGGGCGAGGCGGGCCTGCGCTTCCGGGTTGTCGGTCAGCACCGGCTCGCCGGAAAGATTGCCCGAGGTGGCAACCAGGGGACCATCAAAATCACTCAGCAAGAGATCGTGCAGCGGCGAGTAGGGCAAGAGGCAGCCGACCTCCGCGAGGCCGGGGGCGATGTGCCCGGAGAGCCCGGCATCGGCGCGCTTCGGCAGCAGCACGATGGGGCGTTCGGGCGCGGCGAGCACCATTTCAATCTCAGGCGTGGTGCGAACAACTGAGCGCAAGGCATTGATATCGCGCAGCATCACGGCCAGCGGCTTGGCCGGGCGCGGCTTGCGCGTGCGCAGGCTTGAGACAGCGTCGTCGTTCCTTGCATCGCACAGCAGGTGATAGCCACCGACGCCTTTGACCGCGACGATTTTCCCGGCCCTAAGTGCTGCGACCGCAGCCGCCAGCGCCGCTTCATCGCCGTCGTGCGTCGTTTCGCCCGAGACGAATTGCAGATGCGGGCCGCACGCCGGGCAGGCGATCGGCTCGGCGTGGAAGCGGCGGTCGAGCGGGTTCTCGTATTCCTGCCGGCAGTCCGGGCACAGCGCGAAGTCGCGCATGGCCGTGTTCGGACGGTCGTAGGGCAGGGCGGTAATCAAGGTATAGCGCGGGCCGCACTGGGTGCAGTTGATGAAGGGGTAGCGGTGGCGGCGGTTGGCCGGGTCGTGCAGTTCGGTCAGGCAGTCGGCGCAGACGAAGCCGTCGGGCGGAACGTGGATGGACCATGCTTCGGCCATTTTTGACGATGCATTCAGGCAGGCGGCGCTGCCCGACTGGCTGTCGAGGATGGAAAACGCTTCGGCGTATTCGGGTTCGCAAGTGGCGACGGCGAGCGGGCCGGGCGCCGACAGCGGCGGCGCTTCGGCGAGCAGCGCGTCGCTGAAACGCTGCAGTTGCGTCAACTCGCCTTCGGCGTGGATTTCCACTGAACCATCGACGTTGCGCACCCAGCCGGTGATCTGGTGCTGATGCGCCAGGCGGTAGACGAAGGGCCGGAAGCCCACGCCCTGCACCCGGCCGCTGATCGAAATGCGCTGAGCGGCGCGGTCAGGCATCGACGGCTACGCGCACGCCGCCCGCCCACCAGATGCGGCAGGCGCCTTCGTCCGACACCATGCAGGGGCCGACCGGATTGCGCGGGGTGCAGGCACGGCCGTAGATGCGGCACTGGTTGGGGTAGATTTTTCCGAGCACGACCTGCGCGCAATCGCAGCCGAGCGGCATTTCGCCGGCGCGGCGGCGGCCGGGGTCGGAATGGTCGGGGAACAGCAGGCGGGCGTCGTGTTTCGCATACGCGGGCTTCAGCGCATAGCCCGAGTTGGGAATGATGCCGATGCCGCGCCAGTTGGCGTCGACGATGGACAGGGTGTCATCGAGCAGGCGGCGGCCGGTGGGATTGCCGCCCGGATGCGCGACTTCGCGATAGCAGTTGTCGAGAAAACGCTCGCCGCTTTTGAGCTGGCGCAGCACGGAATAGAATGACGCCAGCAGCGACTCCGGCGCGAAGCCGGCGACCGCAGCGGGGATTTCGTGGCGGTCGACGACGAAGGCCCATTCCTCCGGCCCCATCACGGTGGAGACGTGGCCGGGCGCGACCAGCGCGTCGAAGCCGGGGCTGCCCGGGCTGGATTCAAAACTACCGAGCAGCATCGCCACCGCCGGCCAGGTCAGCCGGCCGGACAGCAGGATGGACAGGTTGTCCGGAATCCCCTCGGCCAGCATCGCCGCGACCGGCGCGGTGGTGGTCTCGAAGCCGGCGGCGAAGAACACCACCGGGCGATCCGGGTTGTCGCGCGCGATCCTGCGCGCATCGAGCGGGCTGGCGATCGGCCGCACGTCGGCGCCGGCGGCCTGCGCCTCGGCGAGCGAGCGCACCTCGCCCTTCTTCACGTTGACCGGCACCCGCAGCATGTCGCCGAAGGCGACCAGGATGACCTTGTCCTGCAGCGCCAGTTGCATGGCCTGGTAGACGTCTTCTTCCGGACACACGCACACCGGGCAGCCGGGGCCGGGCACCAGTTCGACCCATTTCGGCAACGCGCCGCGGAGGCCAGCGTGGGTGATCGAGCGCTCGTGTCCGCCGCACACGTTCATGATCTTCACCGTGCGGTCGAATTCGAAGGCGTGGATTTTCTCCAGCCAGGCGCGTGCTTCATTCATTGGTTGTCACCCCGGCGGTGCGTGGTTGTTGCCGCTTTAGCGGCTTTACAACCACGGCCTGCCCCTCGCGGGTGAACGCCGGGGTCCAGATGATTAATCAAGCTGGATTCCGGCGTTCGCCGGAATGACGGAATGGGTGTATTCAGCATGTCATCAGGCGCTGACGCTGTGATATTTCATGCCGTCGCTCTGGATCGCCGGGCGGCGCGATCGGCCCTGTGCCACACGGGCGCGCTGGGCGGCAAGCTGCTCGCGCAGCCAGACGTACCACGCATCCATGTCCAGTTCCTTGCGCGCCGACAGGCGCATCACCGGCGCCGGGTTGGCGAGGTTGCGCAGGTGCGCTTCGGCCTTGTCGGGATCGAAATCGTCGAGCACGGCCAGCAGGTCGGTCTTGGTCAGCAGCATGGCGTCGGCGGCGCGGAACATCACCGGGTACTTGGCCGGCTTGTCGTCGCCCTCGGTGACCGAGAGCAGGGTGACGTTGAGGTGCTGGCCGAGGTCGAAGCTCGCAGGACAGACCAGGTTGCCGACGTTCTCGATAAACAGAATATCGACGCCGTCGAGCGTCATGTGATGCAGCGCGTCGTGCACCAGATGGGCGTCGAGATGGCAGGCGGTGCCGGTGACGATCTGGTGCGCCTGCACGCCCTTGGCGCGAATGCGCTCGGCGTCATTCTCGGTTTCGAGGTCGCCCTCGATCACGGCACAGGTGAATTCGTCCTTCAGTGCAGTCAGCGTCGCTTCCAGCAGCGCGGTCTTGCCGGAGCCGGGCGAGGACATCAGGTTGATGGCGAGGATGCCGCGCTTGTCGAAGTGTTCGCGGTTATGGCCGGCCTGGTCGTCGTTCTTCGCCAGCAGGCCCTTCAGCACGGAGACTGCCGTCGCACCCTTGGGGACGGGCTTGAACGCGAGGTGTTGGTTGCCGGGGGTGAGGTTGCAGCCGCAGGTATCACACATTTGGATGGGCGAAGAGTGGGGAGTCGAGAGGGGTGTCGTTGATCAGTTCGACGCTTTCCAGTAGCAGTTCGTCGCCGGAGAGGATCTGGGTGTGCCAGTCGCCGCAGGCGCCGCAGACCAGGCGGTTCATCGCGGCGTCGGTTTCCGCGCCGCAGGTCTGGCAGCGCACCCGGATCGGCGCGAGGGTAAATTCAAGTTCGGCGTGTTCCATGCGGCTGCCGGCGGCGGCGAGCGGAAACGCACTCGCCAGCAGTTCGGGCACCACGCCGGCGAGCGGGCCGATGCGCACGCGGATGGACGCGGCGTGCCATGCATCGGATGACGATGCATCATGAGCGTGGCTCGCCTGATGCTGATCGATCACGGCGTCCACCTGTTCGACCAGCGCCTGGGCAACCGCCAGTTCATGCACCGCTTTCCTCCAGGATCTGGTCGAGCAGTTCCCAGGTGGTGCGGGCGTCCGACTCGGCGATTTTCTGGATGGCGTAGCCGACGTGCACCATGACGAAGTCGCCGATCGCGGGCGGCGCGTCCTGCATCATGAACAGGCTGACGTCGCGCCACACGCCCTTGGCCTGGCAGCGGGCGGTAAAGCCTTCGATCGATTCGATCTGCATCGGAATGGCAAGACACATGAGCGGCAATCAGTAACTACACTCAGATCAGTATATGTGATTTGCCGACCCTGCGCCCGACCGGGAGTGTTGCAAAATTATTATTGATAATCAGACGTTTGAGAGAATTACCTGGTTGTTATTCGAACAGCGGGCTGATAGATTGAAACCATGAAAATGCTCGTGCTCGGCATCGGCAACACCCTGCTCACCGACGAAGGCATCGGCATTCATGTGCTGCAGGCGCTCGAACCCGAACTGGCGAACTGGCCCGATGTGACCCTGCTCGATGGCGGCACGCTGTCGTTCACCTTGGCAGGTCCGATCGAGGACGCCGATGCGCTGATCGTCGTCGATGCCGCCAATATCAAGACCCATCCGGGCGAGTGGGCGTTGCTGAAAGGAGAGGACATGGACGCTTTTCTGATGAGCAATCGCAAGTCCACCGTTCACGAGGTGGGGCTGACCGATCTGCGCGTCATCGCGATGCTGGCCGGACACTGGCCCGAAAAACGCGCGATGCTGGCGATCCGGCCCGACGTCGTCGACTGGGGCGAACAGCCGACCCCTGCCGTCGCGGCCGCCATTCCGTCTGCCTGTGCGGCAATCCGCGAACTGATCCAGGAATGGCAGCATGTCGCTTGACGCCATCCCCATCCACGTCATCACGCCGACCCCAGGCGAACCCGGCCTGACCGGCAACGCGCCGCCGCTGCTGCGCGAACTGGCCGAGCAGGTGAAGCGCCTGCTGGCGTCCGGCGAAGCCTCTGCCATCGATCTTTCCGCGCTGCCGCTGACGCCGGCCGATCTCGACTGGCTGCACGACAAACTCGGCAATGGCGAGATTGCCGTCACCCTGCAGGCCAGCGGCGAATCCACGCTGAACGAGACCGCCTGCCCCGGCGTCTGGTGGGTGACGCATCACAACGAGCAGGGCGTGGTCACCTCGCAGTTCATCGAGGTGGCCTTCGTGCCCGAACTGGTGAAGGCCCATCCGCAGGATGTGGCCATCGGTCTGGAAACGCTTGAGTTACTGATTTCCGACCTCTAAGGTGATCTGAGCAGCAGCGTTTTCGAGGCGGTGGGTTTTAGTCAGGAGGCACGCATCATGCAGGGTCCGTTGATCGATACACTTGCGCGGCAGGGCGTCACCCGCCGCACCTTCCTCAAATACTGCGCCACGCTGGCCTCGATGATGGCGCTGCCGCCTGCGGCCGGGCGCGCCATGGCCGAGGCCATGGCCGCAGCGCGACGGCCCTCGGTGATCTGGCTGCCGTTCCAGGAATGCACCGGCTGCACCGAGTCGATCACCCGATCGCACTCGCCCACGCTCGAAGGCATGATCTTCGACATGATCTCGCTCGACTACCAGGAGACGCTGATGGCGGCGGCCGGCCACCAGGCCGAGGCAGCCCGGCAGAACGCGATGAAAGACAACGCGGGCAAGTATCTCCTGATCGTCGACGGCTCGATTCCGCTGGGCGTCGACGGCGCCTACTCCTGCATCGGCGGGCGCTCCAATGTGGACATCCTGAAGGAAGCGGCCGAGGGCGCGGCGGCCATCATCGCCATGGGGTCCTGCGCCTCCTACGGCGGCATCCCGAAGGCCAACCCCAACCCGACCGGCGCGGTGTCGGTATCCGACATCGTCAAGAACAAGCCCATCGTCAACATTCCCGGCTGCCCGCCGATCCCGGTGGTGATGACCGGCGTGCTGGCGCACTACCTCACCTTCGGCAGCCTGCCGGAACTCGACGCCAAGGGCCGGCCAAAAGCCTTCTTCGGCGAAACCATCCACGACCGCTGCTACCGCCGTCCGTTCTACGACCAGGGCAAGTTCGCCAAGACCTTCGACGACGAGGGCGCGCGCCGCGGCTGGTGCCTGTTCGAACTGGGCTGCAAGGGACCGGTGACCTACAACGCCTGCGCCACGGTGAAGTGGAACGGCGGAACCTCCTGGCCGGTGGAATCCGGCCACGGCTGCCTCGGCTGTTCCGAACCGGATTTCTGGGATGCCGGCGGCTTCTACAAGGCGCTGTCGGTGCCGGCCAATCCCCTCAAGATCGCTGCGACGGCTGCAGTCGTGGGGGCAGTGGGGGGCGTGGCGGTGAGCTTCGCCAACCGCGCCAGGAAGGGCGCCGCCCGATCGGCGCACGAGACCACCACCCTGGCCGACCTGGAGAAATAATGGAACCTCCGATTGTTTTATCCATGGACCGCGTTTACACGAAAAATGCTCAGCTGCAAGGCGCGCGACGAAAGTCGTATCGAGCATACGAAGCCGAGGAGCGCAACGCCGCAGATGAGCATTTTTCGTGCAAACCCTTTGGGGCCTGGCTTTCCGGGCGGTCTGCTTTGTCGCGCCGCTTGCAAAGGGGTTGCCATTTGCTGCGCGGCGCTTCGCGCATCCCGTCCCGGAAAGCCGCGCCGCGGCCACGGATAAAGCAATCGGAGGTTCCTAAATGAACGAACTGCAATTCCTGACCTGGGTGCGCGGTCCGGGGCTCGACATCGCCGTGGGAATTTTCCTCTTGGGCGTGGTGTGGCGCCTGTTCGAGATTTACTCGCTGGGCCGCAGGAAGGACCTGTCCGCGCCGCGCCACGCTGCCGGCGCCTCCGGCCTGCACACCGTATTCCGCCGTTCGCTGCCGCCGCCCGGCATGCTGAAGCGTTCGCCGGTGAGCTACATCGGCGGCTACCTCTTCCACATCGGCCTGGCCGTCGTCGTGTTCGGGTTCGCGCCGCATATCCTGCTGATCAAGAATCTCACCGGCCTGTCGTGGCCCGGACTGCCGTCGCAGTTCATCGACCTGGCCGCAGTGGTGACGATGGCGGCGATGGTGGTGGTGCTGGTCGACCGCATCAACAAGCCGGTCAAGCGCTTTCTCAGCACTTTCGAGGACTGGTTCAGCTGGGCGGTGACCTTTCTGCCGGTGCTGACCGGCTGGATGGCGGTGCAGCATCTGCTGCTGCCCTACACCACGATGCTGGCGCTGCACATCCTCTCCGTGGAAATCCTGCTCGTGGTGCTGCCCTTCACCAAGCTGTTCCACGCCTTCACGCTGTTCGGCTCGCGCTGGTACAACGGCAGAGTCAATGGTCATAAGGGGGTTCCGGTATGAGCGCCACTCTCGAAAAAGGCATCCGCGTCCTCAAGGAAGTCATCGACGCGCCCATCGCCAGTTATTTCAACAGCTGCGTGCACTGCGGCCTGTGTGCGGAAGCCTGCCTGTTCTATACGGAAACCGGCGACCCCAAGTACACGCCGATCCACAAGCTGGAGCCGCTGCGCCGCGTCTACGAGCAGGAATACACCCTGCTGGGCCGGCTGAAGAAAAGCATCGGCCTGTCGAAAGCCGTGACCGACGACGAACTCGGCGAATGGCAGGAACTGGTCTACAACAGCTGCACCCTGTGCGGCCGCTGCTCGGCGGTCTGCCCGGTCGGCAACGACATCGTCTACATGGTGCGCAAGCTGCGCGAGGGCATGTCAGCCTCCGGCCATGCGCCGGAAGGCATCAAGGGCGCGGTCAGCCGCACCGTCACGGTCGGCAGCCCGATGAACGTCAAGCTGCCCGCGGTTCAGGCGCAGATGAAGCACGTGGAAGAAGACTATGGCCTGCCCATTCCGCTCGATGCGGAGGGCGCCGAGTACCTGGTGCTGCTCTCGTCGATGGAGATCATCAACTTCCCCGAATACCTGGGTGCCGTCGCCAAGATCATGCATCAGGCCGGCAAGAGCTGGACGCTGTGCTCGACCGCCTTCGAGGCGACCAACGCCGGCATCCAGATCGGCAACTCGGACCTGGCGAAACTGATCGTCTCGCGCATCGTCGAGGGCGCGGAAAAGCTCAAGGTCAAAACCGTGATCAGCCCTGAATGCGGTCACGCCTACACCGCGCTGCGCTGGGAAGGCGCCAACCTGATCGGCCGGCCGTTCACCTTCGAGGTCAAGCACATCATCGAGGTGCTGGGCGAGTTCCAGCAGCAGGGCCTGCTGAAGACCGAGGGCTTCGAGACCGACAGGCTGACCTTCCACGACCCGTGCCAGCTGGTGCGCCGGGGTGGCGTGATCCAGCAGCCGCGCAACTTGATGAACCTGGTGGCGAAGCACTTCGTCGAGATGCCGGATGCCGGCTATATGAACTGGTGCTGCGGCGGCGGCGGTGGCGCGTCAGCCATCGAGGAGGGCGAGGCACTGCGGCTGGAAGCGTTCAGGAAGAAGAAAGCCCAGTTCGAGGCCGTCAGGCCGGACCGGGTGGTCACCGCCTGTGCCAACTGCCGCATCGTTCTGGAAGAGGGCCTTGAGCATTACCAGATGGACATTCCGGTGATCGGCCTGACCGAGTTGATCGCCGAGCACATCCCGGATACCGCACCGCACGCGGCCGCCAAGCCGCAAGGAGCCTGACGCCATGACCACAGCACAACGCATCGTCGTTGACCCCATCACCCGCATCGAGGGCCACCTGCGCATCGAGGCCGAAACCGACGCCGACGGCAGGATCACCCGCGCGTATTCCGCCGGCACCATGGTGCGCGGCATCGAGATCATTCTTCGGGGCCGCGACCCGCGCGACGCCTGGGCCTTTGCCCAGCGCATCTGCGGCGTCTGCACCCTGGTGCACGGCATCGCCTCGGTGCGCTCGGTGGAGGATGCGCTGCACCGCGCCATCCCCAGCTACAGCATTCCTGCGAACGCGGAGCTGATCCGCAACCTGATGATCGCCGCGCAGTTCGTGCACGACCACGTGATGCACTTCTATCACCTGCACGCGCTCGACTGGGTCGACGTGGTGTCCGCACTGAAGGCCGATCCCAAGGCCACGTCGGCGCTGGCGCAATCAATCTCCGGCTATTCGAAGTCGTCGCCGGGTTACTTTGCCGACGCGCAGAAAAAGGTGAAGACCTTCGTCGAGCAGGGCCAGCTCGGCATTTTCGCCAACGCCTACTGGGGCCATCCCGCCTACAAGCTGCCGCCGGAAGCCAACCTGATGGCGGTGGCGCATTACCTCGATGCGCTCGCCTGGCAGCGCGACGTGGTCAAGCTGCACACCATCTTCGGCGGCAAGAACCCGCATCCCAACTTCGTGGTGGGCGGCGTGCCTTCGGCCATTTCGGTGCAGACCGGGGCCGGCCCGGGCAAGGGGCCGCACTATCGCGGCGGCCAGGATGCCACCGCGCTCAACATGGTCGGTCTGCAGACGGTTGCCAACGTCATCCGCCAGATGCGCGAATTCGTCGACCAGGTCTATCTGCCGGACACGCTCGCCATTGCCGGTTTCTACAAGGACTGGGCAGGACGCGGCGAAGGGCTGGGCAACTTCCTGACCTACGGCGACCTGCCCTCGAAAGGTTTCTGGGACACCGACTCCTACCTCATTCCGCGCGGCGTCATTCTCAACCGCGACCTGTCCACCATCCATCCGATCGACCTGGATGCGGACAACGAAATCCAGGAATACGTCAGCCACTCCTGGTACAAGTACAGCGAGGGCGATGCGCAGGGCCTGCACCCGTTCCGCGGCGAGACCGAACTCAACTACACCGGGCCGAAGCCGCCGTACCAGCACCTCGACGTCGACAAGAAATACTCCTGGATGAAATCGCCGCGCTGGAAGGGGCATTCCATGGAGGTCGGCCCGCTTGCCCGCGTGCTGATGATGGTCGCCAAGGGCGACAAGCAGGCCAAGGAACTGGTGGACCTGACCCTGAAGACGCTCGACGTGCCGGTGAACGCGCTGTTTTCCACGCTCGGCCGCACCGCCGCGCGCACGCTGGAAACCAAGATCCTGGCCGACGCCATGCAGGGCTGGTTCGACCAGCTCATGGCCAACATCAAGGCCGGCGATGTACGCACTTTCAACGACCAGTACTGGGATCCGTCCACCTGGCCCCGCCACATGCAGGGCGTCGGCTTGATGGAAGCACCGCGCGGCGGATTGAGCCACTGGATCGTCGTCGACAACGCCAGGATCAGCAACTACCAGGCCGTGGTGCCCAGCACCTGGAACGCTGGTCCGCGCGACGCCAATGGCCAGCCGGGCGCGTACGAGGCGGCGCTGCAGGACAACCACGTGATGCACGACCCGAAACAGCCGATCGAAATCCTGCGCACCATCCATTCCTTCGATCCCTGCATTGCCTGCGCCGTGCACGTGACCGACCCGGACGGCGAGGAACTGGTGCAGGTGAAGATCAAGTAATGCCGACGTCATACGAATCCGGAGAACACCCAATGAACCCAATGAAACATCTACGCACCCTTAGCCTGGTTTCCCTGTGCCTGTTGTCTGGAGCGGCCTCCGCGCACACGGGCGACCACACCACCGTCACCGGTTTTGCTGGCGGCCTGGCGCACCCGCTGCAGGGGCTGGACCACCTGCTCGCCATGATCGCGATTGGCCTGTGGGCCGCGCAGCAGGGCGGGCGGGCGACGTGGGCGGTACCTGCGGCCTTTGTCGGCGCGATGGCTTTGGGTGGAGGACTGGCCTGGTCAGGCATCGCCTTGGCGCATGCCGAGACCGGCATCGCACTGTCGGTGCTGGTGCTGGGCCTGCTGGTCGCCACCCGGCGGCGATGGACGTTGGCGGCCGGCATGGCGATTGCCGCGGCGTTCGCGCTGTTCCACGGCTATGCCCATGGTCTGGAAATGCCGCAGGCCGCATCGCCCGTGCTGTATGGCCTGGGCTTCGTGCTGGCCACGGCTTGCCTGCATGGCGTGGGCATCGCCGGCAGCCTGATCGGCCGTTATGCGATGCAGGCGGCTGGCGTCGGCATCGCGGTCAGCGGCCTGGCACGGATCCTCGGCGCGTGACCCGCTAAGCCATCAAGCGCAGTGCCCGCTGGAAACGAAGCCCGCAGAAGGCTTCAACGTCGTCACGGAACGCGGGATCGTCGTGGTGCATTTCAGGAACACCCGGATATACGCGATGAGATTGATTTTCCTTGCCCTGTTTCTGCTCGCGGCCCCATGGGGTTCGGTTCATGCTGCGCTGAACGTGCCCGCGCACCTGATCGACCCGGGGCGGCCCGCGTTCGATGATCCGGACACCCTGGTCCATGACTACCTGAAGGCAGTCGACCGCGGCGAACTGGTGGTTTTTGGCCGCAGGCTCGAGCGCGCCATGCTCGTTCCGAACCGGGTCGAGTACGTGTACGAACTTTCCAGCCGGACGACCCGCGTCAGGATCCACTCGAACCTGAAGGAAGCCTTGCCCGTCCCCGGGCAGCCCGATTGCACGGTCCGGAGCGTGAGCGCGGTGGTCGAGGACGGCCGCATCATCGAAGCCGAATCACATGTCTGGATCGGGCACTAGTGTCGTGAATCAGAAATAGGGGAACAAAATGAAACGGATGGATTTTTTCGCAGGGCAAGGCGCGAGGAGGCGACATAGCTCGGACTATGGCAACGACGAGCAACGCCGCCATGCGGAAAAAGACGCCGTTTCATGTTTCGATATTTCTGATTCACGACACTAGGCTACGCCGGGATGATGGAAATCGACGCATCGTTCGGCGAAGGCGGCGGCCAGATCCTGCGCAGCGCACTGGCCCTGTCGGTGATCACGGGTGAGGCCATGCGGCTGACGAATGTGCGCGCCCGCCGTCCCCAGCCGGGCCTGAAGCCCCAGCACCTGCAGGCGGTGAAGGCGGCGGCGCAGATCAGCGGCGCCCGCGTGGAAGGCGTGAGCCTGGGCTCGCAGACCCTGAGCTTCGAACCCGCTGGGCTGCACAGCGGCAACTATGCCTTCGACATCGGCACGGCGGGCTCGACCGTCCTGCTGCTGCAGACGCTCTATCTGCCGCTCTGCTTCGCCGCCGGCCCGTCGCGGCTGACGCTCAGCGGCGGCACCCATGTGCCGTGGAGCCCCTGCTTTCACTATCTGCAATGGCAATGGCTGCCGTTCCTGGCCGCGGCCGGCTATCACCTGGAATGCACGCTCGAGCGCGCGGGTTTCTATCCACGCGGTGGCGGCCTGCTGCATGCGGACATCGTGCCGAGCCGGCATTTCTCGCCGCTACGCCTCACCGAGCGTGGCCGCCTGCTGCGCATCCGCGGCCTGTCAGGCGTCGGACGTCTCGACCTCTCCATTGCCGAGCGGCAGCGCAAGCAGGCCATCGAGCGGCTGCGCGACCTGCAGGTGCCGCTGGAGATCGAAGTCACGGAAGTGACCGCCGCCTCGCCCGGAACTTTCATCGTGTTGCAGGCGGAATTCGAAGGCGGCCGCTGCTGCGCATTTGCGCTGGGCGCGCGCCACAAGCGGGCGGAGAAGGTGGCGGACGAGGCGGCGGATGAACTGCGGGCGGACATTGATTCGGGAGGCGCCATCGATGCCTGGCTGGCCGACCAGTTGCTGCTGCCATTGGCCTTTGTCCCCAACCGGTCGGAGCTTTCCGTCTGCCGCATCAGCCGGCACCTGCGCACCCACGCCGAACTGCTGGGCTATTTCCTGCCCGTTGCCGTCGAGATCGAGGGCGAGACCGGCCAGCCCGGAATCGTCCGCCTGCACGGCACGGCAGCCCCGGAGCGCTGAATGATCCCGATCCATGAACTGCTGTCGCGCATCCGCTGGGATGCGGACTTCGCGCGCAGCCGCTTCGTCATCGGTTACTGGGACCGGGTGGCGGGCCAGGTGCTGCATGCCGATCTGCGCGAGATCACCTGGGACGCCGACAACCCCGCGTTCTTCGACCTGGTGGACGAGGAGGGCGTGGCGCACAGCATCCCGTTCCACCGGGTGAGGGAGGTGTGGCGCGACGGCAACCTGATCTGGCAGCGCCATCCGGCGGGCGACCTGCCGGCGTAAGCGCCGAATTTTTTCGGCGAAATCGAACCGTCGCGCTCAGGCCCGCGCCAGCGGAATCTCGGCCCAGTCGGTGGTGTAGCGGGGGGAGCGGTTGCCCTGCCGCATGCGCCAGCTGCGGTCGATGCCGGCGCCGGCGAGGAACAGGGTGTCGCGCCCCAATTCCCGGTTCAGCCGGTCCATCACCCCCATCAATCGGGTGCGTCGGTCGCTGTCCGCCGGGCCGAACAACTGGCCCTGACGCAGGGTGGCGGGCTGCAACTCACTCAGCAGGATGCCGACCTTCTGGTACAGGAAGCCCGGGCGGTACAGCTGCTTCAAAAGATAGCGGGCGGCCTTGACCAGTTGCAGGGTGTCGTCGGTGGGTTCGGGCAACCGCAAGCGCAGCGCCCCCGAATACTGGGGCGCATCGGGGCTGAAGGGATTGGTGCGGATGAAGACATGGACCTCGCCGGCCAGTTGGCCTTCGGCGCGCAGCTTTTCGCCGGCGCGGGTGGCGTAGGCGGTCAGCGCCTCGCGCAGGTCGGGCAGCGACGCGACCAGGGTGCCGAAGGAGCGGCTGGTCATGATCTGCTTTTTCGGCGGGGCGACATCCTCCAGTTGCAGGCAGGACACCCCACGCAGTTCCTCGGCGGTGCGCTCCAGCACGACCGAAAAGCGCCGCCCCAGCCAGGCCGGATCGGCCGCCTGCAGGTCGGCCACGCTGTGGATGCCGAGCGCCTGCAACTGCTCGGTGAGGCGACGGCCGACGCCCCAGACCTCGCTCGCCGGCGTGGCCTCCAGCAGGGCCCGGCGCCGGCAGGCGGGCAGGGCGGCGGTGTCGCAGACCCCGGAAAATTCCGGTTGGGTCTTGGCCCAGTGGTTGGCCAGCTTGGCCAGGGTCTTGCTGGGGCCGAAGCCGACGCTGACCGGAAAGCCGGTCCATTTCAATACTTTGTTGCGGATACCTGAACCTGTTTCGAGACGCTGGCTTGCGGCCTTGTCATCAAAAACCAGGAAGGATTCGTCGATCGAATACACCTCCTGTTCGGGCGAGAAGCCGGACAGGATCGCCATCACCCGCCGGCTCATGTCGGCGTACAGGGCGTAATTGGACGACAGCGCGATCAGGCCGTGCGGCTTCACCAGATGCCGGCACTGGAACCAGGGCTGGGCCATCTTGATGCCCAGTGCCCTGGCCTCCGCCGAGCGCGCCACCACGCAGCCGTCATTGTTGGACAGCACCACCAGCGGCTTGCCCGCGAGGCCCGGATTGAACACGCGCTCGCAACTGGCGTAGAAATTGTTGCAGTCCACCAGGGCGAACACGCGGTTGCTCATTTGGGAAACCGCCTAGCCGCGCGGCAGGACGGGGTGGATGACGTTGATCACCACGCCCCACAGGGTCAGCTCCTGCGCATCCTTGAGATAAATCCGCGAATAGGCCGGATTGGCCGGCGCCAGACACAGGCCAGCTGTGGTCGCCTCCAGCCGCTTGACGGTGAATTCGTTGTCCACCGCGGCCACCACGATCATGCCGGGCGCGGCCTCGATCGCCCGGTCCACCATCAGCAGGTCGCCATCGTGGATGCCGGCGCCGGTCATCGAGTCGCCCTTCGCCCGCAGGTAATACGTGGCCTCGGGATGGCGCACCAGGTAGGTGTTGAGGTCGAGCCGGTCTTCCTGATGGTCGTCGGCCGGCGACGGAAAGCCGGCCCGCACCGGGGTGGCGTAAAACGGCAGCGCCAGCGGCGCGCCCAGCGCATCCACCGGCCAGGCGCTGGGCGGCAGCCCCGTGCCCGGACGGAGGGTGGCCAGCTGCGCGACCAGGGGCGCCAGCCGCTCGGGCAGGCGGACGACCTTGGTGGGCTCGCGCGCAGGCCGGCCAGCGCCGGGGCGGCGGCCGCCGCGAGGGGTTTTGGAATCGGCAGTCATGTTGAATAGTGTAACAACATTCAAATATTTTTGCCGGCCGGAAATGTTCCGTTGGACGGGCAGAAGGGCCATCCGGTGCGCGCCCCATTACAGAAAGCAATGCGAGGATTGCCATCAATATCAGGGCTGTTTTTTCGCGCACCCGATGGATTCCGACGGCGTTTCGGCACTACTCAAGCCGTAGCCGACCCGCTTTGGCGCCCATCCGGAATAGGGGGATGCACCGCAGTATCTGGCCTGCGGCCAAGGTCACAAAACCTTATTGGATCAGGGGTTAAAAAATACTATTTGTGAAATAATTTTGTAGCTGAACAATGCTTCAAACAAAAAAGACTTTCGAGTCATAAATATAAGTTATTGGTGATATTCCAGTTGCCAGTAACCTGCGGCGGAGACGAACATGAACAATGCATTGCCCCTGGTACGCTGTGCCTTTCCGACCCCGTCGGCTGCGTGTCTTTGCCCGCTCCAGACCCTAGCCAGAATCCAGCCCGACCCAAAAGCCGTTCAGCCTCGCTGAACGGCTTTTTGGCATGGTTCGCATCACCCCTGTAGTTCAAAACAGCATTACATAAGCACAAGGAGAAGACGATGGAGCGTAGAGGATTCTTGAAGGCCGGAACGGCCGGGTTCGCCAGTTTGATGACGGGGACCGGCTTGTTGTCGTGGTCGCCGCGTTCGGAGGCAGCAACCATCAGCAAGACGTTTTACATCACCGCCGGCACGCAAACCATGCCGGACGGCGTGTCGGTTTACGTCAAGGGGTTCAGCGATTCGGCCGCCGACCTCAACATCCCGGCCACCCCGATCATCTGCCAGGAGGGCGACACCCTGCAGATCACCGTGATCAACCGCCTCGCGGTGACGCACAACTTCGTGATCGGCGGCCTCAAGACAGGCGACGCGCCGCTGGCCAGCAGCGGCGACATTGCCGCCGGCGGCAGCAAGACCATCACGTACACCATCCCCACCGGCAAGGCGGGAAGCTATCTCTTCTATGACAACAAGACCAGCTACAACGTCTTCCTCGGCCTGCACGGCGGGCTGGCGATCATGCCGGCGGGCAAGACCGATGAACTGTATCCCGGCAGCCCGAAATTCAAGGCAAACAAACAACTGTTCTGGATCTTCAACGACATCGACCCGGCTCTGAACAGGGCCGTGCAGCAGGGCACGGCGATCCCCAGCAACTTCACCCCGCGCTATTTCACCATTAATGGACAGACTTCACTGCCACCTGGTGCGGCAGGGTTTGACGACCCAACCAGGGACGCCATGGCCAATCCGATGACCAAACTGGAAGGCATTGTCGGCGACCGCACCCTGGTGCGCATGCTGAATGCAGGCATGTGTTCGCATGCGGTGCACACCCACGCCAACCATATGGAATGGCTGACTGATCGCGGCACGGTACGGCCTTCGGTGTGGAAAAAAGACACGCTTCATCTGCGCAACAAGCTCGGCAAGATCGACGCGATCTTCCCGTTCGAGGCGCCACCGGACGCTTACCCGCCGGTAACCCACGGCCACTTCCCCATGCATCTGCACGATGAAATGTCGCAGACGGCTGGCGGCGGCATGTACCTATTCGGCGCGATGACCGAAATCATTTACAAATAAGAAATCAAGGAGACTGATATGGGAATGAATGGTGGCGGTGGCGGTGGCGGCGGAATGGGCAATGCCTGTTATGTGTATCCGGGTGCGCCGGCGACGCCGGGGAGAGTAACGCCCGACGTAACGTTCAGGCGCGGCATCTACATGAACGGCTCGATGACCATGGACGACGGCAACTCGGTCACGATCTGGGGCTTTACCGACCTTAACGCCGGTCAGGGGCAGATGGACGGGATGGGCGGCGGCTCCTTCCCCTCGCCGGCGATGCGGGTGACCGAAGGGCAGATCGTGCACACTGAACTGACGGTGGGCATGATGTGGATGCACACCATCCATCATCACGGCATCGAGCCCAGCACCGAGAACGACGGTGTCGGGCATCTCTCCTGGGATGTGACCGGTGGCACCTATACTTATCAATGGCAGCCGAAGCACGCGGGTACCTATTTCTACCACTGCCATACCAACACGCCGCTGCATGCCGAGATGGGCATGTACGGCGGCCTGATCGTCGACCCCAAACCCAACCCCAACGATCCGGTCGGCACCAAGCGCGCGTTCGCCAACGGTCCGATCTACGATGCCGAGGCGATCTGGGCGGCGGACGAAATCGATCCCGCCTTCCACACCCTGCCGTGGTATGCGGGCACATGCGGCGGCGATGTCGGGCTGAACAACCTCAATCCGCGCTACTTCATCATCACCGGCGTGGACGGCGCCAGTTCGGCGCTGACGCATCCGGGCGTGGCAGTGACCATGCCGTTGGGGCAGACGCTGCTCGCGCGTTACATCTGCGCCGGCTTTCACCCGCAGAAAATCGACTTTGGCGGCCTGACCGTCAGCGTGGTGGCTTCGGACGGCCGTCCCTTGCCCGCTGCCTGGCAGACCCAGGCGATCGAGGCGCATTCGGCCGAGCGCTACGACTGCATCATCAAGCCGACCACGCGCGGCACCTGGACCGTGACCGTGCAGTTCCTGCACTGGCGCACCGGTGCGGTGATGGGAACGGCGCGCACGCGCATCAACGTGACCTGATCGCACGCGCAAGCCAGAAAAAAAGGGGGATTTCCCCCTTTTTTTTCGGCACGGTTATCCTGTTTCCTGATTGATTGCTGTGTGAACTGAATGAACAAAGCCGTTCCGGTATTGCTGATCGTCCTGGCCGTCGGCGCAGGCGGTTTCTGGGTGGGGAGCCGGCAGGCATCCGCCCCACGCGTTTCCCATGAGGCATCGTCGCTGCCGGCGATCGCACCGTCCGCGCAGACCTATGTCTGCCCGATGCATTCGCATATCGTTCAGGATCATCCCGGCGAATGCCCGATTTGCGGCATGGATCTGGTGGTGATGAAGGATGCAGACGGCGCGGCGGCGAAGCAGATCCACGTCGACACCGCGACGCAGCAGAAGCTCGGCGTGCGTCTGGAGAAGGCGGCGTTCGCCACCCTCACCCACGACATTTCCGTCTATGGCACGCTGGTTCCGGATGAGGGCGCGGTGCTGCGCATCACCCCCAATGTGAGCGGCCTGCTGACGCGGCTGCATGTGAACCGCGTCGGCCAGCGCATCGAGCGCGGCCAGGTGCTGTACGAGCTGACATCGGAAGACGCCCTCGCGCTGCAGTATGAATTCATCGACATCAACAAGCGCGCGCAACCCGCCATGCACATGGTCATGGAACGGCGCGCGCAGAATCGCGCGATTCTGGAACAGGCGCGCAAGTCCGAGGACCCAACGGAGATCGAGCGCGCCGAGCGTAGCGCCCGCGAAAGCGAGCAGCAGCTGGCGTCCATCCTGCAGCCCATGAGGCGTGACCGCGAGCGCCTGGCCTTGCGATTGCAGCAGATCGGCTTCACCGACGCCATGCTCGCGGACTTGCTGAAAACCGGCCAGGCCCACACCACGATCCAGGCCCGTGCGCAGCATGCCTGCGTGGTGCAGGCGGTGATGGCGCGGCCCGGCATGACGGTGGACGCGATGACCGAGATCCTGCATTGCGTCGATCCGTCGTCCGCCCAGATCGAGCTGGTGCTCTACCCGGACCAGCTTGACTGGGTGGAGGAGGGCGATGCCGTCACCCTGGCGTTCGCCGACGGCGAGACGGTCAAGACACAACTGCGCGGCCTGCACCCCCTGGTCGACGAGGCGACCCGCACGCTGCGGGTGCGCATGCCGGTGACGCTGGGACGCGCGCCCAGGCTGGGCGAATATGCGCAGGTGACGATCCATACGAACAAACGCGAAGTGCTGTCGGTGCCGAAAAGCGCGGTGATCCGCACCGGGCGGGGTGACTTCGTGATGCGCGCGCTGGACAAGGGGCATTTCCTGCCGGTCAAGGTCGTCACCGGCATCGAGACCGCCGAGCGCATCGCGATCCGTGACGGGCTGGATGCCGGCGATCAGGTCGCGGTCAACGGCCAGTTCCTGCTCGATGCCGCCGCGTCCATCGCCGATACCGCGCAGCGCATGCGCGCCGGCCAAGCCCAGGCGCAATGATGGCCGAAAGCGGGATGGTCGCGCGGCTGATCGAATGGTCGCTGAGGAACCGCCTGCTGGTGCTGCTCGCCAGCGTTATTCTGGCCACGTCGGGCTATTTCAGCGCGCGCCAGATGGCGCTGGACGCCATCCCCGACCTGTCCGACGTCCAGGTCATCGTCAAGACCCCTTATCCCGGCCAGTCGCCGCAAACGGTGGAAGACCAGGTCAGCTACCCGCTGACCAGCGCCTTGCTCGCGGTGCCGAAATCCACCGCGGTGCGCGGCTTCTCCATGTTCGGGGAATCCTTCATCTACGTCATTTTCGAGGATGGCACCGACCCCTACTGGGCGCGCAGCCGGGTGCTGGAATATTTGGCCCAGGCGCAGTCGCAGCTGCCTGAAGGGGTCCGGCCGACACTTGGGCCTGATGCGTCAGGCGTCGGCTGGGTGTTCGAATATGCGCTGGTCGACCGCGCGAACCGCTACGACCTGGACCGGCTGCGCGCGGTGCAGGATTTCTTCCTGAAATATGAACTGCAGAACGTGCCGGGCGTGGCCGAAGTCGCCAGCGTCGGCGGCACGGTGCGGCAGTTCCAGGTCGAGGTGGATCCCAACCGGCTGTCACGTTATGGCCTGAGCCTGCAGCAGATCGAGGAAGCCGTGCGTGCCAGCAACGGCGAGACCGGCGGGGCGGTGATGGAAATGGGCCATGCCGAGTACATGGTGCGGGTCCGCGGCTATCTCAAAACGGTGGAGGATTTTGCGACCATCCCGCTCGGCACCGATGCCCGCGGCGTGCCGATCCGGCTGGGTGACGTGGCCCATATCCAGACCGGCCCGGAAGCCCGCCGCGGGGTGACCGACCTCGACGGCGAAGGCGAGGTGGCCGGCGGCCTCGTGGTGATGCGCTACGGCGAGAACGCGCTGGACACCATCGCCCGGGTCAAGCAGCGTCTGGAGGAACTGAAGAAGGGTTTGCCGCCCGGCGTCGAACTGGTGGTGACCTATGACCGCTCCGAGCTGATCGGGCGCGCAGTCGATACCCTGGGCGGCAAGCTGGTCGAGGAATCCATCGTCGTTGCGCTCGTCTGCCTGATCTTCCTGTTCCACCTGCGTTCCGCGCTGGTGGTGGTGGTGACCTTGCCGCTGGGCATCCTTGCGGCCTTCGCCGTGATGCAGCAGCAGGGCATTACCGCCAACATCATGTCGCTGGGCGGCATCGCCATCGCCATCGGCGCCATGGTCGACGCCGCCATCGTCATGATCGAGAACATGCACAAGCACCTGGAGCGCGCGGGGCCGGACTGCGATGTCTGGGAGGTGGCGCGCAAAAGTTCGGTCGAGGTCGGCCCCGCGCTGTTCTTCTCGCTGCTGGTCATCACCGTTTCCTTCCTGCCCGTGCTCACCCTCACCGGGCAGGAAGGCAAGCTGTTTGCGCCGCTGGCCTACACCAAGACCTATGCCATGGCTGCCGGCGCTGCGTTGGCGGTGACGCTGACGCCGGTGCTGATGGGTTATCTCATACGCGGCCGCATCGCCCCGGAAACCCACAATCCGGCCAACCGGTTTTTACAGAACGCCTACCGACCCTTGCTGATGTGGGCGCTGCGGCGGCCGCGTGCCACCGTGCTGGTGGCCGTGCTGGCGCTGGCCAGCATCGCCTGGCCGGCGGGCAGGGCAGGCAGCGAATTCATGCCGCCGCTGTATGAAGGCGACCTGCTTTACATGCCCACCACCTTGCCCGGGCTGTCGATCGACGAGGCCGCCCACATCCTGCAGATTACCGACCGGCTGATCCTTCAAATGCCGGAAGTCGAGCGCGTGTTCGGCAAGGCAGGGCGGGCCGATACCGCCACCGACCCGGCCCCGCTTTCCATGCTGGAAACCACCATCCTGCTGAAGCCGCGCGACCAGTGGCCGCCCGGCTCCAGCGTCGAAGGCCTCATCCGCAAGCTCGACGCGGCGGTCAACCTGCCGGGGCTGACCAATTCCTGGGGCTATCCCATCCGCACCCGCATCGACATGCTGTCGACCGGCGTGCGCTCCGCCGTCGGCGTCAAGATCACCGGGCCGGATCTTCAGGGCATCGTTGATATCGCACAGAAGATCGAGCCCGTGGTGCGCGGTGTGCCGGGCACCCGCTCGGTATTTGCCGAACGCGTCACCAGCGGGCGCTACATCGATATCGAGGTGGACCGCGCGAAGGCGGCGCGCTACGGCGTGCGGGTCGCGGATGTGCAGAACCTGGTACGCACCGCGATCGGCGGCGACGCCATCGGCAAGGTAATCGACGGCCGCGAGCGTTATTCCATCAACCTGCGCTATCCACGCGGCTACCGCGACTCACTCGACGCGCTGGCTGCAAGCCGGATCGCCACGCCGGCCGGCATCCAGGTGCCGCTGGGCGAGATTGCCAGCGTGCGCATCGTCGACGGCCCCGCCGAAATCAAGAGCGAGAACGGGCGGCTGGTCGGCTACGTCTACGTCGATATCGAAAGCAGCGATCTGGGGGGCTACGTCAAGGCGGCGAGGGCGGCGGTGAACCAGTCCATCAAGCTGCCGCCCGGCTATGCAGTGGAATGGACCGGCCAGTACGTCCACCTGCAGCACGCCAAGGAGCGGCTGATGTGGGTGGTGCCGCTCACGCTCGTGCTGGTGTTGCTGCTGCTGTATGCGCACTTCCGCCATGCCGGCAAGGTCATGCTGGTGATGGCCTGCCTGCCGCTCTCGCTGGTGGGCGGGTTCTGGCTGATCTATGCGCTGGGATACCCGCTCTCGGTGGCGGTGGCGGTCGGCTTCATCGCGCTGGCCGGGGTGGCCGCCGAGTTCGGCGTCGTCATGCTGCTGTACCTGGACAACGCCATCGAGCGCTTCCGACAGGCAGGCGAACTGAAAAACCGCGCGGACCTGCACTTGGCCATCGTCGAGGGCGCCTTGCTGCGCATCCGCCCCAAGATCATGACCGTCTCCGTCATCATCGTCGGCCTGCTGCCGATCCTGTACAGCCAGGGGGCCGGGGCCGACGTGATGAAGCGCATCGCCGCGCCGCTGGTCGGCGGCATGGTGTCGGCCGCCTTCCTGTCACTGATCCTGATACCTGTCGTGTACTCGCTGTGGCTCGGGAAAAGCCTGCCTGACCAGGATTGAGACACCATGCGGGCGTGCAGGGCACGCGCGCTGCTCCGGTGGGTGATTATTTCTTGTCCAGCTTGGTGAACTTGGCGCCTTCCAGCGTCAGGTTGTACATCAGGCCTTTCTGGCCAAAGATGAAGCCGACCACCGGGTCCTTGATGTTGGTGGTATCGACCGCCTTGCCGACGCCAATATCCACCAGCGCGACCGAACCATCGACGCCCACTTTCCAGCCTTCGCTTTCACGGAATTTGTCGAGTGCGGATTGCTGAATGAAAATCACCACAATGCTCTTGGCCTGAGCCCCCAGCTGGAAGCCGATGGAGGCGGCGGCGGTGCTGTAGTAATCGACGGTTTTACCGCCCACCCGCAGCGCGCCTTCGCCATATTCGCCGCCAATGCCGATGCCTGCCTTGTATACCTTGGGAAACACCAGCACGCCCTTTGCAATCCCGAGAAAGGCATTGGCACCGTCTATCTTCCGGAAATCCGTCAGCGCCTTGTCAACTTCCCGGTCAATTTCGGCACCGCTGGCGGCATGAGCCGGGGATGCGATCAGCATCAAGGCAAACAGGGCAGTTAAAAACAAGGTCGGGACCACAGCACGTTGAATTGAAATTACGGACGTCATGATTTCACTCCTTGAACCGGTAATGAGTTCTCAATGTAGTACAGGCCCACCTGCGACGGGAGGCCGAGCCTGACCGCGGCATGCTTCATCGCGTTTTACCGGACCCAATGTTGAAGTGGCTCGCTGAACAGAAATGACTATAAATAGAAGCGCGTTTCTTTTTGAACAGGAGGTTGAGATGAGCTCAAATCTGAACGAGGTGGTCCTGCATCTCGAGGAAACCCTTGACGATGAGGCCCTGCGGCGGCTTGAAGACGCAGTCCGTCAGGATCCGGGCGTTGTTTCGGTTGGGCATTCGCCTGAAAAGTCCCACATGATCATGGTGGTGTACGACTCGGATTCGACCCGGGCATCCAATCTGCTACACAGCTTTCAGGAACGCGGCCTGCATGCGCAGGTTGTCGGCCTGTAAGGAAGCCTCACTCGGGCACCCTGGCATATCGGGCAGGGGCATGAACCCACAGGCGGCTGCTTCTCAGCCCAAGTATATTATTTAACATAATATACATTATGCGAAGTCGAGCCGGGAGCGAATGCCAGAAACAACCCACACTCTGGAGTCAGCGCCACTCCGTTTTAATGGTTTAATTATTGTTATTCAATGAGATGCGATTCATATCTTGAATAATTATGAAGATGAGTCGTGAGCCGTGTTCAGTCACGCCGACTGACGCCGGGTATCGTTACCCAGCGTATGGACGCCAACGGCCGACCGTAGATCAAATGCTTCCTGCCTGCTCCTGTCTGCCCTGATCACGGCATCTGCCAGATCCAGGCAAGCCGCATTTCCAGACGTGTCCCGGGTTCCGAGCGAGCCGTCGGCTAGCAGGCGGACCCGGTCGCCTACCCGTTGGGAACTGCCGAGGTCCGTCCAGCCGCAATGCGGAACGGGCACCACCCTCAAATCCCCCACATGGAATTGCAGGACTTGGTGCGAGAAATCCACTTCGGGTATCCGTTCGTACAGATGGTTGAGTGCCCACGAAGGACTGATGGGGTCCGCCATTTTGTCCAGGGCGTTCTTGATGCCGAACACATTGGCCGGAAAGCGCTCCTGGAACAGTTCCAGCAAGCGGTCGCCCGAGACGGAAAATACGCCGCTGTTCCACAGACCGCCTTCCTGAATCAGCTTGCCGGCCACGGCGCGGGAGGGTTTCTCGATAAAATGCCGCACCCCCTGCGCTCCGTGTTTGGCTGTCTTCTGCGGGATGATGTAGCCCAGTTCCGGGTCCGCATCGTCTGGCTCGATCCCGAGCAGGAAGATTTCCCTGGAACTTGCCGGCATATCGGCCAGAGAAGACAGCATCGCCTGAATCAGCGTTGCCTCGGACAACACGTGATGGTCGGCGGGCAGAAAAATCAGCCTGGCCTGCGGATCGCGCTTGAGGATGTGCGTCAGGGCCAGCAGCACGCCATTGCCGGTGCCGCGGTTGCGCGGCTGGACGATCAGATTCCCTGCCTGCATTTCCTGGGCCGTCGGCTGCCACCAGTGCTCATGCGCTTTGGCCACGACAGCGCAGACGCGATCCTCGGGGACAAGGGCGCGTGCCCGCGCCAGCGCAAGCCCAAACAGCGATGGCCCGCCCTGCAGCGAACAAAACTGCTTGGGCACGTGCCTGCCCTGATGGTCGGTCGTCAGCCCGGCAAGGCGTTTCCCGTCACCTGCCGCCAGTACGACCACCCAGGTAAGGTTCTGCATGAAGTTCTCCTGCTTGCTATCCATGGAAACCCCGGTTTCCGAACGTTTAATGATGTCGGCCCGACCATGCCTATCCATTCATCGGCTCAGTCGAGTTCGACCACTTTGATGTGGGGTCCGTCTTCTTTATTGCGCTTCGCCTCATAGCAGGCAGCATCGGCCGCGGCGAGGATGGAATTCAGGCTGTGCTTGTGGGTTTTGAAGAGGGCGAGGCCGATGCTGATGCCCATCCGGAAGGTTTCGCCGTTCCAGCGCAGAACATAGGATTCCACGGCCCGATGCAATTGCATCGCACGCTGGCGTGCGAGTTCGGCCGGACAGCGTTCCAGCAGCAGGCCGAACTCGTCCCCGCCCAGCCGTGCCAGCGTGTCGCGCATCCTTGAGGCGTGAAGCGATCTGGCGAATGGCAAGATCGCCCGCCGCATGCCCGGCTGTGTCGTTGACGGATTTGAAGTTATCCATATCCAGGTAAATGAATGCCTGCGGCTCGTCGTTATCGCTTTCCCGCAGCACACGCCACAGACGTTTGATCAATTCGGCACGCCGCAGCAGGCGGGTGTGCTCATCATGCATCGTCTGCATCATCAGCTTTTCGATATGCTGCTGAAGGCTGCTGGCGTCACGCAGGTAAACCACGCAACCTGGGGCGGATCTGAAACCGGCCGATGACGTTGGCGCAATGCTGATCGCGTATCCGGATCGGCTGCCCGGTTTCCCCGTCCTGGAGACTCAACAGCTTGTCCAGCGCGTAACCGCGCGCTTTTTTCAGCGCCAAACCCAGCATCTGCTCAGCCGCCGGGTTCATATAGGTAATACAGGCTTCGCCATCGGCCAGGATGAGCGCGTCGGGGAAGTGCTCGAATACGCCCGGCAGCGCCGTATCCAGGGTGGCTTCGTTCACGATCGAATCCACGCGTATCCTTTGCAGCATCTTTTCTCCATCCAGACGCGCGATATCCGCAGCGTCCCTGTCGTTGCCCTCCCCCTCCCCCTCATCCGACGGGAAGGTTTCTTTGCATACCTATCCAAAGCCGCAGCCTCAGGACAACCAGCTTTCCCTGCTGACGCCCTTTGCCTTCAGCTCGATGACCAAACCTTCCTGCGCTTCCACCTGAATCTGCCGGATCCGCTCGCGTGAAACCTGAAGATCCCTTGCCAGTTCCTCCAGCGTCGCCGTCTCGTGGTCGTTCAGTCCGAAGCGCCGCTCGATCACCCAGCGGTGCTTGTCGGAAAGCGTGTCCATCCATTCCGCCACATAGTGTTCAATCTCGGCCCGGTAGAGGCGCTCATCGGGCGGCACGCAGTGCTCGTCTGCGATGGCTTCGCCCAGGGTCAGATCCGGGTCGATGTCCAGAGGGGCGTCGAGAGGCACCGGTGGCCGGTTCAGAAGCAATACGTCGCGCACCGACTCGACCGACTTGCCGGTCAGTTGGGCAATCGCCTCCGGGCCCGGATCGGAAATGCCCTGCCTTTCCAGCTTGCTGCGGGCACGCAGGCAACAGTTGAGTTCCTTGGCCACGTGCACGGGCAATCGGATGGTGCGCGACTGCTTCATCAGGGCCAGTTCGATGGATTGCCGGATCCACCAGGTCGCGTAGGTGGACAGGCGGAAGCCGCGGTCCGGATCGAATTTTTCAAGCGAATGCATCAAGCCCAGGTTGCCTTCCGCCACCAGATCAAGCAGTGGCAGGCCGCGCCCCAGATAGCGCTTGGCGATATAGACGACCAGCCTGAGGTTATGCGTGATCAGCACCTCGCGCGCCTTGTCATCGCCGTGATTCATGCGCCGGACGTAATCCTGTTCCTCTGCGGCACTCAGTATCCGCAAACGGCCGATGTCCTCGAAATAGCGTTGCGTGATGTCCTGCGCGCCCTCCTCGGCGACAAGACTCCCGCTTGGAATCCCCTCGCCGTCTGCGGCTTCGTCAGGTTCGGCACGTTCTGCCGCATCCACGCAGGCAGCCTCAGGTTCATGGAAATCATCAGACCACATGCTCACCTCTGCTTTTGTAATGGATGGGAAGGATGGCGGCGCCCGGTCGAGGCCAAGGCAAATGCGCCGGACGGGTATCGCCCTCTCCCGCCTGAACGCGGGTGGTGCTTCAACGCCGAGCCTGTCGTGTCCAGAACGGCCAGATAGCGCCGCGACGCCTCGAGGAAAAACCGGACGGTTGCTGTGTAGAGGTTCTGTTCCGATGGAACGGGCTGCTTGATATTGTTCGACATGATGGCCACCCCTCTGGAAAGACGAACGTCCTGATGAACCGCCCGAACCAAAGCCCCAGGGGAGGAGCATCCGGTCGTTTATCAGCCCAAATCGTCTGGTAAAGAATAACCATTGCGTCTAAACGGCAGCATCCGTTCGAACACTCAGTAGAACCACTTAAAGACGTGGCAGAGGCAGGGGGTGAATCAGGGGGTGAATCAGGGGAGGGATCAGAGGGTGCAGCAGGCGGCCAGGTTGACCAGTTCCGCCAGATTGGCGGCGTCCATCTTGTGCATGACGTGGGTGCGGTGGACTTCTACGGTGCGCGGGCTGATGCCCAGTTGCCGGGCGATTTCCTTGCTGGTCAGCCCGGTAACTGTCAGCGCCATGACTTCGCGCTCGCGCGGGCTGAGCCGGGCATGGCGCTGCTGGATGGCATCGGTAGTGACCCGCAACTGGCACCACTCCTCGTCCATCTGCAGCGCCCGCCGCACCCGTTCAAGCAGCATTGCACCCTGGATGGGCTTTTCCAGGAAATCCACCGCGCCGGCCTGCACCGCATGCACCGCCATGGGAATATCGCCGTGGCCGGTCAGAAAGAGAATGGGAATGGCAATTCCGCGCGCGTTCAGCGCCGCCTGAACTTCAAGCCCGGTCATGCCGGGCATGGCCATGTCCAGCAACAGGCAGCCCGGGCGGTTTTCCCCATAAGCCGCCAGAAAATCAGGGCCGCTGGCATGGGTTTCCACCTGCAGGCCGGCCGCTTCCAGCAACTGGGCCAGTGCGTCCCGCATGGCGGCGTCGTCATCGACGACAAAGACGATGGAAGTCATGGTGCGAAGGGTAAAACAAAATGGAAAATGCCGCCGGGTTGGTGCGGCTCCACCCACAGCTTGCCGCTATGGGCCTCGATCAGGCTGCGGCTGATGCGCAGGCCGACACCCAGCCCGTATTTCTTGCTGCTGGCCAGGGGTTCGAACACCTTTTCGACCTGCCCGGCTTCGATGCCGGGGCCGCTGTCGCGAACGCTGATCCGGGCCATGCCATCCTGCTGCCGCGTGGTTACGGTGATGCTGCCGCATTTCATTTTGGCACCGCGGATGGCATCAATGGCGTTGCGCATCAGATTGAGCAGCACCTGCTCGATGTGCACGCCCACCCCCATCACCTGCGGCAAGGTCTCGTCCAGTTCGAGCACGAGCTTGATCCCGCGGCTGCGCGCCTTCGGCAGCATCAGGGTGCAGGTGTTGCGCACCACGGTATTCAAATCCAGCGGCACCGGGTCGATGCGGCCGCGCCCCACAAACGCACGCAAATGCCGGATGGCTTCTCCGGCGCGCAGGGATTGCTGGCTGATTTGATCCAGATTCCGGGTCAGCTTGTCCTGCTCCAGCGGGGCGTGGCGCAGCAGCAGCTGGCCCGCCTCAGCATAGCTGGCGATGGCAGCCAGCGGCTGGTTGAGCTCGTGGGCAAGCAGGGTCGCCAGTTCGTTGGCGGTCTGCAGGCGCTGCAGGCGGGAGGCCTCTTCCAGGGTTTCCCGCGCCCTGATCTCGGCCTGGTGCTGCTCGGTGATGTCGATGCCGGTAGCGATGACGTACTGGACCTGCCCCGTCTCATCCTTAAGCACCGTATTTCTCCAGTAGAACAGGCGCAGGGAGCCGTCGCTGTGAATCCAGTGGTTCTCGTGCACGACCAGTTCCTCGCCGGCCAGCAGCCTGTCCATGACACGACGAATACCTTCCTTCTCATCCGGGGGAATCAGATCCTGCCACTGCGCAGTGCCGACGAATTTGGCAAAATCATGGCCCATCACGGCATTGCAGGCGGCGTTGAATCGCACCAGCCTGCCTTCGAGGTCGATCACCACGATCAAGGCTGCGACGGTATTCAGGATCGCGTCGATGAAATTGCGTTCGACCTGCAGCTGGGCACTGTGCTCGGCCAGTTTCGTCTGCAGCAGCTTGTGCTCGGTGATATCCGAAATAACCGCGAGTGTATGCAGCGGTTGCCCGTGGGCATCACGCACCAGGATCACTTTAACGTCACACCAGAGGGTGGTGCCGTCCTTGCGGACATAGCGTTTTTCCGTCTGAACCCCCGGAATCTTGCCGCGCCGCAGTCGGGCAAACCCTTCAAGGCCGTCGGTCCGATCCTCCGGATGGGTGATCTCCGAGAAAGGCTTGCCGAGCAATTCGGATTCGCTGTATCCGGTCATGCTGCAGAACCGCGGATTCACCAGCAGGAAACGGCCGTCGTGCAGATCGCTCTGGGTGAGCCCGACCGGCGCGTCGTGGAACAGGGCGCGGAATTTCCGCTCGCTCGCACGCACGGCCTGCTCCGCCAGTTGCCGTTCCTTCATTTCGGCCTCAAGGTCGGCGGTGCGCTCGGCAACCCGTTGCTCGAGATGCTCGGTCAGATTGCGCAGGTTCAATTCGACCTGCTTGATCGGCGTGATGTCGGTCAGCGTCAGCACCACGCCGCTGATGCGGTTGTCCGCAGTCCGGTAAGGCGTGATGCGGCGCAGGAACCATTGCGCCTGGTCGATCGACACTTCCCGCTCGCAGGGCGCCAGGCTTTGCAGCACCCGGTCGATGTCGCGCGACAGTTCCGGATCGTCGACGCGGGCGGTGATATGGTCGATGGGGCGGCCGACATCGGTGGCGATCAGGTTGAACAGGTGGGTCGCGCTGGGGGTGAAACGCTGGATGGTGCGGTCCACCCCGAGGAACAGGGTGGCGTTGTCGACGCTGGCCAGGAAGTTGGCCATGTCGTTGTTGGAATCCTCCAGCTCGTCCACCTTGTCCCTGAGTTGCGAATTGACGGTGCTCAGTTCCTCGTTGAGCGACTGCAACTCTTCCTTGGAGGTCTCCAGTTCCTCGTTGGTGGACTGGAGCTCCTCGTTCATCGACATGACTTCCTCATTGGAAGCCTTGAGTTCCTCGTTGCTGCTTTCCAGTTCTTCGATGGTGCTCTGCAGCTCTTCGCGCGAAGTCTTCAGTTCATATTCCAGCTGGCGCACGAGCTGCTCGTCGGTCCGCGTCTGTTCACTTGCGCCCTCCCCGATCGGCTGCGGCAGCGGATCGTCCTGAAACGTGACCAGCAGCAAGCCGTCCTCGGCCAGCTTGCCCGGCAAGGGCTGGGCCGCAAGACGCACCATCACAGGCGCATCGCCGCGCTTGATGCGTATGCCGCCGACGTCGACTCGCGCCGCATCCTTGATGGCCTTGGCCACCGCTGCCCGGATGCGCGGCCGCAGCGCGGTCCGGCTCAGCGTCAGCAAATCGTGCGAGGGCGGACCGCCGGGCTGCTGCAGATACCGATGCGTCGGCCCGGAGTAATGCAGCACCTCGTAGCGCCGGTTGATGACCACCGCGGCCGGGGCGTAATCCTCCAGCAGCACCTTGCGGGTCAGCTCGGTCAGGTTGCCGGCCGCGACAGGCAGCGGCGAGAGCGGCAGTTCGCTCGGCTGCGCGCCGGCCTGGATGGGGAATCCGGCCCGGCTCGGGCGCCCGCTTTGCAGGCGATGAAAAATGCGCCATTTTTTCGAAACCGGCTTGAACAGTTCGATCAGGCGGCCAACACTCTCGGAAGGCCCCAGAACCAGATAGCCGCCCTCGTTGAGGGAAAAGTGGAACAGCTGCAACAGCTTCTGCTGGGCCTCCGGCTCCAGATAGATCAGCAGATTTCGGCAACTCACCAGGTCCAGCCTGGAGAAAGGCGCATCGGCCAGGATGTTCTGCGGCGCAAACAGCACGGCCTCCCGCAACTGCTTGCTCACCTGCCAGCTGTGGGCATCGACCCGGGTGAAGAAACGTTCGATGCGCTTGCGACCCAGGTCGGACAGCAGCGCTTCCGGATAGATGCCGCGACGACCTGTCTCGATGGCACTTTCGTCCACGTCGGTGGCGAAAATCTGGATCGGGCAGGCCTTGCCGGACGCCGCAACGCGCTCGATCAGGAGCATGGCGATGGAATAGGCCTCCTCCCCCGTGGCGCAGCCCGGCACCCACACCCGAACCGGGGCGTCCGAGTTCCGCCCGTCGATCAGTTCCGGCAGCACCTGGGTTTCCAGCACCTGGTACATCTCGGGATCGCGGAAAAAGCAGGTCACGCTGATCAGCAGATCCTTGCACAGCAGGTTGAGTTCATCCTGTTTTTCGCGCAGCAGTGCCAGATAGTCGGCAAGCCGTTCCAGATGGTTGAGCCCCATGCGCCGCTGGATGCGGCGCAGCAGCATGCGCTTGCGGTAGGCGCGAAAATCAAAATGGGTGCGCGCCCGCAGCAGCGCCATCACCTGGGTCAGGTCGTCCTGGACGGAAGCGGGCTCGGGCTGCGCAGTGGTGCCGGCCACGAAGTGCTGCACATACTTGACCAGTTCTTCCGGCATTTTGCCGGGCGGCAGCACGTAATCGGCCAGCCCGGTGTCGATGGCGCTCTGCGGCATGCGGTCGTATTCGGCGGTGGACGGCTCCTGCACCATGGCCATCCCGCCCGCGGCCTTGACCGCCTTGAGCCCCAGCGATCCATGGGTGCCGGTGCCGGACAAAACGATGCAGACGCCCCGCTCCTGCTGGTCGTCCGCCAGCGAGCGCAAAAAGGGATCGATGGCGGTCTCGCCGGCGCCCCGTCCGGGCGGCGCGCTTAACTGGATCACGCCTTCGCGCAGGCTCAGGCAATGGTTGGGTGGAATGACGACCACCTGATTGGCTTCCAGCGGCTGGCCGTCCTGGGCTTCCATCACCGGCATGGTGGTGTGCCTGCCGAGCAGTGGGGCCATCAGGCTTTCGTGCTTGGGATCCAGGTGCGGGATAAGCACGAAGGCCATGCCGCTGTCAGCCGGCATGGCCAGGAAGAATTGCTTGAACGCCTCCAGGCCGCCTGCCGAGGCAACCATGCCGACGACAGCCTGGATCGGCTGCACAACATCGGGCGGGGTCGGCGGCGACGCGGCGGCCTTCCTGCGGCTGGCAGGGGCTTTGGCGCGCTTGACCTTTTCGGGGCCGGCTTTTTTCTCGGGTGCAGCCTTTTTGACGGGCATACGCTCAGAAAGCGGAATCGTGAAACATCAAGGCCATCAAACGTCTCCGGCAGCCAGTCTGGAACAGCTCTTCGGCATCGGCATGAACAAACCGTGTTAACTGCAAGGATAGTAACAAAAAATGTCTGGATGCCGGCAATGCCGGCAGACCGGACGCGGCACTTTTCAGAAAACCGCAGCCGCATTTCATCCCTGAAAGCGTCCCCCCGCGATTGCGTCCGGCCCCGTGCCCCCTATCCTTGATTGATGAATCGATGCGTTTCACCCCTCTGACGCCATGCCCGTCCACAACGCTGACATCGCCGCCCTGTTCGACGAAATCGCCGACCGCCTGGAAATCCAGGGCGCCAACCCGTTCCGCATCCGCGCCTACCGCAACGCGTCGCGCACGCTGGGCGAACTGCCGCAGGAGGCGCGCGCGCTGCTGGAAAAGGGCGAAGACCTGACGCGGCTGCCGGGCATCGGCGACGACCTCGCCGCCAAGGTCCGCGAAATCGTCGACACAGGACATTGCAGCCTGCTCGATCGACTGCGCCGCGAACTGCCACCCGCTGTCACCGAACTGCTGCAGATTCCCGGCCTGGGGCCGAAGCGGGTCAAGGCGCTGTATCACGACCTCGAGGTGCAGACCGTCGAGCAGCTTTACCGGGCGGCGCGCGACGGCCGCATCCGCGCCCTGCCCGGCTTCGGCGAAAAGACCGAGCTCAACATTCTGCAGGCGGTGGAAGCGCATGCCAGCCAGGCGCGGCGCTTCAAGCTGGCCGTGGCAGCGCAGTACGCCGAGGCGCTCACCGCGTTTCTTAGGGCGATTCCAGGAGTCGATCAGGTGACGGTGGCCGGCAGCTTCCGCCGCATGCGCGAGACGGTGGGCGATCTCGACATCCTGGTCACCGCTGCCGCCGGCAGCCCGGTGATGCAGCGCTTCACCGCCTACGACGAAGTGGCCGAAGTGCTGTCCGCCGGCAGCACGCGCGCCAGCGTCGTCCTCAAAAGCGGCCTGCAGGTCGACCTGCGCGTGGTGGCGCAGACCAGCTACGGCGCGGCGCTGTGCTACTTCACCGGCTCCAAGGCGCACAACATCGCGATCCGCCGCATCGCGCAGAAGCGCGGCCTCAAGATCAACGAATACGGCGTGTTCCGCGGTGACGCGCGCGTCGCCGGAGAAGACGAGGCATCGGTCTATGCAAGCGTCGGCCTGCCCTGGATCCCGCCTGAACTGCGCGAGGACCGCGGCGAGATCGAAGCGGCGCACGGTGGGCGCCTGCCCAGGCTGGTGGCGTTTTCAGACCTGCGCGGCGACCTGCATGTCCACACCCGCGCCACCGACGGCCATGACAGCCTGCGCGACATGGCGCTCGCCGCAAAGGCGCTGGGGCTGGAATACCTCGCCATCACCGAGCACTCGCGCCACCTCACGGTTGCGCATGGCCTCGATCCCCTGCGGCTGGCCCGCCAGTGCGAGGAAATCGACCGCCTCAACGCCGAGCTCGACGGCATCACGCTGCTGAAGGGCATCGAGGTGGACATCCTGGAAGACGGCAGCCTCGACCTGCCGGACGAGGTGCTGGGCCGGCTCGACCTGGTGGTCGGCGCGGTGCACAGCCAGTTCCATCTGTCGCGCGCGAAGCAGACCGCGCGCATCCTCACCGCAATGGACCATCCGCACTTCACGCTGCTTGCGCATCCCAGCGGGCGGCTGATCGACCGGCGCGAACCCTACGACGTCGACATGCTGCGCATCATCCGCCATGCAAAATCGCGCGGCTGCTACCTCGAACTCAACGCCCACCCCGAGCGCCTCGATCTGCTGGACAGCCACTGCCAGATGGCGAAGGAGGAAGGCGTGCTGATCAGCATCAACTCCGACGCGCACAGCACGTTCGATTTCGCCAATCTTCGCTATGGCGTCGGCCAGGCCCGGCGCGGCTGGCTGGAAAAGGACGATGTGCTCAATACGCGGTCACTGTCCACGCTGCGGCGCCTGCTCAAGCGCACCATGTGAAGTCCTGCCGATGGACAGAACCGGGCGTGTCCGGAAATCTTGTACGGGCTCAAAAGTCACCTACAGTGGGTAAATCTGAGGGCGGGCGGCATCAGATCGCGGCTCACCGTGCCCCTTTGGGCAATCGATCACACAGGAGACCCTCATGAAATCAGGAACCAGCAAAACCAGATCACGACTTGCCGCCCTGCTGCTGGGCACCGCGATGTCGTCTGCCTACGCCGTCGATCAAAATGGGATGTCCGAATCAGGCCAGTCCTTCAAGGACCATGACGGCAACAAGGATGGTTACCTTTCTCTCGATGAGTTCAAGACCAAAGGCAAGGATGATCTGGCCTTCAAGGCGGCTGACATCAATGGAGATGAACGGCTGGACCGCAGCGAATTCGACAAATACCTCATCAGAAAAGCGAACGATCAATCGAAACCTGCCCGGCCTCCTGCGGGGAACTAGACCGGTGCCCGCCGGACAGGCAGCAGGCAGCCTGCCGGCGGATTCGACGTGACAAAAGGAGAATGCATGATGGCTACCCATGATCTCAAACGCCGGGCAGTGCTGCGCGCCGCCCTCACGGCAGGCTGCATGCTGTGCCTGCCGGCTGTGGGTCGGGCCCAGAGCGGCAAGGTGCGCAAGGCACAGGTCAAGTACCAGGACACGCCCAAGGGCAACCAGAACTGTGCCAATTGCCTGCAATTCGTCGCGGCCGACAGCACCTGCAAGGTGGTGGAGGGCAAGGTCAGTCCCCAGGGCTGGTGCCAACTCTGGGCCGCAAAACAACGCTAGCCGCTGCCCCGCGGATCGGGCCATGACGGGGCAGACAAGCTAAAGCCATGCTGACCCTGGCCCTGATCGGCGACGTCATGCTGGGCCGCGGCGTCGACGCTGCGCTCAAAAACATGCAGCCGCATCAGATGTGGGGCGACGTGCTGCCGCGGCTGCTGCAGGCCGACCTGCGCATCGCCAATCTCGAATGCGCCCTGACCCGGCATGTTCAGCCGTGGACGCGCAGCTGGAAGCAGTACCATTTTCGCGCCGACCCCGATGCCGTGCGCTTCCTGCAGGCGGCGCGCATCGACGCCTGCTCGATCGCCAACAACCACACCCTGGATTTCGAGGAACGCGGCCTGCGCGACACGCTGCGCACGCTGGATGCCGCCGGCATCCGACACGCTGGCGCGGGTCTCGATCTCAAGGAGGCTGCCGCGCCCGCCCTGATCGAGGTGCACGGCGTGTCGCCCTGCCGCGTGGCGCTCATCGCCTTCACCGACAACCAGCCCGACTTCGCAGCCGACGACCTGCATCCCGGCACCCTCTATCTGGAGGTCTCGCTCGAGCCGGACACGATGGCTCGGGTGGCAGACGCGATCGCCGTGGCGCGGGCAGCGGGTGCGGACTGGGTGGTGTTCTCGAATCACTGGGGGGCCAATTTCATCGAACGCCCTGCGCCGGACTTTCGTCGCTTCGCCCAGCGCGTGATCGAACTCGGCGCGGATGTCTATTACGGCCACAGCGCGCATCTCTGCCAGGGCATCGAGATCCATCATGGCAAGCCCATCCTCTACGATACCGGCGACTTCATCGACGACTATGCGGTTGACCCGGTGCTGCGCAACGACCATTCCTGCCTGTTCAAATTGATGTTCGATCAGGGGCGTCTGCGGCGCATCGAACTGCTTCCGGTGAAGCTGGACGTAGCGCAGGTCGCGTTGGCCTGCGGCGAGGATTTCGAGGCCATCGCCACGCGCATGGAAAGGCTGTGTGCCGAACTCGGCACCCGTCTCGAACGCCAGGCCGACCGTCTGGTCTACGAGCCAGGTCCATGAGCAGAACCGCCCCGGGCGACTTGGTCAAAAGACTCGGCGGGCGCTATTCGAGCGCGCTCGGCGTCGACCTCGCATCAACCGATGCGGGCGAACGCTTCAAATGGTTTCTCGCTGCTGTGCTGTACGGCACGCGCATTTCGGAATCGCTGGCCACCCGCACCTGGCACGCATTCTCCGCGCGCGGCATGATCGCGCCCGATCGAATCCTGGCTACGGGTTGGGGCGGCCTGGTGGCCATCCTCGATGCCGGCGGCTATGTGCGCTACGACTACAAGACCGCGACCAAGCTGCTTGAAGTGTGTGCCGCGCTGATGCGCGATTACGGCGGAAGTCTCGATGCCCTGCATGACGCCGCCCTCGATGCGCGCGACCTGGAATACCGGCTCAAGGCGCTGGGCAAGGGAATCGGCGATATCACCGTCGGCATCTTTCTGCGCGAACTGCGCGGCATCTGGGCGAAGGCCAAGCCGCCGCTGTCGCCGCTGGCATTCAATGCAGCGGTGGCGCTGGGCTATCTGCAACCAGACAAGCCAGATCCGGACCGCGCCCTTGCCTGGCTGCGGCGCCTGTGGACGGCCGGCGGCCAGCCACCAGCCGGCTTCGCCGATTTCGAGTCGGCGCTGGTGCGCGAAGGGCTGCGCCTGCGCCGCCAGCAGCGCACTTCCGCCTGACCTACAGCGGAATGTGGTGATGGCCGATGCTCACGCGCTTGGCCTGCGGCCCCTCGGCGGCCATTTCCTCGATGAATTTCACCTCGTCGCCCGCCTTGATCTGATCGAAACTGACATTCACCAGATTGTCGAAGCTGAAATACAGCTCGTTACCGTCGGCGCGCCGGATGAAGCCATAGCCTTCCTCGGGAACCAGGCGTGCCACCAGACCGGTGAATTCCTGTGAATGGGTTTTGGTGTCGCGACGCAGGCGCCGGGAGTAGTCATCGAGTTGGCGCTTGGCCGCATCGAAGGCGTCGCGCAGGGCGACATACACGTCTTCGTGCCGGTCGCGGTTCACCACGATTTCGGTTCCCGGCACGCCGATGTCGATGCGCACGTTGAAGAACTTGCCCTGGTGCTTGTGCTGGTGGGGCATTTCCACCACCACGCGGCAGGACATGATCGGCTCGAAAAAGGTCTCCAGTTTCTCGGCCTTTTCACGGATATGCGTTTCCAGTGCCTCGGAATGTTCAATGTCGCGAAACGTGATTTGCAGCGGTGTTTTCATCGTGTCTTCCTTCTGTTCAGGTTGCGAATGAACCGGTCAGTGCCGATCCTTGACTGTCGTTGGGTGACCCCGAAGTGCCCGGACTATCCGGATTCCCAGAAATGCCGTTTGGTCTTGCCGGCCAGTGCCCGCAGGCGCTCGTAGAGTTCCTGCTCCTCCCGGCTGAGCTTGTCCGGAATCCGTATCTCGATTTGCAGATACATGTCGCCCCTCCCCTTCGATCCAAAGCGCGGAAGCCCCTTGCCCCGCAGGCGAAGTACCGTGGCGGGCTGGATTCCGGCGGGGATATTCACTTCCGCTTTTTTCCCTTCCAATGTAGGCACTTCCAGTTTAGTTCCCAGCACGGCGTCGGTAAGGGGCAGCGTCTCGTGCCGCCAGAGGTCGGCGCCGTCGCGCTGGAAACGCGGGTCCGGCCGGGAATGCACCACCACAAAAAGATCCCCGGGTATTCCGCCGGGCTCGGGGCTGGCCATGCCCCGCCCCGCCACCCGCAGCGCCATGCCGTCCTCCACGCCGACCGGAATGGTGACCGTCAGGGTTTCGGTTTTTTCCACCTCGCCGCGGCCGCCGCACGCAGGGCACGGCTGCTCGATCTGCTTGCCGCTGCCATGGCAGACCGGGCAGGCGCTGATCTGCCGCACCGACACGTTGCCCTGCTGCCGGGCCGTCACCTGCTGGCCGCTGCCCTTGCAAGCGGGGCATGCCTTGGGCGGCGTGCCGTCGGCGGTGCCAAAGCCGTGACAGCGTTCGCAGGGGGCATCGCGCGCGTAGCGCACTGTCTCCTCGCCGCCGCTCGCCACCTTCTCCAGCGGGATGGCGATGTCCACCTCGATGTTGGCGCCCTGGGGCGGGCCTCGCCGGCGCCGGGAGAACAGATCGAACAAACCGCCGCCGAAATCGAAACCGGGGTCGAAGCCGCGGAACAGGTCCTGGAAGTCGATCCCGCCGAACAGGTCTTCGGCGCTGTAGCCCGCCACCCCGGCATGGCCGCCGGCATCGTATTCCGCGCGTTTCTTCGGGTCGGACAGCACCGCGTAGGCGGCGGCAATTTCCTTGAAACGTTCCTCAGCCCCGGGTTCCTTGTTGCGGTCCGGGTGAGTTTTCAGGGCGAGATTGCGGAAGGCATCCTTGATCGCCTTGGTATCGGCATCGCGCGGAACGCCCAGCACCTCGTAATAGTCGCGCTGCGAAACGGAATTGATAACGTCACCCCGCTACTTTTCTTCCTTGTACTCGGCGTCCACCACCTTGCCGCGCGGGCCGGAGCCCGAAGGCCGGGCCTCGCCGGTGGATTCGTAGGGCGGCGGATTGCCGCCCGGGAATTTCGTTTCGGCGTAGGGGCCGCCGCTCTGGGTCTGGGTCTGCGAATAGATCACCGCGCCCGCTTCCTTTAGCAGCTTCTTGAGGGCCTCGGCCTTCTCCGATGCGGCAGGCGCATCCTTGCGGGCAAAGGCCTCCTTGGTCTCCCGCATCGCGGTCTGGATCTTTCCTTTCAGATCATCGGTGAGCTTGTCGGCAAAATCGGCCAGCATCTTCTCCGCCTGGTAGCAGGCGGCATCCGCCTCGTTGAGCTTTTCCACGTCCTCGCGCCGCTTCTTGTCGGCCTCGGCGTACTGCTCGGCCTCCTTGATCATGCGCTCCTTGTCCGCTGTGTTGAGCCGGGTGGAACCGGTGATTCGGATGCTCTGCGTCTTGCCGGTGGCGGTGTCCTTCGCGGTGACGTTGAGGATGCCGGAGGCGTCGATGTCGAAGGTGACTTCGATCTTGGGCACGCCCCGCGGCGCCGGCGGCAGGCCGTCGAGGTTGAATTCGCCCAGGCTCACGTTGTCCGCCGACATCGGCCGCTCGCCCTGGAAAACGTGGATGGTCACCGAGGTCTGCATGTCGGCGGCGGTGGTAAAAGTCTCGGTCTGCTTCACCGGCACCGGGGTGTTGCGGGCGATCAGCGGCGTCGCCACCCCGCCCAGGGTTTCCACGCCCAGGGTCAGCGGCGTCACGTCCACCAGCACGATCTCGCCCAGCCCCGCCTCGCCGGCCAGCACGCCGGCCTGGATCGCGGCGCCGCTCGCCACGCACTCCATCGGGTCGACGCCCATCTCGGCCTTGCGGCCCATCATGTCCTCGAAGAAGGCGCGCACCGCGGGCATGCGCGTGGGGCCACCGACGAAGATGATGCGGTCGATGTCCTTCGGCTGCGTGCCGGCATCGCGCAGGGCCTGCTCGACCGGGCCGCGGCAACGCTCGATCACCGGACGCACGATGCGTTCGAGGTCGGTGCGGGACAGGTCCATCTCCAGGTGCTTGGGCTCGCCGCCCGCCGCGGCGATGTAGGGCAGGCTGATGTGCGCGCTGGTGCCGGCGGAGAGTTCGATCTTGGCCATTTCGGCCGCTTCCTTGAGGCGGGCCATGGCCTTGGCATCCGGGCGCAGGTCCACGCCCGTCGCCAGCTGGAAGCGCTCGGCCAGCGCCTCGATCAGGCGCCCGTCCATGTCGGTGCCGCCGAGCCGGGTGTCGCCCGAGGTCGCCTTCACCTCGAACACGCCCTTGCCGAACTCCATGACGGTGACGTCGAGCGTGCCGCCACCGAAGTCGATCACCGCGATCCGGAGTTCCTGCCCCAGCCGGTCGAGGCCGTAGGCGAGCGCCGCCGCAGTGGGCTCGTTGACCAGGCGCACCACTTCGAGGCCGGCGATCTTGCAGGCATCCTTGGTGGCGCTGCGCTGGTTGTCGTCGAAATAGGCCGGCACGGTGACCACCGCCTGCGTGACCGCCTCGCCGAGGAAGGCTTCGGCGTCGCGCTTGATCTTCTGCAGCAGGAAGGCGGACAGCTGCTCGGGGGTGAACGACTTGTCGCGCAGCCGGAGGGTTTCGCGCTGCCCCATCCGGCGCTTGAAGGCGGTGGCGGTGCCTTCCGGGTTGGCAGCCGCCTGGCGTCGCGCCGGCTCGCCAATCAGCATCTGGCCGTCGGCGGCCACCGCCACGTAGCTGGGGAAGGCCTTGCCGCCCAGGCTCACGCCCTCGGCGCTGGGGATGATGACGGGACGCCCGCCGCGCAGCACGGCGGCGGCGGAGTTGGACGTGCCCAGATCGATGCCGATGATCGCCATATGCGTCTCCTGTGACTGGTTTCAATCTAGCCCATGGCGCTGGCGGAATGGGATTTCCTACCTAGCGGGTCAGCACGATCGGGCATTCGATCTCGTCCAGCATCCGCTCGAAGCCTGCCTGCCTGAGGAAGCGTTCGCGATCGGACAGCACCAGGCAGCCTGCACCTTCGCGCCGGGCTGCCTGGATCAGGCCGGCTTCATCCAGCGTCGGCAGCCATACGCATCGGCCGGTGGCCCTCCGTTCCATGAGCGCGGACTGGGCGGCCGCGCAGGCCGCCTGATACGCATCCTCGCTTGCTGCGCTGACCAGCAGGACCAGTTCGGCGCCGTTGCGGCGCGCCAGCATGACGCCCATCGCCAGGTTGCTGGCGGAGGCCGGCATGGTCTCGAACAGCACCAGCACCGGCCCCACGCCTGGCTGCGATGGCCTGTCGACCCGGCGGGTCGTCCGGGTAAACGCCACGACCCTGCTGCCGGTCTGCTTGCCCAGCACGACCAGGTCGAACGAATGCGCCAGCGTGCTCACCTCCGCCGACACCCTGCCGCGCGCCACGCGGAAGGACCAGCGCAGGCGCTGGCGTCCTGCTGCCTCGGCCAGCAGGCGCTGCATGGCTTCCGCCTCGCGCCGCCAGGCCCACTCCACCTCCCCCTGCGACAGCGGGCGCCCCGCACCCGTCAGCACGCTGAATTCGCGCGCGAAGGGCAGGCCGAACAGGTGCTGCAGGTTGACGTCCTCGACGAACAGCCCGGCCAGTTCCGCATCGAGCGCCTCCGCCAGGACAGCGGCAGCCGTCAGCGCTGCGGTGCTGCGCGGCGACGCGTCCAGCGCCACCCAGATCCTGAGGCCTGCAGGCCGCTCATTTGTCGTTTTGCTCATGGCCGCCGCCACCGGATTCGGCTTTCTTCGCAAACTTGCGCCGCAGTTCGGCCAGATGCTTGAGCCGCTGCGCCACGCGCTGGTCGAGGCTGCCCTCGGACTCGGGCGTGCCGACCGGGATGCCGGTCAGCAGTTCGAGCGCCTGATCCACCGTTTCCACGGCATAGACATGGAAGCGCCCCGCCGCCGCGGCCTCCACCACGTCGCGGCGCAGCATCAGGTGCGCCACGTTGGAGGCGGGAATCAGCACGCCCTGCTGGCCGGTCAGGCCGCGCTGATTGCAGATGTCGAAGTAGCCCTCGATCTTCTCGTTCACCGCGCCGATCGCCTGCACCCGGCCGAACTGGTCCACCGACCCGGTCACCGCCAGCGACTGCCGGATCGGCGCATTCGCCAGCGACGACAGGATCGCGCACAGCTCCGCCACCGAGGCGCTGTCGCCTTCCACCTGGCCGTAGGTCTGCTCGAACGTGAGGCTGGCTGCTAGCGACAGCGGCTGTTCGGCGGCATAGCGCGAGGCCAGGAAGGACGACAGGATGAGCACGCCCTTGGAGTGGATCGAACCGCCGAGCTTGACCTCGCGCTGGATGTCGACCAGCTCGCCTTCGCCCAGGCGGGTGTTGGCGGTGATGCGCGACGGCTGGGCGAAGCTGAAGTCGCCGAGCTGGAACACCGACAGGCCGTTAACCTGCCCGACCCGCTCGCCGTCGGTGTCGATGTGCAGGATGCCGCGCAGGATGGCTTCGTGCGAGCGGTCGCGCAGGCGGTCGGAGCGCTTGATCTGCGCCTCGATCGCCCGCTCGACGTCGGCGCGCGTCACCACCTCGCGCTTGTCCTGCGCCGCCCAGTAATCCGCCTCGCGCACCAGGTCGGCCAGGCTCTGCATGTGGGTGGAAAGTTTTTCCGCATCCTCGGCCCGGCGGGCGCTGTGCTCGATCACCCGCGCCACGGCGTCGCGATCGAACGGCTGCAGCGTGTCCCGCCGCACCAGGGTGCCGATCAGCCGGGCGTAGAGCTGATCGTTGTCCGCACTGCGCGGCACTTCGTCCTCGAAATCGGCCGCCACCTTGAACAGTTCGCTGAAATCCGGGTCGTATTGCGCCAGCAGGTAATACAGCAGCCGGTTGCCGAGCAGGATCACCTTGGCGTTGAGCGGAATCGGCTCCGGCTCCAGCGACACGGTGCTGACCAGACTGTACATCTGTCCAAGCGACTCGATGCGGATTTCGTGGGTGGACAAGGCGCGCTTCAGCCCTTCCCAGGAAAACGGCTGGGTCAGCAGCTTGAAGGCGTCCAGCAGCAGGTAGCCGCCGTTGGCCTGGTGCAGCGCACCCGGCTTGATCAGCAGAAAGTTGGTGACCAGCGCGCCCAGTTGTGAGGCATGCTCGACCCGTCCGATCAGGTTCTGGTAGGTGGGGTGATCCTCGTAGACCACCGGCGCGCCCTCCGTCCCGTCCCGTGCCACAAAAAGGTTGACGCGAAAGCGGCTGAAATCGGGCAGTTCGCTGGTGAGGGCGGCGAGCGCGGACATGGCTTGCTTGGGATGGCGGAACTCGTCCATGCTCTCGATGACGTTCTGCTGCACCTCGTTCAGGTAGCCGCACACCGCCGGAAAATCCGCATAGTCGCGGCGCAGGTCGTCGATCAGGTGGCCGACGGCGAACAGCACCACCTCCTCGTTGAGCTTGCGCACCCGCTCGATCCGTTCGCGCCGCCACTGATGGACCTGGCGGATCACCTTTTCCAGCTGTTCCTGCAGGCCGGCAATCGCCTGCTCGATGCGCTCCTTTTCCTCCGTCGACAGCTTGTCGAAGTCGTCCGGGCTCATCACCTCGTTGTTCTTGACCGGCGCAAAGGAAAAACCGTTCGGCGTGCGCAGCAGGGTAACGCCCTGCTTGATGGCCTCGTCGCCCACCTCGCCGAAGGCCTGCGTCTGGCGTTCGCCGAATTCCTCGTCGATCTGGCTCAGGCGGCGGCGGTATTCCTCGCCCTCGAATACTGCCGGAATCGTGGCCTGCAGTTCCGCCACCAGATGCTGCATGTCGGCATGGAAACGGGTGCCCATGCCGGCAGGCAGCTGAATCGCACGCGGCTTGTGCGGCTGGTCGAAATTGTGGACGTAGCACCAGTCGGGCGGGTTGGCCTCGGCGCCCACGCGCCGGTCGAGCAACTGGCTGATCAGATAGCGCTTGCCGCTGCCGGGCGGCCCCATGACGTAGAGGTTGTAGCCCGCATGGCGCATGCCGATGCCGAAATGCGCCGCGTCGATGGCGCGCATCTGGCCGATGCCTTCGGAGAGGTCATCGAGTTCGGCGGTGGTCGTGAAGGTGAAATGCGCGGTATCGCAGGCGCGATACAGACGGTCAGGGGAAAGCGGCGAAATCTGGGTCATGTTTTCAATCTAGACACTTTGGAAGGAGAGCGTGCGGCGGTCGACCTCGACAGCGAGCTGGTGCAGCGCGGGAGCGATCTCCACCCGGTAGTCGAATGCGTCCAGGCGGCGCAGCGGTTCCGGCAGGCGGGCAAGATTCAGGGCCGCGTGGCGGCGCACGTCCACCAGGGCCGGAGGCGGCGCCAGGCGGCGTCCGCCCTGCATCACCGGCATCAGCAGCGGCTGGCCAGGCTGCGGGTCGGTTTCCAGCGTGACCACGTCCCCGGCCATGCGGCCATCGGCATCATGGTGGCGATAGACCTGCTTGCGCCCGGGCCAGGTCGCCTTGCCCTCGGAACGCTTGCGACGCGCACGGCCGGCATATTCCTGCAGCTTGTAGGCGCAATCGAGGTAAGGCAGATCGCTCGACGTATCCATGTGGGTGCCGACGCCGAAGCCGTCCACCGGCGTGCCGGCGGCGAGCATGTCGCGCAGTGAATATTCGTCGAGGTCGCCGCTGGCGAAGATGATGACGTGTTCGAGCCCACCGGCGTCGAGGATGGCCCGCACCCGGCGCGCATGCTCGGCGAGGTCGCCGGAATCGATGCGCACCCCCTTGATGCGGATGCCGGCGCGGGTCAGCCTGGGCGCCAGCGCCACCACCTTGTGCGCCGCCGCCTCGGTGTCCCAGGTGTCGATCAGCAGCACCACGTTGTCCGGTTGCGCATGGGCGAAATGCGCGAAGGCCAGCGCCTCGTCGTCGTGCGCCTGCACGAAGGAATGCGCCATGGTGCCGTACAGCGGGATGCCGAACCGCTGGCCGGCCAGCACCGTCGAGGTGCCGGAAAAGCCGGCGAGATAGCTCGCGCGCGCCGCCAGGAGGCCCGCTTCCGCCCCGTGCGCGCGGCGCAGCCCGAAATCCACCAGCAATTTGTCCGGCGCCATCAGCACCGAACGCGCAGCCTTCGAAGCGATCAGGGTTTCAAGATGCAGCAGGTTGATGAGCCGCGTTTCCACCAGCTGCGCCTCGGCGATCGGCGCGGTCACGCGCAGGATCGGCTCGTTGGGGAAGAACACCGTGCCTTCGGGTATCGCATGCACGTCGCCGGTGAAGCGCAGGTTTTCCAGCGAGGCGAGGAATGCCGGGCTGAAGCGCCGGGTCGACGCCAGCCATTCCCGCTCCTCCGGGGTGAAGCGCAGCTGCTCCAGAAATTGCAGCGCCTGTTCGAGACCCGCCGCCAGCAGAAAACCGCGCCCGGGGCGCAGCCTGCGCACGAAGAACTCGAATACCGCGGTGTCCTCCATGCCGGCATCGTGATAGCCCTGCAGCATGGTGAGCTGATAGAGATCGGTCAGCAGGACGCTGGTCGCGGGATTCATGCAGCCAGGCCATTCAGCGTGATGCTGTGGGCGCCGAGGCTCATCATCTCCTCCTCGGCGCGCTGCCCGTCGCCGGGCTGGACCTCCACCGCACGGATCGCGTCGGTCAGCACGAACACTTCATAGCCGAGATGTCGGGCATCCCGCACCGTGTTGAGCACGCAGTAATCCGTCGTCAGCCCGCCGATGAACAGCCGGCGGATGCCGGCTGCGCGCAGGCGGCTGTCGAGGTCGGTGCCCTGGAAGCTGGAATAGGCCTCCTGCTCCTGCGACGTCGCCTTGGAAATCACCGTGGTGCCAGGGGGCAGCGTGAGCGCCGCCGCGAACGCCGCGCCGGGCGTGCCCGCCACGCAGTGGACCGGCCACGGCCCGCCCTGCGCGTGGAAGGAACAATGCCGCTCGGGATGCCAGTCACGCGTGGCATAGACCGGCAGGCCCTGCGCCACGAATGCGCCGATATAGCGGTTGAGCACCGGCACCACCTCGTCGCCGCCCGCCACCGCCAGGCTGCCGCCCGGCAGGAAATCGTTCTGGATGTCCGTGACCAGCAAGACGTCTCCGGGCTGCAAGTTCCAGTGTTCCTGACCGGACGACTTCGTTGAAGCATTCATGGGGGTATCTCTCGGATTCCCGTTATATGTTAATTACTTATCGCACCGTTCTAATGCAGTTCCTCATCCTGGTCATGATGGAAGACCAGATCCCCCAGTTCGACCCTGACGGGTTCGCCCAGCGGCTTCTCGGTCACATCCACCGCCTGAAACAGCCACTGGACATCCTCCTGCCAGCAGTAACCGAACTGCTCCCTGTAAAAACATTCCTTGGGTTCCATGGTTCTCGCTTTTCCTCCGGTAGATGCTTCATTCAAGTCTGGCATATTATTAAAACGATGCCAGCATCCTGAATCAGCCTGGAGGCCGTTTGATGACCCCGAATGCGCTTTGCCTGTTTGCGCTCAATGCCAGCCGACCCTACGGCGAGCGGGTGGCGGCCGCGCTGGGGCTGACGCTGGCCCGCCACGAGGAGCGCGAATTCGAGGACGGCGAGCACAAGGCGCGACCGCTGGAAAACGTGCGCGGCCGCGACGTGTACGTGATCCACTCGCTCTATGGCGAGCCGGGCATGAGCGCCAACGACAAGCTGGTGCGCCTGCTGTTCTTCATCGGCGCGCTGAAGGACGCCTCGGCCGCCCGCGTCACCGCGGTGTGTCCCTATCTGGCCTATTCCCGCAAGGACCGCCGCACCAAGCCGCGCGACCCGGTCAGCAGCCGCACCGTCGCCCAGCTGTTCGAGGCGGTGGGCACCGACCGGATGGTGACGCTCGACGTGCATAACCTGGCTGCCTACCAGAATGCCTTCCGCATCCCGGCCGAGCATCTGGAAGCCCGCGGCCTGTTCGTCGCCTGGTTCGCGGCGCGCCTGCAGGACGATGCCATCGTGGTGGTGTCGCCGGACGCGGGCGGCGTCAAGCGGGCGGAGGCCTTTCGCGCGTCTCTCGCCTGCGCGCTGGGCCGTCCCGTCGGTTTCGCCTTCATGGAAAAACATCGCAGCGAAGGCGTGGTGTCCGGCGAGGCGGTGGTCGGCGAGGTTGGCGGCAAAACCGCGATCATCATCGACGACCTGGTCAGCAGCGGCACTACCCTGGCGCGCGCCGCCGCGGCCTGCAAAGCGCTGGGGGCGAAGCGGGTGTTTGCCGCTGCCAGCCACGGCGTGTTCGCCGGCGCGGCGGCCACGGTACTGGCCGATCCGGCGCTGGAGAAGGTGCTGGTCGCCGACTCGATTCCACCCTTCCGGCTGCCGCCGGAAATGCTGGGCAGCCGGGTCGAGGTGCTGGAGTCGGCGCCGCTGTTCGCCGAGGCCATCCGCCGCCTGCACAGCGGCGGTTCTCTGGTCGAGTTGCTGCAGGCCTGAGCACCTGACCGCATTCCCGCTCGAGGCACGCCCTCTTCCAGCGAGGCCGCAGCTTCATCTGCTATACAAATAAGAGGAACCGTGAATTTCAATCATTGATACCTCGCCCCCAAGTCAACAAGCAAACAGGCCAAGCCATGACCCGAATCCCCATCGATATTGCCAGCCGCGTCAGTTCGCGCCTGTCGGCACTGCTCAAAAGCCGGGTCGACAATCCGGAATGCGAGCAGCCCGTCACCCTGATGGCGGTGCGCCGCTTTCTCGCCGACCTGCTGCCGGCCGACTTCAACGAGGCCGAGCGACTGCACCATTTCGACGTCGACGTATCGCTCCTCGATGAACTGGATGCCCTCGTCGAGGAGTTCGGCGCAACGGCACTGGCCGTCGATTTTGTCCAGACCAGCGCCAGCGAACCGCTCTCGCGTGCGATCGAATGGGTGGTCAACGACGAGAACCGCGAAAACCCGCCCACCCTTTCGACCATCCGGGATGCCCTGCTGGCCGGCCTCGGCGCGCGCCTGGTAGGCGATGGCGTCCTGGAAGACGACGAGGACGACACCCTGCAGTCCGAGATCGAGTCGCTGATCGAACAGTTCGGCGCCGACACCCTCGCCGAAGATTTTCTGCGCTACGAGTAGCCACCCCGTGGAGCGGAGAACATCGGCATGTTGAGCAAGCGACGTTTGCGGCGCGTTCTGGCGATTTTTCTGGTGGTGCTGGGCGGCGTGCTGATGGTTCTGGCCCCCGAAATCTGGCCCGGACTGGCGGTGCTTGCGCTGGGCGTGCTCATCGAGCTGGCTGGCATTGCGCTTGAACACAAGGCCTAGCAACCGACATTTCCCTGACCGCACCCCGGAAACAGCAGGCGTTTTCATGAAGGCACTGATCATCAGCGCAGACCATTTCGAGGATAGCGAGCTGCTGTTCCCGTTCTACCGGCTGCAGGAGGAAGGCCTGGAAGTCGACGTCGCCTCGATTGCCAGGGGCAAGATCAACGGCAAGCATGGCTACGAGGTGGCCGTGAACAAGGCGCTGCGGGATGTCGATCCGAACGACTACGACCTGCTCGTCCTACCCGGCGGCAAGGCGCCCGCGACGCTGCGCAAGGAATCGGCCGCCATCGCGATCGCACAAGCGTTCATGCGCAGCGGGAAGCCGGTTGCCGCCATCTGCCACGGGCCGCAAATCCTGATCACGGCGGGCGTCATGCCGGGACGCCACGCCACCTGCTACCGCTCGGTTGCCGAAGAACTGAAGGCATCGGGCGCCCTGTACGAAGACAGCGAGGTGGTGGTGGATGGCAAGCTGGTCACGTCCAGGCAACCCTCCGACCTGCCCGCCTTCATGCGTGAAATGGTCAGGTTGTTGGGAAATGGCGCCCGGTAACCGTTCATTGCGCTTTGCACATCCTAGTATGAATAAGAGGACGTCTTTTTGAGAACAGCCCCATCACGCGATGCTGGTGAAACTAAATGAAAAAAAGTCGGCTTGCCATCATCGGGTTGGGGAAACTGGGACGCAAATGCGTCGAGGCCATTGTTTCCGATCAGACCATCGAACTGGCGGGGGTGGTGCGGCGCCCCGGGAGCGCACCCGAGCGCTGGCTGAAAGCCCCCGCCGTGACCCATGTCAGCGAACTGGATCAGGTGGATGCCGCGCTCCTGTGCGTGCCGGTCGATGCGGTCATGGGGATTGCGCAAGACCTGCTGCAACGCCGCATCCCGGTGGTCGAGTGCGCCCGTCTTCACGGCGACGCCTTCCTCGACCACAAGTCGGAAATCCACCGCGCCGCGCTCCATCACAAGGTGCCGGCCATCGTCGGCGCGGGATGCGACCCCGGCGCCCTGTCCCTCTTCCGCAGCCAGTTCGCGCTGCTGGCGCCCCGCGGGCATACGGAATCCCGCCTGCACACCGGGACCAGCCTGCACCACACCCTGGCCGCGTCCGGCATCCAGGGGGTAAGGAAGGCGCTGGCGACCGAGCTCCCGTCCGGGGAAGGCGCCCTCCAGCGTTATGTCTATGTCGAACTGGAACCCTCGGCAGACGCGGCCGCTGTGGAAAACGCCATCGTCAACGACCCGCTCTTTCTCGACGAGCAGACGCGGGTGTTTGCGGTGCCCAGCATAGCCGCGCTGGAAGCAACCAACCGCGGCGTGATGCTGGAGCGCCATGCCGCAACGGGGGACGCCGGTCATGCCTCGTTCCTGCTGGAAGCCCGCTACGACGAGGCGGGGCTGGCTGCGCGGATGATGCTGGCCGCCGCGCGCGCATTGCCGTTCCTGAAGGCCGGCGCCTATTCCCTGCTCGACCTGCCGCCGGGTGCACTGTGGGGGGAACAGCGTGCTGCCGCGGAAAACGAATGGATGTAAGTTGACCATTTTTGATGTCATTAAAAGGAGTACTAAATGAAAACCCAATTCACTGGCTTCCACCCTGTCCGTCGCGACCGCATGGTCCAGGTAACACGGCACGACACCTACAAGGCCAAGCACAAGCTGCCGGAGCCCACGGTTTGCCCGCAATGCGGCGCGGTGTTCCACGACGGGCATTGGCAATGGCTGGTACGACCAGCCCAGTCCCACGAGGAGATGTGTCCGGCCTGTCACCGCATCCATGACGACTTCCCGGCCGGCTATGTGACCGTCAGTGGACCGTTCTTCATGGATCACCGCGAGGAACTGCTGCATCTGGCCAGGAACGAGGAAGCCCACGCCAAGGAAGAGCATCCCCTGAAGCGGATCATGAAGATCGAGGATCAGGCCGACGGCGTCCTGATCACCACCACCGACATCCATCTCGCCCGCGGCATCGGCGAAGCGCTGCACCATGCCTACCAGGGCGAACTGGAGTACCACTACAACGAGCATGAAAACCTGCTGCGCGTGGTGTGGGCGCGTTAGGGAAGCAGCCCGGTGTTTTCGTGGCAGCGACGGGGTGCCATTGCCGCCCATCCCGTCGGGCAACCAGGGCAGCTTTTAGGCGAAGCCTGACTCATGCATCCGATCACCTTGCGTTTGCCGCTCAAGATGCTGCCGCAACCGGACGAGACAACCTGCGGCCCCACCTGCCTGCATGCCGTCTACCGCTACTGGGGCGCAGACGAGCCGCTGGCGGACGTGATCGAACGCACCCACAAGCTGAAGCACGGCGGCACCTTCGCGATTTTTCTGGCCTGCGATGCCCTGCGCCAGGGCTACCAGGCCATCCTCTACACCTACAACCTGACGGTGTTCGACCCCACCTGGTTCGTGCCGGGCGTGGACATCGCCGAACGCCTTGATCGCCAGCGCGAAGAGAAAAAACATGACGCCAGGCTGCAGCATGTCACCGAGGGCTATCTGGAATTCCTGCGCCTCGGCGGCCGGCTGCGCCTGGCCGATCTCTCGCGTCCCCTGATCCGCGGCCTGCTGCGCCGGAACCTGCCCATCATCACCGGTCTGAGCTCCACCTACCTGTATCGCGCCGCGCGCGAGTTCGGGCCGGACGACACCCCCGACGACATCCGCGGCCTGCCTGCCGGCCACTTCGTCGTGCTCGCGGGCTACGACCGGGAAAAGCGCAGCGTGCTGGTGGCCGACCCCTACTGGCGCCACCCCTACAGCCCCTCGCACGAATACTGGGTCAACATCGACCGCCTGATCGGCGCGGTGCTGCTCGGCATCGTCACCCACGACGCCAATCTGCTGGTGGTCTACCCGCCGCGGTCGGCGGCGAAGGACGCGCCGTGAGCATCCTCATCGTCGTCGACAACCCGCGCGACTGGCCGCTCGACCTTCCCGGCGTCGGCCTCGTGCCGGCGCGCACCTACCTGACCGATCCTGCCTATGGCGAGGGGCGTTCGGTCAAGGTGTTCAACCTGTGCAAGTCCTATCGTTACCAGAGCCTGGGCTATTACGTCTCCCTGCTGGCCGAGGCACGCGGCCACAAGCCGCTGCCCAGGGTGAGCACGATGGAGGACCTGCAGTCGCAGAACCTGGTGCGGCTGCTCACCGAGGATCTCGACGATCTGGTGCAGAAATCGCTCGCGCCCATCAAGTCGGACGCATTCGAGCTCAGCATCTACTTCGGCCGCAACGTGGCGAGCCGCCACGCTGCGTTGAGCCATCGGCTCTTCAGCCTGCTGCAGGCGCCCCTGCTGCGCGCGCATTTCGAGCGCCACCGCGACCGCTGGCAATTGCGCAGCGTGCGCGCCATCGCCGCCAGCGACATCCCACCACCGCATCATGAGTTCGTGGTGGAGTCCGCCACCGCGTATTTCACGGGCCGCCGCCGGCGCACGCACAAACGCCCAGCGCCGCGTTTCGACCTGGCCATCCTGCACGACCCCGACAACACGGAATCGCCTTCCAACGCGCGGGCGCTGCAGAAATTCGAAAAGGCTGCGGAGGACGTGGGCCTCGCCGTGGAATTCATCACCCGCGCCGATCTTGCCCGGCTGCCCGAGTTCGACGCGCTGTTCATCCGCGACACCACCTTCGCCAACCACTACACCTACCGCTTTTCAAGGCGGGCGACTGCGGAAGGCCTGGTGGTGATCGACGACCCCGAGTCCATCCTCAAGTGCAACAACAAGGTGTATCTCGCCGAACTGCTCACCCGCCACAACATTCCGGCGCCACGAACGCTGATGGTGCATCACGACAACGTGGGCCAGATCGTTGCCAGCCTCGGGCTGCCCTGCGTGCTGAAGCAGCCCGACAGCTCCTTTTCGGTCGGGGTGGCCAAGGTGGAATCGGAGCCGGAACTGCTCGAGAAAGTGAACGCGCTGCTGCAAAAGTCGGAACTCATCGTTGCGCAGGAATGGCTGCCCACCGGGTTCGACTGGCGCGTCGGCATCCTCGACCGGCGGCCGCTGTTCGTGTGCAAGTATTTCATGGCCGCCGGGCACTGGCAGATCGTCAAGCGCGAGCCGGGCCGCCGGGGCTACGAGGAAGGACCGGTCGAGGCCGTGGCGGTGGCCGAGGCGCCCGAAGACGTGGTGAAGATCGCCCTCAAGGCCGCCAATCTCATCGGCGACGGCCTCTACGGCGTGGACATCAAGCAGATCGGCAACCGCTGCTATGTCATCGAGGTCAACGACAACCCCAACGTCGACGCCGGCAACGAGGACGGCGTGCTGAAGGATGCCCTCTACCGCGAGATCATGGGCTCCTTCGTGCGCCGCATCGAGGCGCGCAAGCTGGGCCACATCCGGTGAGCAACGCCCCCGCGCTGCATGCCTTTGCGGGCTACGGCATCGAACTCGAATACATGATCGTGGACCGGCAAACGCTTGCGGTCATGCCGATTGCCGACAGGCTGCTGCGTGCCGCAGCGGGCGAAACCGCATCGGAGGTCGACCGCGGGCACTTCGGCTGGTCCAACGAGATCGTGCTGCACCTCGTCGAGGTCAAGAACGCCCGCCCCGACGCCGTGCTCGAATCGCTCGCCGCCGGTTTCCAGGCCGAGGTCAATGCCATCAACCGTCTGCTGGAACCCCTGGGCGCCCGCCTCATGCCGGGCGCCATGCACCCCTGGATGGACCCCGCCGCCGAAACGCATTTGTGGCCGCACGAGAACGCGCCCATCTACCAAGCCTACGACCGCATCTTCAACTGCCGCAAGCACGGCCAGGCCAACCTGCAGAGCATGCACCTCAACCTGCCCTTCGCCGACGACGGCGAGTTCGCCCGCCTGCATGCCGCGGTGCGGCTCGTGCTGCCCATCCTGCCGGCGCTGGCCGCGAGCTCGCCGATTGCCGACGGCACGCCCAGCGGCGCGCTCGACACCCGCATGGAAGGCTACCGCACGGCCGTCAGCCGCGTCCCGTCGGTGATCGGCCAGGTGATCCCGGAAACGGTCGGTAGCCGCGCCGAATACCAGGCCCGCATCCTCGCCCCGATGTACCGCGACATCGCCCCCTTCGATCCCGAGGGCGTGCTGCAGCACGAATGGCTCAATGCGCGCGGCGCGATTCCGCGCTTCGATCGCAACGCCATCGAGATCCGCGTGATCGACGTTCAGGAATGCCCGCAGGCCGACCTCGCCATCGCTGCCGCCGCCACCGCAGTCATTCGGTCGCTCTACCACGTCGATTCCGCAACCCTTGCCGAGCAGCAGGCCATCCCCACCGATGCGCTGGCAAACATCCTGCTCGCCTGCATCCGCGATGCCGAGCGGGCCTTGATCGACGATGCGGGCTACCTGCGGCTGCTGGGCTTTCCCGGGCGGCACTGCCGGGCCGGCGAACTGTGGCATCACCTCATCGAAGCCACCTCGCTTGAGCGTTCCGGACCCTGGCGCGAGCCCTTGCGTGCGATACGCGAACACGGACCGCTCGCCCGCCGCATCCTGCGCGCGCTGGGCCCGGAATACGGCAAGGCCCGCCTGCACGAGGTCTACCAGGAACTGTGCGACTGCCTGGAAGCGGGGCGGATGTTCCAGGACTGACACCATGGCCCGACCCGACCGCATCCTGATCACCTGCGAACACGGCGGCAACCGCATCCCGCTCCGCTACCGCCCCTTGTTTGCGGGCTTCGAGGCCTTGCTGCAAACCCATCGCGGCTACGATCCCGGTGCGCTGGCCGTGGCACGGCAGATGGCCGAGGTGCTGGCCGCGCCGCTGTTTATTTCCACCACCAGCCGCCTGCTGATCGATCTCAACCGCTCCATCGGCCATCCGTTCCTGTACTCCGAAGCCACCCGGAACGCGCCGGCAGGCGTCCGCCGCGAAATCCTGGAACAGCATTACCAGCCCTATCGAAACCAGGTCGAGGCCCACATCGCCTCCGAAATCGCACACGGCAGCCGGGTCATCCATTTCTCCTCGCACAGTTTCACCCCCGTGCTCGACGGCGAAGTCCGCAACGCCGACATCGGCCTGCTCTACGATCCATCGCGGCCCGGCGAAGCCGAACTGTGCCGCCGCTGGCAGGCACGGATCAAGGCATCGGCGCCTGAATGGAAGGTGCGCCGCAATTACCCCTACACGGGCCGGTCGGACGGCCTGACCGCCTACCTGCGCCGCCGCTTCCCGGCAGACGCGTATGTCGGCATCGAACTGGAAATCAATCAGAAGCATGTCTTGCACGGCGGACGCCCATGGGGCGCCTTGCGCAGCCACGTGATCGAGTCATTGATCCAGGCCGGATGGCCCGACGAGCCCCGACAGATCCCCCGGGATGGATAAACAGTGATCCCGTTCCGGCAGCCTGTTTCGCATCCCGAGCCGGTTAGAATCGCACCATGAACTCCGGTCGTCGCAATCTGCTTTTATCCGCCTTCGCCCTGGCGGCAGTGCTGGGCTCTTTTCTGTGGATGCGCCCCGACCCGGTGCTGCCGATCCGCATCGGCGTGCTGCATTCGCTCAGCGGCACCATGGCGGCAAGCGAACGTCCGCTGGTGGACGCAGTACGGCTGGCAGTCGAGGAAATCAATGCAGCCGGCGGGCTGCTGGGGCGGCCGGTGGAAATGGTGGTTGCGGATGGCCGCTCCGATGACGGGGCGTTCGCTGCCGAGGCCGAGCGGCTGATCGTGTCGGAGCACGTCAGCGTCCTGTTCGCCTGCTGGACCTCGACGTGCCGCAAGGCGGTGAAGCCGGTGGTGGAAAAACATCGCCACCTGATGTTCTATCCGCTCCAGTACGAAGGGCTGGAGCAGTCGCCCAACCTGTATTACACCGGCTCCACCCCCAACCAGCAGATCATCCCCGGCACACGCTGGGCGCTGGATGCGCTGGGCAAGCGGGTCTATCTGCTGGGCTCGGACTACCTTTTCCCCCACGCCGCCAACCTCATCATCCGCGATCTGGTCAGAACCGACGGCGGCACCGTGCTGGCGGAACGCTATCGCGCGCTGGGTGAGACCGACTTCAACGCGGTCGTTGCGGAAATCCGCGCCATGAAACCGGACGTGGTGCTCAACACCATCAATGGCGACAGCAATGTGCAATTCTTTCGCGCCCTGCATGCGGCGGGCCTGGGTGCAGTACCCGTCGTATCGTTCAGCCTTGCCGAGGATGGCCTGAAAGCCATCGGGAGCGAAGCCTTCCATCCCAACCATTACGCGGTCTGGAGCTATTTCCAGAACATTCCGGGGGAAGCCAACCGGCATTTCGTCGCCGCATTCCGCCAACGCTATGGTTCCGATCGGGTCACCAGCGATCCGGTCGAGGCCGCCTATGTCGGCGTTCGGCTGTGGTCGCAGGCGGTGAGCGATGCCGGCACCGCCGATCCCGAACAGGTCAACCGCGCCATGCTGCACCAGAGCATGGCTGCGCCGTCAGGCATTGCTGCGGTCGACCGCAGCACGCGCCACCTGTGGAAGCCGGTGCGCATCGGCAAGGCCCGCGCGGACGGGCAGTTCGATCTGGTATGGCATTCAGGCGATGCGCTGCGCCCGGACCCTTACCCTGACTACCGTTCGCGGTTCGAGTGGCAACGGCTGCTGGCCGAGCTGTCCGGTGCCACGCCATGAACCGGCTCCGCATTTCCACCCGCCTGCTGTTGAGCTATCTGCTGGTGGCGGTGCTGCCTCTGGCCGGCCTGGCTGCGTTTTACCTGACCTCGTTCGAAACCTCGCTGCGCGAAACCGTGCTGGCGAACATGGCCACCATCGCGGACAAGAAAGTTGAACAGATCGACAGCCACATGGCCGAGCGTCTGGCGGATGCCCGGCTGCTCAGCCGGCAAGACTTGATCCGCAACGGAGTCGCCACGCTGAGCGGCGTCTTTCAGCAGGGTGGACTGGACGCGCCAGCCTACCGGGCCGCAGCCCGACCGCTGCGCGATGCCCTGATGAACGCCAACGCGGGCGACGGCTTTTACGATTTGCTGCTGATCGATACGGCCGGCAACGTGGTGTTCTCGCTGCTGCAGGAGTCGGATCTCGGCACCAACCTCAGGCACGGCCCCTACCGCGACACCCAGTTGGCGAAGGGTTTCGAACTGTCCATGCAGACCCTGCAAACCCACCTCAGCCGCTTTGCACTGTATGCGCCCTCCGCAAACCAGCCCGCCGCCTTCCTGGTGGCGCCGGTGCTGAACGAAGGCGTGGTGATCGGCGCAATTGCCCTACAGCTGGATGTAAACAAGCTGGAAGCGGTGGCAGCCGATCGCACCGGTCTCGGCCGCTCCGGCGAAACCGTGCTGGCGCAACAGGATCACGGCGACACTATCTACACCGCAGCACTCAGGCATGTCGAAAACGCTGCCTACCATTACCGGGTGCCACTCGAAAAAGCCGCCTTGCCGATGCAGAAGGCGCTGGGGGGCGACCATGGTCAGGGCATCATTCTCGACTATGCAGGCATCGAGGGCGTGGCGGCGTGGCGTTATCTGCCGGCCCTGGGCTGGGGCATGGTGGTGAAGATCGACACCGACGAGGCGCTGGCGCCGGCCGCCAAATTGCGCCGCCTCAGTTATTTCGCATTGGCGCTGTTTCTGGTGCTGTCCGCAGTCATGGCGTTCTTCCTGGGACGCGGCCTGTCGCGCCCCATCCACAAGCTCACCCAGGTGGCCGACCGCATTGCCGCCGGCGATCTCACGCCGCGTGCGCCGCGCGAGGGCATCGATGAACTGGACCGGCTTGGCCATGCCTTCAACCACATGACGGATGCGCTGGCAGAAGCGCGCCACGATCTTGAATCCCAGGTGGAGGCGCGCTCGCGGGAGCTGCGCGCGATTTCCTCGATGCAGGAGGCGATTCTCGACCAGGCCGGCGCACTGATCGTGGTGCTCGACCGCGAGGGCCGCATCCGCCGCTTCAATCGCGCCTGCGAGGAACTGACCCAGTATTCCTTCGAAGAGGTCGAGGGGAAATTCGTCTGGGACTACTTGCTGGCGCCTGAAGAGCGGAAAACCGTGCGTGAAGAGGCATTCCTTGCCCTGGTCCGGAATCCCCACAGCCTGCGCAACACCTATACGAATTACTGGGTTGCCCGCGGCGGCACCAGGCGGCTGATCGAATGGTCGAACGCCCTGTTGCTCGACGAGCACGGCGAGATGGAGTTCATGGTCAGCATCGGCATCGATGTGACCGAAAAAAGCCTGGCCGTTGCCGCGCTCAAGGAAAGCGCGAAGCGCCTCAACGAAGCGCAGCGCATCGCCCGGATTGGCAGCTGGGAGCTCGATCTGGTGAGTGGCAAGCTGACCTGGTCGGACGAGATTTTCCGCCTTTTCGAAATCGACAAAACGGCGTTCGGCGCCACCTACGAGGCCTTCCTGAACGCCGTCCATCCGGAAGACCGGGAGTGGGTCGATCAAGCCTATACCCATTCGCTGGCGACCCGCACCCCCTACGAAATCACCCATCGCCTGCGCATGCCGGACGGCCGCATCAAGTGGGTGAACGAACGCTGCGAGACGCGCTATGACGCGCAGGGCAAGGCCCTTCTTTCCACCGGCACCGTGCAGGACATCACCGAGCGCAAGCTGGCCGAGGCGCAAATCAGCCAGTTGGCCTATCACGATGCCCTGACCGGCCTGCTCAACCGCTTCAGCCTGCAAAGCCAGCTGGAACAGGCATTGTCCATGGCACGCCGGGAACAGCGCGCACTGGCGGTGGTCTTCCTCGACCTGGATCGCTTCAAGTCCATCAACGACACCCTGGGCCATGCCATGGGCGACGCCCTGCTCACGGACGTGGCATACCGCCTGCGCGACAACGTGCGCGACAGCGACATCGTGGCCCGCCTGGGCGGCGACGAATTCGTGGTGGTATTGACCGAAGTGGACGATGCCACGGCGGCCGCCCGCGTCGCGGACAAGCTGCTGCAGGCGCTGGCCGAGCGCTACCCCATCGGTGAAAACGAGTTGCACTCTACGGCGAGCATCGGCCTCGCCATGTACCCGAACGACGGTGAGGATGGCGACACGCTGATGAAGAATGCCGACATCGCCATGTATCACGCCAAATCGCAGGGACGCAACAATGTCCAGTTCTTCACCGCCGAGATGAACCAGGCAGCGGTGAAACGGCTGATGCTGGAGCACGACTTGCGGGTGGCGATGGAAACCAGCCAGTTCGAGCTGCACTACCAGCCGCAGGTGGACAGCCGCGACGGCCGCATCATCGGTGTCGAGGCACTGCTGCGCTGGAACCATCCGCGCGACGGCCTGGTGTTGCCGGCGGTGTTCACCCCGGTCGCCGAGGAAACCGGCCTGATCCTGCCGCTGGGCGAGTGGGTGCTCAACGAAGCCTGCCGCCAGCGCCGTGCCTGGCGTGATGCGGGGCTGCAGGGGGTGACCATGGCGGTGAATCTGTCGGCGCACCAACTGCATTCGCCCACCCTGCTGACACAGGTTGCGCAGGCGCTGGAAAAACACGGGCTTGCGGGCGCCGACCTCGAACTTGAAATCACCGAATCCGTCGCCATGCACAACCCCGATTCAAGCATCAGCCAGCTCAAGGCGCTGCGCGACCTGGGCGTGCGCCTGTCGATCGACGATTTCGGCACCGGCTACTCTTCGCTCAGCTATCTCAAGCTGCTGCCTATCCACACCCTCAAGCTCGACCAATCCTTCGTCCGTGACATCGAAACCGACGTCAACGATGTCGCCATCTGCACCGCCACCATCGCCCTTGCGCACAGCCTCGGGCTGGCAGTGATCGCAGAAGGCGTGGAGACCGAGGCGCAGCGTGTGCTGCTGGCTTCGCACCAGTGCGACTTCATGCAGGGCTATCTGTTCAGCCGTCCCCTGCCGGCCGATGCGGCGCTGGCGTTCATCCAGGGACGGCAAGCCGCCTGAATGAAACGGTCCCGGCAAGCAAGCCATGGGTCGCCAAAAAATGGGATATTGCTATCCTTAGATTGAGCTGCATCGTTCAACCCCACTCGCGCAGGAGACTTAATGTCCGCACTCAGCCCTTCCCAGCTAGACCAGCTCGCCAAAAAGTTGAACGAGAACTATCAGACCTTGTTGCGAGAAGTGCGCGAAGAACTGAAAAACTCGGGCGACCAGCATCGCATCGACCTGCTCAACAACGAGCCGGGCGACAGCGGCGACGAGTCGATGGCCAACGCCCTGGCCGATTTCAACCTGACCATCCTGGATCGCCATATCGACGATATGCGGGACATCGAAGCCGCGCTGCAGCGCATCAAGAATGGCGAATACGGCGTCTGCACCGACTGCGGGGTGGATGTTGCGTTCGCCCGCCTGCAGGCCTATCCGACCGCCAAGCGCTGCATCGTGTGCCAGGAAAAACGCGAACGGGATTACGCGCACGAAGGCCAACCCAAGATGTGACCTTGCCGGTCCAGTCTGTTCAAAACGGAAGCCCGCGATGACGGAACCCACCGACGATCAGCCCGAGCTGATCCGGCGCCTGCGCGACCCGGCCTGCTACGACCATGCGGCAGGCCCGGTCCGGGTGATCGAAACCCATATCTCCTGGGTGCTGCTCACCGGCGAATTCGCTTACAAAATCAAGAAACCGCTGGACCTGGGCTTCCTCGATTTCAGCAGCCTCGACAAGCGCCTGCACGCCTGCTGCGACGAAGTGCAGCTCAACCGGCGGCTCGCGCCGGCCATCTACCTCGACGTCGTCCCCATCACCGGCACCCCGGCCGCCCCCCACATCAACGGGGTCGGCGAGACCTTCGAATATGCGGTGAAGATGCGCCAGTTTCCCCCGGATGCCACGCTCGACCGGCTGGACGCAGCGGGCGGAATGACCGCGCAGCACGTCGAAGCCATCGCCGCCACCCTCGCCCGCTTTCATCTGGAAGGCTGCGCGCGCGCCGCCGCAGACAGCCCGTGGGGCAGCCCGGAAAAAGTCTGGCAGCCGATGGCACAGAATTTTGTGCAGATCGCGTCGCAACTCGACGACCCGGCCGACCGGCAAGGCCTTGATGCCCTGCAGCGCTGGAGCGAAGCCGAGCATGCCCGTCTCTCCCCGCTGCTAGCCACGCGCAAGCGCGACGGCTTCGTGCGCGAATGCCACGGCGACCTGCATCTGGGCAACCTGGCCTGGGTCGACGGCCAGTTGCTGGTGTTCGACTGCATCGAATTCAACCCCGAACTGCGCTGGATCGACATCCAGTCCGAGGTTGCGTTCTGCTACATGGACCTGCTGCAGCGCGGCCACCCGGACTGGGCCTGGCTGCTGCTCAACGTGTGGCTGGAACAGACCGGCGATTACGCGGGGCTGGCGCTGGTGCGCTATTACGCGGTGTACCGCGCGCTGGTGCGCGCCAAGGTGGCGGCCATTCGCACCGGGCAGACTGCCGGCCCCGAGCGCGACGCCACGCTCGCCGAAGCCCGCACGCTGCTGGAACTGGCAGCCACGCTGACCCGCGCCCAGCCGCTGCGGCTCGACATCACCCATGGCCTGTCGGGTTCCGGCAAGACCACCGTCACCCGGCGCCTGATGCAGCTGCCGGGCGCCATCCGCCTGCGCTCCGACGTCGAGCGCAAGCGCCTGGCCGGACTCGATGCCTTGGCGAAGAGCGGCTCCGGTGTCGGGCAGAATCTATACGCGGCCGATGCAACCCGCCGCACCTACGAACAACTGGCCCGGCTGGCGGGATCCCTGCTCGACGCCGGCTGGCCGGTGATTGTCGACGCCACCTTCACCGCGCGCTGGCAGCGCGACCTGCTGCGCGAACCGGTGCGGACGCGCGGCGTGGCGTTTCATATTCTCGATTTTCAGGTTGCCGTGGCCACCTTGCGCGAACGCATCGTCCAGCGCGCACGCGCAGGCAGCGATGCCTCGGAAGCGGATCTGGCGGTACTGCAGCACCAGCTCGATACCGAGGACATACTCGCCGCCGACGAACAGGCGGACATCGTCAGCATCGACGCATCGTTGTGCGAACTCGCGTAGAGCCTGTTTGAACTGCGCGCCGCAGGGCATTTTGCCGCCGCTTTTTTATTTCAGTGCCTGACCAGCTTGTTTTTGCGACCGTTCGAACTAGATTGGTTAGACAGGTTTTGCCTTAACAGAACAACGTTCAGCCAACGGAGGGCATTATGAAACGCAAGCATGCAAACGTTCTGGCCATTGCGGCGCTGATGATGATGGGAGCAGGCGGTTTTGCTGCGGCAGCCGATAAACAGCTCAAGGCGGATCTGGGCAAACGCGAATATGGGAACAGTTGCGCCTTGTGCCATGGAAAGGACGGCAAGGGCACGGGCGCCATCAACGATTTGCTGAAGAAACAGCCTACCGATCTGACAACGCTTGCGAAAAAGAATCATGGCGTATTCCCGTTTGAACGCGCCTATGCCGTGATTGACGGACGCGCAATCGTAACGGGGCACGGAGACCGGGACATGCCAGCCTGGGGGGATCGCTACAGCAGTGATTCCGTGAAGGCGGCCGAGTACTACATGGACGTGCCCTATGACGCGAACATGTATGCACGCAGTCGCATCCTGGCCTTGCTCGATTACCTGAATCGCATCCAGGTTAAATAACCCCTCGGCGCCGGACGACGCCCGCAATGCGGGCGTCTCTGTTTTTATGCGCCGAAACGCATCAACACTTCCTGAATGGACGGCCCCGTTGCGGCGTCCCGCCGGCTACGCTTCCCCGGACTGAAGCTGAGACAGGCTGACCCCCGCCGACACCAGGTAATCGCGCACATGGCGCAATTCCTGTTTGGTGCAGGTGGTGCTGTTGTGCGGACGGTGAATAAAACCCTCCACTCCGTTCAGGATCACGCGGAAGCTTGCCCCGTGGTGCGGTTCCACCTTGGCGCCCAAATGGGTCAGCATCGACTCCACTTCCCGCCAGTGGACATTGCCGCTCACCGGGCCTTCAAAAATCGACCGCAGCAGGTGCTCGTGCTTGTGGCTCATGGCTTCGTCCCCCCGGTAACGATGTCCTTTAAGAATACGATCTGAAAAGCCAAATGCCAGGAACCCTTCGAGGCGTTACCTATACTGGATTTTCCACTCGACCGCCCGCCCGGACCCTGGGTCGACATCTGGCTGGCGAACCGAGGGCCGCAAGAACCCATCACTGACCCCATAGAGACAAGGAGAACCGCATGAGCAAAATCGTGAACGAAGTCATGGCGGCCAACCAGGCCTATGCATCCAGCTTTGGCGACAAGGGCAAGCTGCCGATGCCGCCGGGGCGGCGCTTTGCCATCCTCACCTGCATGGATGCCCGCCTCGACCCGGCCAAGTACGCCGGCCTCGCCGAGGGCGACGCCCACGTCATCCGCAATGCCGGCGGCCGTGCCAGCGACGATGCCATCCGCTCGCTGGTCATTTCCTACAAGCTGCTCGGCACCCGTGAATGGTTCGTCGTCCACCACACCGACTGCGGCATGCAAACCTTCACCGACGACGTCATGCGCACGCTGCTGCGCAGCAGCCTCAAGGCCGCCAGCGTCGACGCCAGCGGCTGGCACGATGCCGGCGGCGGGGGCGGTTCCACCGAAGGCGAACACATCAGCTGGCTCACCATCGCCAACCTGGAGCAAAGCGTGGTCGAGGACGTACATCGCATCCGCAACCATCCCCTGGTGCCCGGCGACATCCCCATCTACGGCTATATCTACGACGTGCGAAGCGGCAAACTGACCGAGGTGCCGGAAGCCACCAAGGCGGGGAAAACCCGGTCGTGAGTCAGGCCGGGGTGAAGGCGCGATCGGCGCGCCGGCCCCACCTTATTGGTTTGGCAAGGATATTTTTAGCGGTCACCCCGGCGAAAGCCGGGGTCCAGTCAATCAGGCTGGATTCCGGCCTTCGCCGGAATGATGAAACTTCAAGCTTCAGCTGGCCGGATCAATAACGCGGCACCACGCGGGCGTTCTCGCCGCTGCCTTCCACGCGCACGCGCATGCCTTCCCGCAGGCGCCCATCCATCGGCTGCGTAATCGTGACGCGCCCACCGGTCACCATGTTGACGGTGATCCGCTGCGCATCCTGCTTGCGGATCTTGCTCTCGGCATAGGTGCCCGCCACGCCGCCCAATAGGGCACCTGCCACCGTCGCAGTGGTGCTGTCGCCCACCCCGGCGCCCAGAAGGCCACCCGCTACGGCGCCCACGGCCGTCCCCACCCCGAGCTTGACCTTGTCATCCACCTCGATGGTTTCCAACTGCGCGATGGTGCCGTCGCGATCCGACTGGCTTGCCGCCGTGCTGCTCGTTTCGCCGTATGTCGGTCCACCCAGGCTGCCCATGTCGGCGCAGCCCCCCACCAAAGCCACACTCAACAGTAATGGCACTGCAAGTCGCTGATTCATGGTCCATCTCCTTTTGAAACTTCGACTTTTAATATAGGAAATAACCCAAGCGTCGGATGCTTGACCCGACAGGCGCGGAGGATTCGACGACCGGCTGGCCGGCCCGCCAGCAAGAGCAGTGCGAATCCCGGCTTTCAACATAAAATCCGGACAGGCGCTTTTTTCTCAACCTTTTTGGTACTGCTGATCCGCCCATGAACGATCTGGTACAGCAACTCAGTGCTTCCTTCCTGGCCGCATCCTGGCTTCCCGAAGTGCTGACGGTCATCCTCGCCATCATCGCCATCAACGTCGTCGCCTACTATCTGCTGCGCCATATCGAAAAGCTGGCCGCACGCACCGCAGCCGTCTGGGACGACGCCCTGATCAAGGCCATGCGCAAGCCGCTCACGCTCATCCTGTGGGTATCGGGCGCAGCCTTTGCCGCCCAGATCGTGTTCAAGCACGGCGGCACGCCTTTGCCCGATTTTGTCGTTCCCACCCCGACACGCTCATCGTCGCCGCACTGACCTGGTTTCTGCTGCGCCTGATCCGCAACGCCTCCCACAGCATCCTCGACCGCAATGCCGCGGCCGGGGACGGGCTCGACCGCACCACGGTCGACGCCCTCTCCAAACTGGGCCGCTTCACCGTCGTCATCCTCGCCGGCCTGGTCATCCTGCAAACCCTGGGGTTCAGCATTTCCGGCGTGCTGGCCTTCGGCGGCATCGGCGGCATCGCGGTGGGCTTCGCGGCCAAGGACATGCTGGCCAACTTCTTCGGCGGGCTGACCATCTATCTGGATCGCCCGTTTGTCGTGGGCGAATGGATCCGTTCGCCGGACAAGGAAATCGAAGGCACGGTGGAATACATCGGCTGGCGCCACACCCGCGTGCGCGCCTTCAACCGCAACCCGGTCTACGTGCCCAACGCCCTGTTCACCAACATCGTGGTGGAAAACCCCACCCGCATGACCCACCGGCGCATCAAGGAAACCATCGGCATCCGCTATGCCGATCTGGACCAGATGCCCGCCATCATCGCCGACGTGAAGTCCATGCTGCAGGCCCACCCCGAGATCGACAGCGATGCCACGCTGATCGTCAACTTCAACCAGTTCGGCGCGTCGTCGCTGGATTTCTTCATCTACGCCTTCACCAAAACCGTCGAATGGGTGCACTTCCACGAGGTGAAGCAGGACGTGCTGCTGAAGATCGCCGCCATCATCCAGGCCCACGGCGCGGAAATCGCCTTCCCCACCCGCACCCTGCACATCGAATCCGACGCCGGCGAAGCGCAGCCCGCCCCCTAGAAACCGGCGCCCTGCCTGCCGCTGCGCTGTTTTGGGCACGCGGCAGCATCCCGCGCATGCCCCGCCCGCCTTGCCAATACGGGCTTTGAGCCCCATACTGCCCGTCGAATCGATCTTTTGGTCAGTCTCCTCTGCCCCTCGCGGGTACCTTGTCGGCTCTCCTCATTGGCATCTTCACCGCGCGCCCCGGCGCGGTTGCCGCAGCCCCCGACTGCGATCATTTGCAGACCCACGCCGGCGCACGGCTTCGTCGCGCCATCGGCTTAATCATGAGGAACAGTGCATGGCAAAAGAAGAACTTGTAGAAATGGAAGGCGTCGTCAACGAGGTCCTGCCGCAAACCCGCTTTCGCGTCACGCTGGATAACGGCTTCGAGATCACCGCCTACGCCTCCGGCAAAATGCGCAAGCACCGCATCCGCATCCTGGCCGGCGACAAGGTCACCATCGAAATGTCGCCCTACGATCTGACCAAGGGCCGCATCAACTTCCGCCACAAAGACACGAATTCGGCACCGCGTCCCGCCACCTCGCAAAGACGCTACTGAACCACGCATTGCATTCATAAAGACATCAAACCCGCCGTCACCCCGGCAGCAGCCGGGGTCCGGATGCCTGATTCAACCGGATTCCGGCGTTCGCCGGAATGACAAAACGGGAGTATTCGGACTTCCTCAGGAATCGGCCTAACCCGCCGTCACCCCGGCGGTGCGTGGTTGTTGCCGCTTTAGCGGCTTTACAACCACGGCCTGCCCCTTGCGGGCGAAAGCCGGGGTCCAGCGCCGGATTCAACTTCAACTGGATTCCGGCGTGCGCCGGAATGACAAACAGGATGGGTCGCCCCTTCCCTTAGGAATCCCTGAACAAGTCGTCACCCCGGCGAACGCCGGGGTCCAGATGCTTGATTTGACTGAATTCCGGCGTGCACCCGCAGGGGGCAGGCCGTGGTTGTAAAGCCGCTGAAGCGGCAACAACCACGCTCCGCCGGAATGACGTCGTGGACTTGTTCAGGGTCTCCTTAGGGAAGGCAGGGCGTCAAGCCTACGAAATCCGGACCTCCGTCCCCACCTCCACCAGATCGAACAGCTCCGCCACATCCTCATTCCTCATGCGGATGCAGCCGTGCGATGCCGGCGTACCGATCTTGTGTTCCTCGTGGGTGCCGTGGATGTAGATGTAGCGGTTGTGTGTGTCCACCGTGCCCCCCTTGTTCTTGCCCGATTCCAATCCGTCCAGCCACAGGATGCGTGTCAGGATCCAGTCGCGCCCCGGGTTTTCGGCGTCCAGTTCCGGCGTCCAGATTTCGCCCGTCCACTCGCGCGACTTGAAGGCCGAGCACATCGGCATGCCCGCCCCGATCTTCTCCGCAATGCGGTGCCGCCCGCGCGGCGTGCAGTAGCTGCCGTCGTGCTCCCCCGCCCCGTTGGTTGCGGTGGAAACCGGATATTGCCTGATCAGCATGTCGCCTTCCGGGTAAGGCTCCCACAGGTACAACTGCTGCAGGCGCGTGTCCACATCGATAACCAGGTTGTTCATTGCACCGCCTCCTTCTTCTGCTGCCGGCGCGATTCGAAAAAACCCGAGATCACCGCCGCGCATTCGTCCGCCAGCACCCCGCCGGTGATGTCGCAATGGAAGTTGAGCCGCGGCTCGGCGAAGATGTCCACGATGCTGCCGTGCGCGCCGGTCTTGTATTCCTTCGCGCCGTAGACCACCCGCGCCACCCGCGCATGCAGGATCGCTCCTGCGCACATCACGCACGGCTCCATCGTCACATACAAGGTGCAGCCCACCAGCCGGTAATTGCCGATCCGCCCCGCCGCATCGCGCAGCGCCATCACCTCGGCGTGCGCCGTGGGGTCGAAGCTGGAAATCGGCTGGTTGAACCCGCGCCCGACGATCTCGCCGCCGCACACCACCAGCGCCCCCACCGGCACCTCGCCCGCTGCCGCGCCCTGGCGGGCCAGGTCCAGCGCGGCGCGCATGTAGTCTTCGTCTTCGGTCATGCCTTGTCTATCAAAAAGTATTACGCTTCAACGTAAATGTTTGGGAGATTGTATGAACACAGTCACCGTATCATCCAAATTCCAGGTCGTCATCCCGCGCGACCTTCGCCGCCTGCTCAACATCCAGCCCGGCCAGAAGCTCAAGGCCCGCGTGCAGGACGACCGCATCGAACTCATCCCCGAACAGCCCATGACGGCTGCGCGTGGCTTCCTCGCCGGCATCGATACCCAGGTTGAGCGCGAAAGGGGCCACGCATGCAGGGCCTGCCCGTCAGGCGGCTGAATTCATGGTACAGGGAACCCCGCTGCCCTGACTGCCGAGACACCGCACTGACCGCCGCACGCGAAACATCACGCGACATTGTGGACTCAGGACGCCGACCTGAAAGGCCACAAAGGCGTGAAGTACAAAACCAAACCCGCCTGAGCCCGCCCTACCTGTCCAGCGGGCTCGTCACCCCGCGTCCACCCTTGTTCAACACATGCGTATAAATCATCGTCGTGCTCACATCGGCGTGGCCCAGCAGTTCCTGCACCGTGCGAATGTCGTAGCCGGCCCCCAGCAAATGCGTGGCAAACGAATGCCGCAAGGTATGCGGCGTCGCCGGCTTGGCCATGCCCGACGCCTGCACCGCCCGCTTCATCGCGCGCTGCAACAGTTTTTCGTCCAGATGATGGCGGCGTTCCTCGCCGCTGCGCGGATCCACCGAAAAACTGCCTGACGGGAACACATACTGCCAACCCCATTCGGTCGGCGCATTGGGATACTTGCGCGCCAGCGCATCCGGCATATACACCCCAGCCTTGCCGATCTGCCGGTCGTCGTCAAACAGGGCGCGCCGCTGCTGCAGATGCGCCCGCAGCGGCTCTGCCAGCGACTGCGGCAGCATTGTCACGCGGTCCTTCGCCCCCTTGCCGTCGCGAATCAGGATCTCGTGCCGGGCGAAGTCCACGTCCTTCACCCGCAAGCGCACACATTCCATCAAGCGCATCCCCGTCCCGTACAGCAGCCGCGCCATCAGTCCGTAGGTGCCCGTCATGCGGTCCAGCACCGCATGAACCTCCTCGCGCGTGAGCACCACCGGCATCCGCTGCGGGCGCTTCGCGCGCGTCACATCGTTCAGCCAGGGCAAATCGATCCCCAGCACCTCCTTGTACAGGAACAGCAAGGCCGACAAGGCCTGATTCTGCGTGGACGCCGACACATGGCCATCGACCGCGAGATGCGTCAGAAACGCCTCCACCTCGGCCGCCCCCATGTCGCGCGGATGCTGCTTGCCATGAAACAGGATGAAGCGCCTAACCCACTGAACGTATTGCGTTTCCGTGCGGATGCTGTAATGCTTGACCCGAATTCACTCGCGAACCTGGTCGAGCAATTTGGGAGGATGGACCGGAGGTGTGTTTGAAGTCTGCACAAGCGTCCCCTATTAATAACGAGTCACAAACAGAACAACGACTTGCCATGCAACTGGACGCGTTATACACCTTTTGGTTTATTGGATATACACCTGTCCAGGTGTCTACTTAACGTTAGCTGCCAAAGGACATGGCCAAATCTCAGACCATCCTAGTACTTCATGTTGGCGTCGCTTCCGCTGTCGCGATTGCTCTACTGTTTGTAGGTGCCGCCGCTGCCGACAGGTTTAACTTGCCTCTTATTCACGGTTGGGCACTCGCGCACGGCGCCATCATTATTGTTCTTCCGGCGTATTTTCTTCTGTCCTATTTTGCGCTCTGGCCCATAGCCCGGAGACTTCAAAGCGTGTCCGCCAGTGCCGCTCGACATCAGAGCGTTTCTTTTCTCGCTGTTGCTTCATTGCTGCTGTCTAGTGGTGGCTTTCTTATTCCCTTGGTTGGCCCTCTTCTTGGCATCGCTTCTGGGCATCTCGCACGCCGTCGTTGCAAAGGCAACCCGCAGCTCACCGGTTCCCGCATCGCACTAGCTGGCCTCATTCTTGGCTACCTTGGCTTGGCCTATTCCGTCTACATAGTAGCCATGGTTTCATGGGCAGCATCTCACCATGGCAGCTAACCTGGCGGTCAAGCGGGACTGGCTTACAGCGTGCTTCGCCCGCTTTCAGCCAGCCCCTTACCTTCAACGTTAGAGCTATGAAAAAGAAGCGCGCTCCCACCGTTGACTTTCTTGCTGGCACGTACGATGACATCGAACGCCACGGCATGGAGTTGCTCGTATTCGATGCCCCTGAGCTGTCTGCCATACTTCGCGGCCATATGCTTATCGAGCGAGTCATTGAAGCGCTTATCGCGGGCCGCATGAAGCACCCGAGTCATCTCCTTGATCGCCACAGGCTTACATTTGAACTCAAGGTCGATTTTGCCTCCGCACTAGGCGTGATACCCGACACACTTCTTGGGGCTGCCAAGGCGCTCAACAACATCCGCAACGCCTACGCACACCGAGAAGACCACAGGCTCACGTTTGAAGAGCTTAACTCGCTGAAAATAAAATGGGAGCCAATTCAGAAGAAGGCATACAAAGTTGCATGTACGAAGGGCGAGGAGGAAGCAGCGAAGATCGCAATCATCTTTCTCTACTGGGCATTTCTTAATTTACTGCCGCAGGCCGAGCATGCAACAACATAGCTCTAACCCTGCGCTCAAGCGGGACTGCGCAAAAGCGCGCAGCCCCTTAGCTCCACGTTAGGCGCTTGCAGCCACACATGATCGAAATACTCTCCGACTTCGGTAACTGGGTGGCCAGTCGCACCCTTGGAAAGTTATTGTTTGTCGGTATGCTGGCTTTGCCAGTAATCGCAATTGGGGCTTACTTTGGATTGCTGGGGCGCCGAAAAAAATGAAGCCAAGGCCTATAAGCATGCTGCTATCAACCACCGCCCCTAACCCTGCGGTCAAGGCGCTCCCTCCGGTCGCTGGGACGCGCCGCAAGCGGCGCGCCCCTTACCTTAAACGTTGGGCTCCTTATGAACCGGTCTACTAGTAGTTTGGCTTTTGCCTCTGCTGCATTTGCCGTTTCCCTTGTTCTTGCTTGGGTGTGGTGGCGCTCGCCGCTTCCTCTGCCTCCACTCCCACCTTCGGCGTGGCTTTTTCTCAACACAATTTCACAGCCGCTCATACCCATTGAGGTTCATGCACAAGAAAGGCTGTTGGAGTTTGTTGGCATTTGGGTGGTTGTGGCTGTTGTACTCACACTCACACTCACACTCACACTCACACTCACGGTCTTGGTGGCGTTCGGAGCTAAACGTCTTGCCAAAGCACGCAACTAAGCCCAACCCTGCGCTCCAGCCGACCCGCTACAGCGGGCTTCGCCCGCTTTCGCGGTCGGCTGAGCTTGAACGTTAGCCACCACAAGACGGACAGCACATGAGCATCGAAGACGAACTCACCGCCGCACTCATCGAAGGCTACCAACGCGCTGGCGAGGAGGTTGGTTACTGGGGACGACGGTTCCTTCAAGCTGTTCGCCGAAACGGAGGACTTGCTACGACACAACGAATGTTGAAACCCCGCAATTCTGGCCAACGCGCGGGGCTTGACGCGCTGCTTGAAGCCGGTCGGCCAGACCTCACACTCGAAGCAATCATTCTGAAACCCAAGTTCCGCGTCCTATTTTCTAATGCCGAGATTTCTGTCGCCACTGAACGCCTGGGTGAGTTCGGCAAAGCCATGGTCGCACACCGCGCCGCCCGTGAGCGCCTGTTCCCAGATGAGCTGGAACCCGGTCGAAAGTACGTCGAAGGAGCGCGAAAACAAGTCAGGGTGAACGCATATGAACGCGATGCACGGGCACGCAAGGCGTGCCTTAAGCACCATGGGTTCAATTGCGTCATTTGCGGCTTCAATTTTGAAGAAAAATACGGTGCCCTCGGAAAAGATTTCATTCACGTCCACCATCTGAAGCCGCTCGCCCTCACGGACGGTGAGTACGAGTTGGACCCTGTGAATGACTTACGCCCTGTTTGCCCCAACTGCCATGCAATGCTTCATCGCCCTGAGCAACTGCTCAGTATCGAGGAGCTGCGTGCAAAGCTTGGCACATCAGGTGGCTAACCCTACATTCGAGCGGGACTGCGCAAAAGCGCGCAGCCCCTCAATTCCACGTTAGGCACTATGTCCAAAATTCGATTAAGCATTTTTGCATTCGCCATATTCCTACTCGGGGTTTTCGCCGGAGGCAGCGCAATGATGTGGGGGTTCAACGAATATCTGTTGCATCCTCAATTTATTTCTCAAGCAAGTGCAGAGGCAACGATTAGAGTTACAGCGCTGAGTGCATTGCGAGAAAACAAAGCAGACAAGGCAGTTTATTTGCTCGAAACAATGCTGGATGGAGATTTGATTAGCTTGAGTGTTCACTACGCTTCGCGCTGAATAACAAGTTTGCGGAGGAGGCTTTTTAGGCCTTCTTGTAGCGCTCGTATAGCCACTTGACAAGCGTACGTAATGGCGTACCATTTAGGCTTCTTTGAAGGAGCGTGAAATGAACACACTTACCGCCAGCGAAGCTCGCGCAAATCTGTACCGGCTCATTGATCAAACAGTAGAGTCTCATGAGCCAATCATCATTTCCGGAAAACGCAGCAGTGCCGTGCTGCTTTCCGCAGAAGACTGGAGCGCAATTCAAGAAACCTTGTACCTACTGGCCGTACCCGGCATGCGCGAGTCCATCAAGACTGGCATGGCCGAACCCCTCGCAAAAAGCTCGAAGGCGCTTAAGTGGTGAGTTGGGAAGTTGTTTATGCCAAGCAAGCAATGAAGGACGCAAAAAAGCTTGCTGCAAGCGGCCTTAAACCAAAGGCGCAAGAACTGCTCGCGGTTCTTGCCAACGACCCATTTCAAAATCCACCACCCTTCGAAAAGTTGGTCGGTGATCTTGCTGGCTCATACTCTCGCCGCATCAATATTCAGCACCGCATAGTGTACGAAGTCTTTGCCAAAGAGAAAACGGTTCGTGTCCTACGTATGTGGACGCACTATGAGTGAGCAGAGGCCCAACCCATTATTCGAGAGGAACAGCCCAGAAGCGGGCTGCCCCTCAACTTTACGTTGGGAATCCCATCCGACAGCCAAACCATGGAAGAACTAATTCACTGGGTCGTCTTCGGTGCAATTTTCATTGTGGGCGCGTGGGCTTCTATTTGGCCGGCGCGAATAGTCGCGTTTCGCGAGCGTAGAGGGTGGACCGACTGGACGGGCCGAATGCTCTATGCAACCCCTCTACGTGCGCGGGTCACTGGCGCCTTCCTCTTGGCTGTCTTCTTCGTTGAGGTTGCTTGGGCGTGATGGCATCATTTTGTATGTCCATCCCTAACCCATCATTCCAGCGGGACGGGCGAAAAGGCGCGCAGGCCGGTGAATTCAAACGTTGGGCGGCCGCGTAGACACCAGTAGAGCCGTAACTTCATGAGAGAAATCATGTACACCCAAAGCAGCGTCTTGATCGTATTGGGTCTTTTCGTTTTCATGCTGTTTGCCATGGAAATCGGCTTTCGAAGCGGTCGTCGCAAACAGGCGAGCGTGGCCGAAGCGATCACGCAAGCCAATTCCGTTCTGGTCTCGATGCTGGGGCTGCTGGCGCTGCTGCTGGCTTTTACCTTTTCTGCGGCGCTGCAACGCTATGAAGATCGTAGCCAGACGGTCGTGGCCGAAGCCAATGCCATCGGGACCACGTATCTCAGGGCGCGACTTCTTCCCGGGGAGATGCGGGATGAAGTGCAGGCACTGCTCCGCCAGTACCTGGACGTTCGCATTCAGGAAGGCCGCATCGATGCCACTGATCCCGAATTGCACGAATCGCTGCTGCACCAGGCGAAATTGATGGAGGCACAACTGTGGGACCATGCCGTAAAGGCAGCGGAACGAGACAAGAGCGTCGTCACCAGCGGGCTTTTCATCCAGTCCCTGAATGAACTCATCGATACATCCACCACCCGGAATGCCGCCTTGAACCGGCAGGTACCGGAAATCGTGTTGTACCTGATGATCGCGACGATCGTTCTGACAACGGCCACGCTCGGTTACGCATCGGGGATTGCCGGGCATCGGGTCACCCTTGCTGCATTCGTTCTGCTGATACTCATCGCCCTGGTCGTCTACCTGATTATCAACCTGGACAGGCCCCGGCGCGGCGTCATTCAGGTGAGCCATGAAAGCATGCTGAGTCTTCAGCAAACCATAGGAGCCGCCCAAGGACACACCGTCCAACCCGGCAGTCCACCGGACGCGTCGCAAGCGCCGCGCCGGTGACTTTCGACGTAGGGGAACTGTCATGACGGACCTGTGGATTACCCTAGCAGCCGGCGGCGAGTGCGATCCGGTGGAGCGTTCATCTCGGGGTTCTCCAGGCTTGTCCTGCGCATTATAAAAACGATGCAGCGATACAGACCGGCAAAGGCTTGGCCGGGTTCTCATTCATGGTCTTGCCACGGCTGCCGGGCCACTGAATTGATTTCCATGTCGGAGTAAGATTAATCCTATGCGACAGCCTATCCCACTCTTCACGCTTCTCGTGCTGGGCGCCTGCCTGGCGGTGTTTTCTTCACGGGCGGCCGACCCCTCCCCCCAGAAGTACCCCGACGTGGTGGCCGCCAAGGCGCAGGCGCGCGGGACCGACAGCTTCGATTTCGATGTCACGGTGTCCTCGCCCTACGACACGCCGCAACGCTATGCGGATGCCTTCCGCGTCCTCGGCAAGGACGGCACGGTGTTCGGTGAACGCATCCTGCTGCATGACCATGCCGGCGAACAACCCTTCACCCGCGATCTGTATGGCGTCCGGATTCCGCGCGGCATCCGGACCGTGACGGTGCAGGCACGCGATCAAAAATACGGCTATGGCGGCAAGACTGTCGAAGTCGGGCTGCCGGGACGCTAAATCCGGCAGCCTGTTCAGAACACTGGGAGCAGCCTCACATCGCCGCAAGCCAAATCATGAACCCATTCCAATTCCTGATCGTTATCGGCACAAGCCTGATTCTGGGCGCGTGCACCACATCCCACCCGCCGCTCGCAACCGTTCCTGCGGTTGACCTGAACCGCTACTACGGCACCTGGTATGAGATCGCGCGCCTGCCGAACTGGTTCCAGGAGAAGTGCGCTTCGGATACCCAGGCGACGTATCGCCCGGACGGTAAATCGGTATCGGTGCTGAACCAGTGCCGAACGAAAACCGGCGCGCTCGAAGAGGCCAGGGGAATTGCCCACGTGGTCGAGGGCAGCCAGGGCGCCAAATTGCAGGTGAGTTTCTTCCGGCCGTTTTATGGCGACTACTGGATACTGGCACTCGATCCGGACTACCGCTGGGTGCTGGTCGGCGAACCGGGGCGAAAATATGCATGGGTTCTGGCGCGGGAGCGACAACTCGATCAGGCGACGATGGATGCCTTGCTTGCGCGGGCTGCAGCACTCGGTTTCGACCGCCAGGCATTTCTGTTCACTCCGCACACGAAACCCTCGCCTTGAAGCCTCGCCCGCCCACCAGGAAGATGCTGATTAATTCGTCATTGCGCGCGAAGCGCGGCAATCCAGCGCATTCATTTAGCAGGCATTTCTGGATTGCCCTTGAAGGACTCCACTATGGGCTGAAGCCCATGTGGAGTCGTATGCCGCGCTGACGGTCATATCGTATAAACCCAAATAATCCATTAGCCTGTCATTCCGGCGAAGGCCGGAATCCAGTATGAAAAAACACCTCGCGAAGCGGACAAAACCATGATGATGTTCCGCTTGCGCGGGAGACGTTTAATCCGCTGGATTCCGGCCTTCGCCGGAATGACGCAGTTTTGTCTAATGGACAATCCCGGATAAATCAACGTGTCCCTAAACCCTTCGCCTGAATCCCTTCGCATGCCCGCCACACTTCGCGCCGTTCAGGCCGACCTCACCACCCTTGCAGTCGATGCCATCGTCAACGCCGCCAATGCGTCGCTGCTGGGCGGCGGCGGGGTGGACGGTGCGATCCATCGCGCGGCCGGCCCGGAACTGCTGGACGCGTGCCGCGGGCTGGGCGGCTGCCAGACCGGCGACGCCAAAATCACGCCGGGCTTCCGCCTGCCCGCGCGCTTCGTGATCCACACGGTCGGCCCGGTCTGGCATGGCGGCGGTCGCGGCGAGCCGGAATTGCTGGCGTCGTGCTACCGCCGATCGATCGAGGTCGCGGCGGAGAACGGCCTCGAAACGCTGGCGTTTCCGGGCATCAGCACCGGGGTGTACGGCTATCCGAAGGGACCCGCCGCGCAGATTGCGGTGGCGACGGTGCGCGCGATGGTGCCGGCGTTCCCGGTCATCCGCGAGGTGATCTTCTGCTGCCATTCGGCAGAGGACCTCGCCACTTATCAGGCGCTGCTTGCCGCCGCCTGAGTCGCGCATGGACGTGATCCTGATTCACGGCATGGGACGGACGCCGGTTTCGATGTTGCGGCTGCGCCGGCACCTGCGGCGCGCCGGACACCACCCGATCCTGTTCGGCTATTCGCCGACCTTCGAAACCCTGCAGGGTGCGACCGGCCGCTTGGTGAGGCTGATCGAGCACCGGGTGGACATCGCACCGTACGCGCTGGTGGGGCATTCGCTCGGCACGGTGATCATCCGCTCGGCGCTCGGCCCGTTGGAAAACCGGATGCCCGCGGCCTGCTTTTTCCTGTCCCCGCCGATGGTGGCCTGCAAGGCGGCGAAATTCTTTTCCCGCTTTTGGCTATACAAGGTGTTGGCGGGCGAAATGGGCCAGTTGCTGGCAAACGACGCGTTCATGCAACGGCTGCCGATGCCGCCTGCTTTCACCCGGATTTATGTGGGCACCGGCGGCCCGCGCACCCGCTGGTATCCCTTCGGCATGGAAGCCAACGATCTGATCCTGAGCGTGGCCGAAGCCACGGGTCGCTTCAAGGCACTGTCCGTCGAGATCCCCGCCCTGCATACCTTCATCATGCATTCGCCGCAGGTCTACGACGACATCATCCGCTCGCTTGCTACGCTGGTGGATACGAGCAGCACGCCTCGTTAGGGAAGTCCTGAACAAGTCGTCACCCCGGCGAAAGCCGGGGTCCAGATGCTTGATTTCACTGGATTCCGGCTTTCGCCGGAATGACAATTGGGGACTTGTTCAGAGCTTCCTTAGGAGAGAACCATGGAACCCCGCATCAGCCTCATCACCCTCGGCGTGGCCGATCTCGAGCGTGCCACCCGTTTCTACGCGGAATGCCTGGAGTTGCCGCGTCTGGAGACGCCGCCCTCGATCACCTTCTTCGAACTCGGCAAAACCTGGCTCGCGCTTTGGTCCCGGGAAAGCCTGGCTGCCGATGCCGGCCTGTCACCGGAGGGTTCCGGCTTTCGCGGCTTCGCGCTGGCGCACAACGTGCGCTCGCCGGCCGAAGTGGATGCGCTGTTGGCCCGGGTGGCCACCTGCGGCGGCACCATCACCCAACCCGGGCATCCTACGGACTGGGGCGGCTACTCCGGCTACTTCACCGATCCGGACGGGTTTCTGTGGGAAGTTGCGCATAACCCGGGCTTTCCGCATGTCTGACCTGTCGCGGTAAAAATGCCAGCCCGTATGGACAGCCATGCGGCTTTGCCGGCATGCTTCCCATTGTTCAATCCCGGATATCAAAAACCGATGAAAGCTTCCCTGCAGCCTGGCATTACCTACGAACACACGTTCGTGGTGCCGACTTCGAAGACCGTTCCGGCGCTGTATCCGGAGTCGCCTGAATTCGTCGCGATGCCGGAGGTTTTTGCGACCGGCTTCCTGGTGGGCTTCCTCGAATGGGCCTGCATCAAGGCGATCAACCCGCATCTCGACTGGCCGCGCGAACAGACGGTGGGCACCCATATCGACGTCAGCCACGAAGCGGCGACCCCGCCCGGGCTGAAGGTGACGGCACACGTCGAATTAATCGAAGTTGACGGAAGGCGGCTTGTATTTGCCGTCGAGGCCCATGACGGGGTCGACCGGATTTCCCGGGGGCGGCATGAGCGATTTATCATCGACAAGGCGAAATTCGATGCCAAGCTCGGCAAGAAGAAAGGCCTCAGCGCATGATCCGACTGCCCAACGCCCGCGACGCCTGGGGCACCCCCGAATTCGAAACCGTGCTGAAGCGCGAAATTGCGCAACTCGATGCGGCCAGCCTGCCGCTGCAACAGGCGCTGTCGGTGAGCAGCCATGTGACGGAGGGACCAATCCAGGCGATGATCCTCCGCACCGGCGAGGATGCCGGGCAGATCCGGGTGAAGGCGGGGATTTTCTACACCGGGATCATCGCAGGCTGCAGCTGCACGGACGATCCCACGCCCATGTCGGAGCAGAACGAATACTGCGTGGTTGAGTTCGCGATCGATCCAGCGACCGCCAACACCACGGTGACGCTGCTGGCGGAATAGCCGGGGCAAACCGCCAACCAAATGCGCAATGCGCTGTCTGGCGGATCGGGTCAGCTTGCGCTCGGGGGGATTTCCAGTTCTTCCGCGTAGGGGCGGCTCGGGTACTGGAAGGCAACCGGTCCGTCCGGCTTGGCATGGACGAACTGGCTGACGAAGGGGTCGGCGGAGTCCATCATCTCGGCGGCGTTGCCTTCGGCCACCACCACGCCGTCATGGATGAAATAGACGTAATCGGCAACCTTCAGCGATTCCGACACGTCGTAGGTCACCACGACCGAGGTCAGGCCGAGCGCATCGTTGAGGCGGCGGATCAGGCTGGCGATGGTGTTGAGCGAGATCGGGTCGAGTCCGGCGAAGGGCTCGTCGTACATGATCAGCATGGGGTCGAGCGCGATCGCCCGGGCGAGCGCCACGCGGCGTTCCATGCCGCCCGACAGTTCGGCGGTGCGCAGGCCGTGGGCACCGCGCAGGCCGACGGCGTGCAGCTTCATCAGCACCAGGTCATGGATGACGTCCTCCGGCAGGTCGGTGTGCTCGCGCATCGGATAGGCGATGTTCTCGAATACCGAAAGATCGCTGAACAGCCCGCTGACCTGGAACATCATGCCCATCTTGCGCCGCATCGCGTAGAGCTCGGTGTTGTTCAGTTTGTGGACCACCTGGCCATTGAATTTCACGCTGCCGCGCGACGGCCTCAGCTGGCCGCCGAAATGGCGCAGCAGGGTGGTCTTGCCGCAGCCGCTGACGCCGAGGATGCCGACCACCTTGCCGCGGGGAATGACGAGGTTGATCCCCTTCAGCACATGGTTGGTGTCGAACGAGAAATGCAGATCGCTGACTTCCAGCAGATTGTCCGCTGACTGCTGCGCGGTATTTTCCTGCGATGCCGGCATGCTCAGATTTCCTCCAGCAGACGTTCCGGCGCTTCCAGCGCGGCCTTCACCGCCACCAGGAACTGCACCGCGTCGCGTCCGTCGATCAGCCGGTGGTCGTAGGTCAGCGCCAGGTACATCATGGGGCGAATCACCACCTGGCCGTTTTCGGCGACCGGGCGTTCCTGGATGGTGTGCATGCCGAGGATGGCCGACTGCGGCGGGTTGAGGATGGGGGTGGACAGGAGCGAGCCGAACACGCCGCCGTTGGTGATGGAGAAGGTGCCGCCGCTCAAGTCCTCGAGCGTCAGCTTGGCGTCGCGTGCGCGGCGGGCGAAGTCGGCAATGGCCGATTCGATTTCGGCCGACGACAGCGTCTGCGCGCGGCGCAGGATCGGCACCACCAGCCCGCGCGGGCTGGAGATAGCGATGCCGATGTCGACATCACCGTGCCACACGATGTCGCTGCCGTCGATGGCGGCGTTGACGACGGGAAACTGCTGCATCGCCTGGCACACCGCGCGCACGAAGAAGGACATGTAGCCGAGCTTGACGCCGTGCTTGACCTCGAACTCGGCCTTGAAGCGCTGGCGCAGCTCGTTCACCGGCTGCATGTTCACCTCGTTGAAGGTGGTGAGCATGGCGGCGGTGTGCTGCGCGGCGACCAGGCGTTCGGCGACGCGGCTGCGCAGGCGCGACATCGGCTCGCGGCGGCTTTCGCCGGACGCGGGGACGGGGCTCGAAGCCCCAGGCAGTTGCACACGCTCGACAGGCGGTTTCGCCATCGCAGGCATGGACTCGGACATACCTTGATTAACGCTGTCATCGCGAGACCCGAAGGGGCGTGGCGATCCAGAAGGGCGCGTCACCGCTGGCTCCCTGGATTGCTTCCCACCACGGCCTTCGGCCTCGTGGCTAAAGGCAACTTCGCTCGCAATGACGGCCGTACCGGTTCCACGCCCCGTCACCACACCCTCGCCGGTCTCGATCACCGCCACCACCTCGTCGGCCTTCACCACGGCGCCTTCCTGCTGGCGGATCTCGACCAGGGTGCCGGATGCCGGCGCAGGGATTTCCAGGATCACCTTGTCGGTTTCCAGGTCGACCAGGGTGTCGTCGCGCGCGATGGTGTCGCCCACCTGCTTGCGCCACGGCAGCAGGGTGCCACTGGCGACCGAATCGGACAGGGTCGGCACACGCACTTCAAGCTTCATAGGGGGTCTCCAGCGCATCGTTCAGCAGGGCTTCCAGTTCCGCCCGGTGGCGCGAGGCATAGCCCGACGCCGGCGCCGCGGCAGGGGGCCGGCCGGCGTAATGGAAACGCCGGTCGTCGGGCGTGCAGTGATTGAGGTGATGCAGGGCCTGGTACCACACGCCCTGGTTCATCGGCTCTTCCTGTGCCCAGACAAAGGTGTCGGCCTGCGGATAGGCCGCAAGCACGCTGTGGAAGGCCTCTTCCGGGAAGGGATAGAGCTGCTCCACCCGCACCAGCGCAATGTCGTCGAGGCCGCGCGCGGAACGCGTGGCCTCGAGATCGAACCACACGCGCCCGCAACACGCCACCACGCGTTTCGCACTCCGCGGCGCACGCGGATCGTCGATGACCGGGAGAAACGCCCCGCTGCTCAAATCCGCCAGCCACGAGGTCGACGCCGGATGACGCAGCAGGCTCTTCGGGCTCATGATCACCAGCGGCTTTCTCAGCGGGCGCACGATCTGCCGGCGCAGCAGGTGAAACATCTGCGCCGGCAGGGTCGGCACGCAGACCTGGATGTTGTCCTGCGCACACAACTGCAGGAAGCGCTCGAGGCGCGCGGACGAGTGTTCCGGCCCCTGCCCTTCGAGGCCATGCGGCAGCATCAGCGTGAGTCCGCACAGGCGCCCCCACTTGGCTTCGCCGCTGGCGATGAACTGGTCGATCACCACCTGTGCGCCGTTGGCGAAGTCGCCGAACTGCGCCTCCCACACCACCAGGGTGTCAGGGTCGGCGGTCGAATAGCCGTATTCGAACGCCAGCACCGCTTCTTCCGACAGCAGCGAATCGATGATGGTGAAATTGCCCTGGCGATCGTGGATGTGTTCGAGCGGAATGTAGACGCCGCTCTGGCGGCGCTCGCGCTTCTGGTCGTGCCACACCGCATGGCGATGGAAGAAGGTGCCGCGCGCCGAATCCTGGCCCGACACCCGCACGTTGTGGCCGGCGTCGAGCAGGCTGGCGTAGGCCAGGTGCTCGGCATAGCCCCAGTCCACAGGCAGTTCACCGGCACGCATCCTGCGGCGGTCGTCCAGCACTTTCTGCACCCGCGAATGCAGCTCGATTTCATGCTGCAGCGTGGTGATGCGTTCGCCCAGAAAATCGAGCCGCCTGGCCGGCACGGCCGTCGCCACTTCAGCGACCGGGCTGCCCTTGAAGCGCCCCCAGTCCATGCTGTAGGTTTCCTTGAAATCGGACAAGGCGGGCGGGCTCAGCGTTTCACCGTGCTCCAGCCGCTCGCGGCAGTCATCCACCATATCGTCGGCCTGCGACTGGGTCAGCACGCCCTCGTCGACCAGGCGCTGCGCATACAGCACACGGGTGCTGGGGTGCGCCTGGATGCGGCGGTACATCAGCGGCTGGGTGGCGAGCGGTTCATCCTGCTCGTTATGCCCATGGCGGCGGTAGCACACCAGGTCGATGAAGCAGTTCTTGTGGAAGGTGTAGCGGTAGTCGACCGCCGTCTGCACCGCGAAGGCCACCGCCTCGGGGTCGTCGCCGTTGACGTGCAGCACCGGCGCCTCGACCATTTTCGCGACGTCGGTGCAATACAGCGTCGAGCGCACGTCGCGCGGGTCGGAGGTGGTGAAGCCGATCTGGTTGTTGATCACCACGTGGATCGCGCCGTGGTTGCGGAAACCGCGCGTCTGCGACATGTTGAGGCTTTCCATCACCACGCCCTGCCCCGACAGCGCGGCGTCGCCGTGCAGGATCACCGGCACCACTTCGTAGCCAAGCACGTCGCCGCGCCGGTCCTGGCGCGCACGCACCGAGCCGCGCACCACCGGATGCACGATTTCCAGGTGTGAGGGATTGAACGCCAGCGCCAGGTGCACCGGGCCGTACGGCGTGGAAAAATCGGTGGAAAAGCCCTGATGGTATTTGACGTCACCCGACAAGGGCGATCCCGGGACGCCGTTCGGCGGCTCCTCGAACAGGCTCTCGATCGTGCGGCCCATGATGTTGGCCAGCACGTTGATGCGGCCGCGGTGCGCCATGCCCATCACGATTTCCTTGGCACCATGGCGCGCACAGCGTGCGACCACCTGATCGAGCAGCGGGATCAGGCTCTCGGCGCCCTCGAGCGAGAAACGCTTCTGGCCGACGTGCTTGGTGTGGAGGAATTTCTCCAGCGTCTCGGCGTCGGTCAGCCGCCTCAGCAGCTTTTTTTTCTGATCGGCGGACACCCCAAAGCGTCCCTGCGCCGATTCGATGCGCTCCTGCAGCCAGCGTTTGCGCGCAACCTCGGTGATGTGCATGTACTCGGCGCCTACGTGGCCGCAATACGCTGCGTTCAGCCGCTGCAAGATGTCGGCCAGAGTGCAGCGCTCCACCCCGAACAGCGAGCCGGTTTCGAATTCACGGCCCATGTCTGCCTCGGTCAGGCCGTAGTGCTCGGGATCGAGTTCGGGCGTGGGCGGCGGTTCGAAACGCCGCAGGGGATCCAGATCGGCCTTGCGCACCCCGAGGTAGCGATAGGCGTTGATGAGCCGCAGCACCGCGACCTGGGCAGCATCGGACGCTGACGTGGTGCCCGGCAGCGGCTGCGTCAGCCAGGGTGCCAGCGCATCGTCGCCGAACTGTTCCAGATAGGCCGCATTGCCGGCATACAGCGGGGACGTCCGGGACCAGTCAGGCGCGCTCATGGGGGAAGGCTTGCGGGTTCAGGCTCCGCGCTGGTCCAGCGGCACGAATTCGCGCCGCGCCGAACCGGTATAGAGCTGGCGCGGACGGCCGATCTTGTGCGCGGGGTCGGACAGCATTTCGTGCCACTGCGCCACCCAGCCGGCGGTACGCGCCAGCGCAAACATCGCGGTGAACATGCTGGGAGGAATGCCCAGGGCACGGAAGATGATGCCGGAATAAAAATCGACGTTGGGATAGAGTTTGCGCGAGATGAAATATTCGTCTTCCATCGCGATGCGCTCCAGTTCCATCGCCATCTTGAACTGTGGATCGTCGCGCAGGTCGAGCTCGTCGAGCACCTCGTAGCAGGTCTCGCGGATGATGCGGGCGCGCGGGTCCATGTTCTTGTAAACCCGGTGGCCAAAGCCCATCAGACGAAAGCCGCTGCTCTTGTCCTTGGCGCGCTTGATGAATTCGGGGATGCGCGAAATGTCGCCCATCTCGTCGAGCATTTTCAGCACCGCCTCGTTGGCGCCGCCATGCAGCGGTCCCCACAGCGAGGCCATGCCGCTCGCCATGCTGGCATAGGGGTTGGCACCGCTGGAGCCGGCTAGGCGCACGGTCGAGGTCGAGGCATTCTGCTCGTGGTCTGCATGCAGGATGAAGATGCGGTCGAGCGCACGCGCCAGCACCGGGTTGGGCTCGTAGGGTTCGCACGGTGTCGAGAACATCATGTGCATGAAATTCTCGGCATACGAGAGGCGGTTCTGCGGGTACGCGAAGGGCTGGCCTTCGTTGTATTTGAACGACCAGGCCGCCACCGTCGGCACCTTGGCAATCAGCCGGTGCGCCACGATCTCGCGCTGACGTGGATCGAAGATGTTCATGTCTTCGTGATAAAACGCCGACATGGCGCCGGTGACGCTGATCATCACCGCCATCGGATGGGCATCACGGCGGAAACCGCGGAACACGTTCTCCATCTGGTCGTGCAGCATGGTGTGGTGGCGGATCGACTGCTCGAACGTCTGCTTCTGATCGACTGTCGGCAGTTCGCCGTGGATCAGCAGGTAGCAGACTTCCATGTAGTCCGACTGGTAGGCCAGTTCCTCGATCGGGTAGCCGCGGTAATACAGCAGGCCCTCGTCGCCGTCGATGTAGGTGATCGCCGAGGTGCAGCTGGACGTGGCGGTGAAGCCGGGGTCATGGGTGAAATAGCCGTGCGCGCCGAGCGCGCGGATATCGATCACCGGCTTGCCGTAGGTGCCCTGCTCGATCGGCAGTTCGATGGACGGACTGCCGTCGCTGAAGGTGAGGGTGACGGTTTTTTTCATTGTGATTCCAATAGTGTTGCAGCCCGGTATTTTTGCAGGCGTTCAATCAGCGCGGCAAGGTCGGCATCGCCCGCAGGCGACCGGCCTTGCAGCCTGTCGACAATGTCCATGTCCGACAGGTCCAGCAGCCGCTCCAGCGCGGCGGCCTCGCAAGCCTCAAGTGTAGCGCGGTGCGCCTGCAGAAAGCCACCCAGCCAGAGATCGAGTTCGAGCAAGCCGCGCCGGCAGCGCCAGGCCAGTCGATCAGACACGGCGTTTCACCAGCAGCGACTTGATACGCCCGATCGCCGCCGTCGGGTTCAGCCCCTTGGGGCAGGCGTCGACGCAGTTCATGATGCCGCGGCAGCGATACAGCCGGTACGGGTCTTCCAGATTGTCGAGCCGCGCCGCGGTCGCCTCGTCGCGCGAATCGGCGATGAAGCGATACGCCTGCAAGAGCCCCGCCGGGCCGACGAAGGTGTCCGGGTTCCACCAGAACGAGGGACACGCGGTGGTGCAGCAGGCGCACAGGATGCACTCGTAGGCACCGTCGAGCAGCGCGCGGTCGGACGGACTTTGCAGGCGTTCCACTTCGGGCTCGGGATCGTCGTTGATCAGCCAGGGCTTGATCGAGCGGTACTGCTTGTAGAACGGCTCCATGTCGACGATGAGGTCACGGATCACCGGCAGCCCCGGCAGCGGCCGCACCTCGATGGGCTCTTTCAGTTCGGACAGCGGCGTGATGCACGCCAGCCGGTTGCGGCCATTTACGTTCACTGCATCCGAGCCGCACACGCCTTCGCGGCAGGACCGGCGCAGAGAAAGCGTCTCGTCCTGCGCCTTGATCGCCAGCAGCGCGTCGAGCAGCATCTTGCCGGCGGGCTCGATGTCGAGGTCGACGTCCTGCATGAAGGGTTGTTCGCCGGATTCTAGGGAGTAGCGGTAGAGGCGGAATTTCATGTGTGCTCGCAGTCCGCGGTGATTGCGGCGGCTTCGCTTGTCGCCTGTGGGCGAGTCACTTTCTTTTGCTTCGCCAAAAGAAAGTAACCCAAGAAAAAGCCACCCCTGGTGTGTCGGCCTTCGGCTCCCCTGCGATGCTCGCCACCCGAGGCGGGGCTGGAACTCGCCCTGGCAGGGCACACAAAACGTGCCCCACTGCGGAGCTCAAACACCCAGCCCCTTTTTCCCTCGGGCAGCTGCGCTTCTCGGCGACACACAAGGGGCATCCTTGCATGCGCCAGTGCTTGGCGAAGAGTTGGCATTACGCGTGAGCGGCACCGGGGGTTGTTCCCCTTCAGCGCTGCCGATTTGGCGCGCGCGGGCGGGGAAAAAGCGGAACCGTGTCCGAGCTCCGCAGCACGGGGCGTTTTGTGCCCCGTGCCAGGGCGAGTTGGTGAAGCGCCCGCCCGTGCGCGCCAAATCGGGAACCCGCAGGGCAGCGATGTGGGGTCGCCTTTTCTTGGGTTACTTTCTTTTGGCGAAGCAAAAGAAAGTGACTCGCCCAAAGGCGAAAAGCGAAGCTGCCGCATTGCCACCCAAGAAAGCGAAGGCCAAGTCCCCATCAATACACCCTCTCCTTCGGCCGAATCGATTCCACCGTCAGTGGCTTCAACCGCACCGGCTTGGCGTCAACCTGATCTCCCTCGCGCGAATACAGCGTGTGCTTGAGCCAGTGTTCGTCGTCGCGCGCCGGAAAATCCTCCCGCGTATGCGCGCCGCGGCTTTCGGTGCGGTGGATCGCCGACACCAGGGTTGCGCGCGCCACGCCCATCAGGTTCTCCAGTTCCAGCGCCTCGATGCGCGCGGTGTTGAAGACACGGCTGGTGTCCTGCAAGCCGGCGTGCGCCAGCCGTGCTTCCAGTGCATCCAGCTTTTCCAGCCCCTCGCGCAGCACCGCATCGATGCGGAACACGCCGGCATGGGCCTGCATCATGCGCCGCAAATCATCCGTAATCGCCGCCACACGCTCGCTGCCGGGGCGGTCCCAGCGCGCGAGACGCGCCTGGCTGGCTTCGGCCGCATTTTCCGGCAGCGGGCGCGGATAGGGGTTGTCGCGCAGATATTCCTGCATGTGTTTTCCCGCAGCGCGGCCGAACACGACGAGGTCGAGCAGCGAGTTGCCGCCGAGGCGGTTGGCGCCGTGCACCGAGACGCAGGCGCATTCGCCGACGGCATACAGCCCCGGCACCGGCTCCTCGGGACCGAAGCGCGCGGGAGCGACGACCTGGCCGTGCAGGTTGGTGGGGATGCCGCCCATCATGTAGTGCGCGGTGGGCGCAACCGGAATCGGCGCCTTGACCGGATCAACGCCGGCGAAGCGGATCGACAGTTCGCGGATGCCGGGGAGCTTTTCGGCGATCGTCTTCTCGCCCAGGTGGTCGAGCTTGAGGTCGACGTGATCTCCAAGCGGGCCACAGCCGCGCCCTTCGGCGATTTCGATGGCGATGGCGCGCGATACCACGTCGCGCCCGGCCAGGTCCTTGGCGTGCGGCGCGTAGCGTTCCATGAAACGCTCGCCGCGCTTGTTGAGCAGATAGCCGCCCTCGCCGCGCACGCCTTCGGTGATGAGGCAGCCGACGCCGGCGATCCCGGTGGGATGGAACTGCCAGAATTCCATGTCCTGCAGCGGCAGCCCGGCGCGCAGCACCATGCCGAGGCCGTCGCCGGTGTTGATCATGGCGTTGCTGCTGTTGCCGAACACGCGCCCTGCCCCGCCGGTGGCGAGCAACGTGGCGCGCGCCTCGATCAAGAGCGGTTCGCCGGTCTCGATGGAGATCGCGGTGACGCCGAGGCAATAGCCGTCTTCGTCGCGCACGAGGTCGAGCGCGAAGTATTCGTCGAAGAACTGGGTGCGGTGGGCGATGTTCTGCTGGTACAGCGTATGCAGCAGCGCGTGGCCGGTGCGGTCGGCGGCGGCGCAGGTGCGGGTGGCCTGCTCGCCGCCGAAGTGCTTCGACTGCCCACCGAAGGGGCGCTGGTATATCTTGCCGTTGTCCAGCCGCGAGAACGGCATGCCCATGTGTTCGAGTTCGTAAACGGCCGATGCCGCCTCACGGCACATGAACTCGATCGCGTCCTGGTCGCCGAGCCAGTCGCCGCCCTTGACCGTGTCGTACATGTGCCATTCCCAGCGGTCGTCGTCGACGTTGGCGAGGGCGGCGGTGATGCCGCCCTGCGCCGACACCGTGTGCGAACGCGTGGGGAAGACCTTGGACACCACCGCGACCTTGTAGTCGGAGCGCGCCAGCTGTAGCGCCGCGCGCAGGCCGGCACCGCCGCCGCCGATGATGAGCGCGTCGAAGCGGCGCGTGTTCATGTTGCACGCCACAAAATCGCAGCCAGCCACGCGACGCTGCCCGCCAGGGTCACGATTACCGCCAGGTACAAAACCAGTCGAAGTCCTGTTGAACGGACATAGTCCATGAAGATGTCGCGCATCCCCACCCAGGCGTGCAGCGCCAGCGCCGCCGCCGTCAGCAGCATCAGCACACGCAACCACAGCGGCGCGAACAGCGCCTGCCAGCCGGCAAAATCGAGCGGCAACGCAGTCAGCACATAAATGGACAATCCCGGCAGGGCCAGCGCCAGCAGCACCGCCGAGGCACGCTGCACAAGCCAGGTGCCGGTGCCGGTATGCGAGCCGGTGGCGGATTTCATGCGAACAGCCTCCAGGCGGCAAGCAGCGTGACCAGCCCGCTCGCCAGCACGACGGCGAGGCTGCTCTGCCGCGCGTTCTTCAAGTCCGTTCCCCAGTGCGCATCCAGCGCCAGATGCCGCACGCCGGCAAGGAGATGATGCGCAAACGCCCAGATCCAGCCCAGCAAAACCAGCCGGGCCAGCGGATGCGCAATGCAATCGGCGATGCGGCGAAAACCGGCTTCGTCCGCGAGCGACACCGACAGGGCCCACACCCCAAGCGGCAGGGCCACAAACAACAGCGCGCCCGACACCCGGTGCAGGATCGACACCCAGCCGGGAAACGGCAAATGGATGCGGAACAGATTGAGGTAAACGGGGCGCGCGATCGGCTTCACGGCACGGTCGATATCAGGTTGGTCGGGTTAACGACGCCTGGCGGATGCCTTGGCCTTCTTCACCGTCGTCGCGGCCGCCTTTTTCGTGGCGACCTTCTTCATCGTGGTTTTTTTGGCAGTGGCCTTCGCCGCCTTCGCCACCGCCTGCGGCACCCGCTCGGCCAGGCGCGGATCGAAGGGCTTGGGCAGGATGTAGTCCGGGCCGAATTTCAGCTTCTTCAGCTTGTAGGCCTTCAGCACCGACGCCGGCACCGGCTCGCGCGCGAGTTCGGCCAGCGCATGCACCGCAGCGATCAGCATGTCCTGGGTGATCTCTTTCGCACGCGCATCGAGCGCACCGCGGAAGATGAAGGGAAAGCCCAGCACGTTGTTGACCTGGTTGGGGAAATCCGAGCGCCCGGTCGCCATGATGAGGTCGCTGCGCGCGGCACGGGCCTTTTCCGGCGAGATTTCGGG